>Ga0187894_10001860_pt1 | contig 26310 bp, 27 predicted proteins | sample GBC1701081metaG_FD_136650 | JGI IMG/M metagenome (GOLD analysis project Ga0187894, IMG submission 136650) | White microbial mat communities from a lava cave in the Kipuka Kanohina Cave System on the Island of Hawaii, USA - GBC170108-1 metaG ... | reverse complement strand
TCGAACCGGCGTGTTTCTTCTTCGGTAACGCTCGGCGGCACACGCGGCAGGTCCGTCGTGTTGTAGGGCGAAGCCTGCCGCGCGGTGTATTCGCCCGCCCGCGCCGTATCGGCCGAAGCCGCTTTTGCCCTCTCCGGAAAATCCGGATCGAGCGGGTTTGTATCGAATTTTTTCGGCATCGTCAGCAATAGTTTACGATACTTAGCCTGGGATTGTTCGCAAAAAGTGTTTCCAACGCGAAGGTGCAAAGGCGCCAAGTTTTACTTATTTTATTGCGTTTTTGCGTCTTCGCGGCTTTGCGTTGAAATTCCAAGTTCCTTCAACTGAGCTTCATCAACCTCGCCCGGCGAATCCATCATCAAATCCTGGGCGGAGGCGGTTTTGGGAAAGGCGATGAGGTCGCGGATGTTGTCGGTTTGGAGCAGGGCCATCAACGTGCGTTCGATGCCGGCGGCGAAACCGCCGTGTGGCGGCGTGCCGTAGCCAAGCGCGTCGAGAAAAAAGCCGAAACGCTCGCGTGCCTTTTCGGGCGTCATTCCGAGCGCTTTAAAGTTGAGAGCCTGGATCTCCGACTGATGAATACGGATCGAGCCGCCCGCAACTTCGACGCCGTTGATCACTGCGTCATATGCTTTGGCGCGGACGCCGCCGAGCAACTCCCGCTCACCCGTTTCGACGGCGTGTTTAAATTGTTCCAAGTCTTCATCCATTGGCGACGTAAACGGATGGTGCGCCGCGTCGTAATGATGCTCGGCGTCGTTGTATTCGAAAAGCGGAAAGTCTATCACCAGCAATGGTTTAAAGACGTTCTCGGGAATGAGTTTTTCACGCCTGCCGACCTCGAGCCGGAGAGCTCCCAAGCTCGCGGCGACGACCGATTTTCTGCCCGCGACGATCAACACCGCATCGCCCGGTTCGGCATTCGCCGCGATGACCAGTTGTTCGATCTTCGCTTCGCCTAGCGCCTTGGCGAGTGACGACGAAAGAGCCCCATCGCTACCGCTCCCGGTTCCGACTTTTATCCACCCGAGGGCGCCGGCGCCGTAGCGTTTGACAAATTCCTGCAGCTCGTCCGTTTGCTTGCGTGAATAATCGGCACGGCCTTTTACGACGATCGCCTTGACCTCGCCTTTTGAATCGAGAGCCGAGCGGAACGGCGCGAAATCTGTGTCGCGAAGTGCGCCGCTCAGGTCGATCAGTTCCATTTCGAATCGAAGGTCGGGTTTGTCAGAGCCGTATCGCCGCAACGCCTCGGCGTATGTCATTCTCGGCCACTGGGCGGGCAGATCCACGTCGACCAGGCGCCACACGTGGCCGAAGGTGCCCTCGATCACGCGATAAACCATCTCCTGATTTGCAAACGACATCTCTACGTCGAGCTGCGTAAATTCCGGCTGGCGGTCGGCACGCAGGTCTTCGTCGCGAAAGCAGCGGGCGATCTGGTAATACCTGTCGAAACCGGAGATCATCGTCAACTGTTTCAATATCTGCGGCGATTGCGGCAGCGCGAAAAATTTGCCCGCATGAATGCGCGAAGGCACGATAAAATCGCGCGCGCCTTCGGGCGTGGATTTCAAAAGTATCGGCGTCTCGATCTCAATAAACCCGTGCGAATCCATATATTCGCGTATCCGCCCAACTACTTTCGCCCGCGTTCGAATGTTGTATTGAAGCTGCGGACGGCGCAGGTCCAGATAGCGATATTTCAACCGCGTGGATTCGTCCGCCAAATTTTCAGAACCGGCAACCTCAAGCTGAAACGGCGGAACCTTCGCGTCGTTCAAGATGAGAAGCTCCGAAACTTTTACTTCGATATCGCCGGTCGCAAGCTTTGCATTGTGCGTGCCGTCGGCGCGCGAAACGACCGCGCCTTTTACTGCGATCACGAATTCGCCCCGCAGACTTTTCGCCTTAGCATGCGCCTCCGGTGCGGTCTCTTCGCTGACCACGACCTGCGTCACGCCGTCGCGGTCGCGCAAGTCGATAAACGTAAAAACACCAAAATCGCGCTTCTTCGCGACCCAGCCCATCAGCACGACCTGTTTGCCAACATCCGCTTCGCGCAGTTCACCGCACGTATGCGTGCGTTCTAAACTTCCTAACGTGTCCAACATAAAGATTTTTTTGCCCGCGAATAGTGCGAATAAGACAAACCAACCACGGTCGCCGACATAAGATTTATTGCCCGCGAATAACGCGAATGGGCGCGAATAAAACTTATGCAGATTCCTGGAACCAACTTTGCATTTCCTCCTGAATCGTTCGAATGGCATTCTTCTTACTCATTGCCAATCTTTCGTACGTCAGTTTCGGAAACGCTCCAAAATTGACAAGGAGCGCCAATTCGAAGTTCATCGCATTCAGATAGTTAATGGCCTGAGCTCGATGCGCGTCGATAAAGGCTGAGACGGTTTTGATCTCGACAATTATCTTGCCAAAGCAGATGAAGTCCGGTTTGAAAAACTGGGTGCGAAGCTGGCCCTTGTAATCAAGCTGAATCTCAGGCTGTGCCACAAAAGGAATCTCTTGCAGCCCTAATTCTACCTGCAAGCATTCTTGATAAATCGGCTCCGTAAAACCGAATCCTTTTTGGTTATACACCTCGAAGCAGGCCCCGATTATTCGATAGCTCTCATCTTTGTAAAGGATTTCAACCATTCAGAAAAATATTCGCGTCCATTCGCGTTATTCGCGGGCAAATAAATAAAAACGCCTTCCGAGTTGAGACAGTCGGAAGGCGGAACGTCGCAAATCTTAACGCTCTCGCCCTCACGTATTATTGTCGTCAACTCGCAAAATGGCGTTCATAAAGCAAAAGAAATATTACAGGAGTGGCGTATACCTTGGCAAATCGATTGTGATTGCACGAGGTGAGTTAGTACCACGCTTCAAATTCATGAACCTTCCATTCACCATTTTCTGGCACAATCGTTAGCCACGCGTTTCCATACACGCCTGGAGGATAGTCGGCACGAAACGCCTTATAGTGTAAATGCGTTTTATCAAATTCATCGGTCCTATCCACGAGAGCCCAGTCCGTCAACCGGTGTTCAATTTCTCTCTGACAAATGTACTCTTGATGCTTGTGGTCAACTGAAGTGTTCCTGATCGCTGTTTCGCAACGTCCGTCTTTTAAAGAATTTAAGAAGCTTGTCGCTGCGCGTTCAGGATGCCTATCCCTTATTGGATTGAACAATACAAATAGCTCGTCTGCCGGATCGATTGACCCAGGACTTTTATATCGGAATAAGAGCGGTGTTGGAGCGAAAAGCACAAACGCGACAGTGCTCAAAGCGACGATTACCAATATTACTGCGAAAACTATTTTTATTCGCATGGAGTGTACAACCTTCAAAAATAGAATCTCGCAAAGTAATACAAGATAGGTGCGTTGAATAGCAAACTGTCGAGGCGGTCGAGGAGGCCGCCGTGGCCGGGCAATATCGAGGCGGTGTCTTTTGCGCCGGCGCCGCGTTTCATTGCACTCTCGGCGAGGTCGCCGAAGACGCCGACGGCGGCCATGACGGCGGCGAGCGGGAGCGAGAATTGGTACGGCAATTCGGGAAAGAAGAGCCAGGTGCACAGGGCAGCGAAACCGGCAGCGGCGAGGATGCCGCCGACGAGGCCTTCCCACGTTTTGCCGGGCGAGACCGCAGGGGCAAGTTTATGTTTTCCTGCGGCTTTACCGGCGAAATATGCGCCGGCGTCAGAGCCGAACATTACGATGAAAAAGAACAGAAGCAGCTTTGTCGAAAGCCCGGGAACGCGCTCGAAGCCGACACGCATTGCGATCAGAAATCCGCCGAGGAACACGACGTAAAAGACGCCGAGCAGCGTGACGCCGATACCGGTTAGCATCTTTGTAAAATCTTTCTGAAAACGAAACGTCTGCGAGATAAGAACCGCGATGACGAACAGCGAAACGGCAAGCAATAAGAGCTCAGGCGCGGTCGCTGGTGCATCGCCGATGAACGCTAGTGTCAAAACGGCCGAGCCGAGATACGCAATGCCCGCGTCCGCTTTAAGCTCCATCTTTTTCGTAAGCGAAAAAAATTCGAACAGCCCCGCCGCAAGCGCCAAGACCGCGATGGCGACGAATATCCAGATGGTCGCCGGAAAATACCACGGCAGGATGATCGACGCGAACAGGATCGGCAGAGCGACAAAGGCCGTGAGTAGTCGGGTCTTCATAAATTCGTTACTGCGCGGAGAAGCAAGGATGCGAACCCAAAATTAACCACAGATAAACGCAGATGACGCCGATTCTAAGACAGAATTAAAAATATCTGCGTCATCTGCGTTTATCTGCGGTTAATTTTATTCAGCCCTCTCGGTGCGTCCACCGCCTTAACGTCTCACCTGGATTTCACATCGCCGAATCGCCGGTCGCGTTTTTGGTATTCGAGGATCGCCTCGAATATTTCCGGTCGGCGAAAATCGGGGAACAGCGTCGGCGTCACGTAAATTTCGGCGTACGCGATCTGCCAAAGCAGAAAATTAGAAACGCGCATCTCGCCGCTGGTTCGAACCAGCAGATCGACGTCGGGCAGATCGTGCGTGTAAAGATTGCGCTCGATGTCTTGTTCGGTAAGATGATCGACGACATCGTTACGCCGTTCAATATCGGCAACCGCAAGGCGCGCGGCTCGGACTATCTCATCGCGGCCGCCGTAGTTCAACGCGACGTTCAATCTTGTTCCAGTGTTATGCGCGGTTTCGCGCGCGGCCCATTCGATCTCTTTTTGCACGTCGGGCGCCAGGCCGTGAATGTTGCCGATCGCCTGAAAGCGAATGTTGTTTGATTTCACCTCACGCATCTCGCTGCGAATGTATCGCTTGAGCATCGACATCAGGCCGGAGACTTCCGACTTCGGACGTTTCCAGTTTTCGGTCGAGAATGCATATAGCGTGACGGCCTGTATTCCGAGCCGCGTGCAGGTATCGAGTATCGCGCGAACAGATTCGGCTCCGGCTCGATGACCGAAAATACGAGGCTTTCCGCGTTTTTTCGCCCAACGCCCGTTGCCGTCCATTATCACCGCAATGTGTCGCGGGAGGCGTGCGGGATCTATCGCCGCGAGCAGCTTTGCCTCGCGCGTTGCCGATCTGATTACGCCTTTGAAGTTTTCCATCATGCCGAACAATTGAACGCGGATTTTGCGAATTGGACGGATCAACGCGGATATTTTACAAACGCTAAATCACGGAGCTCAAAAGTTATTATCCCAGTTCCTTTTCCTCAACAGCGACGACAGCGCTGTGATTTAAGCGTCCGTAGATATGCGGATAAATTTCTCCGCCGGTCGATTTCTCTTTGACAAGTTTCGATTTCAGTTTTTCCGTGTCGATGGTCAAAACCGTCACGCGTTTGATGCCGGAAAAATATCGTTTCAAAACGTCCGGTAGTTGATTTTCATAGCTGCAATGTATAAAGCCTTCGTTGTGTAGGCTTTCGGTTTGGTACGACGGTTTGCCGACATACTTTTCCCACTCCGCCGGCAAGGCAACATGATAAATGAGCATGGAATTAAAACCCGCGATCAATCGTAATCGACCCGCAACAGTGAAAGGCCATTTGCCGGAGCGGTCTTACCCGCAAGGCTCCTGTCGCCCGTGATCAATGCCGTGTGAATTGTATCAGAATCTTTCTGCCCATGCCCGACCTCGAGCAGCGTGCCGACGATGGAGCGAACCATGTAACGAAGAAAGCCGTTCGCCGTGATGCGAAATTCGATTATCGACGCCCGCGCGCGATTGTCCCAGACGGATTCCAGCGTGCAGTCGAGCACCGTTCGCACTTTGCTTTCACCGTCCGACCGGGCAGAGGCGAATGCCGTCCAGTCATGCTCGCCGAGCAGTTGGCGCGAAGTTTCGGTCATGCGGGCCAGATCGAACGGGCGTGATTCGTGATGCGCGAACCGCCGCCAAAACGGCGAAATGACCGGAGCATTGACGATCCGGTAAATGTAAGTTTTTCGCCTTGCCGAAAAACGCGCGTGAAAATCATCCGGCGCTCTTTCCGCTTGCAAAACCCGAATGTCGCGCCAGAGATTGCCGTTGATCGCAGCCCGCAGGCGTTCGGGCGTAAAGCTGCGGCTCAGGTTAACGTTTGCGACCTGACCCTCGGCGTGAACACCTGCGTCCGTCCGTCCGGAGCCGACTACCGAAACATCCGCGTCTTCGAGCGTGCCGATCACGCGTTCGAGCTCGCCCTGTATCGTGCGGTCGCCCGCCTGCACCTGCCAACCGTGAAAATCGGTGCCGTCGTATTGTATGAGGAGTTTATAATTCACTCGTATCGAAGTCGGATGTTACGCCCTTGCTTACGCGCGGGCTTCTGCATTTCGGCTGCCCGGTTTCTCGGCCTCGCCGCCTGCGGCGCAAAGCGGGCACTTTTCGGGAAGATAAGAAGGCACGTCGATGCGTGCGAGAGCCATGCGCGGGACGCCGACCTCAGCTTTCCCGTTCGAGCGGTCGATGATCGAAGCGGCGCCGATCACGTTCGCTCCTGCGGCGTTCAGCGCGGCGATGCACTCACGGGTCGATCCTCCGGTCGTGATCACGTCTTCCACGACGAGAACGCGTTCGCCGGGCTTGATACGGAATCCGCGCCGCAGCTTCATCTCGCCGTTCTGCCGCTCGGTCCAAAGAAAACGAACGTTGAGAGCCTGAGCGACAGCGTAGCCGATTACCAAACCGCCGATCGCGGGCGACGCAACCGCCTGGACATTATGATCTACAAATTTTTCCGCGATCAACCGACCGTAACCCGACGCATCCGAAGGATATTGAAGGGCAAGGGCGCACTGCAGATAACTCGGACTGTGCAAGCCGCTCGAAAGCTGGAAATGCCCTTCGAGGAATGCGTCGCAATTTTTAAAATGTTCGAGAATGCCATCCATGAATTCAGTTTTACGGGCGTTGGTTTTCCCGTTAAAATAAAACACAAGTATGCGGCCTTTTCCAAACCTGATCTCGCATTCCGTACTGGTCAGAGATACCGTCAATTATCTTCGTGCTCTCGGTGGAAAGGCGCCGGCGGTCAGGATTGTGGATCGCGTTATGAAGATCCGAAACCCTGAGCCTTCGTTCGCTTTGCTGCTCGTTTCCGATCTTGTTCAGCGCGACGGGCGCCTGGCTATCGTTGACGATCAAATAGAGTTGATCGAATGCCGTCAGGACCAAATCGATCTTGCCGAAACCGATTTTGTTGTGCTTGACGTCGAAACGACAGGCTCGAAAGCGCCGCCGTGCCGCGTCATCGAGATCGGTGCCTTTCGTGTTAGCGGCGGTCAGGTTACGGAGAAGTTTCATTCCCTGATCGATCCCGAGACCCCGATTCCGCCGTTCATCGCGTCGCTAACCGGCATCGACGACATGATGGTTTCCGACGCGCCGAAGTTTTCTGCCATTGCCGACAATCTGCTAAAGTTTATCGGAAATTCGGTCGTCGTGGCGCACAACATCGAGTTCGATCTCGGGTTTCTAAATCATGAGATCGGGCGCGTTTATGAAGATTACCGGCTCGGCAATCCGACACTCTGCACCGTGCAGCTTTCGCGCGGGCTTATCTCCGAGATCGAAAATCATAAACTTAAAACCGTTGCGGATTATTATGCCGTCGAACTTATAAATCACCACCGCGCGGGCGACGACGCGCACGCTACCGCGAAGATCTTTGTACGACTCCTCAGAGAACTGGAATTGATCGGCGTGAATAACATCGGCGCGGCGCGGCGTTTAGGCCGAAGGAAAAAATATGTCGGAGAAAGCACGGCTGCAGCCTGAAAATCAGCAAGGTTTGAACATTTCCTCAACGCCGCCCGGCGAGATGGGGCTTTTCCCGCTTGACACGTTCACATACGAGTTTCCGGGCAGCGAGATCTGGATCGAATTCGAGATGCCGGAGTTTACTGCGGTATGTCCCTTTTCCGACTTTCCCGACTTCGGTACTATTCGGTTGAAATATGTCCCGAACGAACGCTGCATCGAGCTCAAAAGCCTGAAGCTCTACATAAATTCATTCCGCAACGTGAAAATCTTTCACGAGCATGTCGTCAATGTCGTGCTCGAAGATTTCGTCGCGGCGTGCGACCCGCTCAAGGTGGAGATCGAGGGCGATTTTAATGTTCGCGGGAATATAAAAACGAAGGTGCGGGCGAGCTATGCAAAAAGCTAACTGATGCTTTACACACCGAGACGTTAAAAAAATCGCAACCACAGATTTACTTATCTGTGGTTCATCTTTGGCTGGTTTTTTCTTCCGTCTCGTCGGTGAGTTCTAATGAACGGATGCCGACATCACTTTTGGCTGGACGTGCGAATGCCGGTCGCACGCTTTTTCTACCAGGCGTTCGATCTCTTCTCTAAGAGCGTCTTCATCGGCGGCTTCGGCGTTCGTAATTTCGGAGATGATCAGGAACTTTGATTTCTCAAGCAGGTTCCCCTCACGGAACGAAAGCTTTTTCTCGCGGCTTAGAAACGTCAATTTTTTCAGCACGTCGGCAGCTTCGAAAACGTCGCCGGACTGAAGTTGCGCGGTGAAGCATTTCGAGCGCGATTTCCAGTCGCACGAGATCGGCTCGAAATCGGCCGAAAGCCGGGCGATAAGTTTTTTGCATTGAATGGAACTGCTGATCGGGCGGATACCCACGCTGTCGGCGTTGGCGAGCGGGACAAAAATTATCGAATTGTCATTCAGAACGCGGAGCGAATAAACCTCCATTGAATCCGAGCCGACGATTTTTTGCTCGATCTGTTCGACCATGCAGACGCCCTGGCTTGGATATGCGACCTTTTGCCCTACTTGCAGCGGCATACGCTCTCTCCCAAAGCTTGCGAGAAACGGCGTGGGGGACGGAAAACTAAACTCAATTTCCCAACAGAAATTGTTGTCAAGATATTTTTAGAATAACACAATGAGTGGTAGCTTGAAAGCAATTTTCCAAAACAGGCAATGTTCCAATTCTGTGGTGGCTGACGACCCTTTTCCTGGCGTCTTCTTTCGCGTACTTTGCGACTTTGCGTTTTTTCTTCTCACGCAAAGACGCTAAGAACGCCAAGAAAACGCAAAGATAAATCACAAATCATTCCGCGGTAAGCACTATGGAAAAAACTGAACCTTCCGTGAGGCGTGATCGGACGGTGACCTCGCCGCCGTGCAGGCGGGCAAGGTGTTTTACGATGGCGAGGCCGAGACCGGTGCCGCCGACCTCGCGGGCGCGGCTGCGGTCGGCGCGGTAAAACCTTTCGAAGATGCGTTGCTGATGCTCGGGCAAAATGCCTTCGCCGGTGTCGGAAACAGTGATGATCTGCGAATCGCCCTCCGAAACGCAATCGACCGATACGACGCCGTCAACGCGGTTGAATTTCACTGCGTTGTCGATCAGATTGGTGAGCATCTGCTCAAGCCGCGCGGAGTCGGCAAAAACCGTCGCTTCCTCTGCGATGCGATTTTCAAGGTTTACGTTTCGCTCCGCGGCCTTCGACGAGAGGCTCGCAAAAATCTCATCAACGACGGTAGAAACTTTCACGTGACGTTTTTCGATGCCGACCTTGCCGCTTTCTATCAACGACAGCTCAAGAATATCCGCGATCAGCGCGTGCATCCGCTCGGCGTTGCGGCGGATAACGTTTAGAAAATGCCGGTTGTTTTTATGATCGTCGATCGCGCCGTCTTCAAGCGTTTCGACAAATGCGAGGATCGACGTGAGCGGCGTGCGAAGCTCATGCGAGATGTTGGAGAGAAACTCCTGCCGCACGCGTTCTAATTTTTCGACAAGCGTTATGTCGTAGAAGACGACAATTGCGTGCCGCTCGCCGCCGAGAGAGATAGGGGAAACGTGAACGTCGAAATTTCGAATCTCGCTGGCGACAAGCTCAAGCTGAAGATCGGCGGAGCTCTGCGTTTCAAGTGCATTGAGAACGGCAGCGTGCAACTCGCCGTCGCGGACGATTTCGGCAAGTCGGCGATGCTCGATGCTCTCGCCGCGTCCGAACGCGCGTTGGGCGGCCGCGTTCGCTGCGGAAATTCTCGTATTCCGATTTATCAAAAGAGCGGCTTCGCGGGAAGCGTTCAGAAATGAGGACAGAAGCTCGTCCTCATCTGTCGTAATGCCCGTTGCGATTTCTTCGATTGCGATCATTTATAACCGGCGAATCTATAACCGACGCCGACTACGGTTTCGATGCAGCCGCCGCAACCGCCCATTTTCTGCCGCAGCCGGCGGATGTGCACGTCCAGCGTGCGAGTGTCGCCGAAATAGCTGTAACCCCAAACATTATCGAGCAGCTGCTGGCGAGTGGCAACACGGCCGCTGTTTTTGATCAGGTGCTCGAGCAGTGAAAACTCCTTCCGCGTCAGTTTCACGTCCGCGCCGTCGCACGTTAGCCGAATGTCTTCGAAATCGACGGTAATCCGCGGGTCCTGATATTTCGGAGACGCTTCCTTTTCGCTGCGTCTCAGAACGGCGCGGACGCGTGCGATAACTTCCTTCACGGAAAACGGTTTGACGATGTAATCGTCGGCGCCGGTATCGAGGCCGAAGATCTTGTCGGCTTCGGCCGCTTTTGCGGTGAGCATTATCACCGGCGTCTTTTCGGTAAGCGTTTCGCGGCGGAGGCGGCGGCACAATTCCATGCCGCTCATGCCGGGCAGCATCAGATCGAGGATCACCAGCGACGGCGTCGTCTTTTCATCCAGGGCAAGCCGCAGACCTTTCTCGCCCGATTCGGCAATGGTTGCCCTGAAGCCTTCTCGCCGGAAGTTGTAGTGCAAACCCTCGGCGATGTCCGCATCGTCCTCTATGATCAAAATGCTTTCCTGCATATTGCGCGGCGAAATTAAAATTGTATTTAATTTGACGGCCTTAGCGAAAAGTTTAGAAAGGAAAACTTACGCGCGTCTTAAATATTTGTTAATGAAATGTTAAATCTTAAGGCGTCATAATTCGGCGGTCATCATTTCTTTCGGTCGGATAACTTCGATCAACGTGCCCGTGCCGAATTTTATGTCGCCCCAGCTTTGGATATTGATCTCGATAAGGGCAAGCGCGGCGGTTGGCATTGGCTCAACGGTTGCGGTAAGAAGGCCTATGAAGCTCTCAATGCCTGGATTGTGGCCTACGAGCATTGCGGAATCAAGATCGTCGCCGAGTCCCGAAACTACAACCAGCAATGTCTGCGGACTCGCTTCGTAAATTCGCTCGTCGAAAATCAGGCTCGCGTTCAGCCCGCCGTTTTCCTTCACCAGCATCGCCGTTTGCGCTGCCCGGCTTGCCGGCGAACTAATGATCGCATCCACCTCGAGCTTTCGACGCGCGATAAGCTCGCCCATGAAAGCAGCCGTTATAAGGCCGCGCGCGTTCAACGGGCGTTCGAAATCAGAGAAAGCGGGATCGTCCCAACTCGATTTCGCATGTCGAAGCAACAATAACTTTTTCATTGGCTTTTGGCGATTTTACGCCTGACGCTGCTTAACGACAAACGGGCGGAAACGCGAGTGTGAACGAGCGTGCACGATCAACATAGCGTGTGCACGCTCGTTCATGCTCGCGTTTTCGCCCGTAAATTGATAGGCTTTGTGTATCGTGCAAAGTCGGCTTTCGGAAACAAAGTTGAACAAACGCTGCATTCTGGCGGCGGTGTTTCTGATTTTGCTCATTGTTGAGTGGGGCTCGCATGCGCTTGCCTATGCAAGCCACCCTTCGAACGAAGGCCAGGCGATCTCGGCAAGCGAGGAAGATCATCAGGACCCGTGCAAAACGCTGATCCTTTGCAGCGACAGCGGGCGCAAAGACCAGCAGACGCCAAACCTGGGGCACGACGTTTCGCAGCATAACGCATTTTTTGCCCGCCCGTCGAACTCACGACGGCTTGCCGGTTTTCGATTCGAGCCCGACATGCCGTTAGAGACGGTGAACCGAATTCTCCGCCCGCCTGATCCACAATTTCATCCTCCGGAACTCTCGTAAGTTAAGTAACGCATGCGCGGATCACCGCGCGTGACGGAATCGATCCGTTATTTTCCGCGAATTCTGCGGAAGTTGTTTTATGTTCCAGGGCCGCAAGGGCGGCGAGAGTTTTGAGGATGAAATCATGAAAAAATCTTTAATCGCTACTTTTATATTTTTAACGGCAGGCTTGTCCTGCTTGGCGCAGGGCACGGGCACGATAAGCGGCAGAGTCACGCTGGCCGATTCTACCGTCCTACACGACGCCGACGTGCAGATCGTGCAGCTTAAGCGTTCGACGCACACCGACGCGGAAGGCAATTACCAATTCACAAACCTGCCTCCGGGCCGCTACACGATACTTGTCCACATGGAAGGTTTCGCCGACGCGACGAAAACTGTGAGCGTCACAGGCGGCGCGGCCGTGCAGGCTAATTTCCAACTTGCGATAGCGTCAATCAAGGAGCAGGTGACGGTGACCGCTTCGGGCACGGAGCAGTCGGTGTTCGATTCTTTTCAGTCTGTCAATTCCGTCGGCTCGACTAGCATAACGCAGCGCGCGGCCACGTCGATCGGCGAGGTGCTTGAGAACGAAACGGGCGTTGCGAAACGCAGCTTCGGCCCCGGCTCGGCACGGCCGATCATCCGCGGTTTCGACGGCGACCGCGTTCTGGTTTTGCAGGACGGCGTGCGGATCGGATCGGTCGGTTCGCAATCCGGCGATCATGGCGAGCCTATCGATCCGCTCGCGGCTGAGCGCATCGAGGTTGTGAAAGGCCCGGGAACGCTGCTCTACGGCAGTAACGCGCTCGGGGGCGTGGTGAACGTCATCGGCCATCATGACGACGAGCCGCATGAGGGCTTTCGCGGTTTTTTGACCGGCGTCGCCGGCACGGCCGACAAGCAGGCCGGCGCTTCGGGTGGGCTCGAATACGGCCTGGGAAAATGGCTGTTTCGCGGCAACGTAGGTGCCCAGCGAACCGGCGATTACAATACGCCGATCGGCGAGATTCCGAATTCCGCCGCGCGTTCTACTTCGGCGTCGTTCGGCGGCGGTTATTACGGCGACAAAACTTTTCTGGGCGCGACCTATGGTTATGATGTGCGTCGGTACGGGATTCCGTTCGCCGCATTATTCGAAGGCGGCGACAAAAAAGAGATTTTCGGCGATCTGCCTGAGGTCGATGCCGAAATCGATATTCGCTCGGTCCGGCATAATCTTCGGTTTAATGGCGGCTTTCGCAACCTGACAAACAGCTTCGCAAGCGGCGTGACTTACAACCTGGATTTCACCGACTACATGCACGCCGAGATCGAAACCGAGGACGGCGTCGATGCGATCGGCACGATCTTCGACAATCGCACGTTTTCTTACCGCTCGGTTTTCGAGCAGCAAAAATACAAACGGCTCACGGGCAGGTTCGGCTTCGAAGGCTTCAATCGAAATTACGAGGTGACGGGCGCCGAGCAGCTGATCGACGGCGAGGTTAGGCAGAATTCATTTTCCGTTTTCGGGCTGGAAGAGCTGAACCTTGACCGCGTGAAATTTCAGTTCGGCGGGCGTATCGAGATGAATCGTTACAACCCTGAAAATCCCGATCTGCTCGACCGGCGCTTTACCGGCTTTTCGGGCGGCGCCGGCATCAATGTCGGGTTATGGGAGGGCGGTGCGTTCATTTTTAACTTCACGCATTCGACCCGGGCACCGGCACTCGAAGAGCTTTACAACAACGGCCCGCACATTGGCACCATCACGTTCGAGATCGGTAACCAGAATTTACGCAACGAGCGCGCCAACGGAATCGACGTTTCGCTGCGGCATCAATCGGAACGCTTTCGCATTAGCGGCGACGTTTACTTTTATCGGGTCAACAACTTTGTCTTTCTCGCATTTCAGGACGAGGACGGCGACGGCGTCGTCGACATAGAAGACGGCCTGCCGGTCGCGCGTTACGCGCAGACTGGCGCGCGTTACGTCGGCGCCGAACTGAGCGCGGAGATGAAGTTTAACGATCATGTCGGCGCTTTGTCGGCTTGGATGCGGTACGTGCGAAGCTGATCGATGAAAACCTGGACGTTCCGCGAATTCCGCCGGCACGCGCGCGAATCGGCTTCGACTTTCGATACGAAGGCCTCAGTATTCGGCCCGAAGCGGTATTTGCCGCGCGGCAGGACGAAGTTTTTCCCTTGGAGACGCCAACGGCAGGCTATGGCGTCTTCAATGTCGGCGCGTCATACACGATCGGGAAACAGCACGTCGCGCACATCTTCACGGTCAACGGCTACAACCTGACGAACAAGCTTTACCGCAATCACGCGAGTTTCATCAAGGACCTGATGCCTGAGATCGGCCGCGGCGTTCGCTTTGGTTACACAATTCGCATTTTCTAGATCTTGTGCAGACGGCGAGATTTTACTGAAAGCGGCGATCACGGGCCGAATACTGGGCGCTAAATAAAAGGAGGACCGGCGCCCTTTGTGACTAGCGGGTCGGTTTACATCAACGGGTTTTCCGCTGGTAGCGTTAAGCAGTTTTGATCGAATCAACAAAATAAAAAGCACGCGGACGCGCGTGCCCATAGCTTTAACGACATAAAATAGAGATCACGCACTGTTATGAATGATCGCCAGCGCTCCCTGACGGCGAAGATTACAGGTTAATTTTCCGCAGGATTTTTCGAAATCGTCCAATTCGGCCCTCCATCTGAAGCTGGAGGCAATTTAAAAAACCGAACTCAAGCGAAATATCAATGCTGCCTAAAGTTTCAGGTCTTTTTTTAGCGATTTGGGATCGGAAGGTTTGGTGAAGATCGAATCGGGGATGGGCTTGTTGTATTCGATGGTTTCGAAATTTATGCGCGAGGCGTGAGCGCCGTTTGTGAAGCGATCGACTATGTACGGAGCTTTTATCCCTTGCGTTTCTACGAACTGCGCGTAGCGATCTTCTTCCTTAATCTCTTCGCCTTCGGCATTCGTGATCGTGTAAATCGCCTTGACGGGCGTGCCTTCGTCCACCGTGAATTCGAACTCGACCGCGAAGCCGTCAGTGTAAGTTAATTTAACGACATCGTTCCGCTTGCCGAGCGTTCCGGGCCGGCGCCCGACGTAGGTTAGCTCGCCGTCGCCCTTCCAATAGCCGCGAAGCAGATTGTCGAGGCTCGTGCGAATGCCCCGTTTGAAATTCGCCACCTGCTTTTCCGTCTGCACCTTTATAAGTTCCTGGTCGCCGTCGAAAAGCCAGCCGGTGCTGCCCGTGTTCGTCTGCACCGATTTCACGCCCGCCGATCTAAACTCTGTCCGCTCCTTGTCCGGAAAAACGATCACATCGATAAACGACTGATGCGAAATATTCACGCCACCCTTCAGAATGCTGAAATACCCTTTTCCGATCTGTGAATAGACCTTTAAATAGCGCTCACCGCCAAGATTCTGAACGGCTTTCTGGATGATCGCGTCGGCTTGTGAGTCAACGACGTTATCGGTCGCAGTGGTCTTGAATTTTGTTTGATCCCGTTTCCAACCGCCATATTCCCAGCCGTACACATAATTAACGGGCCGGTGAACAGTGATAGCCACGCCGTCTTTAACAGCCGGTTGAAATCGAATTTTCTTGGCTGCTTTCAAAGCGGATTCAGAGAGGCCTCGGGGCATCCGGCGGATCAAGTTTACTTCTCCTATCGCTCCGTCAGCATGGAACTCTACACGAAGCACAATCGTGCCCTGAGCGCAAATCGAGCCCGCATCTGGCGGCATCTCCGGCCTCGGTTTCTCAAGTATTCGAACCTGTGAATCCTGACTGTATGCGGCGACAGCACTTACAACGATGAAAGCTGTTGTGAAGAAAAATCTCATTAATCCTGCGCATCGAATGGATCGATCAAGTTAAGTTCGGCTATCCATTTGAAATCTTTTGTATTCCTAGTCGCAAGAGGCAGCTCGTGCACAAGGGCTGTCGCCGCGACAATTGCATCACCAAGACCGATCTTTCTTTCCTGCCGCAACGATATTGCCCGCTCGACGATTTCCGAAGTGATTTCAATAACCACAGATCGAATCAAAATATTCTTGAAAGTCTTGCTTTTTATCCTGCTCCAGCGAGTGATAACCTAGCACCTCGATCCGACTCACCGCCGAGGCAGCCAGATCGTATTTTGAATACTCACTGCGCTGATCCGAGAAGCCCGGGGAGGCGAAATAGATTATAGTGTTACTGTCGAGCAGAATCATCCGCGTCCCGGCAGAGGCCTGTCTTTTCTGATCTCACGCTGCCAAGCGACGGGATCGACAATTGAACGAATTCCGCCTTTCTCAGCGATACGCTCAAGCGCGGCCATGGCCCGCCTACCATTAGGCTCTTGGCTAGCGCCGACCGAATGACGAACTTTGACATCAACCTTCACCGCATTTTCGGGGTCCGGTGCGTCGCCTTCCCATTCGATTGTGTTACCGCGCACTGTTGCTCTGTATGTTTCCGGCATAATCAACCCTTAAAAAGGCTCTGGTGGATTTTACCACCAAAGCCTTTGATGCCGTAAGTATTTGAATGGTTTAATTCAAGGTAAACGCCTCGTTCATAGTTCAGAACAATATCCGTTCCAAATCTCCGCCTCGAAACTGGATATTTAATTGGTTTAGAATATTCCGCCCAATGATTCCGTAGCTCTGATTGACCGTCAGAAACTCTCCCCGAAAATTCCGGCCTTCAAAGATCATGTGCACGTTGACGACGAGACTTTGACTAATTTCACTGTCAAATGCTTCCACTTCAAAGACTTCTGCTTTTGAGGTATCGATCCCAAGTCGCTCCGCGAACATTGTTGCGATCAGGCTCACATCGGCTCCGGTGTCCAGCAGCATTGGAACACCTATTATCTCGACGTTATTGTCAAGATTGCACAGAGTGCCTCGGAATCATATTCAGGCATTCGTAAGTTTCTCGATTTGGGTTACCCGAAACCTGGTGTAATCTTCAGGATTTTTCAAACGGGGACTGCGCAGATATATCCTTTTCTTTCCACCAATACGCGGCAGCTTAACTTCAAATTCTACTTCCGAATCCGAAACATACGGGCGCAAAACAGATTCGATGAACTCACTTGCATTCGCTTCGCCCACGAGATCCATGAGACCCGCATACGTTTCTTCGCTCAAGTTGATCGTCAGTTCCTTCTCCATTAGTTCAAGCTAAACGCCTCGTTCGGCGTGACGACGATCTCGCCGTCAACGGCATCGACGTGGAAACGCATTCCGGTTTTCCATTTGTTGGTGATCGGCAGTTTTACGTTCTGGTCGATATGGCGTTTCAGGAAGCGGGCGCCGTATGCGGGGCTGTAGCCTTTTTCGGTGAGCAGATCGACGGCCGGTTCGGTCACTTCGACGAGTTTGCCCTGTTTTTCCATGTGGCGACGCATCTTATTTAAATAAAGTCCGGCGATCTCGCGCACTTCGTCCATCGTGAGCGGCGAGAAGATGATGATCTCGTCGATGCGGTTGCGAAACTCGGGCGTAAACCGCGTCTCCGCTGCCTTCATCACTTCGCCTTTGATCTGCTTGATCTCGCCGAGGGTTTTCTGGCCGAATCCGAGCGGTTTTTCGTAGCGCTTGAAGTTTTCCGAGCCGAGATTCGACGTCATTATCACGATCGCGTCCGAAAGGTAAACTTTCTTGCCGCGGCCATCCGTGATCCAGCCTTCGTCGAAAGCCTGCAGGAAGATGTTCATCAAATAAGGCGATGCTTTTTCTACTTCGTCAAGCAGCAACACTGTGTAAGGATTATCGCGAAGCTGCTCTGTCAAAATGCCGCCGCGTTCGCTGCCGACGATGCCGCGCGGCATGCCGATCAGCTTTTCGATGCCGACCGTGCCGTCGCCATATTCGCTCATGTCGATGCGGACCATCTTGCCTTCGTCGCCGAACATGAATTCGGCTACTGCTTTTGCTAATTCGGTTTTCCCGACGCCTGTCGGCCCGAGAAAAAGCAGCACGCCGTCCGGCGCGTAATGATTTTCTTTGAGCGGCCCTTTGTTAAGACGCAGCCTTTCGGCAACCGCGCGGACAGCTTCCTTTTGCCCGATCACGCGATGGGCAAGATCGCTTTCCATCGCGGAAAATCTGTCGGACGTGTCGCGGTAGATCATGTCCTTCGGAATGCGCGATTCCTGTGAGATGACGTCAATAATATGCTCGGGCCGCACGATCAAAACCTCGGGCTCGTTGATCTCGACCTTGACCGAAGCCGTGTCGAGCCAGCCGATCGCTTTATCGGGCAGATGAAGATTGCGGATGTATTTCGGCGACATCTCGAGTGCCGTGTTGATCGCCTCTTCCGAGATCGTTACGGAGTAATTTTTTTCAAGACGCGGCTTCAAGCCGAAAAGAATCTGCCGCGTTTCGTCGAGGGTCGGCTCTTCGACCTTTACGAGACGAAAACGCCGCGCGAGAGCTTCGTCCTCGCTGATGTATTCCTTAAACTCGGTGATCGTCGTTGCGCCGATGATGCGAAGCTCGCCGCGCGCCAATGACGATTTAAACATATTCGCGGCGTCAGAGGTCGTGCCCATCGCCGCGCCGGCGCCGATGATAGTGTGCGCCTCATCGATGAAAAGGATGATGTTGTCCTTTTCTTTAACTTCGTCGATGATGCCCTTGATCCGCTCTTCGAACATGCCGCGCAGCATCGTGCCCGCGACGAGGCCGCCCATCTGAAGCTGAACGATGTGCGAATCGCGCAAGCGCGCCGGAACCTTTTCCGGCTCAAGCTCGATCAGTCGCGCCAAACCCTCGACGACCGCTGTTTTCCCAACGCCCGGCTCGCCAACGAGCATCGGGGAATTCGAACGCTCGCGGTGCGAGAGGATTTCGATCATTTGCAGAATTTCTTTCTCGCGCCCGATGGTCGGCGGAATCTTGTCCTGCCGCGCCAGTTTGTTCATCGAAACGCCGAAGTGACGCAGGAATGAGGGAAGCTCAAATTTTTGTCTCGTGCGTTCTTCTTCTTTTTCGCGTTTACGTATTCGCGTGCGCGCCGTTTGTGCAACTTCGTCCGAAGGGACGCCCAAATTCTGCAGCACATCGTTCAGCACGCTGCTCTCGTCATTCGAGAGAACGTAAAAAATATCGCTGCCGTCTATCACGCGGCGACCTTGCGAGCGCGCTCTATCCATGGCGCGTTTGAAAAGCTCAGTCGTCTCAGGAGCAATACGGTAACCCGTACCGGTGTGCTGTCTGCCGGATTCCATCCGCTTCTCGATCAGCAGCTTTACCGAGCGCGGATCGACCGCAAGATCGCGCATGGTCGAGGTGAAAAGCTCATCCTCTTCGTTCGCGACCGCGTGCAGAATATGCTCGATCGCTACGTAATTCTGGTCGCGTCGCTTCGATGCGGCAAGCGCGGTTTCCAAAACACGCTGCCCGCTCTCGCTAAATTTATCTTTATACGCATCTATGTCTGCCATAAAACTAATTATAATAACCGGAAGGTTGGATGCGGCTAAGGGAGCGGCCGTCGCCCAGCTTCATCATAGCATCTCACCTGTGTGAGCGAAAACAAATTTCATTCACCGGCGGTTTGTGCCACTGCTTTTCCGACCTGAACGCGCGCTGGCCGCAGCAATCTATCGCCGAACTTGTATCCTTTCGAATATTCCGCTGTGACCTTGCCGTCATTTTCCAGCTCGACCGCCATCATATCGACGGCCTCGTGAAGCTCCGGGTCGAAAGCTTCGCCGATCGACGCCACAGGCTCAACTCCGACACTCATCATCGCCTGCTCGAAGCTGCGTGCCGTGCCGATGACGCCGTCGCGCAGATGATCGATCTCAGGGTCGGTCTCGCTCGCCTTTACCGCGAGATTCAAATTGTCGAGAACCGGCAGCAGTGTCGTCAAGAAGTTAAATTGATCCTGCTTCGCCTTGCTCTCAAGCGTTTTTTTCAGACGTTCGCGCATCTCGGCGGTCTCGCTTTCCAGACTGCGTTTCGCCTCTTCGAATTTCGCTTGTACGCCGATGAGCTTCGCCTCGGCCGCCTCGCGGCGTTCGGTCTCAGCCTTCAGTTCCGATTCAAGATCGGTCTCGCGCTGCGATTTCACAGGCTCCGTTTTCGCCGTCACCGGATCGTCGGCCACGCGTTCGCCGTCCGCATTGAAACGCCGCCTATCGTTCACCGGAACTTTGAAATCGTCGTCTCCCAATATCTCGTCAAAAATATCCTTCTCGTTCATTTTCTTTTGTTTGAACATTATATCAGTGTTGCAGAAGCCCTCGCGTGAGCAAGGGCGAAAATCGAATACCGTGTATCAACTTTGCTCACGCGCGGGCTTCTGCATTTACGCGCTCGCTTCGGCACTCTTTGCGGAAAATTTCATCTCGCCGTTCTCGGCTGAAACTTTAACCGTCTGTCCCCCGGCGATCTCGCCGTTCAACAGTTTCACCGCAAGCGGGTTTTGGATCATCGATTGTATCGCACGCTTCAGCGGCCGCGCGCCATAAACCGGGTCGTAGCCTTCCTGCACAAGCAGATCGCGGGCCGATTGGTCGAGGTCCAGCGCGATGCTCCGTTCGGCAAGCATGTCGCGCAGCTTTGCAAGCTGTATGTCGATGATGCTGGCGATCTGCTCACGGCCGAGCTGTTGAAAGACGACGATGTCGTCGATGCGGTTTAGAAACTCCGGCTTGAAGTTGTCGCGCAAAACCTGCAAAACGTCGTTCTTAATGTTGCGATCGGCGAGCGGATTTTCAGCCGCCGCCTGTATCTCGCGCGAGCCAAGATTCGACGTCATTATCAAAACCGTGTTTTTGAAATCCACTACGCGGCCTTTGCTGTCGGTCAAACGTCCGTCGTCCAGAATTTGCAGCAGCACGTTGAAAACGTCCGGGTGCGCCTTTTCTATCTCGTCGAAAAGCACGACCGAATACGGGCGACGCCGAACGGCTTCCGTCAACTGTCCGCCCTCTTCGTAACCAACATATCCCGGCGGCGCGCCGATCATCCGCGCGACCGCATGCTTTTCCATGTACTCGGACATATCGAGCCGCACCATCGCCCGCTCGTCGTCGAATAAAAATTCTGCGAGTGCACGGGCCGTTTCGGTTTTGCCGACGCCTGTCGGACCTAAGAATATGAAACTTCCGACCGGCCGATTCGGATCTTGCAAACCTGCTCTAGCACGTCTGACCGCATTAGCCACGGCCTGAAGCGCTTCTTCCTGGCCGATCACGCGTTTGCCAAGATTCTGCTCCATCGCGACGAGCTTTTGCATCTCGCCTTCGAGCATCTTAGAAACCGGAACGCCGGTCCATTTGGCAACCACCTCGGCAACATCTTCCTCGTCAACTTCTTCTTTCAGAAAAACGCCGTCCTGCTGCAGCTCGCCGAGACGGTTTTGCTCGGCTTCAAGTTTTTTCTCGATCTCCGGAATGCGGCCATATTGCAGCTCGGCCGCTTTTGTCAGATCACCCGCCTGCCGCGCCTGTTCGAGCGCCAGCTTCGCTTGCTCAAGCTGCTCTTTGCCGGCACGCATCTTTTCGATCTCTTCCTTCTCGGATTGCCACTTGGCTTTCATCGCCGAAGATCTCTCCTGCAGGTCGGCCATTCGTTTTTCGATGTCGTCGAGCCGCTCCTTCGATTTCGCGTCCGTTTCGCGCGACAATGCCTGCTTTTCGATCTCAAGCTGCAGGATCTCGCGCTCAAGCACGTCGATCTCCTGCGGCAAGCTGTCGATCTCGATGCGTATTCGCGATGCGGCCTCGTCAATCAAATCGATTGCCTTGTCAGGCAAAAAGCGGTCGGTGATGTAGCGGTTTGAAAGCGTGGCGGCCGCAACTATTGCCGCGTCTTTTATGCGTACGCCGTGATGAACTTCGTAACGCTCTTTAAGCCCGCGTAAAATCGCAATCGTATCTTCAACCGTCGGCTCGCCGATGTAAACCTGCTGAAAACGGCGTTCGAGAGCTTTGTCCTTTTCGATGTATTTCTGATATTCGTTCAGCGTCGTCGCGCCGACCGCACGAAGCGTACCGCGCGCCAACGCGGGTTTTAGCATATTAGAAGCGTCGATCGCTCCTTCGCTCGCTCCTGCGCCGACCAGCGTGTGAAGCTCGTCGATGAAAAGAATGATCTGGCCCTCGGCCTTTTCGATCTCTTTCAATACCGCCTTTAAACGGTCTTCAAATTCGCCGCGATATTTCGCACCCGCGAGCATCGCACCAAGATCGAGCGAAACCAATTTTTTATTTTTCAACGTTTCGGGAACGTCGCCCGAAACGATTCGTTGGGCGAGACCTTCGACAATTGCCGTTTTTCCGACGCCCGGCTCGCCGATCAAAACCGGATTATTTTTCGTTCTCCGCGAGAGAATCTGAATCGTTCGGCGAATCTCATCATCGCGCCCGATCACAGGATCGAGTTTTCCCTTGCGGGCGCGTTCCGTTAGATCAAGAGCGTATTTTTCGAGCGCCTGAAAATTTTCTTCCGCATTTTGATCCGTGATGTGGCTGCCGCCGCGCATTTCGGTGATGACCTTTTCAAGGTCTTCCTTCGAGATGCCGTTCGAGCGCAAAATGCGGCCGGCGTCGCCGGTTTTCTCGTCGGCTATCGCGAGCAGCAAATGCTCGGTCGAAACGTATTCGTCCTGCATCCCTTCGGCGACCTTCTGCACATCCTGAAAGATCGTATTTGTCCGCGAGCCGAAAAACTGCTGGCCGCCCGACACCTTAGGCAGTTTTTCTATCGAAGCTTGCAGCTCGGCGAGGATCGCCGTCGGATTCGCGCCGATCTTGCCCAGGATCGGGCGGACGACGCCCTCTTTCTGCTCGAGCATCGAGATCAGAATATGCTCAGGCTCGACCTGCTGATTTTGATTCTTCTCAGCAATCCCGATTGCCTGCTGCACGGCCTCCTGACCGCGTATCGTAAACCTGTCGACTCGCATACCGTTTATCTTACCGCAAAGACGCCGAAATGCAGAGAATAAGGTAGATGAATTCACTGCGTATCAAAATTTAGCTCAGTGTAATAATAAAATATGAGTGCGTTACTGTCAAATTACAATCCTCCTGCTCCAACGCATTTGCTTCGGAATTGACTCGAAATTGAGTAAATTACTCGCGCGGAATCGTGTTAAGATTCAGCCATGAATACTGTTGAAGCCATTTATGAAAAAGGGGTATTTCGACCGGTCCAGAAAGTTGACCTTGAAGACGGTGAAAGAGTAGAACTTACGATCAAAAGTGAAGACGACAAAGACCCGGCCGAGATAATTCCCAACCTTGCAATAGACCTGGGCATTTCCGACCTTGCGGAGAATATCGATCACTATCTTTACGGTTTACCTAAACAGACGCCAAGATGAATAAAATCTTCGTCGACACTTCCGGCTGGCTGGCGGTAGTGAGCCGCTCGGATTCGCTTCACCGAAAGGCAGTCGAAATTTACGTAAAACTCTTAGCGTCGGGGCACGACCTCGTTACTCATGACGGCGTTTTGCTTGAGTTAGGCACCGCTTTGTCGGACACGAAATCGCGAAACCTCGCAATAAAGCTTCGCGAAAACATTTCAAAATCTGAAAGAATCGAACTTATTTCTCTTAACTCGACTTTTAATTGACGCTGGTTGGAAGTTATACTCCGAAAGACCTGACAAAAACTGGGGAATCATAGACTGTCTGAGTTTCGTCCTAATGCAGGAACTGGATCTCACTGATGCTCTGACTGCTGACCGGCATTTAGAACAGGCCGGCTTTGCGAAACTCCTCTAATTTCGATTCGATGAACATTCTTCGCGAGATTCTCTGGCCGCTGGCCGCAGTGTTTGCCGCGTTTGTGGTCGGCGGGATTATTGTGCTTCTGATCGGCGATAATCCGTTGACGACCGTTTACCATCTGGTCGGCAATTCGTTCGGTTCGCTAAACGACATCGGCTACACGCTCTTTATCGCAACGCCGCTGATCTTTACGGGTCTGGCGGTTGCGGTGGCGTTTCGCTGCGGATTGCTGAACATCGGCGCCGAGGGGCAGCTTTACGTTGCGGCGTTTGCGACCGCCTGGGTCGGGATTAAGTTTGGCGGAGCGATCGTGCCGATTTTCGGCAAGGAAGAAAACTGGTCTTGGTTCAGCCTGCCGGTGCTGCTGCTTGTTCCGTTGTGCATCGTCACGGCGATAGTCGCGGGCGGCGTTTGGGGCGCGATACCGGGAATTTTAAAAGCGCGGTTCGGTTCGCATGAGGTTATCAATACCATCATGCTGAACTTCATCGCCGTGGCTCTGGTGAGTTTTTTCACGCAATATTTTTACAAGATCCCCGGCGACCCGATCATGCAGACGGCGGAGATCGGGCGAAACGCGCAGATACCGCGCATCAGCCAATATATTCCCGGAATGCCGGATTTCGTTCCGCTGAGCATCGCGTTTCTGATCGCGATATTGATGTGCGTTCTTTTCTACATTTTCATGTGGAAGACGAAATGGGGATACGAGCTGCGGGCTGTCGGCGAAAATCCATACGCGGCTCAGTACGGCGGCATCTCGCCAAAAAAACAGATCGTGATCACGATGACGATCTCGGGCGCGCTTGCTGGTATGGTGGCCATCGGCGAAGTGCTCGGTTATCGCTACCGATATTACGACGGCTTTTCGGACGGATGGGGATTTTTGGGAATTGCGGTCGCGCTGCTCGGAAGAAATCATCCGCTCGGCATTTTCGTCGCGGCGATCTTCTTCGCCGTTTTGAAACGCGGCGAGATTTTCGTGGACATTGAAACGAAATACGTTTCAAAAGATCTGGTTGAAGTTTTGCAGGCGATCATCATTTTGTTCGTAGCGTCGCTGCAAAGATTTTCGAGGAAATAAAATGAGTGAAGTTTTTACAGTCACTTTTCTATTGATCGTGATCTTTTCGACGATCCGGCTTGCGACGCCGTTGATCTTTGCGGCGCTCGGCGGAATGTTTTCGGAGCGTGCTGGGGTGATCAACATCGCGCTCGAAGGGCTGATGTTATCGGGCGCGTTCACGGCGGCGGTCGTTACTTACGAACTGAATAACCCGTATGTCGGATTTCTTGCGGGAGTTGTAACAGGTGCTCTCGTCGCCCTTATCTACGCGGTTGCGGTCATCAAATTCGAGGCCGACCAGGTCGTCGCCGGGTTTGCGATCAACATTCTGATGCTTGGGCTGCCGGCCGTTATCAGCAGCCGCATTTACGATTCGGCCGGTTCGACCGAGCAGATCGCGAAGGATTTTCTGCTGCCCGATTTCTACAACCGTCTTTCGATAGCTTCGATACTCGCATTTCTGCTCGTGCCGGTTTGCTGGTATGTGCTTTACAAAACGCCTTTCGGCTTGCGGCTTCGCGCGACGGGCGAAAATCCGTCGGCGGCGGACGCGGCGGGCGTCGATGTGATAAAGCTGCGTTACACGGCGGTGATAATTTCGGGCGTCTTGGCGGCGGCGGGCGGTGCGTATCTTTCGATCGGACAGTCGTCACTTTTCACGCGGGGTATGACCGCGGGACGCGGTTTCATCGCGCTTGCAGCATTGATCCTCGCCAAATGGAAACCGGTCCCGGTTTTGTTTGCCTGCTTGTTTTTCGGTCTTACCGAAGCTCTCGCAATACAGTTCCAGGGCGTCGTCAAACTGCCGTCCGGCGAAGACATTCCGGTGCAGTTTATCCAGATGATTCCGTATGTTTTGACGATCATCGTGCTGGCCGGTTTCATCGGCCTGTCCCGCGCGCCGAAGGCGTTGGGCATTCCGTATCGGAAAGAGAATTAATTATTGCAGTGAATTGATTTAGAATAACTTTATGCTGACTTCGATTGAACCAACGGCGACGATCGGGCCCCGTTTTCGCGTGTGTTTCAAGGGCAAACGGGGATTTTTGACTTCGATGGTAATATGATGGATGGCAACATGAAGTCAAAACGCGCGAAGAAGCTAATACGCGAGTGGGCGCGTCTTCGCCACGATGAGCTTGTCCAAAATTGAGATCGAGCGATGAAGAAAGAGGAGATCGGAAAAATCGATCCGTTAGAATAATGAAGAAAAATGCTTATCTACCCCGCGTCATCGATGCGGACTATCTTGGCGACTATCGCATCAAGCTGATGCTGATAACTCGCAACTCCGCATTGTCGACTGCGCGAAATGGATCGGCGGCGGCGTGTTCGAACCGCTCAAAGATAAAAACTACTTTAAGAAATTCTTCGTCGAAGGCTGGACGATCTCCTGGCCTAACGGCGCTGATGAATATCTCTAGTTTCACGCTTGACGGCAACTCTTTGTATTTCGGGGCTGGCTATAAACTTTACCGCATAGATCTGTCCGCGCTCTCGGTCGAAACCGTTTACTCTACTGACAGAATTCGCGT
>Ga0187894_10001858_pt1 | contig 26343 bp, 24 predicted proteins | sample GBC1701081metaG_FD_136650 | JGI IMG/M metagenome (GOLD analysis project Ga0187894, IMG submission 136650) | White microbial mat communities from a lava cave in the Kipuka Kanohina Cave System on the Island of Hawaii, USA - GBC170108-1 metaG ... | reverse complement strand
GGACGGTGGGCCGGAACATTCTCCGGGGGGAGATGCGACGGTACCCGCTGGGCCGTTGCCTGAGGAACAGGCCGCATGGCGCAGGACTTCTACGAACTGCTTGGTGTTGGGCGCAGTGCAGGTGCGGACGAGATCAAGAAGTCGTACCGCAAGCTCGCCATGCAATACCACCCGGATCGCAATCCGGGGGACAAGGCGGCGGAAAAGAAGTTCAAGGAAATCAATCACGCCTACGATATCCTGAAGGACGAGCAGAAGCGCGCGGCCTACGACCGCTACGGCGCCGCCGCCTTCGAAGGCGGAGCCGGCCCGAACGGACCGGGCGGTGGGCCATTCGGCGGCGGTGGCTTCGACTTCAGCGATATCTTCGAGCAGATGTTTGGTGGCGACACGGGTGGCCGTGGGCGCAGCACCGGTCCGGCGCGCGGCAACGACCTGCGCTACAACCTGGAGATCTCGCTCGAGGAAGCCTTTGCCGGCAGCGACGCCAGTGTGCGCGTGCCGAGCTCGGTGAGCTGCGACACCTGCCACGGCAGCGGCGCCGAACCGGGCTCGCGTCCGGTCAATTGCCCGACCTGCCAGGGCCGCGGCCGCGTGCGCATGCAGCAGGGCTTTTTCACCATCGAGCGCACTTGCCCGACCTGTCATGGCGCCGGCCAGAAGATCGAGAAGCCGTGCCGCGTGTGTCACGGCGCCGGTCGCGTGCGCAAGGACAAGACGCTCAACGTCAAGATCCCGGCCGGCGTCGAGGATGGCACGCGCATCCGGCTGGCCGGCGAGGGCGAAGCCGGTGCGCGGGGTGGCCCGACTGGCGATCTCTACGTGTTCCTCTCGGTGCGCAAGCACCGGCTCTATGAGCGCGATGGCGCTGATCTGCTGTGCCGGGTGCCCATCAGCATGGTGCAGGCGGCATTGGGCGGCTCGATCGAGGTGCCGACGCTCGACGGCAAGATGGCGCGGGTGTCGATCCCGGCGGGAACCCAGGCCGGCCATCAGTTCCGCCTGCGCGGCAAGGGCATGCCGGTGCTGCGCACCACCCAGAAAGGCGACCTCTACATCGAGACACTGGTCGAGACGCCGGTGAACCTGACGGCGCGCCAGAAGGAACTGCTCAAGGAATTCGAGACCGCCGGCAAGGGCAACGGCACGTCACCCGAGTCGGAAGGCTTCTTCAACAAGGTCAAAGAAATGTTCGGCGGCGACTGAGGTCGACGCCCATCCATTGCGTGAACGCCGGCCGCTGGCCGGCGTTGGCGTTTCTGGGGCATGCTGTAGCGGGCAGTCGTCTGCGGGAGACGTCGCATGGTCTGGAAACACAATATTGTCACGCTCTCGGACGGCAGGCCGCGCTGCGGCTGGGTCAGCGACGACGCGCTCTACATTCCCTACCACGACGACGAATGGGGGCGGCCGCACCGCGCGCCCCAAGCGCTGTTCGAGCTCCTGATCCTCGAAGGCTGCCAGGCTGGCCTGTCGTGGCTCACCGTGCTGCGCAAGCGGGCGCACTACCGCAAGGTCTATGACGGCTTCGACCCGGCCAAGATCGCGCGCTACACGCCCAAGAAGCTGGAGCGGCTGCTGGTCGATCCCGGTATCGTGCGCAATCGCAGCAAAGTCGATGCCAGCGTTACCAATGCGCGCGCATGGCTGGCGTTGGCCGAGCGCGAAGATCCGGTGGCATTTCTGTGGTCCTTCGTGGGTGGCGAGCCCAAGGTCAATCGTCCGCGGACGCTCAAGCAGGTGCCGGCTCAGACGAGCGAGAGCGAAGCGATGTCAAAGGCGCTCATCAAGCTCGGCTTCCGCTTTGTCGGCCCGACCATCTGCTATGCCTTCATGCAGGCAACCGGCATGGTCGACGATCATGTCGTCGGCTGCTCGTGCATCGAGCGTTGAGCCGCGGGGCGGCCGCCGGCTGCACGCACATGGGCCGGGACGAGATCGTCGAGGGGCGCCCGCGCTGCACGCATGGCCACCTGGCAGACCGTGACTCCTGGCTCTGCCTGGGATCGTAGGACGACGAATTCACCACCCGCCTTGGCCAGGACTGCCCGGTCGAATTCCATCATGCGCCAGCAGGCATGCGTGTCGCCCGTCCCACGCAGCGGGCAGCTCGTATGAATCTCGCCGTAGACCGTGTCGTCCGTGACCGATGTCACGGGATGCTTGGCCTTGCCACCGAAGGCCTTCTGCCACTGCCGTCCCAGATCGGCGAGATCCGCCGCAGGGCCGACATGGCGCCGGGCCGCCGCCGTGTCGGCCAGCCGCCGCATGAAGACCAGAGTGCGTTCCTGCCAAGCCGGACGGCGGGCCATGTACGCCGCCACCCGCAACAGAACCCAGGCCGTTGTGCGAATACGAATATGGCGCAGCCGCGGGGATGAGTTGCGCCGCCGCTGGATTGGCGAAGACCTCCAACGCATCCACCAACGCCGCTGCGATGGGCGCCGGATCAGGTGAGGCAAACTCGCCGGATGACACGCCGTCGCCGATGGCCTGCTGGTAGAGCGTCCGGGTTCGGACGCGGTGCTGCTGGATCAGCGTGACGAGATTGCGGTTGACCTGATCGATCACCTCCATGAGACAGGCTTCGGCAAGGTATCGGGTGCGCACCGCGCGGGCCGTGCTCTTGGCCATGCGTTCGATCCGGACGCTGGCAGCGAGGTTGCGATCGGCGGCAATCGACGCCAGCCCGTCGTTGTCCTCGGTCATCCAGCGGTCCGCAAGCGCGGCAACGATCTCGCGCTTGCTGGAGAAGTATCGGTAGACCCCCGTCCGGGCCAGGCCGGCTTCCGTTGCGATGTCTTCGATCTTCGTCTTGGCGCCACCATACCGGCGCAGGCAGGCCAGCGCCGCGTCGAGAATGCGATCGCGGGTCGCGTCTGGGGAAGGTCGGCCGGCTGTCATGGCCGTCGAGCCTTAGTGCGGTCAGGCCAGTTCGGCAAGCGACGGCGACACAACCTCGCTTTGGCGCCCCGGGCGCGCTAAAACGCGACCAAGGTGTGGAGGGCACATGAACATCACCATCACGGGTGCCGGCGGGCGCATGGGGCAGATGCTGATTCGGCAGGTCGCCAAAACGCCGGGCGCCAAGCTTGTTGCCGCTCTTGAGGCACCTGGCGGCAAGGCGCTAGGCCGAGACGCCGGTGAGAGCGCTGGGCTGGAAGCGATGAATGTGAAGATCACCGACGATGCGGCCGCCGCCATTGCCGCGGCGGACGTGGTGATCGATTTCACCGTCCCCGCGGCGACGGTCGCGCATGCCGAGATCGCGGCGGCCAAGGGCGTGGCGATGGTGATCGGCACGACAGGTCTGGTGCCTGAGCAGGCCAAGCGCATCGAGGCGGCTGCGCAGCGGGTGCCGATCATGTGGGCGGCGAACATGTCGCTGGGCGTCAATGTCCTGCTGGCGCTGGTCGAGCGCACCGCCGCACTGCTCGATCCGGACTACGACATCGACGTGTTGGAGATGCATCACCGCCAGAAGATCGATGCGCCCTCCGGCACGGCTCTGGCGCTTGGCCATGCCGCCGCCTCCGGCCGCAAGATCAGGCTCGAGGAGGTCTGGCGCAAGACCCGCGACGGCCACACCGGTGCTCGCCCGTCAGGCGAGATCGGCTTCGCCACCCTGCGGGGCGGTGACGAGGTGGGTTTTCACACCGTGATGTATGCCGGCATCGGCGAGCGGCTGGAGCTGACGCACCGCGCCTTCAGCCGCGAGATCTATGCCAACGGCGCGCTCAAGGCGGCGCAGTGGGTAGGCGGGCGCAAACCCGGACTGTACACGATGAAGGATGTGCTGGGACTGACAGGTTAGGTTTTTCCTCCCCAAACGAAGTTGGGGAGGTGCCCCGAAGGGGCGGAGGGGAGGCGACGTGGTTTTAGTTGCATAGACCACGTCAGCTCCCCATCCGGCCTTCGGCCACCTTCCCCACGCTGAAGCGTGGGGAAGAAAAAACATCAGTTCCAGTGGTGATCGTACGTCGGCGCTTTGGCGCCGGCGATGGCGACCCTCAGAGCCCGGGCGACTTCCAGCCGTTCCTCCGGCGTGAGAAAACGACCGATCACCAGCCGGTTGCCGCGTGAGATCAGGGTCAGGCGGCTTTCATGCTCGGGCGGGTCATCCATGTCCACGCGCAGCCAGAAGGCGTCCAGCCGCGTCTCTTCGATCAGCCCCTCGGGGTCGAGGCGCGTGACGATCAGCTCGCTGTCGGTCAGGGTCAGTGTCTCGGTCAGCCGGCCACTTCTGTAGTTGAGCCGGAACAGCACGACCACCAGCGCCACGTCGAGGCCCATGAACCCGATGACCGGCCAGGCACCCAGCAGATAGACCGGCAACCCGATCAGCAGGTTGGCCGCCAGCAGCACGGCGATCAGGAATCGGAAGCCGCGCCGCGACAGGCTGCGGTGCGGCACCAGCGTGGCGTTGAAATGGACGGCTTGTGCGACAGTGTCGCTCATCGCTACACCTTAGCGGCCAATGTGCCGTCCGGCCACGGGCGGATCGCTGCGTCGGATGGACGCGAGGAGAGGGGCGAATGGCGCAACTGAAGCCGGCGCAGATCGAAGAGTTCTACCGGCGACTGCAGGAACGCGATCCCGAACCGAAGGGGGAGCTCGATCACGAAAACGTCTACCAGCTCCTCGTATCGGTCGTGCTCTCGGCGCAGGCGACGGACGCCGGCGTCAACAAGGCGACGCGGCCGCTGTTTGCCAAGGTGACGACGCCGCAACAGATGCTGGCGCTGGGCGAGGCCGGGCTGACCAAATACATCAAGACGATCGGCCTCTATCGCGGCAAGGCCAGGAACGTCATCGGCCTCTCGAAGATCCTGATCGAAAAATATGGTGGCAAGGTCCCGCACGACCGCGAGGCGCTCGAGGCCCTGCCGGGCGTCGGCCGCAAGACCGCCAACGTGGTGCTCAACATCGCCTTCGGCGAGCCCACCATCGCGGTCGACACCCACGTCTTTCGCGTCGGTAACCGCACCGGCCTCGCACCCGGCAAGACGCCGCTGGAGGTCGAGCTCAAGCTGCTCAAGCGCACGCCGCAGCAGTACATGCGCCACGCCCATCACTGGCTCATCCTGCACGGCCGCTATGTCTGCCGGGCGCGATCGCCCAGTTGCCCGACCTGCGTCGTCGCCGATATTTGCGGCTTCAAGGGCAAGTCGGTGCCGATCTGACAGTCGGCGATCACCACCAGCGTTCAGAGGCTTCCATGACCGGTTCGGCCAATACCTATCGTCTGCTGATCCTGCCTGGCGACGGTACTGGACAGGAGGTGATGGCCGAGGTGCGCCGCGTCGCCGAGTGGTTCCGCGACACGCGCGGCCTGCCGATCGACCTGCGCCAGCGGCCGTTCGGCCTGGCGTCGTGGCAGGCGTACGGCTCGCTGATGCCGGACGAGACCTGGGCCGAGATCGAGGCCGCCGATGCGATCCTGTTCGGGGCCATGGATTCACTGGACCAGGCCGGGAAAATCCCGCCTGAGGAGCGCCGCAAGGGCAGCCTGCTGCGGCTGCGCAAGAACCTCGACACCTTCGCCAACCTGCGCCCGATCCGGGCGATTCCCGGCCTGCTCGATGCCTCGACCTTGAAGCGGGAGGTGGTCGACGGCGTCGACCTGGTGTTCGTGCGCGAACTGACCGGTGGCGTCTATTTTGGCGAGCCGCGGGGCGTCGAGACTCTGCCTGACGGGCGCGAACGGGGCGTGAACACCCATGTCTACACCAGCGATGAGGTCGAGCGGGTGGCGCGCTTTGCCTTCGACCTGGCGCGGTGCCGCCGCGCCGAAGGCAAGCCGGGGCGGGTGCATTCCGTCGACAAGGGCAACGTCATGGAGGCCGGTGCCATGTGGCGGCGGATCGTGCAGCGGGTGCGCGACGCCGACTATGCCGACGTCGAGCTGCACCACATGCTGGCCGACAATTGCGCCATGCAGCTGATCCGCTGGCCGCGGCAGTTCGATGTCATCGTCACCGACAACCTGTTCGGCGACCTGCTGGGACTGTGGTGCCATGATTACCGGCTCGTTGGGTATGCTGCCATCGGCGTCGCTGTCGGCCCGCGGTGCCCGTCAGAGGCGCCGCGCGCTCTACGAGCTATTCATGGCAGCGCGCCCGATATCGCGGGCAAGGGCATCGCCAACCCGCTGGCGGCCATCCTGAGCTTCGCCATGTGCCTGCGCGAAACCCTGGAGGTGCCGTCCGAGGCTGAGCGGCTGGAGCACGCTGTCGACTCGGTGCTGGCCGGTGGCGCACGGACGGCTGACCTCGCTGGCCGGGATGCGCCTGCGCTGTCCACCGGTGCCATGGGCGACGCCGTCCTTCAGACCCTCGAACACACGTGACTGGTTCGGATTCCCGGAATTCGGCAATATGGAAACCAGTTTATAAGGATGTAAGGATCCTCGAAAGGCTATTCCTCGGCTGGCAGGCCCGCACTGATGCCGCGTTGCAGGGCTAGTTTCGGGAACGGCCTCGCCGCATCATCAGCTCGGACAGGAGAACCGTGACGCGGGAAGAAGTGAGATGTCCGATGGCGACTGCCCCGCACGTGGGCAATGGATGTCGGAAATCACCCTCCCGCCCGTGATGCGAGGTCCGACTTGGGAACGGGCGCGGAAGGCCTCCTTGCGGCATAGCCACGGAAAGAACAACGAGCCGGGATGTGAATCCAATCTCAACCCTTAGGGGCCAAAAGGGAGGTTTTATGTCTGCCGGGTCCTCTCACTTCAGGGTTCGAAAGCGCGATTGTTGGCACGAGCGTGAGAGGCTTTTGGTGGGGTGCCCATCCGCCCGTTATATCTAGATGGAGCTAGTAGTCCTGTTATGAGCACGCCGGTAACAGGGACGCGGACAGCAGCACACGCTCTGCTAGGCCAAGGGCGTCACCGTCGCTTTGGTAGTGGTCGCCGGCACCGCTCAAGGACGCAAAATACGGATTGAGTTGAGATCCCGCAGGATCGTGCTCAGGTGCGTACGATTAACCGGGCAGGCGCAGTAAGCCCGCGGGGACCTCTCCATACGAGGCTCTCCCGTCAGGTTCTTGCCGCACGTCTACACCGCGTTCAAGGGCTCGGCGGTGCCATGGACGCGCTGCCATCAAAAGAGGAGATGGCAAGGACGCTCACCGCGACACCGTCAGGTGTTCGAATGCCGGGTTTCGATTTCGGGTCCTTCGAGGGGTTCGGTCGTTGGAGTTCGCTGCGAAACAAGAGCAAGCGGACGATTATTGGTCGACACGACCGATCCGAGGGAACTTGTGCAAGCTTCATGCTGCGCAGCAAAAGCACCAGCGGCGTGCAGCAAACACGCAACATGCTCATCGTCACCCAGGGCCGACTGGCGCTGCTGCGGCTGCCCGCATGGCTCCCTTGCCAGCAGCATGTGTGGACGTCCGGTAAACAATCGTTTAGCGAACACGGTGCTCACGCCACCGCTTGTGATGGGTCTCCGACGATGATGGATCGCCTGGCCTTCTCCGGCCTCACGGTTCTCGACTTCAGCCAGGGCGTCGCCGGTCCGCACGCCACCATGCTGCTGGGGCTGCACGGCGCCGACGTCATCAAGATCGAGCCTCTAGAAGGCGATTGGGGCCGCGGCCTGGGCAAGATCGAGGGCGATCATTGCGCGCACTCCGTCGCCTTCAACCGTGGCAAGCGCTCCTTGGCGCTTGACCTGAAGGCGCCGGCCGCCATCGCGGCTGTGAACAAGATCGCGGCCAAGGCTGCGGTGGTGGTCGAGAGCTTCCGGCCCGGTGTCATCGGCCGGCTCGGGTTCGGCTACGAGGCCATCAAGAAGGTCAATCCCAGCGTGGTCTATTGCTCGGTGTCAGGCTTTGGACAGAGCGGCCCCTACAGCAAGCGGCCGACCGTCGACGGCCTGATCCAGGCCTTCAGCGGTATGATGGTGATGAACCGCCTGCCCGACGGTACGCCCTGGCGCCAGGGCATGATCGCGGTGGACGTAACGACGGGCCTCTATACCTTCCAGGCGCTGTCGACCGCGATTCTGCGCCAGTTCCGCTTCGGTGAGGGCAGCCACATCGATTCCAGCCTGATGCGCGCGGCAGCAGCCTGGCAAGGCGCCAAGCTGATGGAATGGGTGCACACCAACGGCAACCCGCAGCCACTCTACATGCCGGCCGGCAGCTACAAGACCAGCAACGGCTACATCATGCTGAGCGCCATGCGGCCACATCACTTCCGCAAGATGTTCGAGCTGATCGGTCGGGTCGACGTCGCCGACGACCCCACCCTGCAGACTCACGCGGACCGCATCAAGAACGCGCCCAAGATCGTCAAGGCGCTGAACGAGACCATGCCGAGCCGCACCACGGAGGAATGGATCGCGTTGCTGCAGCCCAATGAGGTGTTCTGCGAACGCGTCAGTAACTATCAGGACTACCTCGACCATCCCCACGTCAAGGAAACCGGCGCTATCGACTGGATCCAACAGGACGGCTTCACGCCCATGCCGGTGGCGAACATCCCCGGCCTGCCGCCGGCGCGCGAGGATGCCGAGCGGCACCACGCACCGCATATCGGCGAGCATAGCCGCGACATCCTGGGAGAGCTGGGTTACGCGGCATCGGAGATCGATGCCATGGTCGCCAACAAGGCGGTCGTCGCCGCACCACTGCCAGCACGCGCGGCAGAGTAGGCCTGCCGCGCGCTGCCGGAGAAACGCACTACCACTCAAACACTGCGGTCTGGTGCCCGCCGGACGCCAGATGCACGATCTGCTGCTTGGCGACACCATGCTCGGTCGCGGTCACGCTGTAGGTGCCGTCCGGCAGGTTGGCCAGCAGGTAGGGGCCGCGGGTGCGCGTGCTCAGCACCGTGTGCCCCGCCGAGTCACGGATCGTCACGGGCACGTAGGCGAGATAGTCGCCACGATTGCCGTCGCGCTGGGCGAAGATGAGCTCCAGCGCGTAGCGCGAGGCGGCGCGCTGCATGGCCGCAGACTCGTCCGTGCCGATGCCCCCGGATACGAAATGCACCCCGCCACGAACCTGTTCCGTCGGCATGGTGCGCGCCTGGGCGCCTGAAGCGAGCGCTGTCAGCAAAGCGAGGCCGACACCGGAAGCAGCCGAAATCGAGCGGATGACGAACGGTTTCATGATCGTACTCCTGCGTGAGACGATGGCCGGCTCAGGCGACACCGGGGTGTCGCCGCGCGGCCATCCGACGTGCCTCGACTAACCGAGGTCGAGCGGCACGAAGATCTTGGCGTCGTCGCGCCGGATCAGCAGGGCGGCACGATCACGCGCCTTGGCGGCAAGCGCGCGCAGCCCATCGACGGTGCTCACCGTCTCGCCGTTGACGGCGAGCACGACGTCACCGGGCTGCACGCCGGCGCGTGCCGCCGGTCCCAACACGGACTCGACCAGCAGGCCACCCTTCTCATCGATCGAGCGGGCCTCGTCGGGCGAGAGCGACCGCACCGCCAGCCCGAGGCGCCCCTGCGCCGGTACCGCGCTGTCGGCCTGCGGCTGCGCGTCGGCGTGGCGTTCACCGACCGACAGGGAGATCTGCGTCGCCTCGCCGCGACGCCACACGTCCAGTGTCGCCTTGGTACCGGGCTTCAGATCGGCGACCCGCGGCGGCAGTTCGCCCGAGCGCTTCAAGTCCTGGCCGTCGAACTTCAAAATCACGTCGCCTGCCTGCAGGCCGGCTTTGGCGGCGGGGCTGTCGTTCTCGACGCTGCTGACCAGCACGCCGCCCGGCTTCGGCAGGCCGAACGCATCGGCGAGCGGCTGCGTGACGTCCTGGACGGTGGCGCCGATCCAGCCGCGATGCACAGTGCCGGCGGATGCCAGCTGCTTGCCGATCTTCATCGCGACATCGATGGGGATCGCGAACGACAGGCCCTGGTAGCCGCCGGTGTCGGAGTAGATCTGGGAGTTGATGCCGATCACTTCGCCGCGGCTGTTGAACAGGGGGCCACCCGAGTTGCCCGGGTTCACGGGTACGTCGGTCTGGATGAACGGCACGTAGGACTGGTTCGGCAGGCCGCGCGCGGTCGCCGAGACGATGCCCGCCGTCACGGTGTTCTCGAAGCCGTAGGGCGAGCCGATGGCCAGCACCCACTCGCCGACGCGGATACGACTGGCATCACCGATGGTCACGGTGGGCAGGTCCTTGGCCGCGATCTTCAGGACCGCGACGTCGGTCGCGCGATCGAGGCCAACGACCTTGGCCGGGAATTCCCGCTGGTCGGACAGCTTGACGATCACCGTCTTGGCGTTCTGTACGACGTGGGCATTGGTGAGAATCAGGCCGTCGGACTCGACGATGAAGCCCGATCCGAGTCCGCGGACCGGGCGATCAGGACGGCCGAAGCGCCGTCCGAAATCCCGCGGCATGCCGGGGGTGGGACTATCATCGTCAGCCGTTGCTTTCGCCATGCCTTCGACCTGGACGTTGACGACGGCGGGGCCGAACTTGTCGACGATCGAGGAGAAATCGGGGCCGGCCAACGGCGCGGCGGAACGCGCGGGCTGATCATCCCAGCCCGCGGCGAGTGCGGCCGAAGAGGTGAGTGTCTGCGGTGCCAATACCGCGAAGGCGCCGCCAAGCGTCGCGGCAAGGGCTGCGGCCGCGAAGCTGCGGGTCAAGATCTTCCTGGGCATATCGGACTCCGTATCGTCGGGGCGCGAGGGGGAACCGGACAGGTTCAACGAAGCCGATGTAAGGGATGAACCTTAAGGTTTGCTTAGCGGTCCGGCCGAAAGTGCATCGTTCGCCGGCGTGACGTCGGGAAAGATGACGCGGATGGCGAGGCCACCGAGCCGTGAATCGTTCAACGTCACGTTGGCGTGATGACGATCGGCGATCGCCTTGACGATCGCCAGGCCGAGACCACTGCCCGGCGCGTCCGTGCCGAGGCCGCGATAGAAGCGATCGAACACGTGCTGACGCTCCTCCGCCGGAATGCCGGGGCCGGAGTCCGACACGTCCAGAAAAGGATGACCATCGGCAATGCCGACGGTGACATCAACCGTACCGCCCGTCGGCGTGTATCGAATGGCGTTGTCCAGAAGGTTGTCCAGCAGTGCGGTCAATGCCGCCGGATCACCGGTGATCCGTGCCGTCTCGTCGAGTGACGTCGCGCCGAGGTCGAGACTCTTCGCCATCGCCACATCGACGTGGCCGGCGATGGTGTCGCGCGCCAATGTCGCGAGATCGACTGTGACCGCTGCCGCGGTTGCGCCCGGTTCCTGGCGCGCCAGCATCAGCAACTGTTCGACCACACGGGTCATGCGATCCAGTCCGCGCTTGAATTCAGCGACCGCTTTTGCGCGCGACGGCTCGTCGGTCGCGCGTTCGACCAGTTGTGCCTGCAGGCGCAACGCGGCCAAGGGCGTGCGCAGCTCGTGGGCCGCATCGGCGACAAAGGCCCGTTGCGCCGACGATGCCTTGTCCAGGCGCGCAAGCAGATCGTTGAGAGCGGCGACAACAGGCGCAATTTCTGACGGTGTTGCCGGCAGCGCCAGATGCCCCGATGTCGCCGGCTGGCGACGGCTCAGCTCGGTAGCAAGCGCCTCGAGCGGCCGCAGACCGCGACCGACGGCCATCCAGATCCCGACTGCCAGAGCCGGCAGCAGCAGAAGCGATGGAACGAGGATGCGCAGCGCCGCTGACAGCGCTTGGTGCTGGCGCACGCTCATCGGCTGCGCCACCTGGACCGTCCTGCCCTGCAGTTGGAGCGCGAACACGCGCCAGGTTCCTTCCGACGTTGCTACGTTGGCGTATCCCATGCGCGCCCAGTTGGGCAGCACGCGATGCGGGTGCGAGAAGTAGAGTGTCACGCCCTCGCGGCTCCAGATCTGGACGACAAAATCGAGCGCCGGATCCGGCGCGTCGATGCCAGGCAGAAACGGAATGTCCGAGGTCCGTTCGCCGACGGACAGGGCCACCTGGCGCAGCTGGTAGTCGAAGATCCCGTCGACCTCCTGGCGGGCGATGCGATAGGTGACCACGGCACTCAGCACGACGATGGCCGTTGCCGCCGCCATCAGAACCAGGAGGAGGTGGCGGCGGATCGACGTCATGGTCGGCGTGGCACCATGTAGCCGACACCCCGAACAGTCTGGATCCAGCCGGCGCCGAGCTTGCGGCGAAGCGCATGGATATGCACTTCGATCGCGTTGCTCTCGACCTCGTCGCCCCAGCCGTAGATCGCTTCCTCCAGGCGCCGCCGTGACGACGGTACACCCGGCCGTTGCAGCAGCGCACGCAGCAGCTCGAACTCGCGCGCGGTCAGCTTGACCGGCGTGCCGGCCAGTATCGTCTCGTGACGTACCGGGTCGAGCACAAGCTCGCCGTGACGCACGGTCGAGTCGCGCTGACCCGATGGGCGGCGCAGCAGGGCCCGCACGCGCGCCGACAGTTCGTCGAGATCGAAGGGCTTGACGAGATAGTCATCGGCGCCGGCATCGAGGCCCGTCACGCGATCGCCGATGGCATCGCGCGCTGTCATCACCAGCATCGGCATCGCATCGCCCCGGGCGCGTGCCGCTTTGAGCAGCTCGAGACCGCTTTTGCCGGGCAGGCCGAGATCGAGCAGGACCAGGTCGTAGCGCTCGGCCTGCATCGCCGCATCGGCGTCGGCGCCATCGCGTACCCAGTCAACGGCGTAGCCTTCCTGACGCAACGCCGTTCGCACGCTCTCGCCGATCATGCGGTCGTCCTCGACGACAAGCAGTCGCATTGTCGACCTCGTCCGCGCTGCGCCGTCCATCGGTGCCGCGGCAACCGATACGTAGCCGATATCCGCAGACAGTGGAAACGCTGCCGATGCGCGAGCGGCCGGGTCAGCCCAAGGTCAAGGGCAGGTACAGCTTGGCGCTGTCGCGGCGGATCAGCAGCGCAGCATGGTTACCGCTCTTCTCCGCCAGTGCCCGCAGCATCGCGACGGTCGTTACCGGCTCGCCATTGATGGCAAGCACGACGTCGCCCGCCAGCATGCCCGCGCGCGCGGCCGGCCCTGAAACCGCCTGAACCAGCAGGCCGCCATTTTCGTCGATCGCCTGTGCTTCCTGGGGCAGGAGCGGCCGCACGGAGAGCCCCAGCCGGCCCTGACCTTCGGCGGGCTTGGCTGGCGTCGCCGGCGCTTCGACCTTCAGTTCGCCGATCACGACCGCCAGCTGCTTGTTGGCACCACGACGCCAGATATCGAACGTGGTGTGCGTTCCTGGCGCCATGTCGGCAACCTTCGGCGGCAGGTCGAAGGAGCGGTTGATCGCCGCGCCGTCGACCGCCAGAACCACGTCGCCCGGCTGCAGGCCCGCCGCGGCCCCAGGTCCATCCTTGTCGACATTGCTGATCAGCGCACCGCGCGGTTTGGACAGGCCGAACGCGTCGGCCAGCGGTTGCGTGAGATCCTGCACGCCGGCACCCAGCCATCCGCGCGTGATCGTGCCGCCGGTGACGAGCTGTTTGGCGACCTTGATGGCCACGTCGATCGGGATGGTGAACGACAGACCTTGGAACCCGCCAGTGTCGGTATAGATCTGCGCGTTGATGCCGATCACCTCGCCGCTGGCATTGAACAGAGGTCCGCCGGAATTGCCGGGATTGACCGGCACGTCGGTCTGGATGAAGGGCACATAGGCCTGATGCGGCAACGTGCGCGTGGTGGCCGATACGATGCCCGCGGTCGCCGTGCTGTCGAAGCCGTACGGCGAGCCGATCGCCAGCACCCAGGTACCGACGCGAATGTGACGGGCATCGCCAATGGTCACAGTCGGCAGGTCCTGCGCGTCGATTTTCAACACCGCGACGTCGGTCGGGCGATCAAGACCCACGAGCCTGGCCGTAAATTCGCGCTGGTCGGAAAGCCGCACAGTGATGTTCGATGCACCGGCAACCACGTGGGCGCTGGTCAGGATCATGCCGTCGGCACTGACGATAAAGCCGGAGCCCAAGCCGAATACCGGCTGATCGCCCGGACGCGCGGGTGACCTGGGACCGCGCGGCATTCCGGGCACCAGGCCTTGATCCTGGGCGGACGACGACTCGTCATCGCTCGGCGGCGGCGCATTGCCTTCGACCGCGACATTGACCACGGCGGGTCCATAGCGCTCGACGATACCCGAGAAGTCCGGGCCGGCGATCGGCGTTGTCGCTGTTGTTGTCGTGGGCGTGTCGAGCCAGCCGGCTGCCCGTGCGATGGGCGCAACCGTGTTTGCCGGATCGAACAGGGCAGTGCCGCCCGCGAGCGCCGCCAGGAGAGCAACGGCGGCAAGGCCGCGGGTTTCGAATTTGCTGGGCATGGCGCTCTCCGTCAGCCGCGATCGCGTCTAGCCGTGTCTGGCGGACGGGAACCGGATGCCAGCCCACGCGAGGCTGACAGTTAACGCTCCGATCTGCCGGCAGGATGCGGTGGCTGCGCCCTTTTACGTGTTCGTGCGAGCGCCGCGTTTCCAGCGTCATGCGACGGCAGGTCGCGACCTTGTGAGGGCCTGTGACCGTCGCGTGAGCAGGGCTCGGCTACGGGTGTAACGTCAGTCCTTTCAAGATCTTATCGACAACCTTGCGTTCGGCGCGCAGGGCCAGGCCGACCAGATCCAGGGCATCGGCCGGGACTGCGGCGACGGCCGCGCGGTTGGCCTCGTCGTAACCCGTGGCGAAAAGCTCGCGCGTGTAGATCGCGATGCGCTCGTTGCGCTCGAGTGCCCGGCGGTGGGCTGCCTTCAGTGCGTCACCTGTTCCGGCGAACACCAGGATCGGCTGCCGCGACATGGGAAGGTAGAGGTTTCCTGACGCATCGCGATACGTCTCGCCCACGAGTTCCCGGGTGGCACCGGTGATGGCGCTGGCCAGGAACGCCGCCACGTTGAGTTTTTGCCAAACCGCCAGATCTTGATGTACGGCGATGGCTATCTTGGTGTCGAACTGCATGGTCTGTTCCGCTGGTTCTCGCAGGGTGCGCGGAAGCTCTAGCTGCGGCGGCAGGCGCGCTCTTGTACGATCTTGCACCTGCGGAAGGGAGCGATGAGCACGCGCGCACTTAGTCAGGACTGGGCCCGCTACCGTCAGCCACGACGCGGTGTCGAAACGCTGCGCGCCCACTTTCGCGCCCATGCGTTCGATCGCCATGCCCACGACACGTTGGCCGTCGGAGCGACAGATTTCGGGGTTCAGCGATTCCGCTATCGTGGCCGACAGCATGACAGCACCGCCGGCGGCATGATCATCCTGCATCCGGGTGAGCCGCATGACGGCGAGTGCGGTGCCGACGACGGGTTCACCTACCGCATGTTCTATCTCGATCCCGGCCATGGCGAGGAGCTTCTGCGCGAAGCCGGACTGGGCTCTCATCTGCCTTTCGCACCCGAGCCGTTGCTGCGCGACGCGGCGTTGCGCCGATCGTTCGAGGCGCTGTGGGACGCGCTCGGCGGTGAACCTGGATTACGGCAGGACGAGGCGCTGGTGCGCCTGTGGCAGACGCTGTCGCGTGGTCTTGGCGAAGGTGAGGCCGTACCCCCCGCGACGGAAGGTGTGGCGCGTGTGCGCGATGCACTGGCTGACGCGCCGCAGCAGCACTGGTCGCTCGACGACCTCGCGGCGATCGCCGGCATCAGCCGCTTTGCGCTGTGTCGCGCCTTCCGCCGAGCCTATGGCGTATCGCCCTATGCCTATCTGCTGGCGCGCCGTTTGGCGCGTGCGCAGCGCGCGCTTGTCGCCGGCATGCCGGCGGCCGAAGCGGCCATTGCCGCCGGCTTTGTCGATCAGAGTCACCTGACGCGCAATCTGAAACGGCGCTTCGGCATGTCACCCGGCCGCTTTGCGCGCGTCGCGTCGCGCGCGTCGGCGCCAGTGTTGAATAGCGTGCCCTAGCTCATCCAGCCCAGCGCCCACATCAGCAGCAGGACGGGAATTGGCACGCCGAGAAGCCACAGAATTGCTGCGCGGCCCATATCGAAAATCCTTCCGTTCGTGTCGCAGGATGAACGTGCTGTCGCAGTGTCGGTTCCCGGCTGAACGGAACGTGCATCACGCCAGAGATCGGCTGTGATAGCCTGTGGCAAAATGCGGGAGGTACGCGAATGCTCGAGACGACGTTGGCCGGCAGTTTGCCCAGGCCATCCTGGCTGGCACAGTCCGGTGTGTTGTGGGCACCGTGGACGGTGGCCGATGCGGCCCTGCCGGAGGCCAAGCTCGATGCCACAAGGCTCGCGGTCATCGAACAGGAACGCTGTGGCCTCGATATCGTCAGCGACGGCGAGCAGGCCCGCCAGCATTTCGTGCACGGTTTCCTGGTCGATATCGAGGGTGTCGACTTCGCGCGCAAGAAGCGCATCGGTATCCGCAACAACCGTTACGAGGCCGATTGCCCGACAGTCACGGCCGCGCTGAAGCGCCGTCGTTCCGTGCACGCCGATGAGGCTCGCGCTGCTCGCGCCGCGGCGACACGCCACCTGAAATTCACACTGCCGGGGCCCATGACCATTGTCGACACGCTGGCCAACGAACACTATCGCGACAAGGTCGAGATGGCGTTCGCCTTCGCCGCCTTGCTTAACGAAGAGGCGCGTGAGCTGGAACAGATCGGCGTCGATGTCGTGCAGTTCGACGAGCCGGCCTTCAACGTCTACATGGACGAGGTGCCGGAGTGGGGCATCGAAGCGCTGCACCGCGCGGCCGAGGGGCTCACCTGCCGCACGGCCGTCCACATCTGTTACGGCTACGGCATCGACGCCAACATCAAATGGAAGGCGACTCTGGGCGACCAGTGGCGCCAGTATGAGCGCACGTTCCCGCACCTGGATCGCAGCCGCATCGACCAGGTGTCGCTGGAGTGCGCCAATTCCAGGGTGCCGCTGGAGCTGATCGCGTTGCTCAAGAACAAGACCGTCCTGGTCGGTGCGATCGACGTGGCCAGCGACACGGTTGAGACGCCAGAACAGGTCGCCGCGACCATTCGCGCCGCGATGAAGCATGTCGATGCCGAGCGCATCCAGCCCTGCACCAATTGCGGCATGGCGCCGATGGCACGCGATACCGCCTATGCCAAGCTGCGTGCGCTCGCCGCCGGTGCGGCAATCGTGCGCAAGGAACTGGGGCGGTAGCCCACCGCAAGGCACGCTTATCGCATAGGACGTCACTCGAAACGTTGAGGAGGTTCACCACAGAGGCGTGGCGACGACGCAGGGTATGGTTTTCAGAGCGCCAGAGAGGGCAGGCCCCGGTCCGGCGGAAGGAGCCTTGGAGCGCTGATGCGCACACGTTCGGACGAACCGGGATGGCTGGCGCGACTGCCGGCGGCGGCACAATGGGGCGGCCTGCTGCTGTGCTCGGTCGCCCTGGCCTCCATCTTGGAACTTGCCGGGTTGCCGGCCGCGCTGCTGATGGGGCCCATGATCGCCGGCGTCGTCTTTGGCGCCAATAGCGCCACCATCCGTGTGCCGCGGCTGCCCTATTTCGGCGCGCAGGCGATCGTCGGCTGCCTCATGGCGCGCGCCATGACGGCCGACATCCTGGTTTCGTTCCTGAAGGACTGGCCGCTGTTCCTCGCGGTTGTGCTGGCGGTGATCCTGGCCAGCACGACGCTGGGCTGGTTGATGACGCGATGGCAGATCCTGCCCGGCACGACGGCGATCTGGGGAACCTCCCCCGGCGCAGCGACGGCGATGATGGTGGTGTCGGAGTCCTTCGGTGCCGACGTACGGCTGGTCGCCTTCATGCAGTACCTGCGCGTCGTCTGCGTCGCCATCGCGGCCTCGATCGTCGGCCGGTTCTGGATCGAGGGATCGGCCACCGCTGCGCATTCCATCGTCTGGTTCCCCGCCATTGATGCGCTGGCCTTCGCGGAAACCCTGGCGCTCGCCGGTATCGGTGCCGTCTTGGGGCGCATCTCGCGCCTGCCTGCCGGCAACTTCATGGTGCCCATGGTGATCGGCGCGGTCCTGCATGCGACCGGCCTGGTGCGCATCGAGTTGCCGGAATGGCTGTTGGCGATCACCTATGCGCTGCTCGGTTGGAACATCGGTCTGGGCTTCACGCGTGCGATCCTCGGACACGCCTGGCGCGCCCTGCCGCAGATCATGCTCAGCATCACCGTGTTGATCGGTTTTTGCACCGGGCTCGCCTTCCTGCTGACCCGGATGCTGGGGATCGACCCACTGACGGCGTATCTCGCCACCAGTCCGGGCGGCATGGATTCGGTGGCGATCATCGCCGCCTCCAGCCGCCAGGTCGATCTGCCTTTCGTCATGGCGCTACAGACCTTGCGCTTCATGATCGTGATTCTGATCGGTCCGGCCCTGGCCCGCTTCATCGCCCGTCGCACGATGTGATCCTTTGGAGCGTGTGCACGCGCGCTGTCTCAGGCAGCGCTGCTACAACGCGCGGGTCTCGCCGATGCGCAACGTCCAGATATCCTCGTCGGCGTAGCCGGCGGCGCCGGCTGCGGCGCGCAGGCGCTGCGGCGGTTCGAACGCCGGTTCACCTGAGAGCACGATGCTGCCGTAGTGCATGCCCACGATCTTGCGGGCGCCCAGCAGGCGGCCCATCTCGACGGCTTCCTCGGGCGAGGCATGGCTGCGCCGGAAGATCACGCTCGGTTCGTAGGCCCCGATGCCGAGGATTGCGACGTCGAACGGACCATGCCGCGCGCCGATGTCGGCGAATACCGGCCCGAAGGCGCTGTCGCCGCCGAAGTACAAGCGCTTGCCGCCACCCTCCAGGGCGAAGCCGCACCACAGGGTGCGATTGTGGTCGAACAGGCCGCGGCCGGAGAAATGCACGGCGGGTGTTGCCACGACGCGCAGACTGTCATTGCGATCGCGGCCCAAGGTCAATTCGTGGTGCCAGTCGACTTCGGTGACGTCGTAGCCCAGCTCCAGCAGGCGCGGGCCCAGGCCGAGTGGTGCCACGACGCGGGCGCCGCGTGGGAAGCGTCGGTCCGACAGGGTCGCGACGTCGAAATGGTCGTAATGGTTGTGTGATATCAGCACCACGTCGAGCCGCGGCAGGTCACGCACCCGCAGGGCCGGCGGCGTGAAGCGTCGTGGACCAAATCCTTCGATCGGCGCGGCATAATCTCCCAGGAACGGATCGGTGAGGATGGTGCGGCCGCCCAGCCGGATCAGAAAGCAGGCATGGCCCAACCAGGTGATGCTGTCGACGCCACGATGCTGGCGCAGACCGGCAAGCACGGCATCACGCGACAACAGGAACCCGCTCGGCACGTTAGGCCGCCGTGGTACATGCCGCGTCAGCCACAGAAAACGCAGGATGACCCAGAGATGGCCCAGCGTGCCGTGGTCACGCGGGCTGCCCGGCGGATTGCGAAAGCCTCGCCGCGTGTGATGGTCGGGTCGCGTGCCGGTCGTGATCGGCGGCGCCTGCGGCAGGCCTGTGGAAGCCATGCCCAGAACATGGATGTCGCGGTCGTCCGCATCAAGCCTGGCTAAAGCGCTCTTCAAGAATTCATCGTTTGTTGCCGGCCGTGCGCCCTTCCTACTCTCCCGCTCCACATAGCGGAGGGCACGCCTCCGCATCGCTATCGCATACGGGGGTGTCCGTCATGGCCAAGGTTCGAGGGGCGACTGTCGCGCATCCGTCACGCCGCGCCGTACTGCAGGCAGCGGCCGTCGCCGGTGTCGGGGCACCGCTGGTCCTGCACAGCATCGGCAGTGCCCGTGCGGCGACGCCGTTGAAGCTGACCTGGAACGCCAACGCCATCTGCACCGTATCGGTGCCGGTCGCTGCCCAACGTGGACATTTCGAGAAGCATGGCCTGAAGGTCGAGCTGATCAACTTTGGTGGGTCGACCGATCAGCTGCTGGAGGCGATCGCCACCGGCAAGGCCGATGCCGGCGTCGGCATGGCGCTGCGCTGGCTGAAGCCCCTGGAGCAAGGCTTCGACGTGAAGCTCACCGCGGGCATCCATGGCGGCTGCATGCGGCTGCTCGGTTCGAAAGCGGCCGGCATCACCGACCTGAAGAGCCCGCGTGGCAAGACGGTGGCGGTCAGCGACATGGCGGCGCCGGACAAGAACTTCTTCTCCATCCTGCTGCAGCAGCAGGGCATCGATCCGATCAAGGAGGTCGAGTGGCGCCAGTACCCGGCCGATCTGCTGGGCCTGGCTGTCCAGAAAGGCGAGGCGCAGGCGCTGGCCGCCGGCGATCCGATCGCCTGGTTGACGCAGCGCAAGTTCGACCTCGTCGAGGTGGCAACCAACCTTATCGGTGAATACCAGCACCGGTCCTGCTGCGTGTTGGGCGTGTGCGGCAGCTTGATCAAGCAGGATCGCGCCACGGCGACAGCACTCACCCGCGCGCTACTCGAGGCTGGCGCCTGGACCGCGCATCATCCCGACGAAGCGGCCGGGGTGTTCTCGCAATACGCGACCGCCAGTGTTGCCGATCTTGCGGCCATGCTGCGCAGCCACACGCACCACCATCATCCGGCCGGCGCTGATTTCAAGGGTGAGATCGCGCGCTACGCCGACGAGCTCAAGCTGGTCCAGGTGATGAAGCCCGGCACCAACACCGACAAATTCGCCGATCGCGTCTACGCCGACGTGCTGAGCTGAGCGTCATGACGGACACCGATGTTTCGACGCTTGCCGCAGCCACAGGCGCGGTGAGCGAAGACCGGTCGGATCGCGCCGCTGCCAACAGTGGCAGCGTATGGTTTGGCGGACTTGCCGCCGCCGCGGCATGGCTGATCGCCAGCCTCGTGACGACCAGCCGACCCGACGTGGGCGAGTGGTCGCGTACGGACGAATTCTCGATCGCCCTCATGGTCATCGCGGCGACGCTGGCGGTTGCCGCGGCCGCCGCCCGCTGGCTTGAGCCGGTCGCCACGCGGCTGCGGTCGGGCGCGCCATGGCTGATCGTGATTCCCCTGGCGATCGCCGCATGGGAAGCGGTGACGGCCAATTTCCCGGTCCTGCCACAGCCCTTCTTCCCACCGCCACAGGCGCTGATCGAGGTCTACACCGACGACTGGCAGCGCCTGGGGACCAGCGTGCTTCATTCGCTGCGCCTGCTGGGCGTCGGCTATCTGCTGGGCGCCGCCACCGGTTTCCTGCTGGGCGTCTCGCTGGGCTGGTCGCGGGCGGTCGGCTACTGGGTGCATCCGGTGCTGCGGCTGGTCGGGCCGTTGCCCGCCACAGCGTGGTTGCCGCTGGCCTTCTTCGCTTTTCCGTCGAGCTGGAGTGCCAGCATCTTCCTGATCGCGCTGGCGACCTGCTTTCCCGTCACCATCCTGACCTGGTCCGGCGTCGCCGGCGTCAGCGGCGCCTACTACGACGTGGCGCGCACGCTCGGCGCCAACGGCCGCTTCCTGGTGCTGAAGGTCGCGATACCGGCCGCACTGCCGCACGTCTTCGTCGGCCTCTTCATGGGGCTGGGTGCCTCCTTCGCCATGCTGGTCGTGGCCGAGATGCTGGGCGTCAAGGCCGGCCTGGGCTGGTACCTGCAGTGGGCGCAGGGCTGGGCATCGTACGCCAACATGTACGCGGCCCTGCTGGTGATGGCGCTGATGTGCTCCGGCCTGATCACCTTGCTGTTCCGCGTCCGCGATCATCTGTTGGCCTGGCAGCGAGGGCTGGTCCGATGGTAGCCGCTGATGTTCGTCTCGCCGCGTCGCGTCGGAGCGGCGGGACGCGACTCGACGTGCGCAACGTCAGCCACCATTTCGAGCTCGAAGGCAAGATCCTGCCGGTGCTCGACAATGTGACCCTGCAGGCCGAGCCGGCGGAACTGGTTGCGCTACTCGGGCCCAGCGGCTGCGGCAAGTCGACCCTGCTGCGGCTGGTCGCCGGGCTTGATCGCCCCCGCAGCGGCGCGCTGTCGGTCGACGGCACGCCGATCGAGGGTCCGGATCCGTCGCGGGTCGTGGTGTTCCAGGACCCCACGCTCTATCCGTGGCGCACCGTGTACGGCAACGTTGCGCTGGGATTGGAAGCGCGGGGTCTGTTGCGTAGCCAGCGCACGCGCATCGACGATGCGCTCGACCTGGTGGGTCTGTCCGGCTTCGATCGCGCCTATCCGCATCAGCTCTCGGGCGGCATGGCGCAGCGCGCCGCGTTGGCCCGGGCCCTGGTGAACGAGCCCAGCCTGCTGATCCTCGACGAGCCGCTGGGCAAGCTCGATTCGCTCACCCGCATCAGCATGCAGACCGAACTGGTGCGCCTGTGGCGCGATGCCGGCTTCACGGCACTGCTGGTGACGCACGATGTCGAGGAAGCCCTCTTCATGGCCAATCGCGTGATCGTCTTCAGCGATCGCCCGGCGCGCATCAAGGCAGAGATCAGCGTCGACACCGCCTATCCGCGTCATCGCGACGATCCGTACCTGGTCGATCTGCGCCGCCGCATCCTCGAGCTGTTGGGGTGCTCGTGATGGACCAGGCTTTCACGGTGCCGGTTCGGAGGCTGCTGATGGATATGATGCATATCGACTGGCTGCCGCTGCGCTTCTGGCTCGCCGCGCTGAGCAGCACCGCGATCATGCTTCTGGGCCTGCTCGCAGTTGGTGCCATCGATGACGGCACCGGCGATGATGTCGGCGTCACAGCGCTGCTGCGGGATGCCAATGCGGCTCAGTGTCGGCCGCTGTCGGCGGATCTGACAGCGACGGCCAAGCTGGTCAGCCCGCAGTAGTGAATTACAGCGACGACGACGTCAGCGAAGCGTCGATCAGAGTCTCGTCGTTGCCGGTCTGGGCGCGCAGCCAGCGCAGGAAGGCGACGACCTTGGCCAGCGACGTCTTGCGTCGTGGGCAGACGAGGTAGTAGGCGAAGTCGAGTGTCTGCGTGACGTTGAAGGGCCGCACCAGCCGGCCGATCCGCAGATCCTCGGCCGCCAGCGTGCCCTTGGCCAGCGCCACGCCGTGGCCTGCGGCTGCGGCTTCCAGTACCAGGCTCGACTGGTTCAGGCGCATGCCACGGGTGGCCTCGACGTCCTTGACGCCCGCCGCCTTCAGCCACATGCGCCAGTCCGGGCAGCTCGGGTCCTGGTCGGGGCTGTCGTCGTGCAGCAACGTGAAGCGCGCGAGATCGCGCGGTTTCTTGAGTCCGCCGCCGTTGCGGGCCAGTGCCGGACTGCACACGGGAAAGACGGTCTCCTCGAGGATCTTCTCGGCGAACAGCTCGCCATACTCGCCGGCGCCGTAGCGGATGGCGCAGTCGACGTCCTCGATGTCGAAATCGACCAGATGCATCGACGCGCTGATGCGCACGTCGATTTCCGGATGAACTGTACGGAAATTGTCGAGGCGCGGCACCAGCCACTTGGCGGCGAAAGAGGGCGCCACCGACACGGTCAGCGGCCCGGCCTGGCCCGCAGCATCGATCTGCTCCAGCGCCTGCACGATGCGCTCGAAGGCCTCCGCCAATCCGGGCAGGCAGGCCTGGCCCTCGTCGGTCAGAACCAGGTTGCGATTGGAGCGTCGGAACAGCTCGCAGCCGAGCTGATCCTCGAGCTGCTTAATTTGTTGGCTGATCGCGGCCGGCGTGACGTGCAACTCGCCCGCGGCCTTGGAGAAGCTCATGTGCTTCGCCGCCACCACGAACGCCCGTAGCGAATTGAGCGGCGGCAGCCGGCTGAGAGAAATGCGCATCGCCTATTTTTTCTGAGGGATTGCCGTCTGTCGCCGGCAGAAAACGCCGACACCATGCATATCGTCGACGTTCCATCGATGTGCAAGTGAGAGCTGAACGACTGCGACAGTTCTTCTTATGCGAGAATGAGCATATCTTCGGCGTCACGGCGGCAGCCCGGGGATGAGTTCACTGCCGGTCTCAATCTTGACGCTGGAGCCGACGAAATCCTGGATCACGAGCTGGAAGCGGCCACCCAGGTGGCGCGCGAGAAAGGCCTCGGTCACGGCATAGAAGGCAAGCCGGTTCTCGGGCCGCGAAAAGCCATGACCTTCGTCGGGGAAGGTCAGGTAGGTGACCGGCACGGCACGCTGCTTGAGTGCGCTCACCATCTGCTCGGACTCCGCCGCCACGACGCGGACGTCCTTCATTCCCTGCGCGATCAGGATCGGGCGCTTGACGCGCGCGATATGGGTGAGCGGCGAGCGCTCGCGCAGGAAGGCGCGGCCGTCTTCCGTATCGGGATCGCCCAGCCGGTTCTTCCAGACGCTGAACCAGGGCCCCCAGTAGGGTGGGATGGTGGCCATGAAGGTCAGCAGGTTCGAGATGCCGAAGATGTCGACGATGCAGGCGAACACATCGGGTGTTTTGGTTGCCGCCGTCAGCGCCGAATAGCCGCCGCAGCTGGCGCCATAGAACCCGATGCGCTTGGGATCGGCCCAGCCACTGCTCACGGCCCAGTTCACCGCATCGATGAGATCGTCGTGCATCTTGCCGCCCCATTCGCGATCGGCGGCAGTGACAAAGGCTTTGCCGTAGCCGGTGGAGCCCCGGTAGTTGACGCTGAGCACGGCGTAGCCGCGGTCGGCCAGCCACTGGTGCGTAGGAGAAAACCCCCAGCGGTCGCGCAGATAAGGGCCGCCGTGAATGACCAGCACCAGGGGCAAGCGCCCGTCGGCCGACGCAGCGCCCGCCGCGGGCCGTGTCAGGTAGCCGTTGATCCGCAGGCCATCGCGTGCCGCAAACGCGACCGGTGTCATGGGCTGCAGAGGGACACTCGCAAGCTTGGGCCGTTGCGTGAACAGGGATCGCACCAGTCCAGACGCGCGATCGAACAGCACATACTCGCCGCTGGCGGCGTCGCGCTCGTAGTAGGCGATCACCTTGCTGTTGTCGGCGCTGCGGCTGGTGAACGCGATGTCTCCCGGCCCGTAGGCGCTGAGCTTGGCAAGCTCGGCGCGTGCCGACGGATCGATCGCCTGCCAGGTCGCACGGGCGCGAACCGCCACCGCCGCATACGGGCGGCGCGTCGTCGGGTCGAACACGACGTCCGTGACGTCAGCCTCGTCGTCCTCGGCCAGGACACGCGTTTGCCGCGTCGCCATGTCGAGGGCGACAAGGGCCGACTTATCGCGACCGCGCGAGTCCAGCATGTAGAGCGTGGCGCCGCCGTCGCTGAAATCGATCGGTCCCGTCGAATCCATATCCGAGATGGGCACCGTCATGAACGGTGTCCAGCGATCGTCGCCCTGGCGCTCGACGTACGCGACGCTGCCGTCCGTGTCGAAGCGGAACGCCAGCCGCAGCTGGAACCGGCTGTCCGTGACCAGGCCGACATAGTCACGGTTCTCGTAGACCAGCTCGCTGCGGCCGGTCACGACGTTGGTGCGAAACAGGTCGAAGCGGCTGCGGTCGCGCTGGTTGTGGCGCAACAGCATCTCTTCCGGAAAACGCTGATCCGTCTCCTGGATGAAGGACCGCACACCGTGTTCCGGCGTCAGGGGCACGATCTCGCCCGACTCGAGGTCGACGCTGGATGCCCGCCAGTTCTCGTCGCCATCGCGCTCCTGAAAGAACACGATATGGCGATTGGTGTGCGCCCACCGGATATGGCCCAGGCTGCGGTCGGTGACCCGGGTCAGCGGCCGAGCCGCAGCGAGATCGTTGACCGGCGCGGTCCATAGATTGCGCACGCTGCCAATCGGTGCCAGCCAGGCGAGGTGCCGCCCGTCCGGGCTGATGATGACGCTGCCGTAGTCCGGGTTGTCGAAGAAGATGCGCCGATCGGTGAGCGGCATGCTGGGCGCCGCGCGCGTGGACAGACGCGGCTGGGCGGCGAGTACGGCGCCGATACCGGTAACCCCACGCATGAAGCGGCGGCGCGAGAATGGCGAGGATTTCATGGAAACCTCGAAGAGGACGGCGAGCATAGCATGTCGTCTAGCGACCGGCGCGACGTTGCTTCATGGTGAGCCTGTCGAACCATGAAGCGGTCCTGCACCCCGGTTGTGCGAGGCTTCATGGTTCGACAAGCTCACCATGAAGCCATCAATCCGCTCCTGATGCTGCGCGACGACTAGCTATCCTCCTCGTCGCGTTTCAGGCTGCCACGCACCTTCGCTGCCTGTTCGTCCAGGTTCTTCGACAGCGCGGCATCCAGCGAGCCAGGATCCTCCGCGCTCGCCTGGTCGTGGACGAACTGCTCTTCCTTGCTCTCTTCCTGGCTGATGCGCCGGCGCAGTGTGGCCAGTGCCTCGACGTGCTGCGGCGGCACGGTGCCATAGATGCAGGTGCCGTCGACGACGATGTACGGCATCACCAGGATGGGCGCCGCCCGGATGAACTGGGTGCAGACCTCGCGCAGCACTTCGACGTCGCAGGTCGGGCGGCTCATCAGCTTCTCGAGGCTGTTGCGCGCCGATGTGTGCGCCAGCATGTCGATCCAGATCAGCGGGTATTCCGCGTCGTTCAGGATGCCGCGCAGAACCTGTCCTTCTTCG
>Ga0187894_10001857_pt1 | contig 26345 bp, 27 predicted proteins | sample GBC1701081metaG_FD_136650 | JGI IMG/M metagenome (GOLD analysis project Ga0187894, IMG submission 136650) | White microbial mat communities from a lava cave in the Kipuka Kanohina Cave System on the Island of Hawaii, USA - GBC170108-1 metaG ... | reverse complement strand
GCGAGCCGCCCATGCTGCGCGCCCGTTCGCTGACGCGGAACTTGGTGTCGGGCCGCAACTTGCCGGCCTTGAGCTCCTCGAAGACCAGATAGACGGTCATCATCTTGGCCATCGAGGACGGCAGCATCGCCTTGTCGGCTTCCTTGAACAGCAGGACCGCGTCGGTCGTCGCGTCGATCAGGTATGCGTGGCGGGCCAAGGTACCGATGCCGATCTGGGACGGCGGCAGCGCGTCGAGCGCCGGCCCAGCCTTGGGTGATCCGCCGGCGCCCTTGTGGCCGGCCGGTGCCCGCGGCTTGGTCGCCGGCTTGGCCTGCGCCTCCTGCTGCGCATAAGCGGCCAAGGGCACCGCGACGCACAACGCCGGCGCAAGCACCAGGGCCGCCAACAGCGCGGGCAGACGATGCAGCATCGAAAATCCTCCGGTTGCTCAGTCCGATACGACCCGGGAGTCGCCGTGGCCGGCGCGCTGCATGGCGCTCCGCACGTTATAGGCTTCATCCTGGCTGGCGTAAGGGCCAATGCGGACGCGATAAACGGCAACGCCGCCCGGGCTGGTGGCCTGCCCGATCGATGTGTCACCGAACCGCGACAGTGATGCCCGCAACCGCTCAGCATTGTCCAGGCTGGCAAACGCGCCGGCCTGCACGAAGTAGCCGCCCGTCGGCGGCGCCGTGGCTACAGCCGGCACGACGGCCGGCGCCGATACCGCAGGCGCCATTGCCTGCACGAAGGCCGGCTCCGGTGGTGGCGGGGGTGGCGGCATCTCGGCAACGGGTGGCGGCGGCGGTGCCGCGGCGACCATCACCGGTGCCGGCTGCGACGACGGGCGCTGGATGGCGGCAAGTTGGTCGGCGGCGCTGCCGCCGTTCATCGCGATGTCTTTCACGATGCGGCTTTCGCGCTCCATCAGGTCGACCCGCACCGGAGCCACCCCGGCCCGCGTCATGTCGAGCTGCTCGGCGGCAGCCTTGGAGAGATCGAGGATGCGCCCGCTGGCGAACGGACCGCGGTCATTGATCCGCACCACGGCAACGCGCCCGTTGCTGAGATTGGTGACGCGCACGATGCTGGGCATCGGCAGCGTCCGGTGCGCCGCCGACGGCAGATTCTGGTTGTACGGCTCCCCATTAGCCGTGCTGTTGCCGTGGAAACCTGGCCCGTACCAGGATGCCTGGCCGGTCTCGGAATACGACCAGTCTTCGGCCGGCCGGTAGGTACGGCCGGCAATCGTATAGGGATTGCCGACCTTGTAGCTGCCCCGGTTGGTGTCGGGCGCACCACGGGTGGCGCAGCCACCGAGGGCGAGCGTCAACAAGACCGGCATCACCAGTAGCCACGCAGAGGGGGACTGCGGGCAACGAGATATAGTGTTCATTACCGGCTTTTTACCACGCTGTGGGGCCTGTCGGCCAGCCCGGCCTCAACCCGACCGAATGGCACGGATCTCTTCCGTCAGGCTGTCGAGCTGCCGGACCAGCTCGGTCGCCAGCACATGGATGTGCGGGGCCGACGCGCGGCTGCGGTGAACGAAAAGGCCGATCTCGCTGCTGGCCAGCCCCGGTTCACCCAGCGGTACGCAGACCAGCTCGCCACGCCGGATCTCGTCGACAAAACCAGTCGGTGTGAAAAAACCGATGCCCAGACCGGAGGTCATGGCGGCCTTCATCACCGTGAGCGAATTGGACAGGATGCGGGCGTTGAACTGGGCGCCACTGTGAATGAATTCGCTTTCCGACACCGCATCCAGCAGCCACGGATCATTCAGCATCACCACCGGGTAGTCGGCGCACTGTGTGAGCGTCAGCGTGCCGGCCGATGCCAGCGGATGATCGGGCCGCATGATGGCCCCCAGCGCGGTGCGCAAGCGGGCGACCACCTCGTAGCTGCGTTGGCGCTTGTCGATGAACAGCAGCGCCACGTCGGGGCGGCCGGCGCGCATCTCCTCGACATGCTCAGCCGGGTCGGCGTCGATGACGCGAAACGCGATGTGAGGATGTTGCGCGGCAACCGCCTCGATCGCGCGCGGCACGACACGCACCAGCAGTGACGGAATCGCCACGACGCGGATCTCGCCATGCACGTCGCCCTTCAGCGCCGCGATGTCGCTGCAGGTGCGCTGCCAGTCGGACAGGGTGTGCCGGGCATGCCGCAGCAGATGCTCGCCGGCTGCGGTCAGGCGAACGCCGTTTCCGCGCCGTTCAAACAACGCGGCGCCCATTTCGACTTCCAGCTTCAGGATCTGCCGGTTGACCGCGGACGAGGCGACGTTCAGGGCCGCCGCGGCGCGCCGGATCGAGCCCAGACGGGCGACCGTATCGAAGTAGCGCAACACCGCCGCATGCATGGCCGGTCCTTCCCTCCTGACTGCTTGGGTGCTGCCCTAAAGGCATCACCTCGCGCGAAAATCTCTTCTTCCGATGTTCGGCGATCCGTTCCTAAAGTCAACGATCCGGGAGCGGACAATCGGCCGAAAACGATAGAAACAGCGGCGATTGGCACGCTTTCGGCAAGGAAGCCTGGGTCGAACGCGACCCGACGCAGGGAGATGCGCACCATGACGATGACGTCGTCCGCAACCCGACGGGATGTCCTCAGAGCCGGCGCCGTCCTGACCGCCGGCCTGGCCTGCCCGCTGATCATGCCGGCCAGAACCTTCGCCCAGCCGGCTGGCACCCAGACCATCAACATGCAGCTGGGCTGGCTGGCGAACAACAACCAGCTCGGCGAGATCGTCGCCAAGCGGTTGGGCTACTTCGAGGAAGAACGCATCAATTTCGCGATCCAGCCGGGCGGTCCCAGCATCGATGGTGTCGCCATCGTCGCGTCCGGCCGATATGAGATCGGCCAGGTCTCGTCCAGCCCGTCGCTGCTGCTGGCCGCCTCGCAGGGTATCCCGGTGAAGTGCTTCGCCGTCGGCGCCCAGCAGCACCCGTACAGCTTCTTTTCGCTGCCGGCCAAGCCGATCAAGTCACCGCAGGATATGGTCGGCAAGAAGGTCGGTATCCAGGCCACCGGCCGCGTGCTGCTGTCGGCCCTGTTGCGCCAGCACAAGATCGCCGAGAGCGACGTGAAGATTGTGGTCATCGGCGCCGACATGTCGCCGCTGCTCACCGGCCAGGTCGACTGCGTCACGGGCTGGGAGACCAACCGCACGGCCCTGAAACCGCTGGGCCCCGACATGGTCACCATGCGACTGTGGGACCACGGCGTGCGCCTCTACGCCATGCCCTACTACGCCACGGCCAAGACCCTGGAGGCCAAAGGGCCGCTACTGGCCGGCTTCCTGCGTGCCGCCGGCCGGGGCTGGCAATACGCCCACGACAACCCGGAAAAGGCTGTCGACCTCTTCATGAAGGAGTACCCCGATCTGGTCCGCGATGATGAGCTCACCGCGTCCAAGATCCTGCTGACCTACATCTTCACCGACAAGACCCGGGACAATGGTTGGGGCTGCTTCGATACCGCGGTGTGGCAAGAGCAGATCGACCTCTACGCTGCCCTGGGCCAGTTCTCCGCCGGCCCGCCCAGCGTGACGGCGGTCATGACCACGGCGTTGCTCGATGCGACGCGGGACAAGCGCCCGAAGATCGGTTGAGGGAGACGCGCCGTGCCCGCCCTCGCCCTCGATCGTCCCTCCGACCGGATGTCACCGGCAGCGGTGGGGGATGCAACCCCCGCCATTGCCCTGGATCGGGTCTCGGTTCGCTTCACCACCGAACGCGGCACCGTGACGGCGCTCGACGGCATCAACCTCTCGGTCCAGCCCGGCGGCTTCGTCACCCTGCTGGGCCCCTCGGGTTGCGGCAAGTCCACCTTGCTGCGCGTGGTGGCGGATCTGATCGTGCCATCCAGCGGCACCGTGCGGATCCTGGGCGGCGACGCGTCCGCCGCCCGCGAGCGGCGCGACATCGGCTTCGTGTTCCAGGATGCAGCCTTGCTGCCCTGGCGCACGGCGCAGCAGAACGTCGAGCTGCCGCTCGAGGTTGGCGGCGGCCGCGCCCGCCCCGGCAAGCGCAGCCCACGCGAACTCCTCGAGCTGGTCGGGCTGGCAGGGTGGGAAAACGCCTACCCGCATGAACTGTCGGGAGGCATGCGCCAGCGCGTATCGATCGCCCGCGCGCTCGCCAACGACCCCAGGCTGCTGCTGATGGACGAGCCCTTCGGGGCATTGGACGAGATCACCCGCGACCGGCTGAACGAGGAGCTGCTGCGGGTGTGGGAGGAGACGGGAACGACGATCCTGTTCGTCACCCACTCGATCTATGAAGCAGCATTCCTGGGCCAGGAGGTGCTGCTGCTGGCGGCCCGTCCCGGCCGCGTTCGCGAACGGGTTCCCGTTGACCTGCCGGCGCCGCGCCAGATCGCGATGCGCGAAACCCGCGCGTTCGTCGAGCTTGTCGCGCATCTGCGCCGCGTCCTGGAGACCTGCTGATGTCGCTGCGCGCAACAGACGCCCTGCAGATGGGCGGCGCCTTCGTCGAGGATGCCGAGGCACAGGCCCGCTTCGAAGGCACACAGCGGATGCTCGCCTGGCGGCGGCGCCTGCTGCCCATCGTGGCCGTCGTTGGCCTCCTGGTGGTGTGGGAGATCGCCGTCGTCGTCTTCGATATCAAGCCGTTCATTGCGCCGGCGCCCAGCATGGTGGCCAAGGTGCTGGCTGCCAAATTCGGCATGCTGATGTCCAACCTGCTGCCGACCGCGATCGAGGCGCTGCTCGGCTTCCTGCTGGGCAATGCGGCGGCGATCGCGATCGCTACGGCCTTCGTCTACAAGCGCGTGTTGGAAGAGTCGTTCTTCCCGGTCGCGGTGATGATCAACACCATCCCGGTGGTGGCCAAGGCGCCGATCCTGGTGCTGCTGCTGGGCAACGGCATGGAGCCGAAGATCGCCATCGCGGCGCTGATCTGCTTCTTCCCGACCCTGGTCAACATGACCCGCGGCCTGCGTGACGTGAGCCCGCAGCAGCTCGAGCTGATGCGCATCCTGTCGGCCTCGCCGCGCGAAGTGTTCATCAAGCTGCGCCTGAAGAACGCCCTGCCCTATCTGTTCTCCGCGCTCAAGATCGCGGCCTCGACGGCGGTGATCGGCGCCATCGTCGGCGAATGGATCGGCGCCACCAGCGGCATCGGCGCTTTGATCATCCAGGCGACCTACAATTTCGACTCGCCCCTGCTCTACGCCACGATCGTCGTCGGCTCGGTGTTCTCCGCCACCTTCTTCGGCGTCATCAGCTGGGCCGAGCATCGCCTCCTGAAATGGAACGTCGGTCACGCGGCCTGAGCCGCGCGCCCGATCTCCCGCCCCTGCAGTTTGGAGCGACCCACATGACATCTGTTCACATCGTCGAGCCGGAAGGCCAAGTCCCCGTCGTGGCCCGCGCCGACCTGGTCGTCGTCGGCGGTGGGCCGGCCGGCATTGCCGCCGCGGTGGCCGGTGCCCGCAACGGGCTGTCGGTGGTACTGCTGGAGCGCTACGCCTATCTCGGCGGCCTGGCGTCAGGCGGCATGGTCCTGGTGCTGGACGACATGTGCAACGGCGCCGAAATCAGCGTGCGCGGCCTATGCGGCGAAATGATCGACCGCATGGAGCGCCTTGGCCTGTGCGTCACGCCACCCGAGGCGGATCGGCGCTCCGACGAGGTGATGTGGCGGAAATGGTCGCGGTGGGGCGTGTTCGACTTCCATTCGCATGTGAAGCCGCAGCCGGTCTGCTACGCCAGCGCCTTCGATCCCGACGGCTACAAGCGCGTGGCCAACGATCTGGTGCGCGAAGCCGGTGTCCAGCTGCGCCTGCACAGCTGGTTCTCCCGCGCCATCGTCGAGGATGGCCGCATCACCGGCGTCGTCTGCGACACCAAGGAAGGCCGCCAGGCGGTCATGGGGTCGGTCGTGATCGATGCCACCGGCGATCTCGACGTTGCGGCCGCGGCCGGCGCACCGTTCATCCAGGGCGCGTTCATCGTCACCACCGTGTTCCGCCTGGGCGGTGTCGACACCGACGCGGCGGAGCGTTTCGAGTATGAGGACCCGACCGCGTTCAACGCCATCGACCGCGAGGCCAAGCGCATCATGGGCGGGTCATGGGACAAGTGGTGGCTGAAGACACCGCTACCCGGCATCGTCTGGTGCAACTGCCCGCACATGGCCGGCTTCGACGGCCTGAAGATCGACGACCTGACGCGGGCCGATTTCCAGGGGCGCGACCGGATCGCCGCCCTGCTGGCCTATGTGCGCCAGAAGATGCCGGGCTTCGAGAACGCCTTCGTCGTCGACGTGGCGCCGCAGATCGGCGTGCGCCAGACCCGGCTGCTGGAGGGCGCCTACGTGATGTCGAAGGAGGACGTCACGCAACGCCGCCACTTCGCCGACTCCGTCGCCCGCGGCCGCGACTACTACTACCCGTACCGGTCGCTGCTGCCGCGCAACGTGGCGCAGCTGCTGGTAGCCGGCCGGCACTATTCGGCGACGTCGGCGGCGCAACGCATCTCGCGCGAGATCCCGCCCTGCATGGCGATGGGCGAAGCCACGGGCGTGGCCGCGGCGCTGGCGCTGAAAGCCGATGTCACCGTCGACAAGGTCGACGTGGGGCGGTTACAGGCCGTGCTGCGCGCCCAGGGTGCCGATCCGGGCGACCAGCCGGCGGCCAACGCGTATGTGGCGCAAGCCGCGGAATAACGGGAGCGACTGAGTATGCAGAGCGATGCGATCCAGCCCCTGTCGGGCGTGCGGGTGATCGACTTCTCGCAAGTGATGCTGGGCCCGAGCGCCACCCAGGTGCTGGCTGATTACGGCGCCGACGTCATCAAGATCGAGCGTCCCGGCGCCGGCGATCTGTCACGCGGCTCGATCCCGGGAGATCCGGATGGGCCGAACAACCCGGTATTCCGCAGCCTCAACCGCAACAAGCGCTCGATGGCGCTCGACCTGCGCGGCGAGGACGGCAAGCAGGTGATCTACGATCTGGTGCGTGGCGCCGACGTCGTCGTCAACAATTTCCGCGCCGGCGTGATGGAGCGCATGGGCTTCGGCTACGCCAAGCTGGCCGAGATCAACCCGCGCATCATCTGCGCCTTCGGCTCCGGCTTCGGCCAGGCCGGACCGCTGGCCTACAAGGGTGGCCAGGACATCCTGGCCCAGGCCCTGTCGGGCGTGATGATGCGCAAGTGCAACGACGATGAACCGCTGACCATCTACGCCACGTCGCTGTGCGACTATTCGGCCGGTATGCATCTGGTGCAGGCGATCCTGCTGGCCCTGCTGCAGCGGGAGAAGACGGGTCGCGGGCAGCAGGTGTCGGTGTCGCTGTTCGAGTCCATGCTGGCGATGCAGATGCAGGAAGCCGCTATGTGGCTGCAGCGCGGCCGTGATTTCAGCTGGGGCGCTTATCCGCTGACCGGCGCTTTCAAAACCACCGACGGCGCCATCGTACTGGTCGGCGCCTTCAAGGCCAACCCGCTGCAGGATATCTGTGCCGCGCTGGGCTTGCCGGACCTGTCGGCCGATCCGCGCTACGCCACCTTCGAGGGCCAGATGGAGCACAAGGCGGCGCTGCACGCCCTGTTCCGGGAACGCTTCGCCAGCAACACGACCGAGCACTGGCTCGCGCGACTGGACGAGCAGGACCTGCTGTGCGCGCCGGTGCTGAAGCTAGCCCAGGCGCTGACGCACGAGCAGACGCGGGTCAACGGCAGCGTCGTGTCACATCAGGCTGATGATCCGCTGGCGCTGGTCGGATCGCCGCTGACCATGGATCCGTCGGCCTTCCGAATCCGTCATGCGCCGCCGGCCTTGGGCGCCGATGGCGAGGCGGTCCTCGCGGAGGCGGGTTTCTCCGCCGATCGTATCCGCCGGCTGCGCGACGCAGGCGTGCTGGCATGACGGTGCATTTCAGCGTCGAGGGCCATGTCGCGCGGGTCACCATCGATCGGCCCGAGCGGATGAACGCCGTCGATCTGGCGACGGAAGCCGAGCTGATCCGGACCTGGGAGGCGATTGAACGCGACCGCGCCGTCCGTGTCGTCGTGCTGACCGGCGCCGGCGACCGCGCCTTCTGCACCGGTGCCGACATGAAGGGCGGACCGGGGTTGAGCGGACTTGAATACTGGGCCGCGCCCCGCCCCGGCGGCTTCGGCGGCATCGCTTTGCGCGAGACGCTGGATGTACCGGTGATCGCCCGGGTCAACGGCCACGCACTGGGTGGCGGCATGGAGATGGTACTGGGCTGCGATATCGTGGTGGCTTCGACAGGCGCCAGCTTCGGCCTGCCAGAGCCACGGGTCGGCCGGCTGGCGCTGGATGGTGGCATCGCCCTGCTGTCCCGTCGCCTGTCGCACGTGCAGGCCATGGGGCTGCTGCTGACCGGCCGCCGCATCGCCGCCGAGGAAGCGCTGCGGCTGGGCCTGGTGAACGAGGTCGTGACGGCGGACAAACTGGATGCAGCGGTCGACCGCTGGGTCGCCGACATCCTGGCCTGCGCGCCGCTCTCGGTGCGAGCGATCAAGCAGATGGTGCGCGCGGGCGCCGGGCTGACCGCTGTTCAGGCCCAGGCGCTGCGCCTGCCGGCGCTCATCGAAGCCCTGCAGTCCACCGATCAGGACGAGGGTGTGCGCGCCTTCCAGGAAAAGCGCCCGCCGCAGTGGCAGGGACGCTAGGGCACCGTGCCATGACTCACGTCATCGCTTCGGCCTGCATCGATGTGAAGGACGGCGCCTGCCAGAAGGTCTGCCCGGTCGACAGCATCTATGAAGGCGGGCGGATGATGTACATCCAGCCCGAGGAGTGCATCGACTGCGGCATCTGCCTGTCGGTCTGCCCGGTGCAGGCGATCTATGCCGATGACGAATTGCCGGCGGCGGAGGAAGCGTTCCTCGCCGCCAACCGGGAGTTCTTCGGCCCTGCCATCACCGGCTGGGGCGCGCCCGGCGGCGCCGGTCCGCAGCATGTCAGCAAGCTCGACCACCCGGCGGTCGAAACACCCGGGAGCGCGGGCGTCTCGCCCGCATCTCCGGCGAAAGCCTAGCGTCCGCCTGCGCGCAGCGCCGAAACATGAGCGGGCGGGACGCCCGCGCTCCCAGGGACGTTCAATCACTCCCCGCCTTCGATGCCGCAGGAGCCGAAGCGGGCTCGGGGGCTGGCGCCGCTGCCGGTGGTGCCTCGGCGGCTGGCTTGGGCGCGTCGGGTTTGGGCGGCTCCGGTGCAACGGATGGCGTCGCAGGCGCCTGCTCACCGGGCGGTGACGGACTCGCCTCTGGCGGTTTCGTCGGTGCCGCCGCGGGTTGGACCGCCGGTGCCGCCGGCGGCACCCAGCGCCGGGCCGCGGCGCGGGCCAGATAGGCGCGCTCCTCGGACTGCCAGTTGACGTAGACGTCTGGGTAAGTGGCGATCTGGTCGTGCTCGTCGGGGAAGCGCGTGTAGTACACCAGGAAGATCGGAATCTGCTCCGGCAGCGGCACCGAATAGGTCGAGCCGCGCGCGATCATCTTGTCGACCTCATCGGTCGAGACGCCCAAGGCCCAGGCGGCCAGGGGACGCACCTGCTCGACGCGGATGCAGCCATGGCTGAAGGCGCGCCGGGTCTGCTTGAACAAGCCCTTCTGGTTGGTGTCGTGGAGGAAGATGAACTGGTCGTTGTCGAGTTCGAACATCAGCCGGCCCAGCGGATTGGCCGGGCCCGGCGGGATGTAGACGGCCGCTTCGTTGCGGATCATCGACGGGGTGGGCGTCCATGACGGATTGAAGCGCACGGCAAACGCCGAACTGTTCAGCTCCGGCGTGCGCGTCGCCGGCTGTCCCAGCACGACGCGGCTGCGGATCACCGGCTTGCCGTCCTCGACCGCCACCAGTTCGTAGGACGGGATGTTGACCATGATGTACTTGCCGCGCGTCGGCACGGCGACGTTGATACCGTTCTCGCGCAGCATCTTGATGTAGGCGCTGGGCGGTGGCTCGTCGGCGGGTTTCGTCGTGCTGGCCTGTTGCGGATTGGTGGTCGTAACGCAGCCGGCCAATGCCAAGGCTGAGGCGAATGCCGCGAATGAAACACCGCCTGGGGATCGCGATGCCGCCCCCGACCACCATCGGGCGCCGTCAGCCGGCGCCTGCTGCCCCTCGTAAACCATGATCAACCCCAACCCACAGTATACTGAACGCTTAATCAGTATACACGATTCAAGGTCGTTCGCTGGCGTGGGCCTGACGACGAATCGGCGCACCCGACATGACGCCGACGCAGAGGATCAACGGGAATTTTCGCCGAACCATCTGCATGGCCATGACAAAGACTGCTGCGCGAGCCGATCAGGCAGCAATGCGGTCGGACAGGATGCCCACGGCAAGCGCAAAGAAGTCAGACGGGTTCCAGCGCCGGATGGCGTTGAAGTTCGAGGTCACCCGGTAGGTGCGGCCGCCGGCACCTTCGGGTGTCACCAGGCGGCTGCCGGCCCCCGCGGTGGCTGACGACTGGCCGGTCACCTCCTCGCCCCAGCGCTGGCTGGCCTGCCACCCGGATTTGCGCAGATAGTTGGCCGCCGACGCAAAGACGTCGGCCTTGCTGCCCCAGATATCGCGCTTGCCGTCGCCGTCGCCGTCGACTGCCAGCGACAGGAAGCTGGTCGGCATGAACTGGCACTGCCCCATGGCGCCAGCCCACGAGCCCAGCATGCGGTCCGGCGTGATGTGGCCCTGGGCCAGGATCTTCAACGCGGCCATCAGCTCGGCGCGGAAGTATTTCGGCCGCCGTCCGTTGTAGGCCAGTGTCGCCAGCGCGCCCACGACCAGGAACGTTCCCATCTTGGTGCCGTAGTGGCTCTCGATGCCCCACAGCGCCACGATCACATTGGACGGTACGCCGTAGCTGTCGCTTGTGCGGCTCAGCAGTGCGGCATTGGCGCGTAGATTTTCACGGCCGCGCGCGATGCGCTCCTCCGACACCACACGATCGAGATACTCCTGCCAGGAGAGCTTGAACTCGGGCTGCGAGCGGTCGAGCTCGAGAACCCGCGGGATCGGCTCGATGCCACGGAAGGCACGATCGAGCGTGGCGGCATCGATGCCCTGCGCCTGCGCTTCGCGCCGCACACCTTGCAGCCAGGCCTGGAAGCCGGCATCGGCCGAGGCGGCATGAAAGGGAGCGACAGCAGCGCTGGCCGCGAGAAGAGTGAAGGAACGGCGATCGATCATGGCAGGCGCCATAGCATGACGGCACTGGCAGGCCAACGCCTGGGATAATTGCGCTCCAGATGCGCTATGATCATGCACCCGCAGAAGGAACAGCCGGAGACCAGCATGCCCGCATCCGTGGCGTTCGATCCGAAGGTCGGCGACGAGTTCTTGCGTTACGCGCGCCTGCTCGCCGCGCGGGGTTATGTCCACAACACGCTGGGCAACATCGTGATGCGCGTGTCGCACGCCGACTATCCGCACGGCATCGCCTACACCAAGCATGCCGCGCTATCGCTCGAGGAAATGACGCTCGACAACATCGTCATCACCGACATTCCCACCAGCGCGACGCTCTACGGCGAGCGCGTCACCAGTATCGGCCACAATCTCAGCCGCGAGATCCTGCGCCAGAGGCCCGACATCAACGCCACGATCCACGTGCACGACGACGCGATGATCGCGTTCTTCGGCTGCGGCGCCTTTCGCGAGATCAAGGTCCTGTCGCTCGACATGCCGTTCATCCTGGGCAAGCCGCCCTACTACGTGCCGGCCAGCCTCGACGTCGAAGCCGATGTCGCGCCGGTCAAGGATTTCATCCACGACACCAACACGGTGGTGCTGATCGGGCACGGCATCACGTCGCTGGGCCGCACCCTGTCGGAGGCCTACCATCGCCTGAACTCGCTGGTGTCGGAGATCCGTCGCAACATCCTGGCCGAGCAGCTGGCGGCCCTGAAGGGCACGACACCGCACTACCGCTCGCCGCAAGAGATCGCGGAGATGCACCGTTACGCCGAGGCGATCATCTACCCTACGCGTGCCGAAGGCGTCATGCGCGATGAACCGACAGTCGCGCACGCGGCACAGTAGTGGCCGGCTGAAGGCGTTGCATCAATCATGGACGACCTCGTCTTCCGCGCGGTGAGCCGCGAGACCTGGGCGGACTTCGCCGCGCTGTTCGAGGCGCGTGGCGGGCCGAAGCATTGCTGGTGCATGGTCTGGCGCGCGATGCCGGCGGCGGACCGTCAGCGCGACGGCGCCAGCCGCCGAGCCGCGATGAAATCCAGGGTCGACGCCGACGTCCCTGTCGGAATCCTTGGCTATCACCGCGGCGTGCCGATCGCATGGTGCTCGATCGCGCCGCGCGAGACCTATCGCAGGCTCGGCGACCCGGACGGCGCGACGGCTGCAGAGCGCGTCTGGTCGCTTGCGTGCTTCTTCATCAGGCGCGACTTTCGCCAGCAAGGTCTCACCATCAGGCTGATCGCTGCCGCGGTCGATCATGCAGCCCGCCACGGCGCCACCGTCGTCGAAGCCTATCCCGTCGATCCCGACTCGCCGAGCTATCGCTTCATGGGTTACGTCGAGACCTTCACGGCAGCAGGATTTCGAGAGATCGGTCGCGCCGGCCAGCGCCGGCACGTCATGCGCCTCGACCTTCCCACGCCGGCGGAACCGCCTTCCTCCTGAGCCGCACCTCGAATGCAGCCGCCGTCTGGTTGCGAGGGGAAACCCGCCCAGTCCCTGCCGTCCCGTCCAGCCCCTGCATGTGCCTGATCGGGGCTTTCTCCATCGTCGCGCGCCGCTGGTTCTTGCAGCCTATAGACGATCAACAAAACCGCCAGAGAAGCCGGCAATCGGGCCTCAATCCGACAATGCCGACTGCTGCACCTGGGTGGCATGGCAACCAATCTTGGCCAGCTCGCCGCCATCATGGCCAGCGTGCAGTTCATCGTCTAGGCAACACCGGCTGGGAGGTCATCCCTGAGCCTTCCGCACCCGCGTGCGTCGTCCCCGTTGCGATGGAACGACCGCCACGGTATGGGAGCGCCCGTGGATGGGTGGCCGAGCGGTTTAAGGCACCGGTCTTGAAAACCGGCGTGGGGGCAACTTCACCGTGGGTTCGAATCCCACCCCATCCGCCATTGGCCGCCGATCGCGCCGCCGCGGCTCCACGAGACCGAAGCGTGGCCGGAAGACAGACGCCTCAGGCTCAGTTCTCGATAGCCTCGATGTCGAGCCGCTCAAGATGCGCAAGGTGGTCTTTCATGGCCTTGAGCTGTTCGGCCGAGTGCCCCTTCCAATCGGTAACCTCGCCAATGACCCGAAGCGGATCGCGGGTGCGGTACGACCTCGTCGGATTGCCCGGGAACTTCTTGTCCGTCAGGTTGGGATCGTCCTCAAACGGGCCGGTCGGCTCCACGATATAGATCCTGCCCTGCCCTTCGCCTTGGGCCAGCTCTGCGCCCCAGATGGCCGCATCCAGGGTAGCGGTCAGGTAGACATAGGCCGCCTTCTTTCTCTTGCCGTAGTTTGAGGCGTGACCGGGTCCGATCAGATCACCCTGTTTCAGGTCCGCCTTCGTGCCGTGGAAGAATCGCTGTGCATTCGGCGCGTCGATGGCTGTCATCAATCAATGGCCCTTCTGGCTTTGGTACATTTATCAACGGCATCTAGAGCGTTTCTGGCATCAATACGTATCGATGAGGAGGAAACAGGCACGAAATTGCATAGCCCACCGCTATGTCGGCGCAATTCGCAAGGATTCGCTCGGATTTCATGGAGCATAGTTGCTGCTCAGAAACGCCCCCAATGAGGTTCCCGTGACCTGTCACCGAGTGACGGTACGTCGGAGACAATAGATGTGGACTGATACGCCTGCCACCCGACTTCTGGAGATCGAGTACCCGATCATACAAGGCCCGTTCGGCGGCGGTGCTTCGTCGGTCGAGCTGGCGGCCACCGTCTCCAACCTTGGCGGGCTGGGGTCGTTCGGTGCCCAGCATCTCGCCCCCGCCGAGATCGGTGACGTCGTCAGTCGTATGCGCGAACAGACGGCATCGCCATTCGCGGTCAATCTCTGGGTCGACAACGCGGATGCCGCCATGGCGAGCTTCGACAGCCAGGCGTTTGCGCATCATGTCGAGCGTTTGAAACCCGTCTTTGCCGCCCTGGGTATCGACCCTCCGGCATTCCCCAATCGGTTCGGCCAGAGCTTCGATGAGCAGGTCGCGACGCTGATCGAGGCGGCACCGCCGGTCTTCAGCTTCGTTTTCGGCATCCCGTCGCCGGACATCCTGCAAGCCTGCAGGAAGCGCGGCATCGTGACGATCGGGAATGCGACAACCGTCGACGAGGCACGCGCGATCGAGGACGCCGGTGTCGATATGCTGGTGGCGACGGGTGCCGAAGCAGGCGGGCACAGGGTTTCCTTTCTGCACGCCCCCGACGCCGTCCTGACGGGCAATTTCTCGTTGCTGCCGCAGGTGCGCGACGCGGTGCGCCTTCCGGTGATCATGGCGGGTGGCGTCGCCGATGGCCGCGGAATCGCTGCCGCGCTCACGCTCGGAGCCGATGCCGTCCAAATTGGCACAGCGTTCCTGGCCTGCGAGGAATCCGGAACCAGCGCCCTGCACCGGGCTGCTCTCTTTTCCGATGCAGCCAATCAGACGATCCTGACCCGCGCCTTTTCCGGCCGCCTCGCACGCACGATCCGAAATGGTTTTGCCGACCGGGTGGCGAGCAATCCCGGGGAGATCGCCCCCTACCCCGCACAAGGCTGGCTCGTCCGCGCGCTGCGCGCAGCGGCCATCGAGCAAGGTCGAAGTGATCTCATTCCGCTCTACGCCGGACAATCGGCATCCCTGGTGCGGCACCACCAGGCAGCCGAGCTGTTTCACGCACTCGTGGCGGCAACAGATGAAGAATTCCGCAAGGCTGCGCTGCGTTCGCGTGCCCGCGTCTGAGATCTAGGTCTCGGCCGATGCTGCCAGCGGCTGGGTCCAATGATCGAGCATGGTCGTGGCGGCGGCGCCCAAAACGACGGCGGCAATTTCCTCGCCGAGCAACGGCGCGAACTTGAACATGCGCCCACCGCAGCCTGAAACGATGATGATCCGATCCTGGCGCTCGACGATAAAGGTTTTGTCGGGCGGATCCGCATAATGCCCCATCGCCGTGCCGATGATGCCGTACCGCTCGATATTCGGCAGATACGGGCGGAACGCCTCGAGCACGGCCCGTGCCTCCTCGGATGACACGGGCTCAGGGCGGTCCGGGTCCGCAGGCCGCAGATTGGCGGTCCCCGCGAGCTTCATGGAGGCCTCCGTAACCGGCGGCAACGCGTAGAGCATCGACTCTCGGGTTTCGATCATCGTGCACGGTGCGGCTGCCCAGTCAGTGGCCATTTCCGCCGGCGGCGTAACGTAGACGGCGATCGACCGAATGGGCGTCAGGCGTCTGGCGAAACCGGGAAACAGATTCGCCGTCCAGGCACCCGCCGCGACGATCACCGCATCGTATGCGACGGCCTCTCCGGTTCTTGTCCGCACGATGGCGCGCTTCGTGTCCACCTCACTCACCGACGTTCTTGGCCGGAGCAAGCCCCCCTTGCGCGCAACGGCGGTCGCCAACGCCGTGACAACGCGGTCGGCGAGAAGCACGCCGCCCTCCCGCGTCCAGACGCCGTCGCCGAGCCTCGTGCTGTCGACAACGCGTCCGGCATCGGCTTCGGGAGAGACGTCTCGATACGCCACGCCCGCATCGCGCAGGGCACCCGGCGTCGCCGCGGTCCAGGCGCCGGCCGTAGCCGACCAGACGCAAACACCGGTCGGACGGTAAAGCTGGACGCCCAACGCGTCTTGCAGCGCCGTCCAGGTTGTCAGCGCTCGCTTTGCCAGTCGGGCGTAGCCGCTCTGCGGCCCATATTGTAGCCGCATCATGCGGCTTCGATCGTAAGAGGCCGAGGCCGGATTCGGAATATCCTGCGCGTCGTACACAGTGACGTCGCCCCCTGCCTCGACCAACGCGCGGGCAGCGGACAATCCGACGACGCCACCTCCGACAATGGCAATCTTCATGGCGCATCTCCGGCTTACGTAGGGTGGCGTACAGCGGATCGCTCAGCGGATGGTTCGGAAAAAAGCGCGAATTTCCTTCGCCAGTTCCTCGGGCTGCTCCAGAGCCGGGAAATGTCCACCTCGCTCCATCTTCGTCCACCGGGTGATGTTCCCATACATGCGCTCTGCCAGCGACCGTGGTGGCCGCAAGAATTCCTTCGGAAACTCCGCGTAACCACAAGGCACCCGGATGCGTTCGCCTGGCGGCACCATCCATGGACCGTGGAGCCGCGCATAGTACGGCCAGAAGCTCGATCCGATCGCACCGGTCGCCCAATACAGCATGATATTGGTCGCCAGCACGTCGCGGCCCAACCAAGCGTCGGCGTTGCCGTCACAATCAGTCCACGAGCGAAATTTTTCCAGGATCCATGCCGCAAGCCCCACCGGCGAATCGGACAGCGCGTACGCCAGCGTTTGCGGTTTAGTGCCCATGATCTGGATGTAACCGGTTTCTTCCTTCAGCCAGTCCGCAAGCTGCTCGAAGAACGCGTTCTCCTCTTGCGTCGGCGCATCAACCGCCGGGCGCTCGCGCGGGATCGTCAGGAGCGATATCTGGATGCCGCGCACATTCTGCGGATACGCATAGGCAAGCCGCGAACTCACGAACGCACCCCAATCTCCGCCCTGGGAACCGAAGGTCCTGTAGCCCAGCACATCGATCATCAACTTCGCGAGCGTATCGCTGATCTCCAGAATGCTGAACCGACGCTGGTTTGGTTTGAACGAGAAACCGTGCCCGGGCATTGAGGGCGCGACGACCGTGAAGGCATCAGACGGATCTCCACCAAAGCTTGCAGGGTCCGTCAGCATGGGAATGATTCTACGAAAATCCGCGAACGAGCTCGGCCAACCGTGCGTGAGCAGCAGCGGCATCGGATCGGGACCCTTGCCCTCGACGTGAATGTAGTGAAGATCGATCGAGTCGATCTCCACCGTGTATTGCGTAAGTTCGTTCAGCGCCGCTTCGTGCACACGCCAGTCGTACTCGTCACGCCAAAAGTCGACGAACGACCTGAGATACTGCAGGTCGACCCCGTAGTCCCACCCCGGTGCAATCTCATCGGGCCACCGTACCTGCTGCAGCCGCTTCTTCAAATCCACGAGTGTCGCATCCGGCACTGCGATGCTGAACGGCGCGGGGTAATATGGCTTCGATCCACTCGACATTGGATTTTTCCGTTCGTCTGGGGCCTCGGAACGCTACCACTAACGCCAACGATCCGGGGATGGGCATGAATGTTTCTGATCCAGGAGACGAGAAGATTTCTGGATGTCTCCGTCGGCCGGATCGCGGTGGCGGCATTGTCGGTGCGCGTCGCGCCCACGGGTGTCGTCAATGTAGGTAAGCGACTCGGCTTGCCATCCCTTCCGGCGCGTGACGTCGTCCTCCACGCGCATAGCGCAAGATCACGATCCGACCGACGGCTTTTTCTGCTAAGGATGTTGGCGAGGAGCAAGCATGAGTATCGCAAGCGACGCCCGTTTCTGGGACCGGACTTCACGGAAGTATGCCAGGGGTGCGATTGCGGATCGGGCCGGCTATGAGCGCACGCTGGACCGGACCCGCTCCCTGCTGGGATCAGGCGACAGGGTGTTGGAACTGGGCTGCGGAACCGGAACAACGGCGCTCCGGCTCGCGGGCGATGTCCAAGACTATCTGGCGACGGATGTTTCCGCTGGAATGATCGCGATTGCCCAAGAGAAACACGCCGCTAGCCCCATCCCGGCCCTTGTCTTTCGCGCCGCGACCGCAGAAGCGCTGACCCCTGACCCGGCACCATTCAACGCGGTTCTGGGATTCAACTATCTCCATCTGGTCCGCGACCTGCCTGGCACGCTGCGCTGCATCCACGCCTTGCTTGCAGCAGAAGGTCTGTTCATCTCCAAGACGCCCTGCGTCGGAGATATGAACCCACTCATCCGGCTTGTCTTGCCCGCGATGCGCGCGATCGGCAAAGCACCTTATGCAGGCGTTTTTCGGGCGTCGGACCTGAGCCAGCATATACGTGCCGCAGGCTTCGACATTCTCGCCACTGAAAGCCACGCGACGAAGGGTAACGACAACCGTCCTTACATCGTGGCTCGCAAGAGGTGAACGGCCGGGGCTGCGTGCCAACGAAGACTCACGCAGTCGCGGTAAGCTCGGTCAGCGAGATGTCAGAACGCCGGGCACAGTGGATTTGCTGCTGCCCCTCCTCCGTCTGGTGGATGCCAGAGCAACCCATTTTGATCAGACTATGCGCGCCACAGCGGTCGGATGGGGTGATAGATGGCGCACTTCGTTTCATTGCAGAGAAACCCGCCCTCGCCAGAAGACGATATCAAAGTGCTCAATGCCGATTCGGCCGGCAAGGCACAGGCTGGGCTTTGGGGTTTCATGAACGGCAACGTCGCCTGCGAGGTCAAGGTCATCGCCGGCCCCGGCAGCGCAACACCAGGCATCAAGTACGGCCTGACCACGCAGGTCTGGAGCTTCAGCGGGCTCACGAACGCCAGCCAGATACGGGGGTTCTCCGGCACGACGCCATTCACCGGCGTGCTGGAGGTGCATCTGGGTGCGGCGGGGGCAACGCTTGCCGATCAGAATGCCGCGCTGCTGGCCGGCAGCGACCCCACGGAGCGCGCGCGGCTGGGCGGTGGCTTCGTCAAGCCCGTGCCGCTCACGTCCAAGATCGGCGAATATGCCCACGCACCGAAGATAGGCACGCTGCGCGGGCTCGCAGTCCACATCACCACTGGCCTCGGCGCCGCTGATGGTTTCCGCGGCATTTTCGAAAACGGGTCTGGCTCGACACACTTCGTCATCGACCGCAGCGGCGACATCGCGCAATACGTCGCCGCCTCGATCCGCGCTCACGCACAGGGTCCGGGAAACGGTCATTTCCTGAGTGTCGAGATGGTCGGCCTCGCCAAGAACGACGGCTCCTGTCAGCTGATGAACCAGCCGCAGCTTGACCGGCTGCGCGAGCTGTGGACCTGGGTGCGCAGCCTCAACGGGGCCATCCCGCCCAAGCTCGCCTATGCTTTCGCCGGCACGAAAGGTGTTGGCCCCGCGCTCGACAAAGCCTTTGAGAGCATGGCCTACGCCGTGTCGGGTACGACGGTCGGCAGCGGCGTGAGCTCCTCGACCGCGAACTGCGTCGATTCGTACGGCCTGTCCTGCCACTACTGGCTCGACAACGCCGTGAAGCCCTGCCCCGGAATCGGCATCATGGGCCAACTGCCGCAAGTTCTCGGCCACCCCGCGCGCGTTGAGGTGCCCGGGGATAAAAAGTGGATCATCCCCGCCTGATGTCTTTTACGGCGCCGCGGCGGCTTGCCCTTCGCAACCAGAAGCAATGCCGTGCTACGCAGACCAGAGATAGGTGGTAGCCCCCCGCTGAGGCGTGCATTATTCCGAGATGGCGGACAGTTCCGAACTACACCTTTCTTTGTGGAAGCAAGCGTTGGGCGTGGTGCCTGACGAGATTTGGGGAAGAACCAAGCTGCAGACGCTTGTCCTCGCCAACAACGATCTGGTCGAGATTTCGGAACGTGTCGGCGATCTGCGGGATCTGCGGATGCTCGATCTCGGCCACAACAGGCTTCGTGAGATACCGGCGAGCCTGAGCGAACTCGAAGGACTGAGCGATTTTCTGTATTTGCATGACAACGCGCTGACGACGCTTCCCTCTGCGCTGCAGCGTCTGAAGCGCTTGCGCTACTTGAATATCAGCGAGAATGCGTTCGAGGTCCTGCCGGAAGCGGTGACGGAGATGTCCGGCTTGATCGAGCTGCGTGTCACCGACAACCACCTGACCGGCCTTCCTCCATCGATTTCCAGACTGGTTCGCCTGCGTGAGCTGCACGTGCGCAACAACCGGCTCACCACATTACCCGACGCCGTTGGTTTGATGACGGAACTCCGTCAGGTCGACCTCAGAGGCAATCCGATCACCGGTCTACCCGAAACCATGCGGGAACTGCCGCGACTGGAGAAGCTTGATCTCCGCTGGGTCACCACGCTCGATCCACCCCCGTGGTTCGCTGAACTCGAAGCCAGGGAGTGTGTGATTTATCTCTAAGCGGACGCCCAGCGGCAGCAACTGGAAGGCCGCCCCCTCTCCGCCATTCATCGCTTCAACGCTTCGACGACGGGTATGGCTTATGTGGTGCTTTCACCCTGCTGGAGAGCTATAGCTTTGGTGCAGTGCATCATCGTCGATGCGCATGGCCTCTTCCGTATGCCAGATGACGTACGATCGCGCCCAACTCGAAGCCGCCTTCCGCGCCCAGCGCGACTTGAAGTTCCTGTTCTTCTGGGGCCATCAACCCGCGAAGGATGGGCGGATCACGCCCTCCTGCTTCAGCCAGTGGTGGCCGGCGCCCTTCACGGTCGACAATGTCCGCTATCCAACCGCCGAGCATTGGATGATGGCCGAGAAGGCCCGCTTGTTCAGCGACTCCGCCTCAGCCGCCCGGATCCTAGCCGCCGAAAGCCCCAGGTCCGCCAAGCAGTTAGGCCGACAGGTTCGGGGCTTCGATGAAGCGCTGTGGGACCGTGAGAAATGGCGCATTGTGTCGGACGGCAGCCGGCACAAATTCAAGCAGAACAAGCTGCTCGGGGACTTTCTGCTGTCCACGGGTGAGCTGATTCTGGTCGAAGCCAGCCCGGTTGATCCGGTTTGGGGCATCGGCTTGAGCGCGGACGACGACAGAGCCCGAAATCCGACGCTGTGGCGTGGCGAGAACCTGCTGGGGTTCGCCTTGATGGTCGCAAGAGACACGCTGCGAGCCGCCGGTGCTGCGTGATCTGTCCGACATGAGCCCGCCCGGCGCTGAATGCCGTTTCGGCGGCCCAACACACAACCCATCGAAAGGGCCGCCATGAAGGCATCGTTCAGCGTCTCGGACATCCTGGCGCGTGCGACAGCCGCGCGGAGTGTGCTGGTACGCATCGGTATCATCGCCGTCGCGGTAGCGATCGTCGTCGTCTTCGCGACCCAGTGGGGCTATTGGACCAGCAGCCGGTCACGGCAGACGACGGACAACGCCTATGTGCGCGGCGACATCACGCCACTGAGCGCCAAGATCGAGGGCATCGTGGGCGCCGTGCCCGTCAACGATTTCCAGCGCGTGAAGGCCGGCGACCTGCTGGTGGCGATCAACGATGACGACTACCGGGCCCGCGTCGCCCAGGCGGAAGCCGACCTGCTGGCGGCCGAGGCGTCGATCGAGAACGTCAAGGCCCGCAAGGCGATGCAGAAGCGCCAGCTCGACCAGGCCGAGGAACAGGTCAACGCCGTCAAGGCCGATGTCGAGCGCAGCCAGCTGGAGGCCGAGCGTCAGCGGGAGCTGGTGAAGTCGACCTTCGGCACGGCCCAGCGGCTGGAGGTGGCGCAGGCCGACGAGAAGCGGTTCCGGGCCCAGCTGGCGCGCAGCGAGGCAGATGTGGCGGCCCAGCACACGCAGCTGGCCGTGCTCGACACGCAGGAGAGCGAACTGCGGGCGGCGCTCAAGGCGAAACAGGCGATGCTCGACCTGGCGCGGATCAACCTCGGCTATGCAAGGGTGACGGCGCCGATCGACGGCATGGTGGGTGAGCGCAACGTCCGCGCCGGCCAGTACGTGCGCCCCGGCGCACAACTGATCACCGTGACACCGATCGACACGGTCTGGGTGGTCGCCAACTACAAGGAGACGCAGCTCGCCCGGGTCCGGCCGGGCCAGCGTGTCGATATTGCCGTCGATACGTTCCCCGGCGCGATCATCACCGGCCGGGTCGACAGCCTGGCACCGGCCAGCGGCGCGGTCTTCAGCCTGCTGCCGGCAGACAACGCCACCGGCAATTTTACCAAGGTCGTGCAGCGCATCCCGGTAAAGATCATGCTGGATCCGGACAACGCCCTCAAAGGTCAGCTGCGGCCGGGCATGTCCGTCGTCACCACCATTCATACCGACGCCCCGGCGCGCTGATGAGCGCCCCTCCTCCCAGCGGCGGCCTGCCGCTGGCGCCCGAGACGATCACGTTCCGCGCCGCCATGGGCGTTCTGAGCGTCATGCTGGGTGCCGCGATGTCGACGCTCAGCACCCGGCTCACGAGCTTCGGGCTGGCCGATATCCAGGGCGCCATCGGTGCCGGTTACGACGAAGGTGCATGGATCACCACGGCCTATACCGTCGGCGACATCGCCATCATTCCGTTCGCGTCCTGGATCGGGCTGTCGTTCTCGATCCACCGGCTGGTCGTCATCAGTGCGGCGCTGTTCGTCGTCTTTTCACTGCTGTGCCCCCTGGCGCCCGACCTGCCGAGCGTACTGGCGCTGCAGTTCGCACGCGGGTTGAGCGCCGGCACGCTCATACCGGTGACGCTCTTCATCATGATCCGCTGGCTGCCGCTGCGCTGGCGCCTCTACGGATTCGGTCTCTACAGCCTCAGCTCGACCTTCACGTCGAACATCTCGGCGACCTTCGAGGGTTGGCTCACCGAGACGCTGTCCTGGCCGTTCATCTTCTGGACCAGCGCGGCCGTGGGGGTGCTGGTGGTGGCGGGTGCCGGATGGGGTCTGCCGCGCGAGCCGTCCAACCGCGACGCGTTTCGCAATGGCGACTGGTTCGGCATGATCACATGTTCGCTGGGCCTGGCGTTCCTCTCGGCGGCGCTCGACCAGGGCAACCGGCTGGACTGGTTTGGCTCCGGCCTGATCAACGGCCTGCTGCTGGCGGGCGCCATCCTCGTCGTGGTGTTCGTCGTACACGAGTTGCACACCCCCAGGCCCCTGATCGATCTGCGGCTGCTGCGCCACGTCAATCTCGTGCTGGGCATGGCCAGCATGTTCGCGTTCCGCATCGCGCTGCTGGCGTCGGCCTTCGTCCTGCCGCAGTTCCTCATCCGCATCCAGGGCTACCGACCGCAGGAGATCGGCGATGTGCTCTTCTGGGTGGCGCTGCCGGAGCTGCTGCTGCCGTTCCTGATCCCCACGATCCTGCGCTTCGTCGACGTGCGGCTGCTGCTCGCCATCGGCTTCGGCCTGCTGGCGGCGAGCTGCTTCATGGCTGTGGAAGTTACCCATGACTGGGCTGGCGGCAATTTCCTGCCGGCCGAGTTCGTGCAGGCCGTGGCCCAGCCGATCATCGTCGTCTCGGTCATCGCACTAGGATTCTCGGTCGTGAAGGTACCCGCCGACGGGCTCAGTCTGGCGCGACTCGTCAACCTGATCCGCAGCTTCGGCGGCACTGTGGGGAGCGCCCTGATCGGCACCCTGATCACGGTGCGCGAGCATGTCCACTCGAACCTGATCAACCTCAATGTCGATGTCGGTGACTGGCTGACCGACCAACGCATGGCCGCCCTGAGCGGCGCCGTTGCCGGCCGCAGCATCGGCGACGAACAGGCGACACTGCGCGGCTACGCGCTGCTGGCACGCACCATCCAGCGCGAAGCCTTCGTGCTGGCCTACAGCGACGCGTTCGCCCTGATCGGCACGGTGCTGCTGGGCATGATCCTGCTCTACGTCTTCGCCCGCCCGGTCGACACCTCGGTCCATGTGCCCCAGCGCGGGTAGCACGAGCGCTCACAGGATGCGCACCATCAGCACTTCATCCGAATATCCTGACATGCTCTTCAGCGCCCGCGGCTCAATGCCATAAACCTCGAAGCCAACCTTTCCGTAGAGCGCCACCGCAGCGTCGTTGCCCTGCACCACCGCCAAGGTCAGTTGTTCGACGGTGCCGCGGGCGGCATCGATGACGGCATCCATCAGCGCCCGGCCGACACCGTGCCCGCGCCAGTCGCCCTGCACGTACATGCCCCAGACGAAGCCCTTGTGATGGTCCTTCGGACCGGCCTGCTGCTTGAACCCGGCCACGCCGACGAGCGTTCCGTCGGCATAGGCGCCAAAGACGCTCGATGACATCAGTCGCTCGGCAAAGTCCGACAACGGCCGGCTGGCCTCGACGGCATGTACGGAACCGAAGGCATCCGGTTCCCGCGCCAGGGACTCCAGGCGGATGGTGCAGTAGTCCTCGGCGTCAGCGGCCTCGAGCCGACGGACTGTGACGGGCATGGCGATCCTCCTCTTTCACCAGACAGGCGGGCGCAAACTATAGAGGCCCCGGACTGTCATGACTCGCCACCCTCGCTCACGGCGTCGAGAATGAACCGTAGCCGTTCGGCGACCGGCAGACGGGGCAGCGTCACCAGCTCATAGCCGAAGCGCGGATATGTCTCGGCCAGCGCTGCATAAGTGCGCTCGGCCTCTTCCAGGGTCTGCCTGCGCTCGCTGTCCTGGGTGAAGATCCCCGGCCACGGCGGCGCGATGAAGACGCGGCGGTTGTAGCGGAACATCGCTGCCGCTTTCTCCATGTGGCTTGGCACCGGCAGGCCGAGCAGCCGCAGGTAGCCCACGACATCGGGAACGCCGCGATCGAAGAACACAGGGCCCGTCTGATCGCTCACCGCATGATAGGAGCGCATTTCCCAGCTCAGCATCATCTCGGCGAACAACGGTGGATCGCACCACGGCAGCGCCTGCCCGCCGATCGCGACCTGATCCTGGATGATGCCGCGGCCGGCCTCGACGGATCGCGCGAAACCGGCATCGGCCAACGCTTCGATCAGCGTGGTCTTGCCCGATCCGGGACCACCGGTCAGCACAAACAACTGGTCAGACATCATGCTTACCTTTCGGACAGGGAACCCCGTATCATCTGCGGCCGATCCGCACTGTGGAGAAACGTTCATGAGTGACATTGCCTACACGCCGATCCTGCCGGAGGGCTGGCCGCGGCCCCGAGGCTTCACACATGCAATCGCCGCCACGGCGACGCGCACGATCCGCGTCTCCGGGCAGGTCGGCCAACAACCTGGCAAGTCGGTCGAGGCTGGTCTCGATGTCGGCAGTCAGTGGCGGTTGGCGCTGGCCAACGTGATCACCGTCGTGCGTGCCGCCGGCGGCGACATCCCGAACATCGTGACGCTGCGAGCATACGTGACGGATGTCGACGAATTCAAGCAGGCCGGGCCGGCCGTCGGCGCGGCCTGGCAGGCGACGCTGGGGCGGCACTTCCCGGCCATGACCCTGGTCGGCGTGACCGGTCTCATGGACGCCAACGCCAAGGTCGAGATCGAGTGCGAGGCCGTCCTGCCGTAACTACTGCTTCGACCAGACGGCAAGTTCGTAGCCGTCGGGATCGAGGAAATGAAAGCGCCGGCCGCCGGGAAAGCTGAAGATGGGTTTAGCGATCCGGCCGCCGGCGTCCTCGATGCGGCGCTGCGTTGCGGCAAGATCGTCGGCATAGAGGATCACCAGCGGTCCACCGGGTTGGACTGGCGAATTGGTGGTGAAACCGCCTGTCAGCCGGCCGTCGGAAAACTCACAGTAGGTCGGCCCGTAGTCGGTGAAGGTCCATTCGAACACGCTGCCGTAGAACGCCTTGCTGCGTTCGATGTCGGCAACGCCCAGTTCGATATAGTCGATGCGACGATCATTGCCTGCGTTGGCCATGACGGCTGCCCTCCGCTGTGTAAGTCGGATATCTGGCAAAGGACCCGTCGACTGTCTTGAACAAAACGGCCAGCCTCAGTCGCTGGGCCCGCGCGGCGCCTCGATCAGCCGATCTCCAGCAGCGGCACCGCGGCCTGGCTGAACATCGTACGCAATTCCTGCCAGCGCGCCGGATCGGACGCCGTGAGGATGCCGGCATTGACCGCCTGCGACGCACTGTAGGGCTGGCCATCGTGGCGATTGGCGACGCCTCCCGCCTCACGTACCAGCAGTGCGCCTGCCGCGTGATCCCACGGCTTGGTCCAGCGATAGAACGAGAAGTGCGCGCGGCCAGCCACCAGGTCGATGTATTCCCTGCCGGCGCAGCCGAACGTCGTGAGACGCCCGATGGCATTCAGCACCGCCGGCTTGGTCTTGCGCAGGACCTCCTGCTTGAATTTCACGCCGACATAGCCGGTGCTCTGCTTGAGCGGCACGGTCGCCGGCAGCCGCATCGGCGCGCCGTTCAGGAAGACCCCGCCGCCCAGCGCCGCGACCGCCATGCGTTCCTGCACGGGTTCATGGATCCAGCCGGCGATCGTCTCGCCACGGTGCACCAGGGCCACGATCATCGCGAAGCGGTCGCTGCCGCGCGCGAAGTTGGCCGTGCCGTCGAGAGGGTCGACGATCCAGGCCGCCTCCGACGTGTCGATGTGCGCCACCAACCCGGGCTCGGCCGCAACGGCCTCTTCGCCCACGACCGGTACGCCGGGCAGAATCGTCGCCAGGCCGCTGGCGAGCCGTTGCTCGGAGCGCTC
>Ga0187894_10001856_pt1 | contig 26350 bp, 16 predicted proteins | sample GBC1701081metaG_FD_136650 | JGI IMG/M metagenome (GOLD analysis project Ga0187894, IMG submission 136650) | White microbial mat communities from a lava cave in the Kipuka Kanohina Cave System on the Island of Hawaii, USA - GBC170108-1 metaG ... | reverse complement strand
GCGGCGTACCGTGAGGCCGGCGCCGGCGAGGTCGAGCACCGCCTCTTCGAGCTTCGAGAGCTCGCCCGCGGACGCGAAGGCGGAGCGCTCGACGCGGAAGCGGCGCTTGAGATCGAGCGGTGCGGCGCGCGCCGACTCGTCCACTTGGCGCGCCGCTTCGAGCAGCGCGCTCTGCAGCGCGATCGGCGCCGGCTCGTCAGTCAGCGCATCGATGTGTTTCGCGAACGAGAACGTGCCCGTCGTCCACTGCAGCGTGCGCGCGAGCGCCTTGACGCCGCGCAGCGAGCCGAGTAGCGCGTAGCGCATCGCACCGTTCTCGAACGCGATCGTCGCTTCCTCGGAGCCGTAGGTCGCAGTCAGCGTCCCACGCGGCGACGACTGCCCGAGCATCTGGATCAGGTTCGCGATGCCGAGCTCCTCGATCCGCCCCGAGATGCCGGACTGCGCGCGCTTGGCCTCGGCGCGCTTGATGTCGCTGACGAAGTTGCGCAGCTGTCCGGCGTCTTTTTGCGGTGGCTCGAAGCGAACGCCCACTGCCGCGACGGTGCCCTCCGTCTCGACGTGGCGAGACACGCGCCCGCGTACCGAGAGCCGCTCGCCGCTCTCCGGGTGCTGGAGTTCGAGCTCGACCGTCTTACCGAGCGGGAGATCGCTGCCGTCGGCGGAGATCAGCACGCCGGTGTCCGAGAGGTCGCGGGTGTGGCCCTCGAGGCTGACGTGGTTCGCCGAGACGCGCGCCGGTACGCGGGCGACCGCGCGCGCCGAGCCGCGGCGGTCGGCGACCTGCTCGAGCGGATCGGTGCCCGCCGCCCGCTGCGTCCGCAGCACGGTCTTCGCCTTCGGATCCGGCGTCTGCGTGTGCGCGGTCTCACGGCGCGCATCGTCGCTCGCGAGCTCGTCCTCGAAGATCGCCGGTGCGACGCGCTGCTTGGCCGCAGGCTTCGCGCTTGCCGCAGCCATGTAGGGCGCGAGCTCCGCGGAAATCTCCGAGGCGGGCTTGCGAAACTGCACCGCTGCTTGTCCGTTGCCGCAGAAGACGACCTCGGCTTCGTAGACCAGCGACTCGCCGAGCCAGCGGAACGCGAACTCCACCTCGACGAACTCGCGCGAGTCGAAGGACTCGAGCGTCGGGATCTGCGTGCCGCCCATCTTGATATTTCGCCCGAACTCAGCGGCGAGCCTCGCCGACGAATCGAACGTCTGTTTGAGCCGGCGCATCCGACACTCCGCCACTTCGGAGCACTCCGAGCGGATCGTCCTCGGAACATCGGACGTCCGGATCGGTGCCTGAAACGCCGTCGGCCGCCTTTACGCGCGGGCGAGCGCTTCGAAGAGCCGGCGCCCGGGGGAGCGCGGCAGCATGTCCAGCTCGGGATGCCACTGCACCGCCGTCATTGCGGGTGCGCCGAGCAGCTCGACGGCCTCGATGACGCCGTCTTCGGCCCAGGCGACCGGTCGCAAGCCGTCGCCAAGGCGGTCGATCGCCTGGTGGTGCCAGGATGGGACGCTGGCGAGCTCTCTGATGCCGAGCGCCTCGGCCAGCGCGCAGTCGGCGGCAACCCGGACCGGGTGCTTGGTGGCTTCGATCTGGCTCGCGCGGTGCGAAACCTTCTCGCCGACTACGTCCGGCAGATGCGTGTGCAGCGTCCCGCCGCGCGCGACGTTCAGCACCTGGAGCCCACGGCAAATCGCCAGCGTCGGCGTGCCGAGCGCGATCGCGTGACGCGCGAGGGCGATCTCGAACCGGTCGCGCTCGGCGGACGTGCCGTAGAGCGCGCCGTGGGGCGCGCCGCCGGAGAACTGCGGATCGACGTCGCCCCCGCCCGAGAGCACCAATCCGTCGAGCTGGGCGAGCACTTCGGCGGGGGCTTCCTCGCCCGGCGCGAGCAGCACCGGGACGCCGCCGACGGCCCGCACTGCGTCGACGTAGGCGGCAGGCAGCGTGAAGCGTTCGCGGCCGTCTTTCTCACGGCGATACGTCGTCACACCAATCCAACGCCGCAACACAGATCTCCCCACTCGAGTCCGCGTAGCGGGGCGGTCGGTAGCAGCCGCGCTACGCGTCAGCCACTCGCTTGGCGGCGGGCGGCCGCTCGATGGACGTGTGGGCGTGCCGTCTATTCGGCCTCGGCCGCCTCGTCCTCGACGGCGCGGAACAGGGAGAGCTGCGGCATGTCTTCGGCGGCGCCAATCGGCACCGGGTACTCGTCCGAGAAGCACGCGTCGCACGAGCCGTGCTCGAGCTTCTTGCCGAGCCCGCGCAGACCGTCGAGCGAGAGGTAGCCGAGCGAATCCGCGCCGATCGCGACGCGAATCTCGTCGACGGTCTTGTTCGATGCGATCAGCTCCGAGCGCGTCGGCATGTCGATCCCGTAGTGACAGGGCCGGATCGTCGGCGGCGCCGCGATGCGGACGTGCACGTTCGCCGCGCCGGCGCCGCGCATCATGTTCGAGATCTTCAACATGCTGGTGCCACGCACGATCGAATCGTCCACCAGCACGACGCTCTTGCCCTCGAGCACGCCGCGGATCGCGTTGTGCTTCACCTTCACGCCGAAGTTGCGAATCGACTGCGCCGGCTCGATGAAGGTGCGGCCGACGAAGTGGTTGCGGATGATCGCCGTCTCGTACGGAATGCCGGACTCCTCGGAGAAGCCGAGCGCCGCCGCACTCCCGGAATCGAGCAGCGGTACGACCAGGTCCGCTTCGACGGGATGCTCGCGTGCGAGCAGCTTCCCGAGCGACTTGCGGAACAGGTAGACGTTGCCGCCGGTGAAGTTCGAGTCCGGACGCGCGAAGTACATGTATTCGAAGATGCAGAACGATTCGCGCGCGGGCTTCGGGAACGGGCGTAGCGAGCGCAATCGGCCGCGGCGGATGACGACCATCTCGCCTGGATCGAGATGGCGAACGACGCTCGCGCCGATCAGATCGAGCGCGCAGGTTTCGCTCGCTGCAACCCACGCACCGTCGAGCTGACCGAGCACGAGCGGCCGGAAGCCGTTCGCGTCGCGCACCGCGACGAGCGCGTCGTGCGTGAGCATCACCAGGCTGAAGGCGCCCTTCACGCGCGTCAGCGCGTCGATCAGGCGATCCTCGAGCGTGGCCTCGCGCGAGCGCGCGAGCAGGTGCACGATCACCTCGCTGTCCGAGGTCGTGCTGAAGATCGCGCCGCGGCCCTCGAGCTCGCGCCGCACCGCGAGCGCGTTCACCAAGTTGCCGTTGTGCGCGATCGCGACCGGCCCGCCGTCGGTGTTCGCGCAGAACGGCTGCGCGTTGCGCAGCGTGCTCGAGCCCGTCGTCGAGTAGCGCACGTGCCCGATCGCGTGCCGGCCGGGCAGCTTCGCGAGCACCTTCTCGGTGAAGATGTCCGCGACGTAACCCATGCCGCGGTGCACGAACTGCTCGCCGCCCTGCGTCGAGACGATGCCGCCGCTCTCCTGCCCGCGGTGCTGCAGCGCGTAGAGCGAGAGATACGCGATGTTCGCCGCTTCGGCGTGGCCGTGTACGCCGACGATTCCGCACTCGTCCTTGAAGCGCTCCGATTCCTTGAGCGCTGCCAGCTCGGCGGTTTCCTTCGGCGAAAACATGGGATCTCCGGCGGAAGACTCCGCGGGTCAGGGCGCCCCGAAGCGAGACGACACCGACGAGAGATACGTGTACGCGAGCAGGAAGTAGTACATGACGGGGATGCCGAGCAGGTTCGAGTCGATGCGGTCGAGCACGCCGCCGGTGCCGGGCAGCAAAGTACCCGTGTCCTTCACCTGCGCATCGCGCTTCAGCAGCGACTCGACGAGATCGCCGACGATGCCGACCGCCGCGAGCACCGGCGAGATGAAGAACACGAAGCCCCAGCTCAGCTCCTCGGAGAGGCTGGGCGCGAGCAGGTCGAAAGCGCCCTTCAGGAAGAGCCCCATCGCGAGCCCGCCAGCGAGCGCGCCGTAAGCGCCCTCGATGGTCTTGTTCGGCGATACCTCGGGTGCGAGCTTGCGCTCTCCGTACCTGCGGCCGGTGAAGTAAGCGCCGACGTCGCCGAAGATCACGACCGCGATCACGAAGAACAGGTAGAACGCGCCGACGTCGTCGTGGAGGTTGCGCGCGACCGCGCCGCCCCAGCGGCCAGTCACCGCGTCCTTGAACTCGCGCAGCACGATCGCGTGCGAGAGCAGCCAGCCGACGTAGAACACCCCGAAGAACGTCTCGCTGATGCTCGCCAGCGATTCGGAGATCTGCTTCTTGCGCAGCTGAGCGATCATCAGCCCGAGCAGCACCGCGGAGAGCATGATCGTCGCGAGGTACTCGCTGCCGATGTACGCGACGATCGGCAGCAGGAGCGCGGCGGCGGTGCCGACGCCGCGCACCGGCACCGCGCCCTTCGCCTCGATCAGGTGGTAGAACTCGTTGATCGCGATGCCGGTGATCACGAGGATCGCGAGCAGCAGCCACCAGCCGCCGAGTGCCACGACGCCGCACACGAGCGGGATCAGGATTCCCGCCGTGATCAGCCGCTCGTGAAGGTTGCTGCGTTGTGGCGGCATCACGGCGAGCTCGGGCGCCTGCGGCGCATGCACCTCCGGCTCGGGCGCCTGCGCAGCTTCGCTCATCGCGAGCCCGTCGAGCCGAAGCCGCCCTCGCCGCGGGCGCTCTCCGGGGGCTCCGCGAGCTCCCGCCACGCGACGCGTGCCACGCGCGCGACGACGAGCTGTGCGATGCGATCGCCGCGCTTCACCACGAACGGCTCGCGGCTCGTGTTCCACAGGATCACGGACAGCTCTCCGCGGTAATCGGCGTCTATCGTACCCGGCGCATTCGGAAGCACGATGCCGTGTTTCAGCGCTAGCCCGCTGCGCGCGCGCACCTGTCCCTCGAAGCCGCCGGGCAGCGCGAGGCGCAGGCCGGTCGGCACCAGCGCACGTTCGCCCGGGGCGAGCACCAGCGGCTCGCGCACGGCGGCGCGCAGATCGAGGCCGGAAGCCCCATCGCTCGCATACGACGGCAGCGGCAGATCGTCGTTGCCCGCGACGCGAGTCACGGAGGCGACGATCTGCTCGCCGTCGTCAGCCACTCCGCTACTGCTGACCTGCGGCGAGCGCCTCGGCCAGCGCCTCGCGGCGCGAGAGCCGAATGCGACCGGTCGGGTCGATGTCGATGCACTTCACCAGGATCTCGTCGCCCTCGGCCACTACGTCCTCGACGCGATTCACGCGCGCCTCGGCCAGATGGCTGATGTGCACGAGGCCGTCCGTCCCGGGGAAGATCTCGACGAACGCGCCAAAATCGGTGATGCGCTTCACCTTTCCGGTGTAGAGCTTCCCGAGCTCCGCCTCCTGCGTGAGCTCCTGCACCATCTGCTGAGCGCGGCGCAGCGCCTCGCCGTTCGGTGCGAAGATGCTGACCTTGCCCGAGTCCTCGATCTCGATCTTGGCGCCGCTCATCTCCTGGATGCCGCGAATCACGCGCCCACCTGGGCCGATCACGTCGCGGATGCGGTCGGTCTTGATCTTGATCACCTCCATGCGCGGGGCCCACTCGGACGGCGTTTGGCGCGGCTCGAAGCCGGGCAGGAGATCGCGCGAGTCGCGCTCCATCGCCTCGAGGATGTGCAGGCGCGCGCCCTTCGCTTGCTCGAGCGCGCGCTCCATCACCGCCCAGTCGACGGCCTCGATCTTGATGTCCATCTGCAGCGCCGTGATGCCCTGGCGCGTGCCGGCGACCTTGAAGTCCATGTCGCCGAGGTGGTCCTCGTCGCCGAGGATGTCGCTCAGGATCGCGCGGCGCTCGCCGCTCTCGATCAGGCCCATCGCGATGCCGGCGACCGGCGCACGCATCGGAACGCCGGCGTCCATCAGCGCGAGCGTGCCACCGCAGACCGTCGCCATCGACGACGAGCCGTTCGACTCGAGCACCTCCGAGACGACGCGCACCGTGTACGGGAACTTCTCGACGCTCGGCATTACTGCCGCGAGCGCGCGCTCCGCGAGGTGGCCGTGGCCGACGTCGCGCCGCGATGGCCCGCGCAGCGGCCGCACCTCGCCGACGGAGAACGGCGGGAAGTTGTAGTGCAGCAGGAAATGCTTCTCGCTGCGCTCGTGCAGCGCGTCGATCGTCTGCGCGTCGTCGCCGCTGCCGAGCGTTGCGTAGACGAGCGCTTGCGTCTCGCCGCGCGTGAACAGCGCGACGCCGTGAGCGCGCGGGAGCGCGCGCACCTGGCACGCGATCGGGCGGATGTCGGTCGACTTGCGCCCGTCGATGCGCTCGCCCTGATCGAGGATGCGGTCGCGCATCAGCTTCGAGCGCAGGTCGTGCAGCGCGTCCTTCGCGAGCGTCGAGAGCCTCTTCAGCCCCGACTGGCGCGCCTCGACCTGCTCCAGCGACGCCAGCTCGACGCGCGCCTGGCGATACGGCGTCGTCAGCTTCGCGAGCACGTCCTTCTCGATCGCATCGATCGCGGCGTAGCGCTCGTGTTTACTTCGGATCGCGATCGCGTCGCGCAGCCGCGCTTCCGCTTGCGCCTTCACCTGCGCCTCGATCTCGACCTTCTCCGCAGGCGGGCCGGCGACCGCGGTCTTCGCCTTGCCGACGCGCTTCGCGAGCTCTTCCAGCGCGCCGATCACCGCGAGGATCTCGCGGTGCGCGAACTGGAGCGCCTCGAGCACCTCGGCTTCGCTCACTTCTTTCGCACCGCCTTCGACCATCACCAGCGCCTGGCGCGAGCCTGCGACGACGAGGTCGAGCGTGCTCGACTTCTGCTGTTCGAAGGTCGGATACAGCACGAGCTTGCCGTCGACCTTGGCGAGCCGGGCCGCGCCGATCGGGCCTAGAAACGGGATCTGCGAGAGCGTGAGCGCCGCGGATGCGCCGATGAACGCGCACATGTCCGGCGGATTCACGCCGTCGGCGGCGAGCACCGTCGCGGTGACCTGCACCTCGTCGCGATAGCCGTCCGGGAACAACGGACGACAGGAGCGGTCGATGAAGCGCGAGACCAGGATCTCGCGATCCGAGAGCCGCGCCTCACGCTTGAAGAAGCCGCCTGGGATCTTTCCCGCGGCCGAGGTCTTCTCGACGAAGTCGACCGAGAGCGGGAAGAAGTCGATGCCCTCGCGCGGCTTCGCGGTGTTCACCGTGGTGAGCACGACGCTGCCGCCGATCGTCACGACCGCGGCGCCCGCGCTCTGCTTCGCGAGCCGCCCGGTCTCGATCGTGATCTCGGTTCCGCCGACCGTGACGGAAACCGTTTCTGCTTTGAACCATTCACTTGCCATGGAAATACACGTCTCCACCGAGGCGTCGCGCGCTGCGCGACCATCGGCGCCTAATGAGGCGGCGGGACGTGGCATCCAGGGGACGGGATGCGGGATCAGGGATCGGCGCACGCTCCGTTGCGCAGATCTTTGACTCCCACATCTCGCGATTCCGCGCTCGGGCCGCCTCTTGCTTTGTTGGTGCCGCTCGACTCTCGAGCAGCGTGCCGCCCTTTCTCTCTAGCGGCGCAGGCCCAGCTTGCTGACGAGGGCCTGGTATCGATCAACGTTCGTTCGCTCGAGGTAGTCGAGCAGGCGGCGGCGTTGGCTCACGAGCCGCAGCAACCCTCGGCGCGAGTGGTGATCCTTCACGTGCGTCTCGAAATGCTTGGTCAGCTCGTCGATGCGTGCCGAAAGCAGCGCTACCTGAACTTCGGGCGAGCCCGTATCCGACTCATGAGTTCGGAACTGCTCGATCACCTGTGCGCTCGCCAAAACGATCTCCTCGAGGCCTGGGGCTTCACCCCAAGGCGGCGGTTTTTACCAGAGGCAGCTGGGCCGGGCAATCAAGGAGGCCACCTCACGAGGCCGGCGGGAACACGCGCAGCGGATGGAAACGCCGATCCGGGCGCAGCTCCATCACCGCGAGCAGCTCTCCGGCCGGCGTCAGCGCGGAGAATTTCGCGCCTGGGACCGGCTGGGGTCCGCGCTCGAAGGGGCCGCGCGCGTCCGCGGCCGCGATCGCCCCTCCGTTGGCGACGCGGCGCGCCTGGATACCGGAGAGCGAGATCTGAGGCAGCGGCAATATCTTCGCGGGCGGCGAGATGCGCGCCTCGAGCTCACCTGCGGCCGCGAGCGCATCGCACTGCTCGGGCGTCAGGCAGTCCGCGATCGCGAAGGGGCCGTTCAGGGTTCGACGCAAGCCCGCCAAGTGCGCGCCGCAGCCCAGCTTTTCGCCGAGGTCGGCAGCGAGCACGCGCACGTACGTCCCGGGTGAGCAGGCGACCTCGATGCCGACGTCGGGAGGCTCGAAGCGGGTGACCGCGATGCGGTGAATGCGCACCTTGCGCGGCTCGCGCTCCACCTCCTCACCCTTGCGCGCGAGCCGGTAGAGCGGAACGCCATCCTTCTTCACCGAGCTGTACATCGGAGGGATCTGCTCGAGATCGCCCGCGAAGGCCGCAAGCGCCGCGCGCACCGCCGCCTCTTCGGGCAACGGGCCCTGATGCTGCCGCGAGAGCTTGCCCTCGGCGTCGAAGGTCTCGGTCGAGACGCCGAGGCGAATCGTCCCGGCGTACACCTTCTCGTGCTGGTCGACGAACGGGATCAGCTTCGTCGCGTCGCGGATCGCGAGCGGAAGCACGCCGGTCGCGAGCGGGTCGAGCGTGCCGAGGTGACCGACGCGACGCGTGCCTAGCCAGCGACGCGCGGCGTCGACGACATCGTGCGACGACCAGCCGACGGGCTTGTCGATCGCGAGAAAGCCGATCGGGCCAGGTCGTTCGCGAGCTCCGCTCGCCTTCGGCTCGCTGCGCGCGGCCTGCGCCGGCTCCGCCGGCGCTTGGCCGCTTGCGGGTTCTCGAGGCGCGGTCGGGCGATGCTCGGCCTCCGGTCGCTCTTCACGCGCGGCCACGGTCGATCTCCTTCAGCAGGCGCAGCGTGTCGGCGCCGGCTTCGAGCGCGCCATCGTGGACGAAGCGCAGCTCCGGGACGCGTTTGGTCGCGAGCGCGCGCGCGAGCTGTGCGCGCAGAAAGCCCGCCGCGCTGGCGAGACCCTCCGCCGTGTCGGCGCTCGCGTGCGCGCTGTGGGCTCTGCCGTGCGGCACGGAATCGAGCGCGCTCCAGTACACCTTCGCGTGCGAGAGATCGGGCGCGACGTCGATGCGCGTCAGCGTGACGAGCCCGATGCGCGGATCGGTGACCTCCTCGCGCAGCAGCCGCGCGAGCTCGCCGCGAATCTGCTCGCCGATGCGCTCGGTCCGCCGCGTCACAGGATCTCCACTTCTTGGTCCGTCACTTCCGCGAGGTGCAGCCCGGCGATGAAATCGATCGCCGCTTCGACGCGCCGGCGCGCGTCCTGTCCTTCTTCCGAGACGGCCGCGAGCCCGATCACCGCCACTTGCCAAGTGTCCTGGCCGCCCACCTCGGCGATCGAGACGTTGAACTTGTTACGGACGCGCTGCTTGATCGAAGACACCACCCCGCGCTTCGCCTTCAGCGATTGCGACCCGTGCACGTGCAGCTCTACGCGCCCGGCGGCGACGAACACGTCTTTTCGACCTCCGCTCGGCTGCGCCTCGCTGCGCGCGATCTGCGGCGCTTCGCGGCGCTGGATCGCTTGCGGCTTCCCGAGCTGCGTCCGAGCGAGGCTTTCTTGCAAATCACTCCGAGCTGCGTGCGATCGCCGTCACAGCTCCGCCGGCTTCGACTCGATCTCGTAGGACTCGATCACGTCGCCGACCTTGAGGTCGTTGAAGCCGTCGAGGCCGATGCCGCACTCGAAGCCGGTTTGCACCTCGCGTGCGTCGTCCTTGAAGCGCTTCAGCGAGCCGAACTTCCCATCCCAGACCTGGACGCCGTCGCGCACCAGACGCGCGCGCGCGCCGCGCCGGATCAGGCCGTCGGTGACGTACGAGCCCGCAATCACGCCAATGCGCGGGATGCTGAAGAGCTGGCGCACTTCCGCCTGACCGAGCACGACTTCGCGCGTGGTGGGCGGCAGCAGGCCGGCCATCGCCGCCTTCATCTCGTCGAGCATTTCGTAAATGATCTGGTAGGTCCGGATCTCGACGCCGGCGCTTTCTGCGGCGCGGCGCGCCTTCGCGTCGGGCCGCACATGGAAGCCGACCACGATCGCGCGGCTGGCCTGCGCGAGCTGAACGTCGCTCTCCGTCACGCCGCCGACCGCGACGTGCAGCACGTTCACCTTCACCTTGTCGGTGGAGAGCTTGCCGAGCGCGGCGCTGATCGCTTCCGCCGAGCCCTGCACGTCCGCCTTGACGATCAGCGCGAGCTCCTTGGGACCGCCGTCGCCGGCGCCGGCAAACAAGTCTTCGAGCGAGATGCGCGGCTTCGCGGCCGGCGCCTTCTCCTTGCGCTCCTCGTCGAGCCGGTGATCGACGATGTCCTTCGCGACGCGCTCGGATTCGACGGCGTGCAGCACGTCGCCGGCGCCCGGCACGCCGGAGAGGCCGACGATCTGCACCGGCTTGGACGGGCCCGCTTCCTTCAGCTGCTCGCCCTTGTCGTCGTTCATGATGCGCACGCGACCGTAATGAGTGCCCACCACGACGATGTCGCCGCGATGCAGCGTGCCTTCCTCGACCAGAACGGTCGCGACCGGGCCGAGGCCCTTGTCGAGCTGCGCCTCGAGCACGATGCCCTTGGCGCGGATCGTCGCGTCCGCGCGCGGCTCGAGCAGCTCGGCTTGCAGCACGATCGCCTCGAGCAGCTTCTCGAGCCCGGTGCGCTTGGTCGCGGAAATGTTCACCGCGAGCGTTTCTCCGCCGAAATCCTCGACGACGATGCCGTGCTCCATCAGGCGCTGGCGCGAGAGCTGCGGGTTCGCGTCCGGCAGATCGCACTTGTTGACGGCGACGATGATCGGCACCTCGGCCGCCTTCGCGTGCGAGATCGCCTCGATCGTCTGCGGCATGATGCCTTCGGTCGCGGCGACGACCAGGATCACGATGTCGGTCACTTGCGCGCCGCGTGCGCGCATCTGCGTGAACGCGGCGTGGCCCGGCGTGTCGATGAACGTGATGGTGTGGCCGCCGGTCTCTACCTGATAAGCGCCGATGTGCTGCGTGATGCCGCCCGCCTCGCCGGCGACGACGTTCGTCTTGCGCAGCGCGTCGAGCAGCGAGGTCTTGCCGTGGTCGACGTGACCCATCACGGTGACGACGGGCGGGCGCGGCGTCCCGGCCTTCTCGGCGTCGGGCGCCGCGGGAGTCCCTAAGAACTCCGCCTCCTGGAAGCCGACGTCCTGCACCTCGCCGCCGAACTCGGAAGCGACGAGCGCGGCGGTCTCCGCGGGGATGGTCTGCTGGATGCTGACCATCATGCCGAGGCCCATCAGCTTGCCCTGAATCTGCGGCGCCTTGACGCCTAGCTGATGCGCGAGCTCGGCGACCGAGATCTCGCCCTCGAGGCGTACGATGCGCTTGCCGGGCTTCGCCGCAGCGGCGGCGGCCACCGATTTCTTCACGGGTGCGTCCCGCCTCTTGCGCCGCGGCGAAGCCATCGAGCGCGGATCGACGACCGACACACGCGGAGCGGCGGTTCGTCCCACGACCTGACGCGCGAGCATCTCTTGCTCGCGCAGATTCACGACTTCGCGGAACTGCTTGCGGCTCTGCGCGGCACGGTCGGCTGCGGCGGCTGCGTCCTCGCGCGGCGCTGTTCGTCCGCGCGGCGGAGCGCCCTTCCCGGGTGCTTCCTCATCTTCGTCGCCCGCGGGCTCGGCGGTCGCTGCGATCGGCGCGGCCTCCGCTTCCGTCGTCGGCTCCGCCGGGGCAACGGCCGCAGCTTCCTGCTCCAGGACAGGTTCCGCCTGCGGCACGACGAGCACGGGCTCGGGCTGCGCCGGAGCGACCGGCTCGGGCGCGGGCTCCGGCTCGGCACGCTTGCGGCGCCGAATCACCGAGGCGCCGCCCGTCACCTCGACGCGCGCTTCGGTGACGCGGTCGAGCTTTTTGGCGGAGAGCTTCTCGCGCAGCAGCGCGGTCTGCGCTTCGTCGAGCGTCGCCATCACGTTGCGCAGCTCGACGCCCGCTTCCTTCGCCTTGGCGACGAACTCGTTGCGGTCGATGCCGAGCTCTTCCGCAAGCTTGTAAGCGCGTGTGGACATTCGGTTCCGGGGTTCCTTGGTGCGCGGGCCGGGCTCGGGGCTCGACTACTCGCGCCGTTCCGTGTTCAGCGCAGCCTCGGCCGCCGCCGCAGCGCGCGCATCCTCAGCCACCTTCTCCTGCGCGAGCGTCGCGGCGTTGGCCTTGATCGCGCGCACGCCCGCATTGTCGACGCCCGAGAACGAGAGCAGCAGCGAGTCCTGACACTTCGCGAGATCTTCGAGGCTGGTGATGCCGCTCTGCAGCAGCACGTCGGCCTCGTCGGCGCCGAGGCCCGGTACGACCGAGACCGCGCGCACGAACCACTCCGCGAGCTCGCGGATCTTCGACTCGCTCTTGATGTCGATCTTCCAGCCGGTCAGCTGCACCGCGAGCCGCACGTTCTGGCCCTTGCGCCCGATCGCGAGCGAGAGCTGATCGTCGGGGACGATCACGTCCATCGACTTGGTGGCCTCGTCGATGATCACCTTCGAGACCTGCGCCGGTGAAAGCGCGCTGCACACGTAGCGCGGCGCGTCGTTGCTGAACGGCACGATGTCGATGCGCTCGCCGCGCAGCTCCTGCACCACGGCCTGCACGCGGCTGCCCTTCATCCCGACGCACGCGCCGACCGGGTCGACATCCTTGTCGCGCGAAGAGACGGCGATCTTCGAGCGCCCGCCCGGCTCGCGCGCGGCGGACTCGATCTTCACGATGCCCTCGTAGATCTCCGGCACTTCCTGCGCGAACAGCTTCGCCATGAATTGGATCGCGGCGCGCGACAGGATCACCTGCGCGCCCTTGCCCATCGTCGTCACGTCGATCACGTAGGCGCGGATGCGGTCGCCGGGCCGGTAGGTCTCGCGCGGCACCTGCTCCTTCGCGGGCAGCACCGCCTCGGTGCGGCCGAGGTCGACCAGCAGCGCGCCCTTCTCGAAGCGGCGCACGATGCCGTTGACGATCTCGCCCTTCCGGTCCTTGTATTCCTCGTAGACGATGTCGCGCTCGGCGTCGCGAACCCGCTGGATGATCACCTGCTTCGCGGTCTGGGCGAGAATCCGCCCAAAGTCCGCGGTATCCAGCTTGACGCCGATCTCGTCGCCGATCTCCGCCTCGGGATCGAGCTTCTTCGCGTTCCCGAGCGTGATGTGCGCGTCGCGGTCCGTAATCACTTCGACCACTTCGCGGAACTCGAACAGCTCGATCTCGCTCGTCTCCGGATTGAAGCGCGCCTCGATCTCCTTCTCGAGCCCGAACTTCCGGCGCGCCGCCTGCTTCATCGCCTCCTCGAGAGCGGAGATGATGGTGCGCTTGTCGATGCCCTTGTCCTTGGCGATCTGGTCGATCTCGCGTTTGAGAGGTGCAATGTTCATGGCTTCTACCCGTTCGGAAGGGTTCTCACGCCGCGCCTGAGAAGTCGGCGCGCGTGTACTGATGGACCTTGTGAGCGCGAGCGACGTCCGAGAACGGAATCCGATAGCCGCGGCCGTCGACCACGACGTTCGCGGCACCGCTGGCGAACTCGGTCAGCGTGCCCTTGAAGCGACGGCGGCCATCTATCGGCGCGCGCGTCTCGATCTTCACTTCGCTGCCGAGCGCGCGCGTGAAGTCCTTCTCGCGCGCGAGCACGCGATCGAAGCCGGGCGACGAGACCTCGAGGTGGTAGGCGACCGGGATCGTGTCGTGCGCGTCGAAGTTCACGCCGATCTCGCGCGATACCTGCGCGCAGCGGTCGATCTCGACGCGGCCGTCACCCGCGGGCGTGTCGACGATCACGCGCACGCGCCAGGGAGCGCGTCCCTGGTGTTGCTCGACGTCGACGAGCTCCAGCCCGTGCGCCGTGACGATGGGTTCGATCAGGTCTCGCATTGCCGCCGGTATGTCCCCGTACATCGCGATCATCCTGCCCAGGGCGCGCAGTCCGCCCCGGGTCCCGGCGGCAACCGGGCTCCAAAAACGAAAAAAGTGGACCTACGCCCACTTCGTCAGCGCGCTCAAAGCCGGCGTAACCTATCCAGATTGCTGAAGTTCCACAAGGAAAAAGCCCCTCGCGGAGCGCCCTCTACCCGCGGGGCCGAGCGCCTTCAGAGCGCGCGAGTCATTAGGACGGCGGCCTCGCCCGCGGAGTAGTGGCGCGGCCGCCGGCCGGCCGGCGCGAAGCCGAGCTTCGCGTAGAAGGACTGCGCCGCGCGGTTGCTCTCGCGCACCTCGAGGTGCGCCCGAACCAGGCCTCGCTCGCCCGCGAGCAGCGCCTCGATCAGCCGCGAGCCGACCCCGTGGCGCCGCGCCTCGGGCGCAACTCCGGTCAGCAAGATGTGCAGCTCGTCGAGCTCGCGACGCGCAACGAGGAAGCCGACCAACGCCGCCGAGCCGAGCGCGACCCAGACGCGCCCTTCCGGCAGCGCGATCTCGCTGCTGAGCTGCGCCTCGGTCCACGCCTCGGGCAGCAGCTCCTTCGCCAGCGCCGCGATCTCCGCACACTCGGAGAGCCGCGCCGGCCGCACCAGCAGCCGGCTCCCGCTGGCTGCACTCTCATTCACTCCGCGGTCCTTGGATCTTCAGCGCGCGCAGCTTGCGGGAAAGGCTCTCGCGCGCGATGCCGATCGCCTCGGCGGTGCGCGAGATGTTCCCGCCGTGCTCGTCGAGCTTCGCGAGCAGGAAGCGGCGCTCGAAATCGCGGCGAGCTTCTTCGAGCGCGCCGCGCTTCTTGCGCCGGCCCTCCGGCGGCGTGTGAAGCTCGTGCGGCAGGTCGAAGCGCTGCAGCTCTGCTTCCGGCGTCATCAGCACGACGCGCGTCACCAGGTTCTTCAGCTCGCGCACGTTGCCCGGCCAGTCGTACGCAGAGAGCGCCGCGATCGCCTTCGGGTCCAGCTTCTTGCGCGGCACGCCAGCCTCGTCGCAAGCCTCGTCCACGAACGCGCGCGCGAGGCCGGGAATGTCCTCGCGCCGCTCGCGCAGCGGCGGCACGCGGAACGGGATCACGTTCAGCCGGTAGTAGAGATCCTCGCGGAACGCACCGCGCGCGATCTCCTGCTCGAGGTTCTTGTTGGTCGCCGCGATCACGCGCACGTCGATCTCGATCGGCTCGGTGCCGCCGACGCGCTGGAAGTTCCGTTCTTCGAGCACGCGCAGGATCTTCGCCTGCGTGCGCAGCGACATGTCGCCGATCTCGTCGAGGAAGATCGTGCCGCCGTTCGCGAGCTCGAAGCGGCCGCGCTTCTGCGCGATCGCGCCGGTGAACGCGCCCTTCTCGTGCCCGAACAGCTCGCTCTCGATCAGCTCCTCGGGAATCGCCGCGCAGTTCACCTCGACGAACGGCGCGAGCGAGCGCTTGCCGAGCAGGTGCAGCTGCTTCGCGACGAGCTCCTTGCCGGTGCCGTTCTCGCCGGTGACGAGCACCCAGCCCGGTGTCGGCGCGGCGAGCGCGATCTTCTCGCGCAGGCGCTGCATCGAGACCGAATCGCCGAGGATCTCGTGCGCGCGCAGGCTCTTCGCGCGCAGCTCGCGGTTCTCGCGCTCGAGCCGGCTCTTCTCGATCGCGTGCCGCAGCGTCAGTAACAACTTTTCGAGCGAGAGCGGCTTCTCGATGAAATCGAAGGCGCCTAGCTGGGTGGCGCGCACCGCGGTCTCGATCGTGCCGTGGCCGCTCATCATCACCACCGGCAGCGCGGGCTGTGTGCGGCGCAGCTCCTCGAGCACCGAGGTGCCGTCGCGGCCCGGCATCGCGATGTCGAGCAGCACCGCGTCCGGCGTGCGCTCGCGCACCGCAGCCAGCGCCTTCTCGCCGTCCTCGGCGAGTGCCGCCTCGTAGCCCTCGTCGGCGAGAATGCCCGACAGCGAGCGTCGGATCGCCGCCTCGTCGTCGACGACGAGGACGCGGGCAGAGTGATTAGGCATGCCGCACCGGCAGCTCGACTACGAAGCGCGAGCCGCGCGGCGAGTTGCGCTGCGCGCGCACGTAGCCGTGATGGTCCGCGACGATGCGCGCCACGATCGCGAGCCCGAGGCCGGTACCGTGCGGCTTGGTCGAGTAGTAGGGCTCGAACACGCGCGCGCGATCCTGCTCGCGGATGCCGGCACCGTCGTCGCTCACCTCGATTCGCACCGTCTCGCGCGCTGCGTCGTGGCGCGTCGCGACGATCACTTCGCCGGCGCCGCCGGCCGCCTGCACGGCGGCGCAGGCGTTGTCGATCAGGTTCGTCAGCACGCGTCGCAGCTGCTCGCGGTCGAAATCCACCGCAGGGAGATCCCCGCCGCAGTCGGTGCGAAAGCGCACGCCGGGTGCGCCCGCGTAGCTCGCGGCCGCCTCCTGCACGAGCGAATCGAGATCGCCGGGGCGCGGGTTCGCCGACGGCATGCGCGCGAACTGCGAGAACTCGTTGACGAGCACCTTCATCCCCTCGACGTGACTCGTGATCGTATCCACGCACTCGTCGAACACCCGCGCTTCTTCGGGCGAGCCGGCGAGCTTGTCGCCGAAGCGGCGTCGGATCCGCTCGGCAGAGAGCTGGATCGGCGTCAGCGGGTTCTTGATCTCGTGCGCGATGCGGCGCGCCACCTCGCGCCAGGCGGCTGCGCGCTGGGCGCGCACTTCCTGCGTGTAGTCGTCGATCACGACCACGTTGCCGAGCGCGCGCCCTTCGTCGTCGTGCATCAGCGAGAGCGTCAGCAGCAGCGTGTGTGTCTCGTCACCGTGCGCGCTCGTCGCCTGGCGCCGTACGCTCTCGCGATGGCCCGGCCGCGCCTGCGCCAGCAGCTCGCGGTAGGCGCCTAACAGCTCCGTGCGCGACACCGCCTCGTCGAGCTTGCGCCCGAGCGGGCTCGGCGCCTCCGGCACCCCGAACAGCCGCTGCGCGGCGCGGTTGATCGTGCTGATGCGGCCATCGGCGTCCACCGAGACCACGCCCGCGTCCACGTTGCGCAGCACGATCTCCATGTAGCGGCGGCGCTGATCGAGCTCCGCGCGGCCGCGCTCGAGCCGCGCCAGCGCTTCGCGCAGGTCGCCGGTCATGCGATTGAACGAGCGCACCAGGAAACCGATCTCGTCGTCGGAGGATGCCGGCACGACGACGTCGAGATCGCCGCGCGCAACCTTCGCGGTGCCCTCGGCGAGGGCTGCGATCGGGCCGGTCACGCCCTTCGCCATGCGCAGCCCCCACCAGAGCGCGAACAGCACCGTGACCAGCGAGAGGATCATCAGCACGAGCTGGAAGACGCCGGCGATGCGGCCCGCGAATGGCTTCACGTTGCGGTACTCGGCGACGGCCGCGCGGATCGCGTCGACTTTGTAGGCGAGCGCGTTGGGCACCAGGTGGTTCACCACCACCACGCCGACGATCTCGTCGCCGCGCGCTGCGTCCGCGGAGCGGATCGGGACCGCGGCGCGGATCACGTCGCCGGCGTCCCCGCCGGTCTCGTCCACCAGCGTGCTCTCCTCGCCCGCGAACGCCGCGCCGACCAGCGCGCTCTCGCGCGCGACGAGCGCCGCCGCCGGCAGCTCCGGGTTCACGAACGTCACGACCTTCGCCGTCTCGCCGAACGGGATGATCTGCACGACGCCGAGGCCGTACTCGCGCTGCTTCGCCTCGACGAACTCCTCGAGCGCCGCGTGCTCGCCGCCCCGTAACAACCGGCGCTCGGTCACCTCGTCGGCGATCTGGCGGCCATAGTGCAGCGAGATGTTTCGCCAAGCGTCGTAATAAGCGGACGCCACTTCGGCGCTGTCGTCGATCGCGCGGTCCATCTGCAGGCCGAACCAGGAATTGATCGAGGCGGTGATCAGCCGCGACGAGACCGCGACCTGGATGCCCATCGGCACGGTCGCCACGAGAAACAGCGCCAGCACGAACTTCGCGTTCAGGCTCGCGCCGAACAGCCCCGCACGGCGCTCGAACCAGAGCTTCACGAGCTGGCGGCCCGAGAGGTAGACGAGCAGCACGATCAGCACGACCGAGATCGCGTTCAGGAACAGGAACGGCACGCTGTCGGCGAACGGCACCGAGTCGGGCAGGCTCGCGATGCGCTGCTGGACCGCGATCACCGCGGCGAGCGCGGCGAACGCGCCGAGCACCAGCACCAGGTCTCGCCGCCGCCAGCGCCGCGGCGCCGCGCTGGAATCACCCGCGGTGGAGCTCGACGCGCCCGGGGCGGAGCGCAGCGCGTCGGGATCGATGGGCATGATTTGATCTCCGCTCGGCCGGCGCTCGCTGAGCGCGGCGAAGCGCCGCTTGGTCGCGTAACCCCGCGTCCGACCTATTCAAACCGAGTCGATGCCGAAACGCAAAGCGGGTCAAGCTGCGGCCGGGTTGCGCCGAAAGCGCTGGCCGGCGCGCGGAAGACGATCCGCCCGTCTGCTGGGGCCTAAGTGACCGCGAATCAAGCGCTGCGCGCCCGCTTCGAAGCAAAGCCGGAAGACGCCGCAGCGTTCGCGGCGCTCGAAGAGGCGCTGTTCGTCGCGGGCGACTGGCGCGAGCTGGTCTCCGTCTACGACAAAAGACTGGCTGCGGCCGATCTTTCCGCGGCGCGCGCGCCGAAGCAGCGCGCGCGCGTGGCGCTGCGCCGTGCGCAGGCGCTCGACGAGCGCCTCGCCGACGCGGAAGCTGCGATTTCCGGATACCGCGAAGCCGTCGCGCTCGATCCGACGCTGCGCCCGGCATTCGCTGCGCTGCGGCGGCTGCTCACGCTGCGCGAGGACTTCGCCGCGGTGCTGGCGCTTGCGGACACCGAGTCGAAGCTGCCGATGCGCCCGTCCGAGCGCGCGCAGCTCGCCTGCGAGCTCGGTGCGCTCTGGTTCGAGAAGCGCGGCGACGCCGCACAGGCGCGCGCTTGTTATGAGCGCGCGCTCGAAGCCGAGGCCGCGCACGCGCCGGCGCTGCTCGGCCTGGCGAGTGCCGCCGAGGCCGCCGGCCAGTACGCCGACGCCGCCAGCGCGCTCGAACGCGCCGCGCAAAACCTGCGCGGGGCGCCGCGCGGGCGCGCGCTCGCGCGGCTCGCAAAGCTGCAGCACGAGCGGCTCGGCGACCCGGAACGTGCGGCGGAGAACTTCCGGCGCGCGCTCGCCGACGATCCGAAGCAAGCGGACGCGCTGGCGGCGCTCGCAGAGCGCGCGCAAACCGCGAAGCAATGGGGCGGCTTCGACGAGCTGCAGGAACGTCGCTTCGCGATCGCGAAGGATCGCCTCGATCGCCTCGCGATCGCGCACGACGCCGGCCGCGCGCAGCTCGAGCACGCGCAGGACGCCGCGCTCGCGAGCAAGTGGTTTCGGCGTGCGCTCGAGCTGTTCCCGGGCGACCCCGTCGTGCACCTCTATCTCGCCGACGTGGCGCGCCTCTCCGGCAATCAGGCCGATCTGGCGTTCCACTTGCGGCGCGCCACCGAGCTCGCGGACAACGCCGCGCCGGCCGACGCACTGCGCGAGAGCGCTGCGCTCGAGGCGGCTCGCGGCGATCGCAAGCGCGCGATCTCCCAGCTTCAGCGCGCGCTGGAGCGCGATCCCGCCGACGCGGAAGCGAGCGCGCAGCTCGCCGACGCCCTCGCACGCGACGGCCGCGAGGAGGAATTCGTCGAGCTGCTCGAGGCGCGCCTCGCAGAACGGCCGGGCGGCAACATCGAAGCCGGCCTCTGGCGACAGCTCGGCGCGTTTCACGAGCGCCGCCGCGATGACGCCGCGACGGCGCTCGATGCGTACGCGCAGGCGCTCGAAGCCGAGCCCACCGACGAGGCATCGCTCGGCGCGTTCGAGCGCGTCGCGCGCAAGCTCGAGCGCTGGGCTCCTCTCTGCGAACGGCTCGCGGGCGCGGCTTCCGCGGCGGACGGCGAACGGCGCGTCGCGCTGCTCGTGCGCCTGGGAACCCTTCAACTCGAGCAGCTCGGCGATCCGCCGAGCGCCCGCGTCTCCTTCGAGGCGGCGCTCGCGATCGACGTCGATGATCTGAGCGCGCGCCAGGGCATCGAGCGCGTCGCGCTCGCGAGCGGCGACTCCGCGATGCTGCTCGCGAGCTTCGAGCGCGAGGCGGCGACCACCTCCGATCGCGAGCGCCTCGCGTTTCTAGTGGGCGAGCTCGCACGCATTCACGAAGAGCGCGGAGATGTCGAGCGCGCGCTTCACTGGCTCGCGCGCCTCGCGGACATGCGCCCCGAAGACGTGCCGACGCTCGGCCAGATCGCGCGCTTGCGAGCCGCGAGCGGCGATGCTGCCGGTGAGCTGGCCGCGCTGCGCCGGCTCGATCCGCTCGTCTCGGGCGAGCTGCAGCTCTCCGGCCGGCGCCGCATTGCCGCGCTCGAGAGCGCGAGCGGCGCTGCGGTCGCAGCGCTGGCGGCGCACCGCGCGGTGCTCGCGCTCGAGCCGAACGAGCTCGCCAGCGCCCGGGCAATCGCCGCGCTGCTTCCCCAGGACGCCGCGCCGGAGGAGCGCGCAGCTGCGCTGCGCCATCTGATCGCTCTCGCGAACGGCGCAGAGCGCGGCGCTCGACAGTACGAGCTCGGCTGCTTGCTGACGGAGCTAGGCGACCTTCAAGGTGCGGGCGCGTGCTTCGAGGCGCTGCTGGAGGCGCCCGATGCGCCGCCGGACGCCGAGGAGCGCTTCGCGGAAATCCTGCGAAGGCTCGGACATTGGGACGTGCTGTGCGCGCGCCTCGACCTGCGCAGGCGCCTGCTCGATCCACTCGATCCGCGCGGCCTGGAGCTCGACCTCGCACGCGCCGAGCTGCTCGCCGAGCGGCTCGAGCGACGCGGCGAGGCGATCGCGCTGTGCGAGGCGGTGCGAGAGGCGAACCCTCGCCACGAAGGCGCGCGCGCGCTGCTCGAGCGCGCGCTGCGCGCGAGCGGAGACGATCGCAAGCTCGTGAAGCTGCTCGAGGAGCGCGCGGCCGACGAAGCGGATCGCGAGCGCAAAGCGCTGCTCGATCTGGAGCGCGCCCTGCTCTTCGAGCAGCGGCTGCGCTGCCTGCCCGAAGCTCGCGGAGTGCTCGCCGAGATTGCTGCGGGCGAGAGCAGCGTCGCGCGCGATGCGGAGCTCCGGCTGCGCCAGCTGCTCGAAGACGAGCGCGACTGGCCCGCGCTCGCGGAGCGGCTCGAGAGCTCGCTCGGATCTGGCGACGATGCGACAGAGCTCGCGCTCCATCGGCAGCTGGCCGCGCTGCGCCGCGATCGGCTCGGCGATGTGGCGGGCGCGCTCAGCCATCTCGAGCGGGCGCTGCGCTACGCGCCCGCCGATTTCACGCTGCTGCACGCGCAGCAGGCACTGCTCGAACAAAGCGGGCGGGCGGCCGAGCTGTGCGCCGCGTTCGAGCGCGAGCTCGCGGCCGGCGCGCCGCCCGAACGCGCACGCACACTGCACGCGCGCTGCGCCGATCTGCACGAGACCACTGGCGCGCTCGAGGCCGCGGAGCGGCATCACCTCGCGAGCGTCGAGCTCGACCCGGGCGCGGCGCGCGCCGTCGAGTTTCTCGCGAATCGCTACGCAGAGACCGGACGGCTCTCCGAGCTCGCCGCGTTGCTGCGTGCGCGATTGACTCAGGTCGCGAGGGATCGCGAGGCGAGCCTCTCGCTGCGGCTTCGGCTCGCGAGCCTCGAGGCCGACAAGCTCGGCGACTTGGATTCGGCGATCGAGACGCTCGTGCCGGCCGCGGCCGACGACGAAGCCCTTCCGGTCGTGGCCGCCCCGCTCGCGGATGCGCTGACGCGTGCGGGGCGCCACTCCGAGTGCGCGGCGCTCGCCGATCGCGTCGCGTCGCGCGCGAGCGGCCCAGCCGAGCGCAGCGCCTGGAACCTGCGGCTCGGCGATGCCCACCGAGCTGCGGGCGCGATGAGCGCGGCGGCGGACGCGTATCGCCGCGCGCTCGCCGATCGTCCGTCCGATTCAGACCTTCAGGCGGCGCTGCGCGATCTCTACCGCCAGCTCGGGCAGGCAGAGCCGCTGGCTCCGCTGCTCGAGGCGGAGCTCGCGCGAACCGCAGGCCCCCGTGAAGTGCCGCTGCGCCTCGAGCTCGCCGAGCTGCTCGGGGGCCCGCTCGCGAATCCCGCAGCCGCGCTCGTGCACTACCGGCGCGTGCTCGAGCTGGAGCCCGGACATGTCGCTGCGCTCGAGCGCGCGATCGCCTGCGCGGAACGCGCGGGAGCGGCCGAGCCGTGCGCCGAGCTGCTCGCTCGGGCAGCCGAGCGCGCCGCCGAGCCCGCGCGACGCGCGCGCCTGCTGTCACGCCGCGGCGCGCTGCTCGCCGGCCCGCTCGCACGTCCGACGGAAGCGATCGCCAGCTACGAAGCCGCGCTCGCGCTCGCGCCAGGCGCGACCGAGACGATCGCGGCGCTGCGCGGCGTGCTCGAGGACCGCGCCGATTGGGAGGGTGCGCTCGCCTGCTTCGAGCGCGAGCTGGCGGCGCTGCCGCGCGAAGCGGAGGGCGCGCGACGTGCCGTAATCGAGGAGGCCGTCCGCTTCGCGAGCGAGATGATCGACGGCGAAGCGGCGCTGCCGTGGCTCGAGCGCATGCGCGCGATGTGGCCGAGCGACGCCGCGCCGATCGCGCGCGTCGCGCAGGTGCATCGCGCCGCGGGCCGCCCCGAGGCGTTGCTGCGCGCGCTCGAGGACGAGCTCGCGCTCGATCCGGCTGCGGCGCGCCACGTCGAGCTCGCGCTCGAATGCGCGCAGCTGCTCCGCGAGCAGCTGAATGCGCCGGCGCGCGCCGCCGCGCTGCTCGAACAGGCGCGCGAGAAGTCGCCTCGGAACACCGAGCTGCTCGCGATTCTCGACGAGCTGTACGACGGACTCGGACGCGCGCGCGATCGGCTCGCGGTCGTGAAGGAACGCATTGCGCTCGCCGCGCCGGCAGCGCGCGCACCGCTACGCAAAGCGGCATCGACGCTCGCGCGCTCGCTCGGAGAGCGCGAGGCCAGCGCGGCTCAGCTGTGGGCCGCACTCGCGGAATGCGGCCCGCTGGCGCAAGAGCGCGCAGAGCTGCTGCGCCGCCTCGCGCTCGACGTGCAGGCGCGACCGGACCTATGGGCGCGCGTCGCCGAGGCAGAGCTCGCCGCGCTCGATCCCGCGGCCGCCGTGTTCGGCGAGCGGCGGCGAACGCTGCGGGCGGAGCTGGCGGCTTGTTATGGCGGCACGCTCGCGGCGCCGGCAGCGGCGATCGCCCATCTCTCTGCGCTGCTCGACCACGAGCTGCGCGACGACGAGCCGCGCACGCAGCGGCTGCGCGAGCGCGCCGGCGAGATGCTGGTCGCGCAGCTGCGCCGCTGTGGCGATGCGGTGGGCCTCGCGCGCCGGCTCGGCGCGCACCTCGCCGCGTTCCCCGCCGCCGCCGCGGAGCCCTGGCTCGAGCTCGGCCGCCTGCAGCTGGAAGTGCTGCATCAGCCGGCGCTCGCCGTCCAGTCGTTCGAGGCGGCTCTCGCGCGAGACCCGAGCGATCTCGGCGCATTGCGCGGCAGGCGCGCTGCTTGTGAGCTGCTCGGGCGCTGGCGCGAGGTCGCGAGCTCGCTCGAGCACGAGCTCGGCGTGCGCGCCGATGCCAGCGCGAGCGAGCGCGCCGCCATCTTGCGCCGGCTGGGCGAAGTGAGCTGGCGGCGCCTCGACGAAACGACGCGCGCCAGCCGCGCATACGCGAGCGCGCTCGAAGCGCTGCCCCAAGATTTGGTCTCTCTGCGCGCGCTGCAGCAGCTGTTCGAGGCAATGGAGGATTGGCGCGGAGCGTTCGACCTCTACGAGAGCGAGGTGGAAGCGCTGGGCGATCACGAGCCGGCGCGGCGCCGCGAGTGCCTGCTGCGCGCCTCCGAGCTCGCGTTCACGCATCTCGCAGATTTCCCGCGTGCGCTGCGCTGCATCGAAGCCGCCGCGCGGATCGCCCCGCTCGCGACGCCGCTGCTCGCGCGGCTCGCCGAGCTGCTCGAGCGCTGCGGAGAGCGCGAGCGCTTCGCGACGGCCTTCGCCGCCTGGGTCGACGCGGCAGACTCGCAAGCGGGTGCGAGCGACGAGCTGCGACTCTCCAGCGCACTCGAGCAGCTGGAGCGACTCGATGCCGCACTCGCGCGCGCAGAACGCGCGGCCGAGCGCGAGCCAGAGCTTGCGGATGCCTGGGATCAAGTGGCGGGGCTGCGCGAGCGCCTGGGCCGCGACGCAGCGGCCGCCGACGCGCTGGTGCGCGCGGCCGCGCTGCGTGCGGGCAGCGAGGCAGCGCAGCGGCGCGTGCGCGCCGCCGACCTGATGGGCGCCGGCGCGTCGGAGCCGCGCGTCGCGCTGCTCGCCGATGCCACGCGCGACGACCCGCTCTCCGCTCTCGCGTTCGCGAAGCTCGCGCTCGCGGCCTCGAGCGCGGGCGACGTCGCCCGCGCACAGAGCGCGGCGGAGCGCGCCGTCGCGCTGGCCGCGCAGGGCAGCGTGCTTTCCGCGAGCTTGCGCCGCGATGCGGCGCTTGCCGGCGCCCGCAGCGCGCTTGCGCTCGACCATCTGACCGCCGCGTCGCGCCTGCTCGGCGACCTGCTCGCGATCGATCCCGATCACGCCGAAGCGCTCGGACAACACGGGCGCACGCTGCTGCGGCTCGGTGACATCGCAGGAGCGCGGCGCGCGCTCTCGCGAGCGCTCGAGCTGTCGAATGCGGCGCGAGATCGCGCCGCGTTGCTCGCGCTGCTCGGCAGCGCGGAGGCGGCCGCTCAGGCCGAAGACACTGCGCTCGCACACTTCCGCGAGGCGCTCGCGATCGAGCCGACGCTGGACGACGCGCACGCGGGCCTCGTGCAGCTGCACATGCGCGCGCAGCGCGAGGCTGATGCGGTCGCCTCGCTCGTCGCGTGGGCGGCTTGCGCGCGCAGCGAGCGCGAGCGTGCCGAACGGCTGCTGCAAGCGGGCGAGCTCGAGCTCTCGCGCGCCGGCCGCGAGGGCGAGGCCGAACGCCTGCTGCGCGAGGCAGCGAGCGCGGATGCGGCTCTCGCGAGCGCTTGGGCGCTGCTCGCCGAGCTGCTCGCGAAGCAGGGGCGCTGGAGCGAGCTGATCGAGTGCGCGAACGCGGGAACGACTGCCAGCGACGATTCGCGGCTGCGCAGCCGCCTCGAAGCACTGCGCGGCCGCGCGCTCGAGCAGCGCGGTGAGCTGCGCGCGGCAGCCGATGCGTTCGCTGCCGCCTCCCAGCACAGCGCCCGCGCGAGCGAGGCGGCGCTTTCCGCGGCGCGCCTGCTGCGCGGCCTCGGTGAGTGGCAGGCAGCGGCCGACGTGTTGCGCAGCTTCGCGCTGCGTGCGCCCGAGGATGCGATCTCGGCGCGCGCGACCGCATTGCATCAGCTCGGGCGTCTGCTCGCGGGCCCGCTCGAGGACGTCGATGGCGCCGTCGACGTCTACCGCCAGGCGGTCGCGCTGGATACGACCAATCACGAGTGCGTCGAGGCGCTCGCGGATCTGCTGCTGCATCGCCCACGCCACTGGGACGAGGCGATCGCGCGGCACGGCGACCTGCTCGCGCAGGATCCGACGCGCCTCGCTTCGCTGCGCGGCTTGCTACGGGTGGCGCGCGGCCGCGGCAATGCGAGCGCCGCGTCATCCGGCCTGGTGTTGCTGCGCGCGCTCGGCGCCGCCACCGCGGAGGAGGCGCGCGAGGCGCCGGCGCGCTGGACGCTGGCGATCGCCGGCAAGGCGCAGCTTCTGGATCCCCGCTTCGAGCTGGCGCGCAAGCTCGCCCAGGAAGCGGCCAGCGAGCTCGGCGAAGCGTTGCACGGCGCGCAGCCCGGCGGTGTCACGATCGTGTCGGGCGACGGAAGCGCGCGCTTCCGCGCGGCAGTGACCGCGACAGAAGGGCAGCTTTCCGCTCCAGCGCTCGTGCCGCTCGCGACGCCCGAGATGGCGCGCGCGGTCACGTTGCTCGCAGAGCTGGCCGCCGAGGTGGAGACGGTTTCCTCCGCGGACGGCGGGCTCGTGAACGCGCTCTCGCAAGCGCTCGGCTGGCGCGCGAAGAAGCGCATCAAGCGAGCGCTCGAGGGCCACGCGCCCGAAGAAGTCGCCAGCATCGATTTCGCTGCATGGCGCCGTTCGCTGCGTGCGCTCGCGAGCGCGGTGGTGATCGATCGCGGCGAGTGCAGCCTGCGCGATGCCTTCGTCGCGTGGATTCAGAGCGACGACCCGGAGAGCGCGCGCACGCTGCCGCCGGAAGTCGACCTGCGCGCACGCATCGCGGCACAGCCCGAGGCGCGCGAGCTGCTCGCGCACGCAGTGCGCGCCTGGATCGCGAGCTTGTGAGCGCTGCGTCCGAGCCGCAGCGCCGGCGCCAATACCGCCGCCGCACGCTTCGCGTGCGC
>Ga0187894_10001854_pt1 | contig 26354 bp, 18 predicted proteins | sample GBC1701081metaG_FD_136650 | JGI IMG/M metagenome (GOLD analysis project Ga0187894, IMG submission 136650) | White microbial mat communities from a lava cave in the Kipuka Kanohina Cave System on the Island of Hawaii, USA - GBC170108-1 metaG ... | reverse complement strand
TCTTCGTTCCTGGCAAGGCGCGAGGAGCGCGAATACCCGAAGGTATTTAAACGACGAGCAACACAGCCAGGGACGAAGAGGACCGGCGAGATATGTGAGAAATCACGTTTCCAGGGGACTAGCTCGACTGGTAATGGTGACGCTGGCAGCCGGCGCTGCGTGCCGGCGGAGCGGTCAGGCGACGCCCGACGCGGCCGTCCCTCGTCCCATCCTGGGCGAGGTCACCGTCGAGGAAGCCACGACCGACACGCCGCCTCCCGCCAAGCTCGATCCTCGTCTGCTGGCAGCCGAGCTCCGGCAGCGCGCCCTGTTGACCGGGCTTTTCGACACGACTGCGGGCGCAGGCGATGCCGCGCCAGCGCCGGCGGCACCGCGGGGAACGGTCTCGCCCATCGCGCGAATCCGGATCGACTTGAGGACCGAGGTCGCGGAGGTCAAGGACCGGGGAGCGGCCCGTGCCGTCGTCCGGTTGCGAATCGAGACCCGTCCCCGGGACGCGCCGGGAGCGCTGGCGGAGGACGTGACAGCGGCGGCCGAGCAGCTTTTCTCGACGGGGAGCGGAGTGAGCCCGGCGCCGGATCGCGCCGCGCTCTTCGCCAAGCTGATCGTGCGCACGGTGGGCGACCTGCTCGACGGCCTGGCGGCGCGGGCGCGGCTGCGGCAAGCGGGGGCCGTCGAGCTCGCCGCGGCGATGCGCGCCGATGGCGGCGAGCTGCGCGAGGAAGCGATTCGGGTCGCCGGACAAAGACGGGCACGGGAGACCGTCCCGGCGCTCCTCGATCTGCTGAACCATCCCGACGAGCCGGTGCGGGACGCGGCGCTGGGAGCGCTGCTGGAAATGAAGGAGGCGCGCGCCGTCCCCGTCCTCACGCGCACGCGATCGTTCCGCGACAGCCGCGAGATGCGGAAAATCCTCGATGCGGTGGCGACCCTGGGGGGGAAGGAAGCGCTCGACTACCTGGCCTTCGTGGCCGAAACCCACGATGACGCCGAGATCCGCCAGATGGCCGCCAGCGCGCGAACCCGCCTAGCGCGCCGCGACGCGGGCGCTGGTCCCTGACGAACCTGACGTAACTTCACACGCCGATCCGTGTCGAAGATGGCGATCGATTATCGAACATCTCGGAGGGACGCTGCTCATGCTCGCAAACGTTTCGGTTCGGCCATTTCGCGCCGGTGTGGCTTTCATCCTGCTCTCCACGGCGGCGGCCGCCGGCTGTGGCCGCGACGCCTTCAGGGCCTCCCACGACGGAGGCGTCGGTGACGGGGCGGCGACCGGCGACAGCCAACCTGGGACGGACCGTCCCGGAGGCGCGGGGGGCGGAACCGGTGGACGGGGTGGAACCGGAGGCGGCGGCGGAGGCGCGATGCTGATCGGCATCGACGTCACGCCCGCCCTGGCCACCATCGCCGCGGGAACCGAGCAAGTTTACGTGGCCACGGCCCGGTTCAGCGATGGGAGCCGGATCGACGTGACGGCGCCCGCCGCTTGGACGTCGTCGAGCTCGGCGCTGGCCGCCATGAATGGCAATACGGCCCGCGGCGTCCGGCCCGGCACCGTTACGATAACGGCGGCCGTCATGGGTACGTCGGCCGCCGCCACCTTGACCGTGACGGCGGCAGCGCTGACCAGCCTGTCGGTCGAGCCCATCGATGCCACTTTGCCGGTGAGGACCCGATTTCAATACCTGGCCACCGGGTTGTTCTCCGACGGCAGCAAGCAGGACGTGACCCGCCAGGCCTCCTGGAGCTCGACCGATCCCGCCATCGCGAACATTGCCACGGGGTCTTCGTCGGCGGGCCTGGTGACGACCGTCAACCCGGGACGCACCACGATCGTCGCGACGCTGATGAGCGCCAGCGGGAAGGCGACGCTCGCCGTGACGGCGGCGACCCTCGAGGCCCTCGAGGTCACTCCCCAGAATCCGACGCTGCCGATCAACGTCACGCAGGCCTTCGCCGCCACCGGCATATTCAGCGACGGGACGCGCGCCGATGTGACGGCCGCGGCCGCTTGGGATTCGAGCGATCCGACCGTCCTCACGGTTTCGAATGCCTCGGGATCCGCGGGCCTCGCGGTCACGAGAGCCGCCGGCACTGCGGTGGTGACCGCGCGCATGTCGGGGCGCTCCGGGTCATCGGTGGTGACAGTCTCCCCGGCCGTCCTGCAACGCATCGACGTCAACCCGCCGGTGGCGAGCGTGCCGCGCGGTAACACCTTCCCCTTCACGGCTGTCGGCTTGTATTCGGACATGACCATCGCCGATCTCACGACGTCGGTCGCCTGGGGCGCCTCCAACGGCCGGATCGCCGCCGTGTCCAACGCGCCGGGGAGCGAGGGCGTGGCCACCGCGCTGGCGGTCGGCGACACGCAGATCATCGCCACCTTGGGCCCGGTCACGGGCTCGGCGCGCATGACGGTGACTTCGGCGACGCTGGTCTCGCTCTCCATCGCGCCAAAGATGGCCGCCGTCCCGATTGGCCTATCGCTGCCATACACCGCGACGGCCACGTACTCCGACAAGACGACCCAGGACGTGACCGCCGCCACGGTCTGGTCGGTGTCGGACCCCGGCGTCGCCGGCATCGCCAACGGCGGCGGCAATGCCGGTACGCTGACCGGTCTCGGCCGCGGGAGCGCCACCGTCAGCGGCACGTTCGGCGGCACGTTCGGCGGGAAGGCGGACATGGCGCAGGTCACCGTGACCGACGCCGTCCTTGATTCCATCGCCGTGACTCCCGACGGCGCCAGCGTCGTGCAGGGCGGGCGCATCCAATTCTCCGCCCACGGCTTTTACACCGACGGAACCAGCCTGGACGTCTCGTCGCAAGTCACCTGGTCTACGGACAACCCCATGGTGGCCACCGTCTCGAATGCCGCCGGCAGCCGGGGGCTGGGGACCGCCGCCGGACCGGGGAGAACGGTCGTACGCGCGCGCCTGGACGCCAAGGAGGGGACGGCGGTCCTCAACGTCAGCGCACCGGAGCTGGCGTCGCTGTCGGTGTCCCCGATCAATCCCAGCCGCCACGTCGGCGAGTCAGTTCAGCTCAGCGCCAGCGGCATCTATTCCAACGGCACCAGCCAGAACGTCACGTTCCAGGCCACATGGTCGTCGTCGAATCCCGGCGTCGCCACCGTCACCGGCACCATGATGCCCCGCGGCCGCGCCACCTGCGTCGGCACGGGGACGGCGGTCATTACCGCGACTTATATGGGCAAATCGGACACGACGACGATCACGTGCACGAATCCGACGTTGGCGTCGTTGCAGGTGACGCCCTTCTCGGCGTCGATCGTCGTCGGGCAGCAGACGCTGTTCCGGGCCACGGCGGTGTATTCCGATTCCAGCACGCGCGACGTCACCAATGAATCGACCTGGACGTCGTCAAGCCCCGCGGTGGCCGACATCACCACCGGCGGCGGGCCGGGCGGCACGCGCGGTCTGGCCACGGGCCTCGCTCCCGGCATGACCACCATCTCCGCCACCCACATGGGCGTCTCCGCGAAGGCGGAGCTGACGGTCAGCGACGCGATGCTGCTGTCCATCCAGGTGACCCCCGCCAGCCTGTCTTTGAAGGTGGGCCAGCAAGCGCAGTACCAGGCGGTGGGCCTGTACAGCGATGGATCCAACCGCAACATCACGTTCCTCGCCACCTGGACCTCGTCGGCGCCATCCATCGCGGACGTATCCAACGCAGCGGGTGGCCCGGGAGGCGGGACCAAGGGGCAGGCCACCGCGCTGGCCGCCGGACCCGCCACGATCACCGCTTCGTACATGGGGCTGTCCGACGCGGGGACGCTGACCGTGACGGCGGCCAAGATCACCAGCGTCAGCGTCACGCCGGTCAACGCCGACCTGATCGTCGGCCAGGGCGCGCAGTACCAGGCGGTGGCGCTTTATGACGACGGCAGCAACCAGAACGTCACCACGTTGGCAACCTGGACGTCCGCCGACACGACCGTGGTCGACGTGTCCAACGGTTTCGGATCGAAGGGGCAGCTCACCGCGCTCAAGCCCGGAAGCACGACCGTGTCTGCCGACTTCATGGGCGTCAAGGGCAGCACCGGAGTCACGGTCAAAGACGCGTCGCTGACGTCGCTGCAGGTGACGCCCATCAACATCACGCTGCCCAAAGGCAACGACCAGCAGTATCAGGCCGTCGGCCTGTACAGCGACGGAACCAGCCGCAACGTGACCGGCCAGGCCACCTGGACGTCGAGCGTGGAGGCTGTGGCGTCCGCTTCGAACGCGTTCGGCAGCAAAGGCGTCGTGACGGCCCTCGCGGCGGGCGCGACGCGGATCTCGGCGTCTCTATCTGGCATCACCGGTCACACGTCGCTCACCGTCACCGACGTGTCCATCACCGAAATTCAGGTGACGCCCACTAACCCGACGGTGCCGAAGGGGGCGCCGCAGCAGTTCGTTGCGACCGCCATCTACTCGGATTTCACCAGCCGCAACGTGACCGCGGACGCGACCTGGAGCTCGGACAACGGCGGCATCGTGCAGGTGTCGAACGCCATCGGATCGAAAGGGCGCGCCACAGCGGTCGGCGAAGGCGGGGCGCGGGTCACCGCCACCTTCATGGGCAAGAGCGGCAGCAGCCGCATGACCGTCACCGCCGCCACGGTCAAGGAGGTGCAGGTGACGCCCGTCAACCCCGCGCGGCCGGTGGGCATCGACGTACAGCTCACCGCCACGGCTATCATGACCGACAACTCCACCTTCGACGTGACCAGCGGCGCCACCTGGACGTCCAGCGACGAATCGGTGGCGACCGTCTCGAACGCGTTCGGATCATCGGGGCGGGTCTCGCCGTTCAAGGCCGGCAGCGCCGTCATCAAAGCGACGGTCATGGGTGTCAGCGGATCCACCACCTTGACTGTCGGCGCCCAGAAGCTGACGTCCATCTCGATTGCGCCGGCCACCGCCGCGATCCGCCCGGGGCAAACCCTTCAGCTCACGGCGACCGGCCTTTACGACGACGGATCCATCCTGGACATCACCCAGAACGTCACCTGGATCTCGACCATGAGCGAGGTGGCCGGCGTCTCCAACGCCGACGGGTCGCGGGGCCTGGCGACCGGCATCGCCGTCGGCACGACGATGATCGAGGCGCACTTCCAAGGAAAGACTGGAACGAGAGCGCTGATGGTCAACCCGTAGCGCCGCGTGCCGTATAGTTCGGGGGTGGACGCCGCGTCGCCGCCACCGAGGTTCATTTACCTCACGCCCCGCACCTTGCCGCCCGCCGAAAAGGTGCCCGGGCGAGTCGCCGTGCTCGACGTCGCGTTCGCGAGCGAAGCCGGCGGCACCTCGTTCGCGAAGACCACGCTTCCGTTCATCAATGGCCTCGGCAGCCGCTTGGCGGCCTGGGTAGATCACCACGACCACGAACGGCACGCCGACTTCGCCGGCGATCCGCGGTTCACCCTCGCCACCAAGGCCGAGCACGGCGCGTGCCCCGAGATGGTCACGCCCGAGATCGTGCGCGCCGCCGGCCCGGTCGATACGCTCGGCGTCCACCTCGACCTCGACGGCATCTACTCGGGTGCGAAGTGGGTGCTGGGCGGCGTCGAACCCTACGAAGGGGCCGACGCCGACGCGCGGGCCGTGGACACGCGACGCGGCCAGCCCGGGCCCATCGGCGCGCGCATCGACCGTGCGCTGCGCGCCCGCTTTCGCGACGAGACCCTCAAGCATCGCGTCGTGCACTACCTGATCGGACGCGCCAAGGACCCGCTTTACTGGAAGGACATCGATCTCGCGGCGCGCGAAATCGATCCTCTGCTCGAGGAGGCCAAGCGCCTGGCGGCCCGCTACGTCGTCACGGACGGCGTCGCGTACGTCGACGCGCGCAGCCAGCGCACCCCGCGCGCGGCTCCCTACGACAAGACCGAGCTCCTCCTGCTCGGCCAGGACGTGGCGCGAATCGCCGTCGTGCACGACTCCGGCTCGCTGACCATCGCCGCCGACTTCGAATCGGGCCTCGATTTCGTCAAGCTGTTCGACCTGGGCGGCGGCATGCCCACCCGGGTGAACGTCCCCGAATCCCGCCTGACCGAGGTCATGACGAAGCTCGCCTCGTGCTGACGCTTTGACGTTCTCGTGTGGTCAAACGAGCCCCAGCAGGGGGCACAGGATGCGCACCGTCGCGAAGACCACGGCGGCGCCGATGAGATCAAGGACGATCCCGGTGCGCATCATGGCGGAGATGGGGATCAACCCCGAACCGTAGACGATGGCGTTGGGCGGCGTCGAGACCGGGAGCATGAAGCCCAGCGACGACGCGAGGCCGGCGGCCAGGGCGGGAGGCACCGGCGGCACGCCCAGCGTCTTCGCCACGGCGATGGCCAGCGGCACCATCACCGACGATGCGGCGATGTTGGACGCCATCTCGGTCAGCACCAAGGTCGCGACGATCATGACGAAGGTCAGGCTCCAGAGATCGGAGATCCCAGACAACGAAACGATGGCGCGCCCCATCCGGTCGGCGAGCCCGGTGCGGAAGGCTTCACCGCCCAGAGTCAGCCCGCCTCCGAAGACGAGCATGGCGCCCCAGTCGACGGTCGACGCGCGCCGCCAGGTCAGCGTCGGGCGGCCTGGCGCGTATCTCACCAGGAACAAAAGGGCGGCGGCCAGCACCCCGCCCACGGCTTCCGGCAGGCGCTTCTCCGCCGCCGCACCGGCTGACGGCGACACCAGGCCCACCACCGCCGGCGTCAACCACAACAGGACGGCGATCAAGAACGCGCCCCCGGCCATCCACTCGGCGCGCCCGGGGCGCCCGATGCGCGCGCGCTCGGCCGCGACGTAGTCACCCAGCGCGCGGCCGTCCACAGCGCCTGCCTCACCCGTAGAGGTGGGCGGAAAACGGCGGCCCACCACCCACAGCAGCGCCGCCAGCCCGGACAGCGCCACGGGCAGGCCCACCGCCATCCAGCGCACGAAATCGACGCGGACGCCGGCGTGCTGCTCGAGGATACGGATGGTGATGAGGTTCGGCACGGTGCCGACCGGCGTCCCGAAACCGCCGAGCGTCGCGCTGAAAGCGACGCCCAGCATCGCGCCGGTGGCGAAGCGCGGCCCGGGCGCCGCCACCGCCAGCGCGCCGAGCGCGATGGGATACACCATGGCCGTCGTGGCGGTGTTGGAGGCCCACATGGAAATGGCGAAGCTGCCCACCAGCAACGCGGTCCGCGCCCGCCCCACGCGCCCGCCCACCCAGCGCGTCGCCAGCAGCCGCAGCGCCAACCGCCGGTCCAGCCCGTGCTCGGTCATGGCCTCCGCCAGGAAGAAGCTGGCCAGAAATAGAAACAAGATGGGATCCGCGAACGGAGCGAAGGCCTCGCGCGCCGGCAACGCTCCGGTCACCACCAGCAACGCGGGCGCCAGCAACGAGGCAAGCGGAATCGGGATCGCCTCGGTGATCCAGCACACCACGATGGCCGCCGCGATGGCCGCCACCTTGCGCTCGGCCAGCGGCCAGCCCGGCAAAACAGCCAGCGCCAGCGCGAACAGCGGCGCCAGCACGAGGCCCACGCGCCGCCGCAGATCGTCCGCGCCGCCGCCGCGCGCGCTCACGGCTCCACCTCGACCACGATGCGCGCACCGCTCGCGGCCGGCACATCGATGTTGGTGTCCGCGGCACGCCAAGCCCCGCCTTGGTCGACCAGCTTGATGCCGACCCGATAATCACCCGGGCGCAACCGGGTCTCGTGGACTTTCTCCGCCGGGGCTCCCGCCGCGCCGAAGTCCCAGGCCAGCGCGCGCACGGACGCGGCGCTCCCGCCGTCGATTTCTACGTAGTCGATGCGCGCCGACCGGACCGCCCGGCCCGCCGGCCCAAAGCGATAGGCGACCGATACGGCGACCCGGGCCTCCGTGACCAGCCGGCCCACCATCAGCGCCACGGCCGCCAGCGCCGCTACCCCCAGCAAGCGCCTGAGGATCGGGCTTTCCAACCAAGCGGGTCGCACCATGCGCCAGGAGGGTATTCCCGCGGCCTCACCTCCAACAGGTAGACGTTGAGCCTACATGTAGGTACAATGCCTGTCGGTGGGCTCGCTCGCGGCAGGTCTCGTGGTTGCGGCGGTAGTCATCTCGACCGGTTGTGTGGGATCGCCCGCGGTCATTCGAGCCGCGCCGCCTCCGATCTTCCGAGGCGTTGTCCACGTCCGGCCGACGCCCGTCGCCGCGCGGGTCGCCGCCGCGGCGGAGCGCGCCGTCAGCCGCCCGCGCACGCCGCCCCCCGACAGCGCGAGCTTGGTGGCCCGCTCGCTGCGCGAGGGCGGTCTGCGATTCGGCACGGACGGCAGCGTGGGCGCCATCCTGGCCTACATGCGAAGCCGGCATGATCCCGCGCCGCTGCGCCAGACCCGCCCCGGGGATGTGGTCTTCTTCCGCGGCGACGAGGGCGACTGCGGCGCGCACATGGGCATCGTGGTCGCCGTCGACCCCGGCGGCCGCGTCACGTTCGTCGAGTCGCGCGCCGGCCGCGTGCGCCGCAGCTACCTGCATCCGCGGCGCGTGCTGGCCCGCCGCGACGAGGCCGGCGTCCTGCTCAACACGTTCCTCCGCTTCAAGCTGATCGACGATCCCCCGTCCACCCGATACTTTGCCGGTGACCTGTTGTGCGCGGTGTACCGGCCGCGCGCCCGCTGAGAAAATTGCCCCGTCGCGCGAATCGGGTTAGCGGTTTGAGGCATGAGCGTCGAGATCGAACGCGCGACCCTTCCTTGCGACGTGTGCGGCGCCGGCGTCGCGGAGCTGCGCCGCGGCCGCTGCTGGGGCTGCTACACGCGCTGGAGCGACTCCCGTCCGGTGGGCAAGGGAGCGTCGTGCTCGGTGTGCCAGGAGCGGCGGCGCGACCAACTGAAGCTGGTCGAGCTGCACGAACGCTCGCTGCCGCTCTGTCACAGCTGCGCGGCGCGCGCCATGCGGCTTGCCCCCATGCCGACGTCCATCGAGCGCATTCGCCGCGAGCTGCGGCGCGAGCGACGCGCGCTGGACCGGCGCGGCGGGACCCGCACCGACCACCGCATCTTCCCGCGCGAGCGGCGCGTCGGCGATCGCCGCGAGGACCGGGCGGCCGAGAGGCGCGCACGCAAGGACGTCACCGATCCCCACGCCGTGGCGCCCGACTTCGACGACCTCATCATCGAGATCCAGGAAGCGGACCTCGAGCTCATCGAACACACCTCGGTGCGCGAGCCACCCCCGTCCCCGGTGGACCCCCTCGCCGTGACCCCCACGGCCGCCCGCTCCCGCGGGTGAGCGTAGGAATTTAGGGGCTCCGACCGCCAGGGTCGGTGTCCTTGAACTGCTTCCACAGGCGGGTGTGGCGGGTTTCCATCGACTGGGGCTGGCCGTCGATGAAGACGTGGGTAACGTCGGTGCGGTGGTCCATGATGTCGCCCGTGGCGATGATGATGTTCGCGTCCTTGCCTTCGGCGAGGGATCCCATGCGATCGCCGACGCCCAGGATCTCCGCCGGAGACAGCGTGATGGCACGCAGGGCGGCGTCCGCCGGGAGCCCGTAAGCACGGGCCATGGCCGCCTCGAACGGCAGGTTGCGCGCCTTGGTCGACTGATCGGACACGATGGCGAATCGCACGCCCGCGGCCTGCAGAGCGCCCGGATTGGTGAACTGCGCGTCGTACGGATCGGATTCCTTGCGCGGCAGGCGATCCACGGTCAGCAGCACCGGGATGTCGTGCTTCTTCAGAACGTCCGTGCAGCGCCACGCCTCCGCGCCGCCCGAGATGATGAGCTTGAGGCCGCGCTCGACCGCGAACTTGATCGCGCCGCGGATGTCGTCGTCGTCGTCCGCCGCCATCACCACCGGCATCCGCCCGCGCGCCGCCGGCACCATGGCCTCCATGGGCAAGTCGACGCGCGGCGGCGGCATCTTCCCCGCGCGGGCTGCGTCGAGCGCTGCCCCGTACGCCTTGGCCTCCTCCAGCAGGTGGGCCAGGCGCCGCAGCTCCTTGTCCTGATTCTTCTTCTTCTCTCGCTGCCGCTCGGCGAAGGTCTTGGGCTCCAGGTCGGCGCCGGCGCCCGCCCCCGCCATCCGCGCCTCGTCGGCCGGCGGGCGGCCGGTCGGGTAGGTCACGTGCAGGGCCACCGGCCCTTTCACCGTCAGCGCGGCGGGGGTATGGCCCGCCAAGCGCACGAGCGCGCTCTGCCCGGACACGAGGCCCCCGCGCGGAGCGCTGAGCGCCGCTGTCAGCCCGGCGGCGCGCGCCACCGGGATCAGGTCGCTGTGGGGATTGAGGGCGACGGCCGCCTTGGCGTGCGGGTTCATGTCCCCCACTTCCGCCACATCGACGGTCCCCGCCGCGCCGCCCGCGATCTCCGTGATGCCGATGGTGGTCATGGCGTCGATGAGACCCGGATAAACCGTGCGCCCGGTGGCGTCGATGACGGTGGCATCGCGCGGAACCGCGACGGTTTCACCGATCGCCACGATCTTGCCTCCGGCAATCACTACCGTACCCTTCGCCAGCGTCGGTCCGGACACCGTCACCACGCGTCCGCCCGTGATGGCGATGGCCCGCGGGTCCGAGGAAGAGGCGGCGCCGTCCACGGCGTGCGGAACGACGGCGACCGCAAGGCCCGCCATCACCACAGCTCCGCAGCCCCCGCGCTTCATCGCATCCCTCCCGTCGCGACAGGAGCGCCCGCCGGCATGCGCTTGGCCAGGTCCGCCGCCCGATCGAAGTAGACGATACCGTCGATCAGCGTGGTTTCGACCCGCGCGTCAGGCGAGAACGGATGAGCGTTGAAAATGACGAGGTCGGCGTCCTTGCCCACCTCCAGAGAGCCCACGCGCTTGTCGATGCCGAGCTGTCGGGCCGGATTGAGGGTGATCATCTTGAGGGCGTCGGCTTCGCTGACGCCGCCGTATCGAATCACTTTGGCCGCCTCCCAGTAGAGTCGCCGCGCCAGCTCGTCCGAATCTGAGTTCAGGGACACGAGGACGCCGCGCGCCGCCATCACCGCCGCGTTGTAGGGAATGGCGTCCTGGGCCTCGATCTTGTAGGCCCACCAGTCGGAGAACGTCGACGCGCCCGCGCCGTGGCGCGCGATCTCGCTGGCCACCTTGTAGCCCTCGAGCACATGCTGGAACGTCCGTACCTTGAACCCCACTTCTTCGGCGACCTGGATCAGCATCAGGATCTCGTCGGCGCGGTAGGCGTGCGCGTGCACCAACACTTTGCCGTCGAGGACGTCGCGCAGGGTCTCCAGCCTCAGGTCGCGCCGCGGGGCGACCGGCTTGTCTTTGCCGCCGCCCCCCGCCGCCGCGAGCTTTTTTTCGTAGTCTTGCCATTCGCGGCGGTACTGCTGCGCCTCCTGGAAAGCGCCGCGGAGCGTGGCCTCGACGCCCATGCGGGTGCCGGGGTAACGCGGCGCCCCGGTCGCGCGCGCGTTGGCGCGCTTCGGGTTCTCACCCAGCGCCATCTTGATCCCACGGGGCGCGCCCTGGAACACCAGATCCCGCGGTGAGCTGCCCCAACGAAGCTTGATGACGGCGTTCTGACCGCCGATGACGTTGGCCGATCCGTGAAGCACGTTGATGGTCGTGACCCCGCCCGCGAGTTGCCGGTAGATATCCACGTCGCGGTGGTCGATCACATCCGCGATGCGCACCTCCGCGGTCACCGAGTCCGAGCCTTCGTTGATCCCGGATTCGACGGCGGTGTGGGAGTGACAGTCGATGATCCCCGGCATCACCGTCCGCCCGGCGGCGTTGATGACGACGGCCCCCGGCGGTACCGCGACGCCCTTGCCCAGCGCGGCGACCTTGCCGTCTCGGATCACGATGGTACCGCCGGCCACGGTCCCCTGCGGTCCCGCCGTCAGCACCGTCGCGCCCACGATCGCCAGCGCCGGCTTGCCCGCCGCCGCCCGCGCTCCCGTCGGCCGGCTTGCGCCGGACGCGGCCGCAATTCCGATCGCCGTCGCCAGGAGCCTTGCCGCCCTGCCCGTCACGGCCCCGCCCGTCACGGCCGCCCTCCGCGGTCGGCGTCGTCGTAGACGTCGACGTCGTCCTCGGTCGGCGCCGGCTTTTCTTCGTCGTCCTTGTCGTCGCCGTCGAGCCGGTCCGGCCGGTCCGGCGGTTCGTAAAGTTGGCCGTCGACGAAGACCATCTTGACCTTGGACTTCTTCTCCAGCGGATCGCCCGCCCAGGCCACCACGTTGGCGAGCTTTCCCACCTCCAAGCTCCCCGTGCGATCAGACACCCCGAGTGCCCGAGCGGCCTCCAGCGTGAGCGCGCGCAGGGCCGCCCCGCGCGGAAGGCCCGCGTCGATGGCCTTGCGGATCCCTGCCATGAAGCTGGGGGCGAAACCCGAGCCCAGCGCGAACACGACGCCCGCCTTGTCGAGGGCCGCCGGGTTCTTCTCCGCCTCTTCTATCTCACGCTTTTCTTTTTCCTCGTCGCGCCCCGCCGCCGAGGTCACCGCACGCGGCGGATCGAAGCTCACGCTGACCAGCAGCGGCAGCTTGCGCGCCTTGACCAGGTCCGCCACGCGAAAAGCCCGCGCCGCGCCCGCCACCGCCACGCGGATCTTCAGCTCGTCGGCCAGGGCCAGCGCGCGGCGGATGTCGTTCTCGCGGGTCGCGGTGACGATCAGCATCTCCTTCCCGCTCAGGACGTCTTGCCAAGCCGCCAGCGCCGGATCGAAGCGCGGGCGCTTCTTGCCGGCGGGCGCGCGCTCGTAGGCCGCCCACTCGTCGCGATAGCGGATGGCGGAATACAGGCTCTGGCGCGCGTAGGCCACGGTTCCCATCAAGGACGACGGATACTGCCGGCTGATCGTCGTCAGATGCAGGTGCTGCGCCGCCGGCTGCCGCAGCACCATATCCTCGGGTTTCTTGCCCGCGAGGTTGATGAGCACGCTCTTGCCGGGCAGCACGCCGTCCCGGCCCACGACCAGCGCCGTCGTGACGCCCACGTCGCGCGCTTTCAGCGCCTCGGCGATGCGGATCTTGTCCAGTGCCATCGCGTGCGGCGAAAGCGGGCTGGTGGGCGGCGCCGGGGTCGCTGGCACGCCAGTGGGGTTGGTATCCCCCACCCCGCCCGCCGCCGTCGCGCTGCCCGCCCGACGCGGCGCCGGCAGCCCCAGCCCACCGAAGGCGTCGATGAGACCCGGAGTCAGCGTCAGGCCCTTGGCATCGATGACTCGCGCGTCGACCGGGACGGTCACTTTGGCTCCGATCGCTTCGATCACGCCATCGCGCAGGATGATGACGCCAGACTCGATGGTGTTGCCCGACACCGTGACCACCCTGCCGCCTACCAGGGCGAACACGTCCGCCTTCGCGGCGCGCGCCGGCACGGGCTCGAAGACGATCCCTCCCGCGATGGTGGCGGCGGCCGTACACATCGCGACGGTCGCGGCCAAGCCGGGCTTCCGTTCGCGGCGCCAGCGCGCGTCCGTCTGTCGGGTCGATCCCTCGGGATCCAAAGGCGTGCTCATGTCGATTTCCTCGCGCTGCATGATAGCCTCGAATCCGGCATGACCGACTTGGATAACGTGGCGTCGCCACGTCCGGCGGAAGGCGCGGCCGCTGCCGACCCGAACGGCGGGGCCGGCGGGGGCGGCGCGATCGTCGTCGGGGACGTGAATCGCGACCTCGCGGCGGTGCGGGAGATCGCGGAGGCGCGCCGGATCATCGTGGCCGAGATCGGCAAGCGCATCGTCGGCCAGGAGGCGGTGGTCGATCATCTGCTGGTGGCGCTGTTCGCGCGCGGCCACTGTCTGTTCGTCGGGGTCCCCGGGCTGGCCAAGACCCTGCTGATTCAAACGCTGTCGGACGTGTTGGCGCTCGGCTTCGGACGCATCCAGTTCACGCCCGACCTGATGCCGTCGGACATCACCGGCACCGAGGTCCTGGAGGAAGACCGAGCGACCGGACGGCGGGTGTTCCGTTTCGTGCGCGGCCCGGTCTTCGCCAACGTCATCCTGGCGGACGAGGTGAACCGAACGCCGCCCAAAACCCAGGCGGCGCTGCTCCAGTCCATGCAGGAGTACCGCGTCTCGGCCGGAGGCCAGACTTACGACCTGCCGCTGCCGTTTTTGGTGTTCGCGACCCAGAACCCCATCGAGCAAGAAGGAACGTACCCGCTGCCCGAGGCGCAGCTCGACCGTTTCATGTTCCAGGTGGAGGTCACGTACCCCTCGGAAGACGACGAGGTGCGCATCGTCAATCAGACGACTTCGGCGTACCGCCCGGTTCTGCGCAAGGTGCTGTCGCCCGAGCGCATCGTGGAGCTACAAGATCTGGTGCTGCGCGTCCCGGTCGCCGACCACGTGGTTCGGCACGCGGTCGCCCTGTGCCGCGCCAGCCGGCCCAGCGAGGCGACGGCGCCCGACTTCATCAAGAAGTACGTCGCCTGGGGGGCCGGACCGCGCGCCTCGCAATACCTGATCCTGGCGGCCAAAGCGCGAGCCATCCTGAACGGCCGTTATGCGGCGGCGATTGACGACGTGCGCGCGCTGGCCAGGCCCGTACTGATCCACCGCGTGCTGCCCAATTTCCACGCGGAAGCCGACGGCATGACCGCGCCGCGGCTGGTGGCGGATCTCATCGCGGCCATCCGCGCCGCCGCCTGACCGGTGACGCCGGCGGCACGCGCCCTGGATCCGGTGGAGCTGGCGCGGCTGGCCTCCATGACGTTGCGCGCGCGCATGATCGTCGAGGGGGCCTACGCCGGCATTCACCACAACCCGCACGCCGGCACATCCATCGAGTTCGCGGAGCACAAGGAGTATACCCCGGGCGACGACGTCCGGCGCATCGACTGGAAAGTGGCGGGCCGGGTCGACCGCTACTACGTCAAACAGTTCGAAGACGAGACGGAGATGCGGACGTTCCTCTGCCTGGACGCCTCCGCGTCGATGGGCTATCGCGGCCTGGGAAGCGACGACGGTGGCGGCGGCCGAGCGCCGCGGGTCTCGAAGCTGGAGTACGGCAGTTACCTGGCGGCGGCCCTCGGATACCTGCTGGGGCAGCAGGGTGATCCCGCCGGGCTGATCGTCTTCGACGAGGTCACGCGATCGTACCTGCCGCCGCGCGCGCGGCCCGGTCACATCCGCGACTTGTTTTCTGCACTGGAAGCGGCGGCACCGCGCGGGGGAACCGACCCGGCGCGGGCGCTGGGCCACGTCAACGAGCTGGCCGAGCGGCGGAGCTTCATCGCCCTGTTCACGGACCTGCTGGACGCGGCGCCCCACCTCGAGGCGCGCCTTCGCCAGCTCCGCGCGCGCGGCCACGACGTGGTGCTGTTCCACATCTTGGATCCCGACGAGGTTGATCTGCCGTTCGAAGACCTGACGCATTTCGAGGGAGTGGAGCCGGGGGACGGGCGGCGGCTCCTGGCAGATCCTCACGATCTGCGCGCCGCCTTTCGCCGCGAGTCCCTGGCCTTGCGCGAGAAGTGGCGCCTCCGGTGCCTGGAGGCGCGCGCCGAGTATCGGTTCACCACCACTAACACCCCGCCGACGACGGTGCTGCGTGACCTCCTGATGGCGCGCCAGAGACTGGGCTGATGAGCTTTCTCGCGCCCTCACTGCTCCTGGGTTTGATCGCCGCAGGGCTGCCCTGGCTGATTCACCTGATCGGGCGGCGCAAGGCGCGGCCGGTGCAGTTCGCCGCCATGGAGCTGTTGATGCGCGCCGAACGTCAGGTGTCCGCGCGCCGCCGGCTGCGGGACGCCTTATTGCTCATCACGCGAACCGCGACGGCCGCCGCCCTGCCCCTGATATTTGCCAAGCCTTTCACCGAAGCCCCGTCGGACCTGCCGGCCGCCGCGTCCCTCCCTCAAAGCGCCGTCATCGTGCTCGACGATTCAGCCAGCTTGCGACGCCGGGTCGGCGGCGGCGTGCTGTTCGATGCGGCGCGGGCACGGGCGCGGGCGCTCGCCGTCCATTTCGCCGCCGAATCGGACGTGGCGCTGGTGCTCGCTTCCGAGGGCACGCCCACCCCTATCGGCGAGCCGTCGAGCGACCGGGGGCGGCTGCTTGCCACGCTGGACGCGGTCTCCTGTTCGGCGCGCCCGGCGGATTTTGGAGCCGCCCTTCGTCGCGCCGCCCAGATCCTGGGTAGCTCCGAACGCAAGGATCGCCGCATCTATCTGATCACCGACATGCAGGCGACCGGATGGGAAGGTGGTGACGGCCTGCCCGGGCCCGTCGGGCTCGATGTCGTCGTCCTCGACGTGTCGGACGGAGCTGCGTGGGATAACCGCGCCGTAGTAGCGCTGGCGGCCGAGCCGACCGCCGACGCCGGCGAGCGCGGGGTGGCGGTGGTTGCGGAGATCGCGAACTACGCAGACACGCCGGCCACCAACCTGGGAGTGACGCTCCGCCTCGACGGAGCGGCGGTCGCACGCGGCTTCGTGGACGTGCCCGCCGCCGGTCGCGCCAAGAAGCGGTTCGTCCATACCCTGACGGCCAAGGGTGGTGGTGGCGTCGGCGCGAGCGCGAGCGGCGGAGGCGACGGGGCGCGATCTTCGGATGGGGGCTCTCACGTTCGCGTGGAGGTAGCCATCGACGGTGACAGCTTCCCGTTGGACGACGTCCGAGCGGCGTCCGCGTTCGGGTCACGCGGTCTGCGGGCGCTTGTGATCAACGGCGACGCGCGGACGGTGCGGACGGAGGACGAGACCTTCTTTCTGGAAACCGCCCTGCGCGCCAGCGGCAGCGGGCTGACCGTCACGACGGCGCTGCCCGACGACTTGGACGGACGCGCCCTGGGGGATTTCGCGGCCGTTTTCATCGCCAACGTGGCACAGCCATCGACAGATCTGGCCGACGACTTGGTGGGCTACGTGGAAAGCGGCGGCGGGCTCTTCATCTCGGTGGGAGATCGGGTCGATGCCGACGTATGGAACCAACGGCTGGGGCGCATCCTGCCGCAACCGTTCGGCCTACGCCGGACGGCGGCGGCAGCCCCCGGGCCCACCGCCGAGGCCGAGGCCGAGACGGTCGACACGCGGCCGGCCGAGCGCCTGGCGCCCATCGACCGACGGCACCCCATGCTGACGTCGTTTCCGGCGCGTGGTGAAGGCCTGGCGTCGGCGCGGTTCTTCAGGTTTCTGCTCTTGGATCCGGTGCCCGAGGCGCCGCAGCGCCGAGTCATCCTCCGTTACGAGAACGGCGCGCCCGCCCTCGTGGAAGCGGACGTGGGCCGCGGCCGCGTCATGGTCCTGTCCACCACCGTGGACCGGGACTGGACCGACCTGCCGATTCGGCCCGGGTTCTTGCCGCTGATCCAAGAGGCGGCGCGGCGCCTATCGGGCGCGCCGGCGCGGGAGGCGGCTTCCGCGTCGCCGGTCGGACAACCGCGCGAGATCGAGATCGAATCGGACGATCAACGGGTCGAAGTCACGAGGCCCGACGGCAGTCTACGGGTGGTTGGTCGGGAGAGCCTGGCCGGGCGCAAGGCCGTCGTCTTCACTGAGACCGATCAGCCCGGCTTCTACGGCGTCCGCGCGGCAGGCTCATCCGGCCAGCTCGCGGCTCGCCCCGAAGCGTCGTTCGTCGTCAACCTGGACCCGCGCGAGTCGGACACCGCCCGTTTGCCCGCCGACCGGAGACCCGATCGGAAACCCGCCGCGGCAGGCGAAACCACCGCCCCACGCCGGCGCGTCGAGCTCTGGCACGCCCTCGGCGCCGCCCTGATCGCCTTCATCCTGGTGGAGTCGCTCCTGACCCTCCGCCGCCCGCTCCCAGGTTGATTTCCACACGTCCGATCCCGCCGTCACGCGTCGGCCACCGGCGACGCTGCGGCGGGCCCGGCGCCACCACCGGCCACCCGCGGAAAACTGGCGGCCAGCGCCCGGTGGGCGGGGGTGCCGAGCAGCGACGGCAGCGATGCCGCCGGCGCCGGCATCTTCACCCGGCCGGCGGCAGCGGCCTTCATCGTCGTCACGCGCGCCGCGCTCTCTTCGATCCGCCTCCGGACCTCCGAGCGCGCCTCCGCCGCACGCACCAGCGCCTCGAAGGCCGCGACCTGCCGCGACGCCGGCTCGCGGCACAACAAGTGGTCCGCGCCGGCCAGCACCGACGACACCACGAGCTCCTCTATGGGATAGCGGTCGGCGACCGCCTTCATGCCCAGATCATCGGACACGATGACGCCGCCGAATCCCAGCTCGCCCCGCAGCAAGTCGGTCAGAATGCGCGGCGACAGCGTGGCTGGCCGCGCGGGATCTAACGCCGGATAAAGCACGTGCGCGGTCATGATCGATTCGACGCCGGCCGCGGCCGCCGCCGCGAAAGGGGCCAGCTCGACCGCCCGCAGCCGCGCCGGGTCGGCATCCACCACCGGTAGGGTCAAGTGCGAATCGGCCCGCGTGTCGCCGTGGCCAGGGAAGTGCTTGCCGCAGCCGGCGAGGCCGGCGGCGCGCAGCCCGCGCCAGAAAGCCAGCGCGTGCGTCACTACGGCGGCCGCCGTGACACCGAACGCGCGGTGGCCGATGACGGGATTTTCGGGATTGGTGTGGACGTCCAGCACGGGCGCGAAGTCCCACGTGATGCCCAGCGCCGCCAGCTCGGAGCCCAACGCGCGGCCCACCGCCTCCGTACGCGTCGGATCGCCCGCCGCCGCCACCGACATCATGTCGGGCCATTCGGTGAGCGGCCGCCGCAGCCGCTGCACCAGGCCGCCCTCTTGATCGATCGATACCGCCAGCGGCGACTCGCGCGGAGACGCCCGCCGCAGCACCGCGACCAGGTCAGCCACCTCCGGCGCCGACGCTAGGTTGGGCCGGAACAGCATCACGCCCCCGACCTCCGATGCGGCGATGCGCCGACGCAGCTCCTCAGGCGGAGCGGTCCCCTCGAAGCCCACCGACAGAAGCTGACCGCACGCGCGCGTCAGCGCCGTCACGGCCGCCGCGCCTCGGGCAACCGCCACCGCCCCGACGAGGTCCAAGCGACGGTGGAATCGACGGCCGAATCGCCCATTCGTTCGAGGTGGATGTTATAAGCTGCGCACCTTTCCGGCCACCGCATGATCAGAGTCAAGCGCATCGATCACGTCGCCATCGCCGTCGCTGGCATGTCCGACTACGAAACCCGCCTTCGCGAGCTGTTCGGTGCCCGGCCTGGGGCGCGAGAGCACGTCGCGACCCAGAAGACAGACGTCGCCTTCCTCCACGCCGCAGACGGTGAAACGACGGTCGAGCTGATCGCGCCGGCCGGAAACGAGTCCCTGCAGAAGTTCGTCGATAAGCGCGGCACCGCCCTTCACCACATCTGCTTCGAAGTGGACGACATCCGGCAAGCGCTGACCGACCTGAAGGCCGCCGGCGTGCCCCTGGTGGATGAAACGCCGCGCCCCGGCGCGCGCGGCCACCTGGTCGCCTTCCTACATCCCAAGGCGACAGGAGGCGTGCTCTTCGAGCTTTGTCAGGCCACCGCCGGCCACGCCCCATGAGCCCACGCCCCGGTCCGCTGCCCGCTTCCGCCGCAGCCTTCGCCGCGGCCCTCGTCGTCCTGGGCGCCGCGCCGATGCCCGCGCGCGCGCAGCTCGGCGGCCAGCCCGGTCCCGGCGGCCTGCCAGGCCCACAACAGCCCGGTGAAGAGCCGAAAGAAGAAGGCCCCGCCGAGGAGGCACCCGAAGAAGCCGAGCGGCCGAGCGACCTCGAGCCGCTGTCCGGCTACGCGTATCAGAGCCGCTTTCGGCGACAGATCATCGAGCTGGAAGGCTACTCGCGCCTGCGCACCGACTTCATGCACAACTTCTTCCTCGGCCAGCGGTACTTCGAGAACGAAGGCATCAGCTCGCCATTCCCGCGGCCCCTGGAATGCCAGCCGACAGCCAATCGGGCGGCCACCGGCGCGTGCGACAAGAACCACGGCGCGGGCAACCTGCGGCTGCGGCTGGAGCCGACCATCAACGTCACCGACCAGGTCCGGGTCATGGCGCAAGTCGATGTCCTGGACAACACCATCGCGGGCTCCACGCCGGATTCTTTCGTGGGCTTCGGCGATCCGCCCACGGGACGGACCAACCGCGCCCCGGCGCCCGCGCTTTACAACACCCAATACCCGCCCGAGGTCGGGCAGAACGGTTACCTTTCCAGCATCCGCGCGAAACGAGCGTGGGCGGAGGTTCAATCCGAGTTCGGAACTCTCAGCTTCGGCCGCATGCCTTGGCGGTTCGGGCGCGGGATCCTGTTCAACGACGGCGGCTGTCCCGACTGCGACGACGGCACCACCGTCGACCGGATCATGGCGCGCACGCGGCTTTACGGCCACGAGGCGGCGCTGTCGTGGGACTTCGGGGCGCAGGGGCTGACCAGCGGCATGGTGCGCCTCGGCCGAGACGATCCGCAGGGCTATCCACTGGATCTTTCCCAGCGCGACGACGTCTTCCAGCTGATGGGCGCCATCACGCGAATCGACGAGCCCGAGGTGCTTCGCGAACGGTTGGACCGCGGCGATTTCGTCGTCAACTACGGCGCGCAGCTCGTCTTTCGCCGACAGGAAGACGACGTGGTGCTGGAGACCATGCCGACGCCGGGGGGGCAGACACCGCCCCCGATCAATCCTGACGACTTCTCGGCGGGCTACACGCGCGCCGTGAATGCGCTGCTGTTCCTACCCGACCTGTGGCTCAAGCTTGCGTTCCGCGGCTTGACGGTGGAGATGGAGGCGACCGCCGTGCTGGGCAAGATGGACCGCGCCGGGCCGCTGGCCGTCAACCCCGATCAGTCGCTGACCCTCCGGCAAATCGGGTGGGTGGTGGCCAGCGAGCTGCGCCTTTATCGGGACGCGTTCTTCGTCGGGCTGGAGACCGGCGGCGCCACCGGCGATTCCGCCGAGAACCCCAACACGTACCTCAACTATCGGTGGAAATTCGTGCCCCAGCCCGAGACGGACAACGTCCGCATCACCGACTTCCGCTTCTCGCCTGACTACCACGTCGATGAGATCTTCTTCCGCCGCATCCTGGGAACCGTCACCAACGCGATTTACGTCAAGCCCAAGATCGCCTACTGGCTGGACCTAGAGGAGAACCGAAAGCTGGGTCTGTCTGGAGCCTTCATCTACAGCACGCCGATGGTGCTGGTGGCCACGCCGGGCAACGCCCATTCCTACGGGTTGGAGATGAATCTGGGGGTCAACTACCGCAACACCTCCGACGGGTTCTTCGCGGGGATCACCTGGGGCGTCTTCTGGCCTCTTGGCGCGCTCAACCGCCCGGACCTGACGCGCGGCAACGGAACCCCGTTGTGGCCCGTCGCGGAAGACGCCACGGCGGCGCAGGTCTTGCGCACGTTCTTGGGCGTGCGGTTCTAAAAGGCGCCTGTACGCCAAGCCCGGCCCGATAAAGCCCTGAGGGCGACTATGCTTCCGGCGCGAGGGGCACGACGTGATCACCGCGCGCGGTATAGGCCCGCTTTTCTTCCTGTCGGGGGCGGCCGGGCTGCTGTACGAGGTGGTGTGGGTGCGCGCGCTCGGCCTCATCGTGGGGGGCGAGGCGGTGGCGTCCCAAGCTGTCCTGTCGGCGTACTTCACGGGCATGGCGCTCGGGGCGTGGGCGCCGCGCCGTCGCCTGGATCGTGCCGCCTCGCCGCTCGCCGCCTACGCCGTCCTGGAGCTCGGCGCCGCGCTCGCGGGTCTCTATTCACTCGCGGCGCTCGCGCTCGGGTCGCGCATCGTCCCGCACCTGACGACCGGAGTTTCGGGGCCGCGGCTGGGGATCGTCGCCTTCGCCGTCGCGCTGGTGGCGTTCCTACCGGCGACGTTCTGCATGGGCGCCACGCTGCCGGTGCTGGTGCGGTCGTCCATCGGTACGGTGGCCGATACGCCGCGCGCGCTCGGCCGCCTCTACGCCTTCAATACCTTGGGCGCCGTCGTCGGCGCGGTGTCCACGGGCTTCGCGCTGCTCGCGTCCATCGGGGCTCGCGCCACCGTTGGTGTGGCGGCGACGCTCAATCTCGTGGCCGCGGTGGGAGCGTGGCGCCTCGCGCGCGGCAGATCCACCGCGCCGGCGCCGCAGGCCGTCGTTGACGCTGCGGCCGTCGCCGCTCCGGAGGACGTCCACCGCCGGGCGCGCCGGCTGACGCTCGCCGCGCTCGGGCTCTCGGGGTTCGCCGCCATCTCGTACGAGATCGCCGCCATTCGGGTGCTGGCCGCCACGTTCGACAGCACGGTGTACAGCTTCGCCGCCACCCTCGGCGCGTACCTGCTTGGCATCTCGCTGGCGGGCGCGCTCGCTGCCCGCTTTCCAGGCCTGGGCGCAGGGTCGCAGCGCCCCGCACTGATCGCAGGCGCCGCGGCGTTGACCCTGGCTCTCGCGGGCCACCTGTTGCGTCTGGCCGGTCCGCTTCACGCGGCGCTCATCGATGCCTTCGACGAAGGCTGGCCGGGAACGATGGCGGCCGAAGTGGTCACGGCTCTGCTCCTCGTGCTGCCCGCGGCCGTGCCCACCACACTGGTGTTCTGCGTGCTGGCGGCCCGCACCGTACGCAGCACCGCCCGCGCCGCATCGGACACGGCCGCGGCCGCCATGGCCAGCACCGTCGGCTGCGCCCTGGCCCCGGTGGTGGCCGGACTGGCGATCACGCCCCTCGACGGCTCGCGCGGCGCCGTCCGCGCGGCCGTCATCGCGCTGGGCGCGGCGGTTCCGCTGGCGACTGCGGCCGCGACATCGCGCAGCCGGGGCAAGGACCACCGAACGCCGTTCGTCCCGGCGCCCTTCGCTCTCGCCGTGCTGGGCGCCGCGGCCGCGGTGATCCTGCCGCCCCGTCTTTACGGGTGGACGCTTCAGGACGGGCACAAGCTGGTGCTGGTCCGCGAAGGCGCCGCTGCCACCGTGGCTGTGGAGGAGCGCGCGGGGGGACGCCTGCTACGCACGGGCAACCAATACTTCGAGGGCGGCGAAGGCTCGGCCTTCGGCGAGAAGCGCCAGGGCCATCTGCCGATGCTGCTCCACCCGGCGCCGCGCCGCGCGCTGGTGCTTGGCCTCGGCACCGGTACCACGGCCGGCGGCGTCGCCCGTCACCCTGGCGTCAAAGTAGACGGCGTCGAGCTCCTCGCCGAAGTCCTGGACGTCCTCCCTTACTTCAGGCGCGCCAACGGCAACATCGGAGCCAGCCCCGCGGCGTCACTCCATCACGCCGACGCGCGCGCCTTCGTCCGGGCCGCGGCCGCGCGCGGGCGAACCTACGACGTGATCGTCGCCGATCTCTACCACCCGCAGCAGTCGGGTGTCGGCAACCTCTACACGCGCGAGCATTTCATCGCTGTGCGCGGCGCGCTGGCTCCGGGCGGTCTGTTCATGCAGTGGCTGTCGCTCTACGAGCTGCCCCCCGAAGACCTGGCGGTCATCATCCGCACGTTCCTTGACGTCTTTCCCGCGGCGTCGGGCTGGTACGCCCACTTCAACGCGCAAACCGGCATCCTGGGGTTGGCCGGGGGCATGCAGCCGCTAGGCCTGATTTGGGACACCGTCCTGCCGCGCATCTCCGACGAAGCCACGCGGGCGGTGATCGCGGACACTTTGCTCGATCGGCCCATGGAGCTCTTCGGCAGCTTCGTCACCAACCGGGCCGAGCTCGCGAAGTTGGCCGGCCCCGCCGGTCCGCTCAACACCGACGATCGGCCGCTGGTCGAATACGGCGTGCCGCGGCGGCACATCAAGACCGACATGGCGCACCGCCTGCGCAGCCTGGACGCCGTCATGACGGTCCGGGCGCTGCCCGACGAGGCCACGCTCGACTACGGCCCGGACCCGGCTCTGCGCCGCGCGCGGCGCGAGACTCTGGCCGCTCACCAGACCGCCATCGACGCCTTCATTCGGGGCCAGCGCGCGACGGCCGTCGGAGATGGGGCGGGCGCGGCGGCGGCCTATCAGACGGGTTATCTCGCCGCGCCGGATTTTCGCGGCAACTACTACGTGCTTCGCGACCTCGGCGCCGAGCACGCCCGCGCCGGCCGCACCGCTGAAGCCGCGCACATCCTCCGCTGGCTCGCCGCGCGCGAGCCGGACAATCCAGAGCCGGCGCGACTCCTCCAGAGCCTCGGCAACCCGTAGCGGCCGGCGCGCCGCTCGTTGTATTCTCCGTTGAGGATCTCATGCACCGCGTAGCGCTCTTGGTCTTCGTCTTCCTTCCCGACGAACGTGCGGCGGCGGTTCCCGCGGACGAGGCCCGCGAGGCGAACCGGCGCGCCATGGCCGCCTACAACCTCGGCCACTTCGACGAAGCCGCCCGCGAGTACGAGACCGCCTACAAGCTCGTGCAAGACCCGGCGCTGCTTTACAACGTCGGCCAGTCTCACCGGCAGGCGAACAACCCCGAGAAGGCGCTTCACGCCTACCGGGCGTATCTGCGCACGGCCCCCGCGGACGCTGGCCGCCGGGCGCTTGCGGAGCAACGCGTGCGCGAGCTCGAGCTCGTAGTGAGCAGGCTGCGGGCCAGCGGCGCCGCCGCTGGCACCGTCCCGACGGCGCCGCCTCCCGTCGTCTCCGTGCCGGCCCCTGCCCCGGTTCCGCCGGCGGCCGCCCCTGCGGTTCGCCCTTCGTCCGATCCCACACCACCGTCGGCGCCGCCGCCCCTTCCGTCAGCGATCGCCACCGACCCTCTCCCTGCGGCCGCGGCCGAGCCCACGCCGTCGGCTCCCCTCTTGAGCGCCCATGAAACCGCGTCGCCGGCGCCATCGACGACGCCGGTTTACCAGCGGGGGTGGTTCTGGGGGGTGGTGGGCGGCGCTGGCGCCGCGGCCGTGATCGTCGGGGTGCTCGTAGGACTCGACCGGCGGAACCCCGACTGCCGAGACATTTCTCCGTGTGGGACTGTCAAGTGAACCGCCGCGCCATGACCGCCGTCATCGGCGCGAGCGCCCTCGCGCTGGGCTTCGGGTGTGGCGACGGCGCAGGCAGCGGGACCACCCTGATCGTGGACGTCTGGAGCGACCTCGCCATCCCCGGAGAGATGGACGAGATTCAGGTCAAGATCACCGGCACCGCGGGCGTGCTCAACTATCCGTTCGCGCTCGGCGGCGCGCAGGGACAGCGGGCCCTCCCGGTCCGGGTCGCGCTGGTGCCGGGCGGCGACCAAACCCTCATGTTCGAGGTGGAAGCAGTCGGCCAGCTCAAGGGCCGCCCGGTGGTGGCTCAGGCCGCGCGGGTCAGCTTCGTGCCACGCAGCGCGCGGCATCTCGTCTTGTTCTTGGGACGAAACTGCCTGAGCGTGTCTGCCTGCACGGCAGGCAATACTTGCCAGGATGGGACGTGCGTCCCGAAGACGGAGGCCGGCCGGCGCGCCGCGTTCGATCCCAAGATCGTGCCCAGGCCGCCGGACGCCGGTGCGTCAATCGACGCCCCTGCAGACACAGCGGCTGAAGCGGCAGGCGAGACCGCCGCTGCCGACGGCAGCGATTCACCGAGGGATCAACCGACGGGCGAGCGCGGCGACGGGCCGCCCGACGCCGCCGCAGAGTCGCCGGCCGACACGCCCCCCGAAAGCGTCGGGCTCGGCAACGGCTGCTCCTCGGGAGCGGAGTGCAGCTCGGGCCATTGCATCGACGGCGTCTGCTGCAACGAGGCCTGCGCCGCAGCGTGCGCGGCGTGCAACCTCGGTTCATCGCCCGGCATCTGCAGCCCGCACGCATCGGGCACGGATCCCGAGAATGGCTGCGGCTTGTACACCTGCGACGGGATGGGCGTCTGCTACACTTCCTGCGCTCCCGCCGGCGGCTGTCCCTCCGCCTGCAAGGCGAACGCGTACTGTACAGCCGCCGGGTGCGGGCCCGACCTGAACAACGGCCAGTCCTGCACGTCCGCCTGCCAGTGCGCGACCGGCGTGTGCGGCACGTTCTATCAAGACCGCGACGGCGACACTTACGGTGCGGGCGCTGCCTTCCAGCTCTGCGGGAGCGCTCCACCGCCCGGATACTCGGCGAGCAACACCGACTGCAACGATGGGGACGGCGCCTTCAACCCGGGCGCCAGGGAAGGCGTCGGTGACGAGATCGACCAGAACTGCGACGGCCGCGAGGTGTGCTATCTGGACGCGGACAACGACGGCTACCGCGTCACGGCGACCATCGACTCAATGGACCTGGACTGCAACGACGCCCAGGAAGCGCGGGCGACCGAGCCGGCCGGCGATTGCTGCGATTCTGATAAATTCGCCCGACCCGGCCAGAACCTCTATTTCCCGCCGCCGCCGCGCGACGGCTGCGGCGGCTATGACTTCAACTGCGACGGGGTCAGCACCCTGCGATACCCGAGCAAAAGCATGAGCACGGTCGCCTGTACCGGATCGCCGCCCTGCTTCGCCACCGACGGCATCGGCTGGGTGGGGACCATTCCTCCCTGCGGTGCTCC
>Ga0187894_10001853_pt1 | contig 26363 bp, 19 predicted proteins | sample GBC1701081metaG_FD_136650 | JGI IMG/M metagenome (GOLD analysis project Ga0187894, IMG submission 136650) | White microbial mat communities from a lava cave in the Kipuka Kanohina Cave System on the Island of Hawaii, USA - GBC170108-1 metaG ... | reverse complement strand
CTGGATTTTCGAGACGGGCCACAAACAGCGGGCCTTCTCGAAAATCCCCGGACCCCTGCGGAGGCTCATCCTCTGCGCCTTGGCGCCAGCCGCGTAGCTCCCAGAAACGGCAGAAGTCGAGCTAAGAGCTTGTGAAGAAATCCAGGCGTCGGCCCGAGGCCGAGCGAGGCGGCGTCAGGCGAGGAAGGCCGACGAGCCGTATCCGCGGAGCGATACGGTGAGGAGGTCTGACGAAGCATCACGCCGCCGCAGCCGGCCGAAGCCAGCAGGGATTTGTTCACGAGCTCTAAGGTCTCCCTCTACCCCCCCGCGCCCCCCTCTATTCTCCCTCGGGTAGACTGCGCCCGATGGAGCCGACTCTCGCGGAGCGGGTGCGCGAGGTTCTCCGGCGTCTCGGCCCCTCGCTCAGCGTCGACGGCGGCGGCGTGGAGCTCGACCGCGTGGAAGGAACGACCGTCTACCTCCGGCTCACGGGGGCCTGCATCGGCTGCCCCGGGTCCGACATCACGCTCCGCTACGGCCTCGAGAGCGCCCTCACCGAGGAGATCCCGGAGATCACCGCGGTCGTGGCGACGGAGGGGGGCGCGGGGGGCGGCGGCTAGGTTCGCCGCGCGGCGAGATGCAAGAGGGCAGCCGCGTGGTGCGTGCCCGCGTGGGGGCGTGGGGGATCGCGGGGGCGCTCGTCGCCCTCTGCTTCCCGGGCCTGCTGTCGGCCGCGGAACCCACCGACTACGCGGTGCTTCTCGCGAAGTCGGTCAACGAGCACGGTATCGACTACGGCGAGCTCGCGGCCGGCCGCGCGGCACTCGACCGCTATGTGCTCTGGCTCGGCACGGCCGATCCCGGCGCGACCGACGCGGACCGGATCGCGTTCTGGATCAACGCCCACAATGCGCTGACCCTCCGGCAGGCGCTCGACGCGCGGCCCGTGTCCGTGCGCGACGTGCCGGCGTTCTCGGACCGGGCGTGGAGGGTCGCCGGCCGCGACGTGACGCTCCACGGGATCGAGGAGATCCTCGCGGCGGCCGGGGACCCGCTCGTCCTCTTCGCGCTCTACCGGGCGGCGCGCAGCTCGCCGCCGCTCGCCGCGGTGCTCTACGAGGGCAGGGACCTCCGTGCGACGCTCGAGCAGCAGGCGCGCGCCTACCTCGCCGACGCGGGACAGAATCGCTTCGAGTACGCGCAGCAGAGGGCCGAGCTGTCGATGCTCCTCCTCTGGCACCACGAGGAGCTCGAAGCGGGGCGGAAGGGCGACGTCCCGCCGCTTCAGCTCTTCCTCGCGGACCACCTGCCGGCGGACAGGACGTTCGAGCCGATCGCGCGCTCGCTCCGGAAGCAGCGCTGGGACATCTCCTTCCGGCCCTTCGACTGGGCGCTCGACGACGTCCCCGCCCCGCGGCGCGCCCACCCCGCCTGGCTCCTCCTGTACGGGATCGCGGCGCTGGCCCTCCTCTCCCTCGGATTCCGCACCTTCCGGCGGCTCCTCAGCCCCCCTGCCCCCCGGGCCCCCGCACCCCCCGACGGGTAGACTTGGCCCGGATGGAGAGCCACGAGAGCGTCCTCGACGTCATCGGGGAGACCCCGCTCGTCCGCCTGCGCCGCGTCACGGAAGGCATCGCCTGCAAGGTCTACGTGAAGCTCGAGAACCTGAACCCGGGCGGCTCGCTCAAGGACCGGATCGGCCGGTACATGATCGAGAAGGCGGAGAAGGCCGGGAAGCTGAAGCCCGGCGGCACGATCGTCGAGTCGACGTCGGGGAACACGGGCGTCGGGCTCGCCATCAGCTGCGCGGTCAAGGGCTACCGGCTCATCTGCACGATGCCCGACAAGATGAGCCAGGAGAAGATCAACCTCCTGCGCGGTCTCGGCGCGAAGGTCGTCGTGACGCCGACCGCGGTGCCGCGCGACGACCCGCGCCACTACGTGCAGACGGCGAAGCGGATCGCGCGCGAGACGCCGAACGCGTTCTACATCGACCAGTTCAACAACCCCGACAACCCCGAAGCGCACTACCGCAACACGGGGCCGGAGATCTTCCGGCAGCTCGGCGGCAAGCTCGACGTGCTCGTGCTCTCGATGGGCACGGGGGGAACGCTCACGGGCGCGGGGAAGTACCTGAAGGAGAAGATCAAGGGCCTGAAGATCGTCGGCGCGGACCCCGAGGGGTCGATCTACACCGCGATCGTCAAGAACGGGAAGCCGGGGGAAACCCAAGTCTACAAGGTCGAGGGGATCGGCCACGACTACGTGCCGGGGACGTGCGACCCCTCCCTCCTCGACGACTGCATCACGGTCTCGGACCGCGCCGCCTTCCAGATGGCGCGGCGGCTCGGGCGCGAGGAGGGGATCTTCGCGGGCGGCTCGACCGGCGTGAACCTCGTCGCGGCGCTCTCGGTCGCGCGGGCGCTCCCGCCGGAGGCGGTCGTCCTGACGCTCGTCTGCGACACGGGCGAGCGCTACCTCTCGAAGCAGTGGAACGACGACTGGATGCGCGACAACCAGTTCCTCGAGGAGGCCGGGGCGCTCACGGCGGAGGGGATCCTCGGCCAGCGGGCGCGCGAGACGGAGGCGCTCGTGAGCGTTCCCGCGGGCGCGACGGTCCGCGAGGCGATCGAACTGATGCGCCAGCGCGATCTCTCGCAGCTCCCGGTGAAGCGCGACGGCCAGCTCGTCGGCTGCATCAGCGAGAACCAGGCGATCGATCTCCTCTTCAACCGCAAGGATCTGAAGACGCTGAAGGTCGAGGAGGTGATGGGGCCGCCGCTGCCGGTGCTTCCCGCGGAGACGCCGGCGGAGGAGATCGCGTCGATGCTCGCGCGCGGGGTGAAGGCGGTGCTTGTGGACAAGGGAAGGGGGGATCTGGTCGTGCTCACGAAGTTCGACCTGATCCACGCGAGCGCGCGATGACGGAGCACCGGTTCGACACCCGCGCGATCCACGCCGGCCAGGCCCCGGACCCCTCGACGGGCGCGATCATGACGCCCGTCTACCTCACCTCGACCTACGTGCAGCAGGCGCCCGCCGAGCACAAGGGCTACGTCTACGCGCGCGGCGACAACCCGACGCGCAGGGCGCTCGAGGGCTGCCTCGCCTCGCTCGAGGGGGCGAACCACTGCACCGCGACCGGCTCCGGCCTCGCGGCCGAGACGATCGTGCTCCTGGACCTCGGCGCGGGGACGCGCGTGGTCGCGGGCAACGACCTCTACGGCGGGAGCTACCGCCTCTTCGAGCGTGTCTTCCGGAAGCTCGGCCTCGACTTCGAGTATGTCGACTCGACCGACCTCGGCCAGGTCGAGCGGGCGCTCCAGAAGAAGGCGGATCTCCTGTGGCTCGAGTCCCCCACGAACCCCCTCTTGAGGATCACCGACATCCGCGCCGCCTCGGCGCTGGCCCGCGCGCGCGGCGTGCCGGTCCTCGTGGACAACACGTTCGCCTCGCCCTACCTCCAGCGGCCGCTCGAGCTGGGCGCGGACATCGTGGTCCACTCGATGACGAAGTACCTGGGCGGGCATTCCGACCTCATCGCCGGCTGTGTCCTCACGAACGACGCGGCGCGCGCCGACCGCTACGGCAAGCTCGCCAACTGGACCGGGCCCGTGATCGCGCCGCTGACCTCGTTCCTCGTGCTCCGCGGGCTGAAGACGCTCCACGTCCGCATGGATCGCCACTGCGAGAACGGGGAGCACCTCGCCAAGTGGCTCGCGGGTCATCCGCGCGTGAAGCGGGTCTGGTACCCGGGGCTCCCGAGCCACCCGAACCATGCGGTCGCGAAGCGGCAGATGTCGCGCTTCGGCGGGATGCTCTCGATCGAGCTCGACGGGAGCGTCGAGGACGGGAAGCGCTTCTGCGCGGCGACGGGCGTGTTCAGCCTCGCGGAGAGCCTCGGGGGCGTCGAGTCGCTGATCGAGCACCCCGCGTCGATGACGCACGCGTCGGTGCCCGCCGAGGAGCGCCGGAAGGCCGGCTTCTCGGACGGGCTCCTGCGCCTCTCGGTCGGCATCGAGCACAAGGACGACCTGCGCGCGGATCTCGAGCAGGCGTTCGCGCGCACGTTTCGCGGGTGACGCAGCGCTTCGCGGCCGTCGAAGGGCGCGGTAGCATGGGGACTCGCTGCTTGGGGCCAGGGCACGACGTCGCGCCCGGCCGCCGGCGCAGCCAGCGCGCTTCCTCCGGAGGAACGGATGGACAAGCCTCGCATCTTCCTCGGGTCGTCGGGAAAGCAGGAGAAGCTGCTCCAGGCGCTCACCCGCGGCCTCGAGGAGGTCGCGCGCGTGGAACCGTGGACGACGTCCTTCCATCCCGGGACCACCACGCTGGAACGCCTCCTTGAGCTCACCCGGGAGGTCGATTTCGCGGCGTTCGTGTTCGCCCAGGACGACTGGACGACCAGCGCCGCGGCGGCATCGCCGGCGCCGGAGGCCGGCCAGGCCTCGCCGCGAGACAACGTCGTCTTCGAGGCCGGCCTCTTCGGTGGAGTCCTCGGGATGCGCCGGACCTTCATCCTGCATGCGAACGGCGCCAAGCTCCCGAGCGATCTCCTCGGTCTCACGTGCGTGCGCTACGGCGGGTCGGCCACCGCGGCCGAGATGCGGGTCGTCAACCAGAAGCTCCGGAAGGCGATCGAGAACGAGGGGTCTCTCGCCCGCATCGAGGGACTCTGGTGGCAGTTCTCCCTGACCGAGCGCACCGCGCGGGAGCCTTCGGCCGTGAGCCTCCTCAAGATCTCGCGGGATCGCGACGGCGCGCTCGAGATCGCCGGCCGTTCGTGGCAGGAGACGGGCAGGCTGTCCGCGCGATACTGGAGCGAGGCGGTCAAGGAGCGGAAGGAGCCTTCGGGAGTCTTCTACTACTGGAAGGGAGAGAGGCCGCTGGACCTCGAGTGCCCGCAGTTGTACGGGACGGGTGAGATCCGGCTGGAGTCGGTCGAGCGCGCGTCCGGCTACTGGACGACTCGTGCGGACAAGCTTCCGGAATTGGACGTGCGGACGTCCGGTGTCTACTGGCGCGCGGATCCCGAGGACATGAGCATCATGGACGGGCGCGACGATCGGAAGCGCGCGGAGCTGATCGCCGTGCGCCTCGACCACTGGAAGTCGCTCAAGGGCTCCTGAGATCGGTGCATGGCCGTCGGATCGACGCGTGCGCGGCTCACGCTCGCGCGGTGAGCTCTCTTGCTACTGCTCGGCCGCCAGGAGGTCCGCGGGCGCCGGCTCGATCTCCTTGATCTCGTAGGCGACCGCGCCCTCGGGGAGCACGATTTCCGCCCTTGCGCCCCGCCCCTTGCCGAGGAGGCCGCGGCCGACCGGCGAGAGGTAGGAGATGACGCCCCGCTCGACGTCCGTGTCCCACGGACCCAGGAGCGCGTAGGTTTCCTCGCCGCCCCGGGAGAGGTTCGCGAGCCGCACGCGCGTGCCGACGACGACCTTGTCCGTCGTCACCTGTTCCGGGTCGAGGATGCGCGCCTTGTCGAGGTCGTCCTTGAGTTCGCGCAGCCGGCGCATCAGGTGCTCCTGCCGCTCGAGCGCCGCGGAGTACTCGGCGTTCTCCGAGATGTCGCCGAAGGCCGCGGCACGACCGAGGTCCTCGGCGTTCTTCGGCACCTCGATGTCGCGGATCTGCTTCAGCTCCTGCTCCCGCCGGCGGTAGCCGTGGAGCGTCGTGTAGATGATCTCGGAGCCGGCCGCGGCCTCGGCGGGCGCCGCGGCGCCCTCGGTCGCCTCGGCGGCCGGCGCCGTGCGGACGTTCTCGTGGTGCGCCTCGATGACCTCCTGGAGCGCCTGGCGCGTCTGGTCCGTGAAGCCGCGGTTGCGCTGGATCTTCGCGAAGAGGTAGCGGCCGTAGTCGGGCGAGGTCCGCTTCACCAGCTCCTCGAACATCTTGAGCCGGCGCGAGGTGAAGAAGCTCCGCGCATGGCGGAGGAACTCCTTCCCCTGCGCGTCGCCGGTCCGCTTCACCTCGAGGCCGATCTGGTCGGCGAGCGTGAGGAGCTTCTCGATGACGGTCGTCTCCTTCTCGCCCGGCGCCAGCTCGACCGGGATCGCCCCGTGCAGGAAGCCGCGCGCGTACCAGAGGAAGAGGCCCGGGTTCTCGCGCGGATTCGCCGACAGTCCCCCGAAGAACGTGATGAGCACGTCGGGCCGGTGCGTCTTCAGGTGGTCGAGGATCGAGTCGGCGGCCTCCACGTCGCCCGCGCGCATCACGCTGACCACCCGGTCGGTCGCGTCGGGCGCGCCGCTCGCGATCAGATCCTGCGCCGCCCGCTTCCGGTCCCCGGAGTTGAGCGCGGTGAAGAGCGACACGATGTCGGACGTGTCGAGCAGGAGCTTCCGAGCCTCCTCGGCCGCCGCGGCAGCGTCGTCCCCCTTGAGGTCCGCCTTGAGGTAGAGGAGCGCGATCCGGGCCGGGAGCGCCGCGGCGGGGAGCGCCGCGGCCACTTCCGTCGCGATCGCCGCGCCGAGCGACGGGGTGAGGTCGAGCGACCGCAGGAACTCGCGCGCGGCCGCGACCTTCTCCTTCGGGTCGGTCCGGGCCCGCATCCGGTCGGCCACCTCCTGCTCCACGGTGTGCGCCTTGGCGCGCAGCTCGAGGGGCGGGACCGAGCCCTTGCCGACCTTGATCTCCGGATCCCTGAGAATCGCCTTCTTGGCGCGCGTCCACCAGCGCGACCACTCGTTCTTGTCGAGCACGTCGGGAACGAACTCCTCGCGCACCTGCTTGAGCGTGGACTTGCCGCCGTGCGACCGAAGGAAAATGCGGAAGACCCGGGCCGGGTCCGCGTCCATGAGCTGCTTCAGCTCGGCCCTCCGGTAGTGCTTGAAGACCCCGATGTGGTCGTCGTCGAGCCGCTCGAGGATCTTCGTCGCGCTCTGGATGCCGATCTGGTGGCCCGGTTTCCGCTGGAAGTCGACCACCATCTTCTCCTCGGCGGGGTCGAACTCCGCGACCACGCCGTAGCCCCAGCCGCCGCGGTGGAAGACGTACGCGCCCTCCGCGAACGTGAGGAGGCGGTCGAGCGCCTCGATCTGCGGGCGGATCGCGCCCTCGCCCGAAAGCCCCGACTTCCCGAGGAACGTCTCGAGGTGCGGGTTCTTGCCGTGCTTCGCCTTGTACGCCGCGATCAGCAGCTCGCGCTGGCCCTCGGGGCGCTGGCTCGCGCGGAGCGACGCACGCGCGGTCTCGAAGGCCGCGTCCACGTTGCCCTTCTCGAGCAGCGTCTGCGCGAGCGACAGCAGGAGCTCGCCCGCGAGCGCGCTCTTGTCGTAGCGGAGCAGCTGGCCCGCGGCACCCACGAGGTACTCGTGGTCCTCCGGATGGAGGCTCGCGTACTCGCGGAACGCGGCCTCGACCTCGGCGAAGTCGCGGTTCGAGAGCGCGGATCCGATCCTCGAGCGGAAGGCTTCCGCAGCCATTCTTGGCCTCCTGTGGTCATGCGCTAACGGCAACGGCCCCGGGATCGGGGCCGTGATCGCCCATTGTGGCAGGATCGGGCCTTGCTGGCTAGGAAAGAGCGGGGGGTGCGGGGGCCTAAGCCCGCCCTCGGGGCGAAAGCGGGCCCTTCCCTTCCCCGCGCCATCGACCTTGGGCCATCGGATGGCCCAAGGTCTCCCTACCCCTTCCCCCGCCCCTTGAGCCGTGCGAGGCGACGGGACCGGCGCTCCACGGCCTCCCGCTGGCGCCTCTGCTGCTCCTTCGTCCTCGCGAGCAGCGGGGGCACGGGCGTCGGGCGTCCGTTCTCGTCGAGCGCGACGAAGGTCAGGTAGGCGGACGCGCAGTGGCTCCGGAGGCCCGAGGCCGCCGACTCCATCTCCACGCGCACGCCGACTTCCATCGAGGTCTTCCCCGCGTGATTCACGCTGGCCTCCAGCACCAGCACGCTCCCGACCGGCACGGCCTGGTGGAAGACGATCTCGTCGATGGCCGCGGTCACGCACGTCGCCCGTGCGTGGCGGCGGGCGGCGATCGCGGCCGCGATGTCGATCAGGTGCATGACGCGGCCGCCCATGCAGTTCCCGAGCGCGTTGGCGTCGTTCGGCATCACCATCTCGGTCATCATCACGGTCGAGTCGTCCGCGGCGCGCGGTTCCATCGCAACCTCCTTCGACGGCCTCATTGGTACCACGCGGCGCGGTACGCGATCCCGAGCCGGAGGATCCTCTCGACGAGGTCCCCGTAGGCGAGGCCCGCGGCGGCCGCGGCGCGGGCGAAGTCGTCCGCGCGCGAGAGGTCCGGGTTCGGGTTCGCCTCGAGGACGAACGGGACGCCGTCCTCGCGCAGCCGCAGGTCGATCCTGGCGTAGCCCGAGAAGCCGAGGAGCGAGTAGACGCGCCGCCCGAGTCCCGCGATGCGCGCGGCCGCGCCGGGCGGAAGGCGGGCCCGCCGTTGCCGGATCCGGTGCCGCCTCTGGAAGGCCGGGTCCCACTTGACGCGCGCGGTCACGAAGCGGGGGGCCTCCGGGGGCAGACCCGAGAGGTCCAGCTCGAAGGGCGGGAAGGCCCTCGGGCGCCCGTTCCCGAGGACCGCCACGCTCAGCTCGCGTCCAAGGACGTACTCCTCCGCGATCGCGTCGCTCCGGACCTCTTCGTGCACGAAGGCGACGCGGTCCCTCAATCCCTTGGCGTCGCGCACGAGCGACTTGTGCGCGAGGCCTGCGGAGGACTCCTCGGTGAGCGACTTCACGAGGAGCGGGTAGGCGACGCGCGGCGGGTGGAAGCGGCGGCCGCGCGGGTAGACGTCGAAGGCCGGGACGCGGACGGCATGGCGGGCGAGGATCGTCTTCGTGAGCGCCTTGTCGCGCGCGATCATCAGCCCGCGCGGGTTGCACCCCGTGTAGGGGACGTCGCGCAGCTCGAGCAGCGCGGTGACGTGCGGCTCGAACTCGACGAAGCCGTGGAACTCCTCGAGCATGGGGAAGACGACGTGCGGCGTCTTGTCCGCCATGGCGTCGAGCACCCGCGTGATCTCGGCCCGCGGCTCGACGCAGGTCACGTCGTGCCCGCGATCGCGCATCGCGCGCACGAGATCGAACTCCATCCGCCATCGCGCGATCTCCTTCGCGGGATGTCCCGCGAGGCGCGGAGGCGGCGTCGAGCCCTCGGGCACGAGAGCGAGGACGCGCACGTACGCACGGTACACGATTCTCAAATTGAAAAAAAACGAGCGCTGATCGCGCACGCCACTTCTCAGTTTGAGAGGCGGACGCGCAACTCGTCGTGCAGGTCACGCGCGAACGCGCGACGCGCACGATGCGAGCGGCGCGAGCGCGCCGCAGCGCGTCTTTCACGCCCTTGCCGTGCACGCGAACCCTATCAATTTGAGAAGTCGGGAGCACGCGGACGCGCGGAAGCGGCGGCGGAAGCGGCGAACGAGGCGCGGAAAGGCGCGAAAGAACGTTCGGCACGGATCTTGTATCTGCGGTCTCGCAAGGTTCGATCCATCTTTCGCGAAAGGAGTCCGAAGCATGGCACGCAGGAAGAAGGCAAAGAAGAAGGCGACGAGGAAGAAGGCGACGAGGAGGAAGCGCAAGTAGCACGGAACCCGGCGGCACATCCGCCGGATGGTTCCGGATCGTCAGCGGAGTCCCGAGCGGACTCCGCTGGCGTTTTCGGGACGCCCACCCGCGCCCTGTGCAGCGGGATGGCGCGACGCGTTCCCCGCGCCCCTGCGGCGAGCGCGAGGTCTCCGGTTCCTCGGTCAGGAGGCCGTGGCGTCCGCCCCCGCCGCGGACCGCTCCTCCTCCTCCATCTCCTTGAGGCGCCGGTAGAGCGTCGCGACCCCGATCCCGAGGATCTTCGCCGCCGCGTCCTTGTCCCCCGCGACGGCGCGGAGCGTCCGCTGGATCGCCTCCCGCTCCAGCTCGGCGAGCGGCTGGCCGACGCGGAACGGGATCGCCTCGGCCGGCGGCTTCTTCGACTCGAGCCGCGGCAGCTCGGTCTCGGTGATGAGATCGCCGGTCGCGAGGACGATCGCGCGCTCGATCACGTTCTCGAGCTCCCGGACGTTCCCCGGCCAGTCGAAGTTCGCGAGCCGGTCGAGCGCCTCCGGCGTGATGCCCTTCACCCGCTTGCCGGCAAGCTTGTTGAAGTTCTCGATGAAGTGCTGCACGAGGAGCGGGACGTCGTCGCGCCGGCGGCGCAACGGCGGGATCTCGATCCGGATCACGTCCAGCCGGTAGAAGAGGTCCTCGCGGAACCGGCCCTCGGCCACGGCGCGGTGGAGGTCGGCGTTCGTCGCGGCGACGATCCTCGCGTCCACCTTGATCGTCTCGCTGCCGCCCACCCGCTCGAACTCGCCCTCCTGGAGGACGCGGAGGAGCTTCACCTGCGTGGTGTGCGAGATCTCCCCGATCTCGTCGAGGAAGATCGTGCCCCCGTCGGCCAGCTCGAAGCGCCCCTTGCGCCGGCCGACCGCGCCCGTGTAGGCGCCCTTCTCGTGGCCGAACAGCTCCGTCTCGAGGAGCCCCTCGGCGAGCGCGGCGCAGTGGACCTTGACGAGCGGGCCGTCCGCGCGCGGCGAGAGGCGGTGGATCGCGTTCGCGAAGATCTCCTTGCCCGTGCCGCTCTCGCCGGTGAGGAGGACGATCGACTTGGCCGGCGCGACCTGCTCGACCAGCGCCAGCGCCTCGCGGAAGGGGGGGGAGCGGCCGATGATCCGCGAGAGCTCGTCGCGGCCCAGCAGGTCGGCGCGCAGGCGCCGGTTCTCGAGGACCAGCCGGCGCGTCTCGAGCGCGCGGGCCGCGGCTTTCTTCACGTCGCGCATCTTCACGGGCTTCTCGATGACGTCGAAGATGCCCTGCTTGATCGCGCTCACCGCCGTGTCCACGTTGGCGAAGGCCGAGATCATGATCACGGCGAGGTGCGGCTGGACGACCTGCGCGGTCGTTGCGAGCCGCAGCCCGTCGATGCCGGGCATCTTGTAGTCGGTGATCAGGAGGTCGATCTCGTGCTCCTGGAGGAGCGGCACGGCCCGGGACCCGTCCTCGGCGGTGACGACCTCGTAGCCGGCGCGGTTGAGCCCGCGCTTGAGCGTCTCGCGCGTGTTGCGGTCGTCGTCGACGACGAGGATCGTCGGACGCTGCGCGATCATCGCGTTCCCCCGCGGGCCAGCCGAGCGGGCCTCGTCGCCGGCGTGTCCCCCCGGGCCCCCTCGATTCCGCTCACGCGGCTTCCTCCTCGCGCCAGCGCGGCAAGGTGACCGTGGCCAGCGCGCCGCGCGGCCTCGTCGATCGCAGCGCGACCTCCCCGTCGTGCGCCATCACGATCTCGCGCGAGAGGTAGAGGCCGAGCCCGGTCCCCCGCTCCTTCGTCGAGAAGAAGGGCTGGAAGAGGTGGGGGAGCGCGTCCGCGGCGACGCCGGGCCCGCGGTCGCGCACGGAGAGCTTCACGCGGTGCAGCAGCCGCCTTGTCGCGAGGAACACGCACGCGCCCGGGCGCGACACGTCGAGGGCGTTCTGGACGAGGTTCACGAGGACCCGGCGGAGCATGTTGCGGTCGCCGCGGACGGCCGTGTCGCCGCGTCCGAGGCGGAGGTCGAGGGTCACCTTGCGGCGGCCGGCCATCTCCTCCGCTTCCTCGGCGAACTCGCGGACCACGTCGTTCAGCTCGAGGCGCTCGAAGTTCGCGTTCCCGAGCTTGCTGAGCGAGAGGTAGTTCTTGATGATCTCGTTGAGCCGCTCGATCTCCTCGCGCATCACGCGGAGCGTCTCGACGGTCGCCGCCGGGATCTCGCCCGCCTCGCCCAGCTCCTCCTCGAGGAGGTCCGCGTTGAGGAAGAGCGCGTTCAAGGGATTCCGGATCTCGTGCGCGACCGAGCCCGCGACCTTCGCCATGGCCCCGAGCTTCTCCGTCTCGATCAGGCGCGACCGGATGTGGCGGATCTCGGTCAGGTCGCGGAAGACGACGAGGACGCGCGGGTCGGGCCCGTCCGCCCGGGCCGCGGCCAGCCGGACCGGGAAGGTCCGGCCCGTGGCCCCCCGCAGGTCGAACTCGCGCCCCCGGACGACCCCCTCGTCCTTCAGCGTCTTCCACATCGCGTCGGCGTCGGCGCGCTCCGCGAAGAGCGTCCTGAGCGGCGTCTCCTTCAGGTCCCGGAGGCGGAGGGCGAGGGCCTCGCGGGCGGCGCGGTTGGCGTGGAGCAGGTTGCCGTCCGGCCGCGCGAAGAGGACCCCGTCGTTGAGGAGCGTCAGCAGGCGGCGCTGGACGTTGGCGATCTGCCGTCGCCGGTCGAGGTTCTCGGGTCGCGCCGGGTCCTCCCGCTCCGCGAGCGCCCGGAGCGCCGCGTTGGCCGCCCGCTCCCGCTCCGACCCGCCCCTCACCGCGAGCCGCGCGCGCAGGACGACGTCGAGCAGCTCGCGCGTCGGGAGGTCGCTCTTGAGCGCGGAGTCCCGCGCCGCGTCCACGTCGCCGCGGTAGAGCGCGGGGACCAGCGCGCCGAGGACCTCGGCCGCCCGGTCGAACGGCGGCGCGGCTTCCCCCTGTGCGTCGAGGCCGGCGAGGCAACGCGTGATCGCCTGTCCGATCCGGCGCCGACCCGAGTCCCTCGCCGCGGAGGCGCCGTTGACCGCAGGGGTCCTCGGTGCGACACCGTCCGTTACCTTGGCGAGACGCATCCGCGCGGCCGAGGATATCGCCCGTTACGGACAAGGGGGGCGCCCCGGCTATCCTAGACCCCTTGAGAGCCGCGCTCCTCCTCGTGCTCCTGCTGCTCGGGGCATGCGTCGAGCGGCGGCTCCTCGTCCGCACGGATCCGCCGGGGGCCGAGGTGACCGTGAACGGGGAGAAGGTGGGCCGCGCGCCGGCCACGTGGCGTTTCGACCACTACGGGAAGGCGCTCGTGGAGGTCGAGAAGCCCGGCTACGAGCCGAGGCAGCAGGTCGTCCACCTCCGCTCCCCCTGGTACCAGAAGCCCGGCCTCGACTTCGTCGCGGACGTGCTGGTACCCGCGCGGATCCGCGACGACCACGAGGTGGAGCTGCGGCTCGAGCCGCTCCGCCGCCTGAGCGAAGGCGAGATCGAAAGGGGCCTCGGGGAAACGGCGCGCGCCGCCGACCGATTGAGGAGGGCATCGGAGGAGACTCGATGAAGCGCGTCCTGGTGATGGGGCTCGGGCGGTTCGGGGGAGGCGCCGCGGCCGCCCGCTGGTACCGGGAGCGCGGGCACCCGGTCCTCGTCACCGACCTGAGCGACGAGAAGAAGTTGAAGGAGTCGATCGCGGAGGTCGCTCCGCTGGGCGTCGAGTTCCGGCTCGGCGGGCACGACGAGGCCGACTTCGACGCGACGGACATCGTGGTCGTCAACCAGGCCGTCCCCTTCGAGCATCCCCTCGTCCAGAGGGCGCGGGCGCGCGGCAAGGAGGTCGTGACCGAGCTCGGTCTGACCCTCCGGCTGCTCAAGGGGCCGATCGTCGGCGTCACGGGCACCAAGGGGAAGTCCACGACCTCGGCGCTCCTCGCCGCCATGCTCAAGGCCTCCGGCAGGCCGGTCGCGTTCGGCGGCAACATCGGGCGCCCCCTGCTCAACGAGGCCGAGCGCCTCTCGCCGGGCACGGTCGCGGTCCTCGAGGTCTCCTCCTTCCAGCTTGCCTGGCTCGAGCACGACGACTTCGCGCTCTCGGCCGCCGTCATCACGAACGTCACGGGCGACCACCTCGACCGCCACCCGACCTTCGGCCACTACGCGGCGTCGAAACGGCGGCTGGTCGAGGCGGTCCGCCCGGGCGGCGCCGTCATCCTCCGCGAGGAGGACGAGGTCTGCCGCTCCTTCGCCGCGCACACGCGCGGGCGGGTCACCTGGTTCGGCGAGAGCCGGCCGCCGCCGGTCGCGCTCGACGCGTTGAAGCTGGCCGGCCGCCACAACCGGTGGAACGCCGCGGCCGCCGCCCACGCGGCGCTGGCCGTGGGCGCGACGCCTGAGGGGTGCCGCGCCGCCATCCGGGACTTCCGCCCGCTCCGCCACCGCCTCGAGTCCCTCCGCACGGGGGGCAAGGTCGAGTTCGTGGACGACTCGATCGCGACGACGCCCGACGCGGCGGCGGCCGCGATCGCCTCCTTCGAGAGACCCGTCATCCTCCTCACGGGCGGCCGGGACAAGGGGCTCGACTGGGCCCCGCTGGTCCGGGCGGCCGACCGCGCGAAGGCCGTGATCGCCTACGGCGAGACAGGCCCCCTCCTCCACGCGAGGATCCCCGCTTCCCAGCTCCGCCCGACCCTCGAGGCCGCCGTCCGCCGGGCGCTCGAGCTGGCCCAGCCGGGCGACGTGGTCCTCCTGAGCCCCGGGTTCTCTTCCTACGACGAATTCCCGGGATTCGACGTCCGCGGGGACCGCTTCCGGGAGCTCGTGGGCGCCCCGCTTTGACGGCCTGCGCGTCCACCCGATAATTCATAGGTATGGGCAAGCTCTGCCAGTACTGCGGCAAGCGCGAGGCGAAGATCCACTTCACCGAGCTGCGCGACGGCAAGAAGACCGAGATGCACATCTGCGAGCAGTGCGCGCACGAGAAGAACATGACCCTCGCCTTCCCGGCGGTGCTCTCGCAGCTGGTCAAGGGCGGCCCGGTCGCCCGCGAGTCGGAGGCGGTCCCGGCGGCCTGCCCGACGTGCGGCCTCGCCTACGCGGAGTTCAAGGCCAAGGGCCGGCTCGGCTGCCCCCGGTGCTACGGAGCCTTCGGCCCCGTCCTGATCCCGCTTCTCGAGAAGGTCCACGGCGCCGCGACGCACCGGGGCAAGACCCCGGAGCGGGTGAAGGGGGCGCTGGCCTCCCGCAAGGAGCTCCAGGACATCGAGGCGCAGCTCGCCGAGGCGGTGGCCGACGAGGAATACGAGAAGGCGGCGCAGCTTCGCGACCGTATTCGGGAGATGAAGGGATGAACCCGGCCCCCGAAGCCCCCACCATGGAGAACGCAACGTGACGCTCGACGAGCTGATCGGCCAGAGCGGCGAGTGGCTCAAGGGCAGCGGGCCCGAGAGCGATATCGTCATCTCCAGCCGCGTGCGCCTCGCGCGCAACCTCGCCCGCTTCCCCTTCCTGACCAAGGCGGGGGATGGCGAGCGGGCGGAGATCCACGCGGCGGTCCGGCGCGCCCTCGACAAGATCGGCCTCGGCGACAACGGCCACCTCTATGTCGAGCTCGAGCGGACGAACGAGATGACGAACCGCTTCCTCCTCGAGCGGCACCTCATCTCCCGCGAGCTGGCCAACGGGTCGGGCGACCGGGGCGTCCTCTTCAACCGGAGCGAGATGCTCGCGGTGATGGTCAACGAGGAGGACCACCTCCGGATCCAGGCCATCCGGGCGGGGTTCCAGCTCCACGACGCCTACCAGGACCTCCAGTGGCTCGACGACCAGCTCGACCGCGACCTCGAGTTCGCCTTCTCGAACGAGTTCGGCTTCCTCACCGCGTGCCCGACCAACGTCGGCACCGGGATGCGCGCGTCGGTGATGTTCCACCTGCCGGCGCTCGTCTTCACGAAGCAGATCGACAAGGTGTTCTCGTCGGTCACGAAGATCAACCTCGCGGTCCGCGGCTTCTACGGCGAGGGGACGCAGGCGTCGGGCGACTTCTACCAGATCTCGAACCAGGTCACGCTCGGCAAGAGCGAGGAGGAGATCCTCGACCTGCTCGACCGGGTGGTCCCGAAGATCGTCGCGTACGAGCGGGCCGTGCGGGAGCACCTGCTCGAGAAGGACCGGCTCCGCCTCGAGGACAAGATCTGCCGCGCCTTCGGCGTCCTGCGGTCCGCGCGGAGCATCTCCTCCGAGGAGACGATGGACCTCCTGTCCGCGGTGCGGCTCGGCGTGAACCTCGGCCTCCTCCACGACGTGGACATGTCCACGGTGAACGAGCTCTTCATCCTGACCCAGCCCGCGCATCTCCAGCGCCTCGAGAAGCGCGACCTGACGCCCGCCGAGCGCGACTCCGCCCGCGCCGACTTCATCCGCAAGCACCTGCACTTGTAGGCTGTATCCCTTACGCCATCGCCTGCGCGTAACAGGCGCGTGGTCATGGACTTGCGGCATCCGTTTGCGGCATTGCTGTCCGCAGTCCGGGAGGAGAGGGGGCCGCGGGGGCCGCTAGAATGACGCGGGGATGTTTGACCGTTTCACGGACCGCGCGCGGAAGGTCTTGGGCCTCTCCCGGCAGGAGGCCCTGCGGCTCAACCACGACTACATCGGGACCGAGCACATCCTGCTCGGGCTCGTCCTCGAGGGGAGCGCGGTCGCAGCGGACGTCCTCAAGAACCTCGCCGTGGACCCGAAACGCATCCAGCAGGGCGTCGAGAGACTCGTCACGCGCGGCAAGGCACCGCCCACGATGGGGGCGCTCCCCTTCACGACGCGCGCGAAGACGGTGCTCGAGCTGGCCCTCGAGGAGGCGAGCAACCTCGATCACAACTGCATCGGGACGGAGCACCTGCTGCTCGGCCTCATCCGGGAGGAGGAGGGGATCGCCGCGCAGGTCCTGCGGGATCTGAATGTGCTCCTTGAGGACGTTCGCGAGGAGGTGCTGCAGCTGCTGGGCGCGTGGACGGGCGAGGAGGCTCGTGAGGCCACCGATGACCCGGGTCCTCTCACGTCGCGTGCCCGCAGGGTGATGGCACTCGCGGAGCGTCATGCCAGGCGACTCCACCACGATCGAGTCCGCCCCGAGCACATCCTCCTCGGGATGGTCGAGGAGGCCGAGACGGAGGACGAGCTTCCGAGCATCCTCCTTCGTCGGCTGGCGCGCGAGACGAAGAAGCTCCTGACGCCGGGCACGGAGCCGGTCGCGGAGAGCCTGTTGTCGCTCACGCCGGCCGCCAAGGCGATCCTGGAGGGGGCGTTCGAGGTCGCCGGAGAGCACGGCAGCGGGCAAGTCACGGTCACGCACCTGCTCCTGGGGCTCCTCCGCGAGAAGAAGGGGATCGCGGCCCGCCTGCTGGGAATGGCAGGGATCACGGCCGAAGACGTCTCGCCGCAGGCCCGCCCCTGGGCGCGCCCGTCGCGAGTCGGGTTCGACCGTTTCACCGACCACAGCCGGAAGGCCTTGGGCTATGCCCGGCAGGCGGCGCAGCGTCTCGGCCACGACTACATCGGGACCGAGCACGTCCTGCTCGGCCTCGTCGCGTCGGGGGACGCGGAGGTGGTGCGGCGGCTCGGCGTAGACCCGGAACGCGTGCGCGCCGAGGTCGCACGGCACGTGACCCGGGGCAACACGACGGACGCGACGGGGCAGCTCCCGTTCACGCCGGCTATGAAGCGCGCGCTCGAGCTGACCTTGGAGGAGATGCAGTTCTTGGGCCACAGCTCGATCCGCGAGGAGCACCTCCTCCTCGGTCTGATCCGGGAGGAGAAGGGCGCGGCCGCCCAGGTGCTCGCCGCTCTCGGCGTAACGCTCGACGCCGTTCGGAACGCGTTCGGCCCCCCAGGCCCCCCCGGATGATGCCGCGCGACGTGCGGCGTCGCCCGATACTGTGCGGCGCTTCGTGGACGCTCGCGCACAGCATGTGTCTTTTTGACAGGACTCCGACGCGAGCGCCTCCTAGGGAACCGCGCGCAACGTGAAATCAGGCGCGACGCTAACCCCTTGGCACGACTCGTCTTAAGGGACCGGGTCCAGAATCGTCCGATAGACTCTTTAGAGAGGCGTCTCGGATCGTACTCCGGTATGGAGTTCGCTCCGGGATCACTTCGGACCCGTGATAGACATGGGGCAGATCGCCCCGGAGACAGCTAATGTTTGACCGCTTCACTGACCGCGCCAGGAAGGTGATGGGACTCGCCCGCCAGGAGGCCCAGCGCTTCAACCACGACTACATCGGCACCGAGCACATCCTCCTCGGGCTCATCCAGGAGGGGAGCGGGGTCGCCGCCGACGTCCTGAAGAACCTGGATGTGGATCCGAAGAAGATCCGCCAGGAGATCGAGAAGCTCGTATCCCACGGGACCACGATGGTCACGATGGGGCAGCTCCCCTTCACGCCCCGGGCGAAGAAGGTGCTCGAGCTGGCCCTCGAGGAGGCGAGCAACCTCGGCCACAACTACATCGGGACGGAGCACCTGCTGCTCGGCCTCATCCGGGAGCAGGAGGGCATCGCCGCCCAGGTCCTCCAGAACCTGAACGTGCGCCTCGAGGACGTCCGCGAGGAGGTGCTCGAGCTGCTCGGCGCCGAGGTCAGCGGCCAGGAGACCGAGGAGGAGGCCGAGCCGGCCCAGCAGCAGAACACGAAGTCGAAGACCCCCGCGCTCGACGCGTTCGGGCGCGACCTGACCGAGCTCGCCCGCGAGAACAAGCTCGACCCCGTGATCGGGCGCGAGCCCGAGATCGAGCGGGTCATGCAGATCCTCTCGCGCCGCACGAAGAACAACCCCGTGCTCATCGGCGAGGCGGGCGTCGGCAAGACCGCGATCGTCGAGGGCCTCGCCCAGCGGATCGTCAAGGGCGAGGTGCCGGAGATCCTCCGCAACAAGCGGATCGTCGTCCTCGACCTCGCCATGATGGTCGCGGGCACGAAGTACCGCGGCCAGTTCGAGGAGCGCATCAAGGCCGTCATGACCGAGGTGCGCCGTTCGAAGAACGTCATCCTCTTCATCGACGAGCTGCACACGCTCGTCGGAGCGGGGGGTGCGGAGGGGGCGATCGACGCGAGCAACGTGCTCAAGCCCGCGCTCTCGCGCGGCGAGGTGCAGTGCATCGGCGCGACGACCCTCGACGAGTACCGGAAGTACATCGAGAAGGACGGCGCGCTCGAGCGCCGCTTCCAGCAGATCCTCGTGGAGCCGCCGAGCAAGGACGAGGCGCTCGCCATCCTCAAGGGCCTCCGCGAGAAGTACGAGGTGCACCACCGGGTGCGCTATACCGACGCGGCCTTGGCAGAGTCGGTGGACCTCTCGTCGCGCTACATCCCCGGCCGCTACCTCCCGGACAAGGCGATCGACGTCATGGACGAGGCCGGCGCGCGCGTCCGCCTCTCCGCGATGACCACGCCGCCCGACCTGAAGGACATCGAGACCGACATCGGCAAGCTCGACACCGAGAAGGAAGAGGCCGTCGGCAACCAGGACTTCGAACGCGCGGCCAAGCTGCGCGACCAGGTCTGCAAGCTCCGCAAGCAGAAGGAGACGCAGCTCAAGGAGTGGCGCGAGAAGAGCCGCGAGATGGACGTCAAGGTGGACGTCGACATCATCCAGGAGACCGTCTCCCGGATGACCGGCATCCCGCTCACCCGGCTCGAGAGCGGCGAGGCGGAGCGGCTCCTCAAGATGGAGCAGGAGCTCCACAAGTCGGTCGTCTCGCAGGACGACGCGATCCACTCGATCGCGAAGGCGGTCCGTCGCGCGCGCGCCGGGCTCAAGGACCCGAAGCGCCCGATGGGCAGCTTCATCTTCATCGGCCCCACGGGCGTCGGCAAGACGCACCTCGCGAAGGCGCTCGCGAAGTTCATGTTCGGGGCCGAGGAGTCCCTGATCCAGATCGACATGTCCGAGTACATGGAGAAGCACAACGTCAGCCGGCTCGTCGGCGCCCCGCCGGGCTACGTCGGCTACGAAGAGGGCGGCCAGCTGACCGAGAAGGTCCGCCGGCGCCCGTACAGCGTGGTCCTCTTCGACGAGATCGAGAAGGCCCACCACGACGCCTTCAACATGCTCCTCCAGATCATGGAGGAGGGGCGCCTCACGGACTCCTACGGCCGCCAGGTCGACTTCAAGAACACGATCATCATCATGACGTCGAACATCGGGGCGGAGCGGCTTGCCAAGCAGGAGTCGCTCGGCTTCCGCCGCGGCGGCGAGGACGTCACCCACGACAAGATGAAGTCGATGCTCAAGGAGGAGCTCGAGAAGCACTTCCGCCCGGAGTTCCTGAACCGGGTCGACGACATCGTCTTCTTCCGCCCGCTCACCCGCGAGGACCTGAAGTCGATCATCGACATCGAGCTCGCGCACGTCCGCGACCGCATCCGCGTGAAGGGGCACACGCTCGCGCTGACCGACGTCGCGAAGGAGTTCATCATCGAGCAGGGGTACAACCCGGAGTTCGGCGCGCGGCCGTTGCGTCGCGCCGTCGAGCGCCTGGTCGAGGACCCGCTCAGCGAGAACCTCCTCGCCGGCCGCTTCCCCGAGGGCTGCGTGATCCTCGTGGACAAGACCGAGACCGGCCTCGTCTTCAAGGAGAAGAAGCCCGAGCCGGCGCCGGTCGGTTGAAGACACCTTTCAACGAAAAGGGCCCGCCCGGCGGGCCCTTTTTTCGTCGACGTGAGGGGGCCTCGGGGGCCGCGGCGTAGAATCCCGGGGACGATGCATGAGCTGACGCCCGGCCAGCGGGTAGGCCGGCTTGAGGTCGTGCGCGAGCTCGGACGGGGCGCGTTCGGGCGCGTCTACCTTGCGAACGACACGCTGCTCGACCGCCCGGTGGCGCTCAAGGTCGTGCCGGGCGTGCCCGAGGCCACGGCCAGGCACCGCGCCCGCATCCTCCGCGAGGCAAAGGCGGTCGGACGCCTCAGCAGCCCGCACGTCGTCGCCCTCTACGACCTCCACGAGGAGACCGACGGGACGTGGATGTTCGAGCTTGAGTACGTGGGGGGCGGCACGCTCTCCGACCTGCTCGCGGGCACGCGCCCGCCGACGCCGGACGTCGCGATCCGCATCGCGCGCGGGATGGCGCGCGCCCTCTCCGCGGCGCACGCGAACGGCATCGTCCACGGCGACGTGAAACCCGGCAACGTGCTCCTCGATCGCGCGGGCGAAGCCAAGCTGACCGACTTCGGTTTCGCGCGGCTGGCCGACGACCGCATGCTCTCGCAGAGCTCCGACCGCTTCGAGGGCACGCCGTCCTACATGGCGCCGGAGGTGGTCCTCGGCGACGCCGTCTCGCCCGCCTCGGACGTGTGGGCGTTCGGCGTCGTGCTCTACCGGTTGCTCACCGGCAGGCTGCCGTTCGACGGGCGCGACTGGCCGGCGCTCTTCCTGGCCGTGCAGCACGCGGAGCCGCTCCCGCCGGGCCCCGAGGCCCCCCCCGCTCTCGCTCGCCTTGCACTCTCGTGTCTCTCGAAGCGCGCCGCCGACCGCCCCTCCGCGTGGGAACCGGTGCTGCGGATCCTCGACGGCGCTCCGCCGGCCGCGGAGTTGGCGGCGGAGCGGCCGCCGGCCCCGAAGGACGCCGCGCTCGTCGGGCGCGACCGTGAGCTCGAGCGGCTCGGTGAGGTCGTCGCCCGCGTGGCCGGCGGCGTCGGCGCCTGCATCGTGCTCGGCGGCCCCACGGGCAGCGGGACGACGTCGCTCGCACGTGCGGCGCGCGACCTCGCGCGCCGGAACGGCTTCGCGTGCATCGAAACGACCGTCACGCCGCTCCAGGGCCTCGTCCGCCCGCTCCTCGAGGCGACGCGACGCTGGGTCGAGGGTCCGCTCTCCGGGCGCCTCGAGGAGGACCGGTTCGGCTCGGCGGGCGGCCTCGCGAGGCGCCTCCTGGAGGAGCCGTCCGTGCGGTTCGAGCCGCATGGGCAGACGCTTTGGATCGTCGAGCATCTGCTTCGGCAGCTCGCCGCCGAACGGCCCCTCGCGGTGGTCGTCGAGGACGCGGAGGAGGCGGGGACGGAGGACGTCAAGGCACTCCAGCACCTGCAGCTCCGGCTCCCGGGATCGCCGATCCTGCTGCTCGTGACCTGCGCGCTGGACCGGGGCGCCGCGGACGCCGCCACGCGTCTCGCGGAGGCGCCGGGTGCCGTGCGGCTGGACGTGGGGCCGCTCGCCCGCGAGAGCGCGCACCGGCTGCTCATGCGCGTCGCCGACGTGGGTCGCGTGGCGCCGGACGTCGCCCGCCGCATCCTCGACGTGGCGCAGGGCAATCCGCTCTTCACGATCGAGCTCTTCCGCAACCTCGTCGCCTCCCGGATCATCGCGCGCGAGCACGATCCGGCGTCGCCCGGGAGGTGGGCGCTCGTGCCCGGCCCCGCGTGGGGCGCGGAGACGTTCCCGGCGCGGCTCAAGGACCTCTACGCAACGCGCTTGACACAGCTCGCTGAGGAGGACCGCGTGCTCCTCGACGCCGCCGCCGTGGACGGCATCCTCATCGACGGCGAGGCGTTGGCGGCGCTGCTGGACCGGCCGTTGCTCGCCGTGCTGCGCGGCCTCCAGAGGCTCTACCGCGACGGCGGGTTCGTCGCGTCGGGACCGACCAGCTACCGGTTCGCGAACGCGATCACCCGGGAGGCGATCTACCATGACCTTGCGCCCGACCTGCGGCGCGCGCTGCACTTGGACTTCGCCCGCCATCTCGAGGCGAGGCAGGTGGGCGAGCGCGACCCGGAGCGCGTCGGGCTCCACTGGGAGCGTGGCGCCGACCCGGAACGCGCGCGGCCCTACCTCCGTCGCGCCGCCGCCGCCGCGATCGCCCGGCAGGAGGTGGCGCGGGCCATCGACCTCGCCGCCCGGGCGGGGATCGAGCCGGGTCGCATCGCGGCCGCCGACGCGCTGGCGGCCGCGGACCTCGTCCTCGAGCTCGGCAACTGCTACTACGTCACCGGTCGGGCGGAGCAGGCGGAGTCGCTCCTCTCGGTGCTCCTCGACGCCGCGCAGGGTGACGACACCCTGCGGCTGCGGGCCTTCGTGCAGCTCGCGCTCTTGCGTTACTACCTCCGGGGCGTCAGCGACGCGGAGGAACGGGAGGTCCTCCGCGCCGCGGACGTGCTCCCGTCGGGCCGGGAGAAGGGGCTCGCCCGCTATCTGCTCGGCGTCGTCGCCAAGTTCCGCGGCGAGCTGGCCGCGGCCGAGGCCCACCTCCGCTCGGCGGACGAGGTCTTCCGCGGCGCGGGGCTCGATGCGCCCCATTCGTCCGTTCTGGATCAGCTTGCCTCGATCGCGTTGCGGCAGGGGCGGCTGCGCCAGGCGCACGCGTTGTACGAGGACGCGGCGCGGATCGCGGAACATTGCGGGCGCCGGCCGAACGCGGCCGCGAGCCGGGTCAACGCCGCGCTTGCCTCCCTCGCGCTCGGCAAGCTCGAGAGGATGGGGGAAACGCTGGACCGCGCCATCGTGGAGTTCGAGATCGAGGGCGCTCTGAACCTCGCGTCGCACGCCCGAGCCCACCTCGGGCTCGTTCGACTCTCGGAGGGCGATGTCGATGCGGCACTCGAGCTTGCGGGGGACGCGGCCGAGTGGCTCGAGCGGAACGTCCACCTGACGGGGTTCGCGTACGCGGCGACCGTCCATGCGCACGCTCTCGCCATCCGGGGTCGGTTGGACGACGCGGAGTCTGCACTCCACCGCTCGGCCGCGGCCGCCGCGAAGGTCTCGACCCGTCGCGACCTGGAGCGCGCCGAGGCCTTGCGCGCCCTGTGCGCCACCTGGCGAGGCGATGCTGCTACGGCCGCTGCGGCTGCGGCCGCCGTCGCGGAGCTCGCACGGCTCCAGGGCACGAGCGGCTGTGTCCCGACGCTCTTCCTTGCCGAGGCCGGCGCGTACTTCGGCGCGGCGCCGGCGTTGAAGGAGGTGATCGCCCGACTCCCCCCCGCCGGATCGGAGGAGGCGCTCGTGGCGACCGCGCACGTCGTGGGCGCGGCGGTCGTCGCCGGCGCGGACGCACCTGCCCCGCTGCTCGGTCAGGCGGCGACGGCCCTGCGCGGGGTGACGGGCGAGGGGGGCGCGTGCCTCCGCGCGTTGGGGCGCCTCTTCGAGATGCGCTGGCGGGCGCGGGAGGGCGATGCGCGAGGCGCCGCGATCCTCGCCACCGACGGGATCGAGGAGGCGCGCGCGCTCGGTCATGTGTGGCTGGAGTTGCGGCTGCTCGCGGAACTCGTTCGCCTCGTGCCCTCGGACCAGCACGGAACCCGGTACGCGGCGCGCCTCGAGGCGGCGGCCCATGGCATCGGGAGCGGAGCGGCCCGCGACAGGCTCGTGACGGCCTGGACGGGCCTTGTTCGCTAGGGCATGTGCTCCAGTTCGCTCGCAACGTAGGCCCAGTTGGGCACGGGCTTCGCCGCCTCGATGAACGCGTTGCGCACGAAGAGGCAGTGCGCCGGCTCCGGCGGCATCAGGCACGTCAGGCCGAGGCACTTGGTGATCGCCTGCGTGACCTTGAGGTGGAGCGGGCCGCCCGGCGGCGGTCCTCCGGGTCCGTTCAGGCGAACCTGGATGAAGTCGAGCATCTCGTGGGCCGTGAAGATGCCGCACGGGATGTCCGGCCACGTGTTGGAGTAGGGGAACGCGGGACCGGGATCGTCCGGGGTGGTGACGCCGCTCCCGTGCTCGAGGTTGGCGAGGCACCTCGGCCACTGTTGCGTCTGGGCGCAGCGGAACGCTGCGATGACGAAGGCGCAGTGCTTCTGTTCCGTCAGCGGTCCGCCGGGCTCCGATCCGAGGTGCGTGTCCTGGCGGCATACAAACGCCGCGTCACGGATCGCGGCTCCCTCCTTCGGCTTGTGCACTTCGACGAGGCGCTCGATCGCGTCGAGCACGGCGCCGACGGGCGGCGAGTCCGGGGAGCAGGACACATGGGACCAGGTCGCGCACGCCGTGACGAGCGCCGCCACAAGCGCCAACCCGCGAATCCGACGAGACATCGGTCCCTCCTTCGCGCGGGCCCCGCCCGCTGCCTCCATCGTGACACCCCGGGGGAAGGGGGGTCAAGTCGGCAGCCGATTCACGGCTCCGCCGCCCGCCCATCGGGTAGCCTTGGGCCCCTAACACATGCCCGACTCCCGGCTCGCCCGCCTGAAGACGCTCCTCAAGGAGCGCGCCGTGAAGTTCGGCGACTTCACCCTCTCGGGCGGCGCGAAGTCCGACGTCTACGTGGACGGCCGGCTCTTCACGCTCTCCGCCGAGGGGGCGGCGCTGCTCGCCGAGCTCCTGTGGGAGAAGATCGCGCCGCTCAGGCCGGACGCCGTCGGCGGCATGACCCTGGGCGCGGACCCGATGGTCGGCGCGATCCTCCACCACGCGGGCAAGCTCGGCGTCCCGCTCGCGGGTTTCCTCGTCCGGAAGGAGCCGAAGGGCCACGGCACCAAGCGCTCCGTCGAGGGCCCGAAGCCCGACGAGACGAGACCCCGTGTCGTGATCGTCGAGGACACGTTCACCTCCGGCGGCTCCGCTCTCCAGGCCGCGGCGCGCGTCCGCGAGGAGTGGAACGCCGAGATCCTCGGCGTCTTCGGCCTCGTGGACCGCGAGGCGGGCGCGGCCGAGGCCTTCGCGGCCCAGAGGATCCCCTTCCACGCCCTCCTCCGGCTCGCCGAGCTGCGTTCGTAGGCCGGCCCCCGAGGCCCCCTCACGACCGATAGAATGGACCGGTGCGCGCGCTCCTCCCCCTGCTTCTCGCCGCCGCGGCCCTCGCCGACTCCGTCCACCTGAAGAGCGGCAAGAAGATCGAGGGCGCGGTCGTCGCCGAGGACCCCGAGGTCGTCGTCAACCCGTTCAACTCGACGCTGCCCGGGATGACGCTCGGCGTCCAGCGGTTCCCGAAGGAGAAGGTCAAGTCGATCGACAGGACGCCGCCGCCGGAGATGGAGTTCCAGCGCCGGATCCTGCGCGCGAAGGACGCGGCGGCCGCCATCGAGCTCGCGGACTGGTGCCTCGCGCAGCGGCTGAAGGACGAGGAGGAGCTCGCGCTCGAGATCGCGCTCCGCCTCGAACCCTCTCAGGAGGACGCGAAGAAGCGGCTCGGCGCGAAGGCACCGAAGCGCAGTTGGCTCGAGGACGCCGCGCTCGCGCGCGAGTACCTCGCGGCGGACGAGGCCGGTCGCGACCGCGTGCTCGTCCGGGTTCCCGACGAGTTCACCTTCGGTGCGCGCTATCTTCGCCGCGCGTGGCGTTCGGCGCACGATCGCAAGGGATACCAGAAGGACCGGGCGATCGCGCTGCGCGCCGACAAACTCGCGGACAACGCGCGCTACACGGTGTTCGTGCCTGAGAGCTACGATCCGCTCCTCCCGACGCCGCTCGTCGTCGGGCTGCATGGCGGGGGGGCCGGGGGGGCCGACGGGAAGCTCGTCGTCGGCAGCGGCGTCGAGGCCATGAACTTCTACCAGAGCCAGTGCGACGCGCGCGGCTGGATCTGCGCGTGCCCGACCGCGGCGACCGCGGGCTGGGGCTCGCGGCCGAACTGCGAGCTGATCGACGCGATGCTCGAGGAGCTGCTCGCCCTCTACAACGTCGACGAGAACCGGATCTACCTCGTCGGCCACTCGATGGGGGGCGGCGGCACGTGGGCGCAGGGGTCGCGGCTCCCGGAGACGTGGGCCGCGATCGCGCCGGCCTCCTCGTTCGGCGTCGAGGGGATCGCCGCGCTCGAGAAGACACGGACGGGCTTCTACGTCTACCACAGCGACGACGACCAGCGCTGTTCCGTGGACGGCGTCCGCCCGCAGATGCAGAACCTCGTGGGGACGGGGATCGACTTCGTCT
>Ga0187894_10001852_pt1 | contig 26366 bp, 20 predicted proteins | sample GBC1701081metaG_FD_136650 | JGI IMG/M metagenome (GOLD analysis project Ga0187894, IMG submission 136650) | White microbial mat communities from a lava cave in the Kipuka Kanohina Cave System on the Island of Hawaii, USA - GBC170108-1 metaG ... | reverse complement strand
TACCCCCTTGAACCACATCGTCAATCCTAGCCCGATGCCGCAACGCCAACCTTTCGAGCCGCCGCTGTCGCCGTTTCGCCTCAATCTGCCGCCTGACGATGGCGAATACCACTCCGTCAGCCACCTCCTCGACACCGACTTTCCGCCCGCCGAACCAATCCTTTGCGGGCTGCATCGCGGCGACCTCGCCGCTCTCGTCTCGGACGATGCCCGCGCCAAAACCACCTGGCTGCTCAATCTCGCTCTCGCGCTGGCGGGCGCACAGCAAGCCCCGTTTGCCCCTGCCGCTCAACGATTTCGCGGCGTCGTCTATCTGAGCGGTGATGCCGCGCCCTGCCGCATCAAACAACAACTCGCTGCCATGCTGCCGCACACCGGAAATCCTGAAATCGTGGCGCAGAACATCGTGCCGATGCTCAACTACCGCGTCAACGGCGACCGCCTCGACCTCACCAATGACCAGCATTGGCAAGCCTTGACGGCTCGCTTCGACGATCTGCTGCCCGATGTCATCCTCGTAGACGGGGTGAACATCACGGCGGCGGCAGGCAACAGTCAGAAAGCCGCCCGCCAACAGGCGCTGCAACAATGGAAAGACTTGGCGGAAGACTTGGGCTGTGTGGTGATTGTGACGCAGACCACCGGCAAGGCGAATCGCCTCCGGCAAACGGCGATTGCCAATCTTTCTGAGAGTGTGGACGCGATTTATCAGTTATCAAGTGATGCCAGACACGGCAGCGACTATCGCTTGCTGAGTTGTGAGCAGAGTGGATGGGACGCGCCGGAAGCGGTACATTTACGACTTGAGGAAGCCGAGCAATGGTATCACCTCATGCCACCGGAAGAAGCGGCGGCGCTTGCTGACAAAAGCGACTTACCGACGATCATGGAGGTAGTGGAGTTTCTCGGCGACGGCTGGCAGGAGATTGACGCCATCACCCAGCATTTTGAAGGGCGGGCAAGCTCACGGCAAGTGGCGAAGTTGATTAAAGAAGCCTACCTCTATGGTTGGATATTTCGGCAAGGGAAGACCTTGCCGTGGCAATTGGCAAAACGCGGCAAAGCTGCTTTTGCCGACAGCAAAGCTAAAGCCGCCGAGCAAGCCAGAGCCGCAGAGGAAGCAGAAGCAAGGAAAAATGGCAGCGATGCAGAACCAATTAAAAATTAAGAATTAAGAATTAAGAATTACGGCGGCAGTCTCTTGATGCTTCCTTCTTCAGTGCAGAAAAATGGCAGCGATAGAACTATGCTCAAAAGGAAAAATGGCAGCGATGCAGAAAGCAATCTTCGCGCTCGCGGTATTAACTCGCTTGAGCGCGGCTGTCGAAGCTGCTGGGTCCGCGCAGTAAACTCGCGGTTTGGCGAATTTTGTGTTTGTCGAGCAGATGTCTGAGGCTTCTGACCGACATATTCAAAATTTCGGCGGCGCGGGTCTGATTGCCACCCGTGCGTTGTAAAGCGCGAATGATGTAGTCTTTTTCCAGTTGCGACAGATACGCCTCAAGGTCGAAGCCCTGATCCGGCAGATCAATATCGGTAATGGTACGCGGTTTGTACTTGAGGATTTTTTCGTGCAGGCGTTCCGCTGTGATACTGTTGCCGCGTTCGAGAGCAACGGCGCGTTCAATGGTATTTTCCAACTCGCGGACGTTACCGGGCCAGTCATAGGCTTCCAGATAGTGCATCGCTTCATCGGCGATTTCGAGAACCGGGCGTTTTGCCTGAGCGCTGTATTTCTCAAGAAAATGGCGCACTAAATCGGGAATATCTATGCCGCGAGCGCGTAACGGCGGCAACTCAATCGGAATAACGCTGATGCGATAGAAGAGGTCATTTCTAAAGGTATTTTCCTCGACCATTCGCGCCAAATCCCGATGCGTGGCGGCAACGACGCGACAATCTACGGGTATCTCTTCAATGCCGCCGACGCGACGAATGCTGCGCTCTTGTAAAACGCGCAGCAACTTGACCTGCATTGCCGCGGTCATTTCGCCGATTTCGTCAAGGAAGATCGTGCCGCCTTCCGCCGCTTCAAAGAGTCCTTTGCGATTGGCTGCCGCGCCGGTAAACGAGCCTTTCATATAGCCGAAGAGTTCCGATTCGAGCAGCGTTTCGGTGAATGCGCCGCAGTTGATAGAGACGAAAGGCGCTCCGGCTCGCGGCGACAGCGTGTGAATTGCCCGCGCTACCAATTCTTTGCCGGTTCCTGATTCGCCGGTAATCAGAATTGTCGAGGTCGTCGAAGCTACCGTTTCAATCATCTGATAGACCGCCTGCATCAACGGCGAACGTCCGATGATATTATCCATCGAATTGCGTTGCCGCATCTCGCGTTTCAGCAGTTCGTTCTCCTGTCGCAGGTGCTTCTTTTCGAGAACCTTGCCGACCTGAATTTTCAGTTCTTCAACATCGAACCCGGCGTCTTTGATGAGCAAATCTTCAGCGCCGAATCGCCACGCCCGCCGCGCTGTGTCTACGGTGGCAAAAGCGGTAATCATAATCACCTGCGTTTCCGGCGAAATCTCTTTGACGCGCTGCAACAGATCAATACCGTTGATGTCGGGCATTTTGACATCCGAGATCATCAGGTCGTAAACATTCTGGCGCACCAGTTCGAGAGCGCGAGCGCCATTCTCCGCCGTATGAACGGCATAGCCGCCGCGCTTCAAAACCAGTTCCAATAATTCGCGCATACTGCGCTCATCGTCTACAACCAAAATCTTTTCCATGATGTCCTCACACAAAAAGCGGATTTATCGCAGCGTACTTGCCACTACTCCGGGGGATGAGGCGGATGATTTTTCGGGGAGCAGTCGGGCGGTGGTCAGGTCGCTTGTTTCGTTGATAACTCTGCCGGCGGCGGGCAGACGAATGGTGATGCGTGTGCCGATGCCGAGTTCGCTGTCAACCAGAAGCTTGCCCTTATGGTCGCGCACCAGTTGATAGACAATCGCCATGCCCAGACCGGTGCCGCCGCTTGAGGAATTGAATGGTTCAAACAAGCGTTCTACCTGTTCTTCGGTCATGCCGGTGCCGGAATCGCCAAAGGTGATGGTCACATCCCTACTGGGCTTGGCTGTCAAGCTGACTTTCAGCATTCCGCCTTCCGCCATTGCCTGCATAGCATTGCGCGACAGATTCCAGAAGATTTGTTTCAATTGATTCTGGTCGCCGTGATAGTGGATTGGCTCCGGCGGATAGTCTTCAATAATCGTGTGATCGCTTCTGAGTTCCGGGCTGTTGCGGAGCAAGGTTATGGTTTCCGCAAGAATGCCAGCAAGTTCAATGCCGGCAAATTCGGTCTTTGGCGGTCGCGCATAGGTCAAAAAGTCCGAAACAATACGATTCAATCTTTCCGATTCCCGCAAAACGATATTCATTAACTGATGCTGGTCGGGCGATAAGCGCAATTCGCTGCCGAGCATCTGCACCGAGCCGCGCATCGAAGCCAGTGGATTACGGATTTCGTGCGCCAGACCGGCAGCCATATTGCCAAGCGCGGCGAGGCGGTCTTGCTGGCGAATCTGGCGTTCCATCTGCATCTTTTCGGCGAGGTCTTGAAAGTTCAAGATGTAGCCTTCTATTTCATCGTTGTCATCCACCAATGGCGCGACCGAAAAACCGAGATAGATTAGTTTGCCTTCGGCGTTACGACAATCAATATCGAATTGCGGCGGGTGCAGATTGGAGCGCACCGACGCCAAGCCCTCGGCAATCTGTTTTTCGATATTGCCGAAAATCGTCTGGATATTTTTGCCGCACACCGCCGCCGCTTTGTAGCCGGTAATCTCTTCAGCAGCGCGGTTGAAGGTTTCAATCTCCTGCCGCAGATTGGTTGTCACCATGCCGCTGCGAAGGCTGTCAATGATACGGTCGGAGCGGCGTTCCTGATGGCGCAATTCGCGTTCGAGCTTCATCTTTTCGGTCAAGTCCTGAAAGGTGAAGACGTAGCCGTTTGCCAGATCGTTTTCATCCACCAGCGGCGCAACCGAAAAGCCTAAATCTATCGTCTCGCCGTTTGCCTTGCGGCAATTCATATTCAGTTGCGGCAGACGGGAACCGTTTCTGAGCGATTCCAGCCCCGCTTCAATCTGTTTTTCGATATTGCCAAAGATGGTGTAGACATTGCTGCCACAGACTTCGGTTGCTTTATAGCCGGTAATCTCTTCGGCGGCGCGATTGAAGGTGATAATCTCGCCTTGTAAATCGGTGGTAATCAGACCGCTGCGGACGCTTTCAATAATGCGGTCATTGAAGAGCCGATTTTCCGCCAAATCTTTGGTTGCTTTGGCAAGTTGCGATTCATTGACCCGCGCCCGTTCCGCCAGTTGTCCCGATAGCGCCGAAACCGCCAGAATCGCCAGCAGATTCAAGGCGAACATAAACTGGCTCCACTTCAACCCGGAAGGCGAATAGGGCAACCAACCGGCAGCGCGGGAAGCCAAACCGCTCATCACTAAAAAGCCGACAGCAGCATAGAGAATCGCCCCCGAAACGCCGATATAGGCAACGCCGCTGCGCCCGAAAAGGGTGCTGGCAGCAAAGACAATCACCAGATAGAGCGCCAGAAACGGTGATTCGACATCGCCGGTCGAATAGACGAGCCAGGTGACGATGCCGAGGTCAACCGAGAGTTGCACATACGCCTGTACGACCAGCGAGAAGTTGCGCTTCAACGCCCAGAAGTAGAGCACCGATAAGACGCAAACCCCCATAAACAGCGATGCCAGCGCCGGAAAGAACGGGCGCGACGAATTGCTGCGCTCAATCACTCCAACGACAATCAGCAAGATGACCGCTATCAGCAGCCGCGAACCGATTAGCCATTGAAGTTTCTTTTGCATACGCAGTCCGTAGTCCGTAGCGCGTAGTCTGTAGCCTAAGGCTCCGGCGAAATAACAATCGCACAAGAAACCCTGCTACAAACTACGGACTACGGACTAAATTCTATTTGCCGCCGCCGGCAAGTTTGCCGATCAGCGTAAACAGTGGCAAATACATAGCGATGACGATTGTGCCGATGGTGATACCAAGGAACATAATCATAGCCGGCTCTAACAAACTCAACAAGTTGGCAATTGCCGCATCAACCTCTTGTTCGTAAAAGTCAGCAATCTTCGATAACATCGAATCCATCGCACCGGTCTGTTCACCAACGCCGATCATCTGGCTGACCATTATCGGGAAGACCTGCGTTGCTTTTAACGGTTCGACGAAGGTTTGCCCCTGTTCGATGGCAGCGCGGACTTTCAAGATGGCGTCGGCGATGATGACGTTACCGGCAGTTCGCGCCGTAATGTCGAGCGATTCCAGGATCGGCACGCCGGAACTCATCAAGGTCGAAAGTGTGCGGCTGAATCGCGCTACAGCAATCTTTCGCATGATGATGCCAATAACCGGCAACTTCAGAATCAGCTTATCAATGACGTGCTGCCCTTGATCGGTCTTGTAGTAGGCTTTCAAACCGAAGACAATCGCCCCGATAATAATGGCAATCAACCACCAGTAGCCCGCCATAAAACTCGACATGGCGACGACCATTTCAGTCAGCCACGGCAATCGTTCACCCGGTCCAAGCAAGCCTTCAAAGATGTTTTTGAACGCCGGAATAACGACGATCATAATTACCGAAATCACGACGATGGCGATGACGATAACGGCAATCGGATAGACCAGGGCGCTTTTGACATCGCTCTTCAACTTGACCATCTTTTCCAGATAGGTCGAAAGCCGTTGCAGAATGATGTCGAGGATACCGCCGGTTTCGCCCGCCGCCACCATATTGCAATAGAGGTGGTCGAAGGCGCGTGGATGCTTCGCCATCGAATCGGCCAGCGTCATACCGGATTCAACATCGCCGCGAACCTGAAAGATAATCTTTTGAAAATACTTGTTGTCCTGCTGTTGCCCAAGAATCTCCAGACACTGAACGAGCGGGAGTCCGGCGTCAAGCATAACCGAAAACTGGCGGGTAAACAAAGCGAGGTCTTTACTTTTGACCTTTTCGCGCCCGATTTTGGGCAGACTGATGTCGCGCCCTTTCTCTCTGGCGCTGGTCAAAATAACCTGCTCGCGTCTGAGCATGGATTCCAGAGCGCCACGGTCTGTCGCTACGCGCTCACCGACAACGATTTCATTAAATCGGTTGCGTCCTTTATAAACATAAGTCGGCATTTGTCACCTTCAATAATGCTTCGGGGGGAGTCAACAAGCAGGGGCAACACGGATGCAGAGTCCGTAGTGCTTAGTCCGTAGCCCGTAGTAAAAAGCGAACGATGTGGCTGCTAAAAACTACGGGCTAAAAACTACGGACTACGGATTATTTCCCGACTCTGCCGAGCGGGTTCAAGGGTCTGCCGCCCTGTGGCGCATATTGATTGCCACCGGGGCGACCGGGCTGCGGCGATGTGGGTTGTTGTCCCTGCAAAGCCGCCATGCCACGATTGATAATATCCTGTAATTCGTCCGAGTTCGATGACCGCGCCATCGCCAGTTCGAGCGTAATCTGTTTCTTGAAATAGAGACTGGCAAGCGATTGATTAAAGGTCTGCATACCGAATTTCTCCTGTCCGGTTTGCATCATCGAATAGACCTGATGAATTTTGTCTTCCCGAATCAGGTTACGAATAGCCGCATTCGGCACCAGAATTTCCATCGCCAGACAACGCCCCTGCCCGTTGGCTTTCGGTAACAGCGATTGCGTAACGATGCCTTCCAGCACCATTGAAAGCTGGGTGCGAATCTGCGCCTGCTGGTGCGCCGGAAAAATGTCAATGATACGGTTGATGGATGACGATGCCGAATTGGTGTGCAAGGTGGCAAACGTCAGGTGACCGGTTTCGGCAATTCGCAGCGCCGTCTCGGTCGTGTCGAGGTCGCGCATTTCACCGATGAGAACAACGTCCGGGTCTTGACGCAGAGCAGCACGCAAGGCATTGGCAAACGAATGCGTATCGGCGTGGACTTCGCGTTGATTGACCAGACAATTCTTGTGCGAGTGCAAATACTCAATCGGGTCTTCAATGGTAATCATATGTTCGTGGCGGGTGCGATTGACCTTATCGAGCATTGCCGCCAGCGTCGTTGACTTACCAGAGCCGGTCGGACCCGTTACCAGAATCAAGCCGCGTGGTTTTTCGCAGAGTTTTTCGATAATCGTCGGCAAGCCCAATTCTTCAAAGGTGCGAATATCATAAGGAATGGAACGAAAGACCGCGCCGACCGCGCCGCGTTGATTGAAGAGATTGGCGCGAAAGCGTGACAAGCCTTTGATACCGAAAGAGAAATCGAGTTCGAGATTCTCTTCAAAACGATGTTTCTGAGCATCGGTCAGCACCGAGTAGGCCACCTGTTTGGTATCGGCGGGTGTCAGTTCCGGGTAATCTAACGGGCGCAAGGTTCCGTGAACCCGCACCATCGGCGCAGAGTTCGTGGTAATGTGCAAATCCGAACCGCCGAGTTCGGTCATCTTGCGTAACAGTTCGCTCAAAATAATTTCTGCCATAATGCCTCATAGGTTACAGGTTACAGGTTACAGGTTACAGATGGGCAGTTTCGCCTGTCCCCTATCCCCTGTTCCCTGTAACCTATTTAACTGTCTCTCTGACGACCTCTTCAATCGTCGTCAAGCCTTGTCGAATCTTTTCCAATCCGCTCATGCGGAGCGTCAACATTCCTTCATCCAATGCTTTGCGGCGCAGTTCCAAACCGGATGCGCCGACCAGAATCAACTCTCTGATCTCTTCGGTTATCTCCATCACTTCGTATAGACCGACGCGCCCTCTGTATCCCGTGCCGTTACAGGCGGCGCAGCCCGTTCCCTTGTAGGTGCGAATCTCTTTGGCTTCGCTGGCGGCAAAGCCAATGTCCACCATTGCCTCCGGCGGCATCTGCATTTCGACTTTACATTCTTTGCAGATGCGGCGGATGAGGCGTTGCGCCTGAATGAGGTTGACCGAGGTTGCCACCAGGAATGGCTCAATACCCATATTCATCAGGCGGCTGACGGTGGACGGCGCATCGTTGGTATGCAAAGTGGATAAGACCATATGCCCGGTGAGCGCCGCTTTGACGGCAATTTCCGCCGTCTCAAAGTCGCGGATTTCGCCGACGAGAATGATATTCGGGTCTTGGCGCAGGAAGGAACGCAAAGCGGTGGCGAAGTTCAAGCCGATGGACTCCTTCATCTGTACCTGATTGATCCCTTGCAGGTTAAATTCAACCGGGTCTTCGGCGGTTATAATGTTGGTTTCCGGCGTGTTCAGACTCTGCAAAGCGGAATAGAGCGTCGAGGTCTTACCGGAACCCGTCGGACCCGTAACCAGTACCATGCCGTATGGTTTAATGATATTGCGTTTAAAGCGGTCGAGACTGTGCGCCTCGAAACCAAGTTTGGTCATATCGAGCCGCAAATTCTCTTTATCGAGGAGACGTAACACAATCTTTTCGCCGAAGATGGTTGGTAGGGTTGAGACACGGAAATCGAGTTCACGGGTACGCCCTTCGAGTTTGATGCGAATTTTGATGCGTCCGTCCTGTGGCAAGCGTTTTTCAGCGATGTCGAGACGCGCCATAATCTTTAGTCGTGAGGTCAAGGCATCGCGCATCTTCAACGGCGGACTCATGATGTTGTAGAGGATGCCGTCCATGCGGAAGCGGACGCGAAACTCTTTTTCATACGGTTCGATGTGAATATCAGAGGCGCTGCGCCTGAGTGAATCTACGAGGATGACATTGACCAATTTGACGACCGGCGCATCTTCCGCCATGCGTTCGAGATTTTCGAGGTCAATCTCCTCTTGTTCTTCGACTTCAAGATTTTCTGCATCGTAGCCGTATTCGTCCTGATGACCTTGTGTGCTTTCGGCAACGAGGTCTTCCATGACGCGGGCGAGTTCGAGTTCACGCGAAGTGCCGTAATACTTTGAGATTGCCAAAAGCAGCGTTGTTTCGCTGACGACGACCGGCTCAATGGAAAGCCCGGTCATAAATTTGATGTCATCAATGGCGAAAACATTAGTCGGGTCAATCATTGCCAGCGTCAAGGTCGCGCCGACTCTGGAAAGCGGCAGCACCATGTATTTTTCGGCGGTTTCCTGCGGCACCAGAGCAACGGCGGCGGGGTCTACTTCAAAGAGGTCGAGATTGACTGATGAAACGCCATATTGACGGCTGAGAACGGCAGTCACTTCTTCATCGGAGAGCATTCCGAGTTTAACAAGGGTTGAGGCGAGTCTGCCGCCATGAACACGCTGATAATCGAGCGCATCTTTCAATTGCTGCGGGGTGATGAGATTTTCTCTGAGTAGCGTTTCACCGAGTTTCGCCGACATATCGTGAAGTGTTCCTGTCCTAAAAATGTATGAATGCGAATATAAATCTGCCTGAGCGGGGTGAGTCTCACGCCAGAGTAACAACCGACCGAATCGTTGATTGAAAGGTCAATTGGGGGATTTGCAGCGGTTACGACAGGTTGAAGCATAGGTTGCAGGGGCAGTTCGGGCTATTCGTTCAGGCAATCGGGCAGAAGTGGGATGAGCCAATTGTCCTGAGAGGAAATACGAAAAGCAAGTACCTTTTACCATCGCCTTCCAGAGGTGTCAATAATAATTAGATAGATTGCTGGCAGAAACCCGCCCTGACGAGCGGGCGGGCGGCTGCTGGTAGAGAACTCCCTATTGGCATAGGGAAAATCCTGATAGCATCTGCATAGTTGAATGTACTAGAGTAATAAACGTAATTGCCAGAGTTGGAATGCCCTTGCCATTTCTTCCTGCAATTATGCAATGAAACTGTACTCTGCAAATTGCGATAAGAAGCCCGCCCTTCCTGACAAGCGAAGGCGGCGCTTCGCGCCGCCTTCGCTTGTCAGGAAGGGCGGGCTTTGTCGTTTCTCTCAACAACGCGCTATTATCAGAGAACACCCGTAATGGTACATTCTATTGCCGGATAATTTTCACTAGCCGTAACCGCTATAGATTATGGACAACTCAAAAAAGATTCTTCTCGTTGAAGATTATAAAGATATACGCGAAATGCTGGCGGCTCTGCTTATCGGCAAGGGCTTTCAAGTAAGTACCGCCATAGATGGCAGTGATGGGTTGAAACAGGCGCAGGCCAACCCGCCCGATTTAATTGTCACGGATACCAATATGCCGAAACTCAGTGGCATTGACATGACCAAACAACTGCGCCAGATGCCGGAGTTTGCCACAACACCGATTATTGTGCTGTCTTCGGATCGCTTTGTGCAGCGGGCGGCGTTACAAGCGGGAGCCAATGAGTTTCTGAAAAAGCCCATGAGCTTTGCTACCTTGTTAAGCATTATAGAGCGTCTGCTTGGTCTCTCTTTAGAATCAGCCGCCAGTCTCGCTCTGAATAAATAGTGCGTTACTGAGAACAAACTTCTGACATAATTCGCGCAACTGCATAATATCGTTATGCAAAACGCTGGCAAGAGCCGTAACGCTGCCGTCATTAGCTGCTTTGGTTTCCGTCAAGGGCAATAATTTTTCGCGGGTGGCGTCTATGCGCTCAATTAGTTCCGTTATCTGGCGCTCAAAAGCCTGTAACCCTTCAATAAAAATTTTTCTATCCATACCTGTTCCCACTTCTTTTATTATTCGCTGTTCTCCTCACAAGCCGCTAAGATTGCATTTGCAATGCCAAATCGGAGAAATTTTCACGAGTGACGCTAAGTGATTGCTATACAAATAGTTGATTGGTTTTAAGAGCAGTATGGCAAAAAAAGAGTTGTATGATAATCATACTGTCAGGCGATTTGGCGAATAGCTAAAGGACATAACCAATGATATTACCCTTTGTGGCTTACGAGGAGTTTTTCTGGCAGAAAATACGAGCCTATTGTATTGACGTTTCACAAACCCGAAATGCGGCAGTACACAGACTTCGCGGCAGCGTAAGCCAATGGTACTACTTCATGTTAAAGCAAAGTTTATAAAATTGAAATCGAGTTGAGGAAACGCTTATAAAGCCGTTGGATGGAGTGCTTAAAATGTCTACCGAAACTTATCAACCAAAACCGGAGCATAAATTCACCTTTGGACTATGGACGGTTGGCAATCGTGGGCGTGACCCGTTTGGCGAAGCGGTACGGGAAGCGATGTCGCCTGCCGACTTGGTGCGCTTGCTTGCTGCGGTTGGCGCGTATGGCGTGAACCTCCACGATAACGATTTAGTACCGATCGATGCAACGCCGCAGGAGCGTGACCGCATCGTTAGCGACTTCAAAAAGGTCTGCGACGAAAACAACCTGAAAGCGCCGATGGCAACCGTTAATCTCTTCTATGACCCGGTGTTTCGGGATGGCGCGTTTACTGCGAATGATGCGGCGGTGCGGGCTTACGCGGTGCAGAAGACCATGCGAGCGATGGATATTGGCGCGGAGCTCGGCGCAGAAATTTTTGTCCTGTGGGGCGGACGCGAAGGCACAGAGACCGATGCCTGCCGCCGCCCTGATGAAGCCGTTAAACGCTTACGCGAAGCTGTCAACTATCTCTGCGACTACTCCCTCGCGCAGAATTATAATTATCGCTTGGCGCTGGAAGCCAAACCGAACGAACCACGCGCCGATATTTATATGCCGACGACGGGCGCATACCTCGCCTTCATTGCGACGCTCGACCACCCGGAGATCGTCGGCGTCAACCCGGAAATGGCGCACGAACACATGGCGGGATTGAATATGACGCACTCGGTAGCGCAGGCGTGGGAAGCGGGAAAACTCTTTCACATAGACTTAAACGACCAGATACCGGGACGCTACGATCAGGATTTGCGTTTCGGCTCGGCGAATCCGAAAGCGGCTTTCTGGCTCGTCAAATTTCTCGAAGATGTTGGTTACGCTGGCTCGCGCCATTTCGACGCGCATGCCTATCGCACCGAAGATTATGAAGGCGTAAAAGATTTTGCGCGAGGCTGTATGCGAACATATCTGATTTTGAAAGAGAAGGCGCAACGGTGGAGCGCCGACGCGGAGATTCAAGCGATATTGGCGGAGATAAACGAACAGGACAGCAATGTGCCGGAGTTTCGCCGCTACTCAACAAAAGGCGCAGCGACACTGCTGGCATATCAATTTGACCGCGTGAGTTTATCAAAAAAGCGATTGCCATATGAACGACTCGACCAATTGACCACCGATCTTCTGCTAGGCGTTCGCTGAAAGGATGATATTGATTATGCAAACCTCAATGGATGAAGCGCAACTGAAAGCGTTGCTGAAATCAGCAATTGTAGAAGTATTTGAAGAGCGGCGCGATTTCCTACGCGATTTAATTGCAGACGCTCTTGAAGACATTGCTCTGGCGCGAGCAATCGAAGAAGGCGAGAACAGCGAATCTGTCACGCGGGACGAAGTTTTCAAACTGTTCGAGGTTGAAGCGTGAACATCAATTTCAAACAGAATTGGCTTAGTGATTAGCGGCATTGATTGAGGCAACATTTGTTCGCTGCTTAAACCGCAAAGAGATTTACAAATATTTCCCATAAAGCATCGTTGGCATATTTCAAGAGGGAAGGAAGACAACCTGATGATAAAATGCTTGCTATTTATTCATATAGCCGCACTGCTACTGCTAATTGGCTGCGCTTCCGTATCAGCGCAGGATTCGCAAGAATGCATTGACGCAAAAGCGAAGGCGCAACGCTATGATTTGCTGATTAAAGACTGGGCGAATCTCAATCGCTATCGCGCCGATAATGCTAAACTCACCGCGCCTGCAAAAGATGAGAACCGCGTCGTCTTTATCGGCGATTCAATTACCGACCTTTGGGATAATCCGGGCTTCGGCGGCTTTTTTCCCAGTAAACCTTATATCAATCGCGGCATTAGCGGGCAGACGACGACGCAAATGCTTCTGCGTTTTCGCCAGGATGTGCTGGCGCTCAAGCCGAAAATTGTTATCATTCTCGCCGGCACAAACGACATCGCTGGCAATCTCGGACCTTCGACGCTGGAAATGATTGAAGATAATCTGATTTCCATGATAGAACTTGCCAAAGCTGGTAATGTGCGGGTTGTGCTGGCATCGCTGCTGCCGGTTTGCGATTATAAGCTGAACAAAGAAGGCAAGGCGATTGTGCAGACAACGCGCCGTCCGCCGGAAAAGATTCGGGCGCTCAATGAGTGGATGAAAGAGTACGCAGCAAAGAATCAGGTGATTTATCTCGATTATTATGCGGCGATGGTTGACGACCAGGGCTTTTTGAAAGAAGGGCTGACTTATGACGGGTTGCACGCCGACGCCAACGGTTACGCCGTCATGTCGCCGCTTGCGGAAAAGGCGATTGCGGCAGCCATGAGAAGTAAAAAGGTAAAAGCAAAAGTGGTAGTGGCGAAATGAGGAAAAGGGTTCAGAGTACAGCCTTCAGGCTGATGTCACAGGATGCAGGACTTTCATGTACTCTGAACTTTCCGTTCCTATCACTGCAAGCAGTAAGAATGAGGGTTGTTATCGTGAAGGTACAGAGACAAGCTAAAGTATTACTCATCGCTGTTCTGGCGGCTTTCTGCACTGCCGCGTGTGTTTGCGGTCCGCAGGATCGTGGCGCAGTGAACAAGACCGGCGTTATCCGCATCGGGCTTTCGATGGACACTTTGAAAGAAGAACGCTGGCAGCGCGACCGTGACCTCTTCGTTGCCCGCGCTAAAGAACTCGGCGCAGAGGTGTTGGTACAATCCGCCAACAGCGACGACAACATTCAAAATCAACAGGTCGAAAACCTCCTGACGCAAGGCATTGATGTTTTGGTTATTGTGCCGCACAACGCCGAAGTTGCGGGCGCGGCGGTCAACTCCGCTAAGGCGCAAGGCGTCCCGGTGCTGAGTTACGACCGGCTAGTGAAAGAGAGCGAGCCTGACCTCTACGTTTCGTTCGACAATATCAAGGTCGGCGAATTACAGGCGAAGTACCTTTTAGACCGTGCGCCAAAAGGCAACTATATTTTGATAGGCGGCGCTCCAACCGACAACAACGCCAAGATGTTCCGCGAAGGACAGTTGAATATCCTGAAACCTGAAATTGATAAAGGCAATATCAAAATTGTCACCGACCAATGGGCGAAAGACTGGCAACCGCAAGAAGCCCTCAAGCACACCGAAAACGCGCTGACACAGGCGCAGAATAATGTCGTCGCCGTCGTTGCATCAAACGATGGCACGGCGGGCGGCGCGATTCAGGCATTGCAGGAACAACGGCTGGCGGGCAAGGTAGTCGTCTCCGGGCAGGACGCGGAACTTGCCGGATTGCAACGCATTGTCGAAGGCACACAGGCAATGACGGTCTATAAACCAATCACAAAAATTGCGTTGGCGGCGGCAGATGCGGCGGTGGCGCTGGCGCGGGGCGAATCGTTAAAAACGAATGGCACTGTCAACAACGGCAAGAAAGATGTGCCTTCGATTCTGCTTGAGCCAATCATCGTAGATAAAGCGAACATAGACAGCACGGTTATCGCCGACGGTTATCAAAAACGTGAAGACATCTACAAGAAGCCGTAAATAGTCCGTAGTGCTTAGTTCGTAGCAATGATTTCAGTCATCACGTAGCCTGAAATTTACGCTGCCTAAACTAAGTCCTACGGACTACGGACTAAAGCCATGCTTTTACAGATGCGCGATATTACAAAGAGCTTTCCGGGTGTTCGCGCCCTTGATGGCGTGACATTTGATCTGGCAGCCGGTGAGATTCACGCGCTGGTCGGGGAGAATGGCGCGGGTAAATCTACGCTGATGAAAGTTCTGAGCGGCGTCTATCCGGCAAGCGAACACGGCGGCGAAATCTATATTGACGGCAAACAGCAACGCTTCAATGGCATTCGTGATTCTGAAGCCGCCGGAGTAGCGATTATCTTTCAAGAGCTTTCGCTTGTGCCGGAGATGACCGTCGGCGAAAACATCTTTCTCGGACGCGAGCCGCGCACCTTTGGCGTCATTCAATGGAATGAGCTTTATCGTCGCGCTACCGAACTTCTTGAGCAGTTGCACCTGCCTATCAATCCGCGCACAGCGGTCGGACAACTCGGCATCGGGCAACAGCAACTCGTCGAAATCGCTAAAGCTTTGTCGCAGAAAGCGCGAATCCTCGTGCTAGATGAACCGACTGCCGCGCTCACCGAAACCGAAGTCGAAACCTTGGTCAAGATTCTCGAAGATTTGCGGGCGCGTGGTGTCGGGATGATCTACATTTCGCATAAACTCGATGAGGTTTTCCGCCTGAGCAATCGTATTACCGTATTGCGCGATGGCAAGACGATTGACACAACGGCAACCGCAGAGACTAACGAAGCGCAGGTGATTGCCAAGATGGTCGGGCGCGAAGTCAATCAGATATACCCGCCAGACACCCGGACGCCGGTTGATGTTGTATTTGAAGTGGATAACTTAACGGTTCAAGACCCGCACACCGGCAAGAAATTAGTGGATAACGTCAGCTTTCAGGTAAAGCGCGGCGAGGTTCTCGGAGTTGCCGGTCTGATGGGCGCGGGGCGTAGTGATTTGCTGATGGCGATATTCGGCGCACACGCCGGCAAAGTAAGCGGGCAAATTTTAGTCGAAGGCAAAGCGGTTGCCATTGCCAGCCCCAATGAAGCCATCGCACACGGCATCGGCTTCGTCACCGAAGACCGCAAACGGTACGGTTTGGTGTTGGAACAGGAGATTTTGAAGAATATGACTCTTGCCGGATTGAAACATCTATCCGGGCGTTTCGTCACCAATCTCGATAAAGAGACAGAACTTGGCGGCAAGGCGATGAAAGAGTTGCGCGTCAAAGCCAATTCGCTCTTTACCGTTGTCGGCACACTCTCCGGCGGCAATCAACAGAAGGTGGTGCTGGCAAAGTGGCTATTGAACAATCCGAAAGTGCTGTTTCTGGATGAACCGACACGCGGCATTGACATCGGCGCAAAGCAGGAGATTTATACGCAAATTGACAAGCTGGCGCGTGAAGGCTTGGCGATTGTGATGGTCTCTTCCGAACTGCCGGAAGTGTTGGGATTGTCGGACAGAGTGCTGATCTTGCGCGAAGGCAAAGTAACCGGCGAATTCACGCGCAAAGAAGCAACGCCTGAAAATGTGATGGCGCGAGCGACAGGCAGTTTTTGAGTCGTAAATCCACAAATTGAAGTCTCAATCAATAAACCCTATGAGCGAATCGAACCCTGAAAAATCCGGCGGCTTGAAAGAGATATTCGGCAATCTCGACTGGCGCACCTATACAATGGTCTTTGCACTTATCCTGATTTGGATTATCTTTGCGACAACCACAAACGGCGTCTTTCTGGAAGCCCGCAACCTCTCGAATCTGATGCGACAGGCAACCATCACCGGCGTACTCGCAGTCGGGATGCTCATGGTCATTCTGCCGGGACATATTGATTTGTCCATCGGTTCTGTAGCCGGACTTACGGGCGGGCTGGCGGCAATTTCGCAGGCGTGGCTCGGTTACGGTTTCATTCCCTCGCTGCTCATCGGCATTCTGGCGGGTGTGCTTATCGGCGCAATCCATGGCGTATTGGTCGCTTATGCCAACATCCCGGCGTTTATTGTTACTCTTGGCGGCTTGCTGGCATGGCGGGGCGCAATCAAAGGCATCAGTCAGGGCAACACCGTTCCGGTCAATCTGCCGGAGTTCAAAAATATCGGGCAATGTTACTTGAGAAAAGAGGTCGGTTGGGGACTGGCGATTGCGGCGATTCTGGCAATTGTCTTTTTCGCCTATCGCCGCTTTCAGGCACAGAAACGCTATGGCGTTGAACAGAACACGGCAACCCTGATTACCCGGGCGCTTGTGCCATCGGCGCTGGCGATTGCTTTCATTTATGTTTTGAATCAATATGCAGGCGTGCCGGTTCCGGTGGTCATCTGGATTGTCGTCGCCATCATCGGCATCTTCCTGACACAGAATACAACCTTCGGGCGTTACCTGTACGCCATCGGCGGCAACCCGGAAGCGGCGCGACTTTCGGGCATCAACATTAAACGCTACGTGGTGGCGGTCTTCTGCATTATGGGCGCTCTTGCGGCGCTCGGCGGCATCATCTATACCGCACGAGTCGGCAGCGCCGCGCCGGACGCCGGACGTTTGCTTGAACTCGACGCTATCGCCGCCTGCGTGATTGGCGGCACAAGTCTGATGGGCGGGCGCGGCACGGTCTTTGGCGCAATTTTAGGGGCGATTTTTATGGCGAGCCTCGATAATGGAATGTCATTGAAAAACTTTGAAGACTTCACACAGGATATTGTCAAAGGAGTGATTCTGGTGGCGGCGGTCGGGCTGGATATGATCGGGCGTAAACGCAGCTAAAATTCCCTTGCGGTTCTGCCCGTCTCTATTACAATTCTTATTTACACTCCCTCTGACGGATGATTGTTTTTGCATCCCAAACCGCAATACTGTCAGAGCGAGGTTCAGCAATCATAACGATGCACTCCATATCTTTCCTCAAGGGTTTTAATGAGTTTCACACGGTCTAGCGGTATTCTTCTGCACATCACTTCCCTTCCCGGCGATTATGGCATTGGCGACTTCGGACGCATGGCATATCGCTTTGTTGATTTTCTGGCAGGCAGCAAACAGAGCCTCTGGCAAATTCTGCCGCTCACGCCGACCGGCTTTGGCGATTCGCCGTATCAAAGCTATTCGGCTTTTGCCGGTAACACCAATCTTATTAGTCCTGAGTTGTTGGTCGCCGATGGCTTGCTCACGACTGCGGATTTACAGGATGTGCCAAGCGGCGACCCTGACCGCGTGGATTTCGGCGCGGTCATTCGTTTCAAGAATCGCCTGCTGGCGCGAGCTTTTGAAAATTTCAGCAACGCCGATACATCGCCATTGCAGGAGAGTTTCGCCGCTTTCTGCGAGTCTGCTGTCTACTGGCTTGATGATTACGCGCTGTTTCGCGCTCTGCTCAAGGCAAACCATCATGCGGTCTGGAATACGTGGTCGCCGGAGTTGGCGCGGCGCGATGATAAGGCGCTCAAAGCTGCTTACTATGAACATCAAGCGGAAATCGAAGCGCAGAAGTTTTATCAATTCCTCTTCTTCAAACAGTGGGCGCAACTCAAGGCGTATGCCAAAGAGCGCAGCATCAAAATCATCGGTGATATGCCCATCTTTGTCGCGCACAATTCGGCGGAGGTGTGGGCGAATCCGCAGATGTTTAAGCTCAACGACGATGGCAGCGCCAAAGTGGTTGCCGGAGTGCCGCCCGATTATTTCAGCGCGGACGGGCAACTGTGGGGCAATCCGATCTATGATTGGGAACGAATGCGCGACGATGATTTCGCGTGGTGGATTCAGCGAATGCGGGCGACGCTCGACCTTGTAGACATTGTTCGCATAGACCACTTCAGAGGCTTCGCGGCAACGTGGGAAGTTCCGGCAACTGACCAGACCGCGAAGAACGGCGTTTGGGTAGAAGCGATGGGGCAGGAATTATTGATTGAATTTGAAAAGACCTTTCACGATTTGCCGATTATGGCGGAAGATTTGGGAGTAATTACGCCCGATGTGGAAGCCATGCGCGACGATTTCGGGCTACCGGGAATGAAGATTCTACAATTCGGACTCGGCGGCGATGCGAAGAATAAGTATCTGCCCCACCACTACCCGCATAACGCAGTGGTCTATACCGGAACCCACGACAATGATACGGTGGTTGGCTGGTTTGAGGAACGAGCGGCGAGCGAAAAAGAGTATGCTATGCGCGAACTCGATTTCTGCCTGCGCTATCTAAATTCGGACGGCAGCGAAATTCACTGGGATTTCATTCGCGCCGCGCTCTCATCGGTAGCCAACGTCGCCATCATTCAATTACAGGATGTGCTGGGACTCGATTCTTCCGCCCGTATGAATTTACCGGCGACCGAGAAAGGCAACTGGAACTGGCGGGCGCGGTCTGAAATGCTATCCAAAGAGGTGAGCGACCGGCTGCGCGAAATGACTGAGTTATACGGACGGTAAAAGTCAGAACCGGGAGCGGTAGCGACCGGGTAGAGAAGTAAAAAGTAAAAAGTAAAAATGGTCTCCTCACTTTTGCCTTCTTATTTTTTACTTGGCGAACCACCTGGTCGCTACCGCTCCCGGTTCTGACCAAATTATTTATGAGTTTTTCGCGGTCACAGCAACTTGGCGCGTTGTTTTTGCTATTGCTACTCATCGCTTTGTTTGTTTATCGCTCCTGTTGATTATTGGATACGCTCCTTGAAAAAGGCGATGATTTTACTGTCCAAATCGCTGTAGAATTTGTGCGCCGTGTAGCAGACATCTAACTGGTCGGCTATATCTTTCAGGTAGCTGGTATATTGCGCCGGAATGACCGTTGCCCATTTGCCGTTGTTAGGGTCTTCTTTGAGCAGATCGCTATCATCAAGAAAACCGCCGTTCTTCAATGCCGCATAAATCGCTTCCGAATCTGTCGCTTCAAAACCGGGAATGCGCCAGAATCGCCGCGAGTAGACCGGCGACGGCTGATTGATGTTGAGCGACGCAGGAACGCCGCGACTGGTCAAATTATCGTAATTCTCTTTGGCTCTGGCGCTGCTTTCATCGCTGTCGTTTTGCGCCAATCCCCAAATTGCCGATACCGTGGTCACAGACATCGCGCCCTGCTGTCCGGCGGAGATGTACATTGCCGCCGCCTTGAAATTCAACGCATAAGAGACCCGCGACACAAATGCGCCGCCGTTGGAAATGCCGACGCCGAAGATTGGCTCATCGGCGCGTATCAATCCATTGGCTTTGAATTCCGCGAGCGTCGCCGCGACATTTTGAATATCGGCATTAGTTTCGGCTGGGTTGCGATTGTCCCACTGTTTATCATCGCGGTTGGCGCTGTCCATCGAGATCAGCGCGAAGCCTGCCGCCACCACATCGCGGGCAAAGATACGGTCTTCGACTTTATCAAAGAGGCTGGTGGCATTGCCGCCTGAGCCGTGAAAGCGAAAGACAACGCCAATGTGCGATTCAGGGAAATAGTACAACACCCGCGAGCCGTTTATTATCGTCAGGGTCGGCGTCCATTCCGGCGCACCCTTATAAGTTGCGGTGAGCGTGACCGGCGCTTTGAGCGTCAGGGTCGTATGCGCGGCAAAGGGGTCGGCGAGATTATCGGTATCGCCCGTCCAACGGTCAAAGACCAGCCCCAACGGGTTCGGATTCGCCCAAATGTGAACCACCGATTTCTTCTTGAATTTGCCGCCGCCGCTGCCGTCATTGATTGTCAGTGTAAACTTTTTGGCATAAGCTGAAACGCCGCATAGCGCCACTATCAAAACGAGAAATACTATTCTTTTCATCATCAACTTCCCCATTACTCTTTCTTCCAAAGGGGGAGAGCCTTTTGGAACCACAGAGCTTAGACGAGGGGAAAGAGAGAAAAGTTTGAGTTTTGCCTTGCCTTACTGGCGCGGCAAAGGCTCCGGCAAACTCGCTAAAGCATAAGCCAGCACGACCATAACGGCGGCGTTCTCCTGTAACTCTCGCGGCACGATTCTATCGAGCGTGTCGCCTGCCGTGTGATGATAGTTAAAGTAGGTGCGGCTGTCCTGAATCGGCGCAAGCGTCGGCGCTCCGGCAGCGTCAAGCGGGCTGATGTCTGCGCCGGTCGCACCCGCTGACGAACGAATCAGCGTTGCGCCGATGCCGCGCAGAACGGTTGACAATGGTTGCAGCATTGCCAATGCTTTATCGCTGGCGTGTGCCGAAATACCAAGCGGATGCCCCGCGCCCAAATCGCTTTCAATAGCGGCGATGTGATTTTTCACATCGGCGGCGTGATTTGCCGCGTAGGTTCTGCCGCCTGCCAAGCCGTTCTCTTCGTTCATCCACGCAATAACACGGATGGTGCGTTTCGGTTTCAAGCCCAACTGTTTTATCAATCGCACCGCTTCCATCGCAACAGCGACGCCCGCCGCATCATCGAGCGCCCCGGTTCCCAAATCCCACGAATCGAGGTGTCCTGAAACAATGACAATCTGTTCCGGGTTGTCGCTGCCCTTGAGGTCGGCAATCACATTATAGCTTTCAACCGGCGGTAAGGTCTGCGGCGTCAGGGTCAGGCGCATCTTCACGGTGGATTGTGCCGCGAGGTGAGCAATCAGTTCGGCATCTTCATTGGTGACAGCAGCCGCCGGTATGCGCGGCGCATCGGGCGCATAGTTCATGCCGCCGGTATGCGGCAAGCGATTGTCACCGCCGCCTGCCGAGCGATTCAAGGCTGCGACAGCGCCATAGCGGGCGGCAAAACTCGCGCCCGCGCCTCGATAGATGACGGCTTGCCCGTAAGCCGCTTCGCCCTGCCCTTGCATTGCCATCTGTTCATCATATTTGGCGTTGAATAAGACGATTTTCCCAGCAACCTTGCTTTGTCCCAAGGCGGCAAGTTGCTCGAAACTATCAACGACGACGACCTCGGCGGTTAGCCCTGCGGGCGGCGTGGCGACGCTGCCGCCAAGCGCCGTCAAGATAATCTTCTGCGTAGTATTCGGCGCTTGTCCGGCAAATTGCACCAGTTCGCCGGTTTCGACGCCGCGAACCCAATGCGGAACTGTGCATTTTTCAAGCTGGACGCTGAAGCCTTGCCGCCGCATCTCTTCGGCTACGTATTCAACGGCGCGGGCGGCTTGCGGCGATCCACTGAGGCGCGGTCCGATGTTGTTGGTCAGATACGCCACTTGTTTATAAGCGTAATCGCTCGCCAGCGCCGCCTGCTGCAACTGATTCAATTCATCAAGCAACTTTGGCGGATATTGATATGCCGGTTGCTGTTGCGCAAAAACAGGGAAGATGAAAAAAAAGAGGATGAGCGCCGTCAGAGCAGCCGAAACAGTCTTTGCCTTTTTCATGAACGATAATCATAAGTCGCCCGCCGAACAGAGGCAAAGGCGGGAAAGCGATTTTCAATAAATTCTGCGACTGTCCTTTCATTGAGAGTTGAGCTTGCGGCTGCATTACCTCCAGGCGGCAGAAGCGCAAAAAGAAACTGCTCTGTATTGGCGCTTTTTCTTCAATTAAGAATTAAGCATTAAAAATTACAGAGGCGTTCGCTTCATCCTTCATTCTTAATTTTTAATTCTTAATTGGTTTCTACATCACTGCCATTTTTTATTTCTACGCGCTATTCCCTACTGGGAGCGCGGACGTCCACGTCCGCAGGGTCTCGGCGGGCAAGCCTTTTGTGAACACTAAGGTTCACCACTTGACGCCAGGCGGACGTGGACGTCCGCGCTCCCAGTAAATTGATTCTCTATCTCTTCAATGTTCTTTGCATCGCTGCCATTTTCCTTTCCGTATCTGCGCGTTTTTTCGTTAAATGCTTTGCAATCAGCATTTCCGAACCACTTATCGTTGCCTCTGCATAGCAGATACATCGCTGCCATTTTGCCTTTCTGCACAAAAGACTGCACCAAACACTGCATATAACACTGCACGGCGAACTGCACGGGGTCTGTGCATCGGAGGATTTTTTATTCAATTACGAATGCAACATTGAGAATTGAGAGCCCCCGTCGTAATTCTTAATTTTTAATTAGCATCTGCCTTCATCCCGACGCCGCGCACACCATCACCTTGTCGCCATCCGGTTCGCGGGTTCTCCTCGCTGCCCCGCAAGTTGCGCCGCAAACCGTGATAGCGGCGTGTCTCTTTAAGGTCGAACGGTTTGCCAAAAGCGCCCGGTCGCTCGCCGCCCAAAGCAGCGACAGAGGTTTTTCGTTAAACCATTAAACCACCGTAATAGTACCTTATTGACACACAATGTCAAGGGCGTTATTGAATAACCAGAAACGAGGGATGAGGATGACGGGTTGTGCAGCATTATTGCCCGTCAAGGTAGCGGCATTGTTGCTCGTCAAGGTAGCGGCATTGTTGCTCGTCAAGGTAATCGCTCCGTTTTTGTCCCGGAGGGACGAATGAAGAGAACGTCGGATTCCGCCATCGCTGATGGTTGCCAATCATCAGCGCATCATTCAGCCATCCCTCCGGGACTAGCGGGGATATGGCGTTGGCGTACCCGCCGATGAATCGGGCGGGCTATTTTAGGCAGTCTCTACGGGACAAAACCTTACCTATGGTCAATGGTTTTACGCCGACAGCCTTTTGTGCAATCAGCATTAAAATCTATTCCTCACCACACACGAGGGATGGCGTAATTATCGAACCAGGGGTCATTGCTGATTAGGGTTGCGCCTTCGACTTGTGCCTGAGCAATCAACAAACGGTCAAAGGGGTCTTTATGATGTAAGGGTAAAGTATCTAAAGCAAAAATGTGCGTCGTCTCTATGGGCAATAACTCAATATCGTTAGTTTGTTGCTGGTCTGTAATCAGGTCTGCCAATGGCAAACGACAACTCAGTTTGTTTAATTGAATCTTGATTTGTAGCTCCCAGATGCTCACCAGACTGAGCCATAAAATATTTGATTTATCGGCGCACAACGCCAGAGCCGCAGCCGAAAGTCGAGCTTGATTACTGTCCCACCAAATGAAGGTATGCGTATCAAGAAGGTATTTCATGAATTGCCCATCCAGAACTCATCCGGCAACGGGTCGGTAAAATCGTCGCTCATCTCTATCATGCCTTCGTGTAATCCGGCGATACGCGAGGCAGATTTCTGAATTGGCACTAACCGAGCTAACGGCTTATTATTCGCGGTTACGATAATTTCCGCGCCTTCAGACAACAGCGACAAGACACCCTCCAGATTATGCTGGATCTCCGACATTTCAACCGATTTAGTCATAATCTTCATTCTCACATAAATCGTTATCAGTGGAAACCGAAAATCACAGGCTTGCCAACCCGTGGCGGTCTTCGAGTTCAGCGAACCTACCAACCGTCGCGGGCTTTTGGTTATTTTCGGATGTTGCCATCGCCGGAGTGCGTTCTGGACTCCTCTTCACTCGCTCAACGGATTCCCACCCGCTGATTCTGACATTTGGAAAATGGTTCAAAAATTAAGATGTGCCAGATGATGAGATCGTCGGATTTTGAATGATTGGTAAGTCCGGCATCTTGTTTTTCACCACAGAGGACACAGAGGCACACAGAGGAATTTCAATTTCACACCTAGCCGGTGGTAGAGTTCAACCTTCAGGTTGGTCGTCGCGGCAGAAGGCGAACCTTGTGGTTTCCGGCGCACCTCGCGGTACTCTTTTTCTAGTAATAAGTTTTCGTCGTCAGCCGTAAGGGTCTGCTTTTGACGCTACGACCAACCTGAAGGTTGAACTCTAACGCCCGCTCCCGAAACTTGCCGCTGTTTCCTTATGCTGCCTATCACGCACACCACAGTTGGCAAATCCGGCATCTTTTTTCTTCACAGAGGCGCAAGCTATTGATTTAGTAAAAAAAGCGAACGGCTGAAAGAAAAGCCTTCCTTCAACACAGAGAACACAGAGGCATATATGCGAGCATCTGTGTACCCGCTTGTGCGTCACGGTGTTCTCTGTGTTAAAAACTATCTCCTAAGCCAAGCCTTATGTTTTCGCCTCCGTTCAGCCATTTATCATGCGTTTGATGCCATCGCGCAAATGCAAAACATTGAAGTTGATGAGCAAGCCGATACGTTTGCCGCTCAATTTCAGATAGGTCAGCAGTTGCGCTTGATGCACCGGCGCTAAGGCTTCGACCGATTTGACCTCAACAATGACGCTTTCGGCTACTAACATATCTATGCGATAGCCGGCTTCCAGTTTCAGGCTGTCGTAGACGATTGGCAGAGCAAGCTGCGTTTCCACCGACAAACCGCGTTTCTCGACTTCATGCGCCAGACATACTTCATAGGTCTTTTCTAATAAGCCGGGACCGAGTTCCGTATGCACCTTCATTGCCGCGCCAATGATCGTTTCTGTTATTCTGTTCGCATCCATTTTCTGCGTCTCCCTGGTACAACTATAGTCCATCTATCGAAGATTTTTTAACACAGAGGGCACAGAGTTCGCACAGAGGGTCACAGAGTTTCGTATTTATCCTCTGTGTTGCCTCTGTGTTGCCTCTGTGTCCTCTGTGTTAAAAATTCGCTCCGTTCGCTTACGCTCACTCCGAAAAGGGCAAAGGGTAAAGTGTACATTACGCCGTCCGCCCAAGAGAAACAATACGAAACCCGAAAACGTCGTCCCTGTAGTCCGGCGCGCGCCTGACGCGGCCGGCGGAACGGCAATAATCAGAAAGGTTGTACCACGCCCCCCCACGCAAAAGCCGCTCGTTAGCTCCATATAACCATTCGCTCCCGTCGTTAGGCGCTCCATCGTAATCCTTATGATATTGGTCAACACACCACTCCCACACATTCCCATGCATATCGTACAAGCCAAAGTTATTCGCTCGCCGCGTTCCCACCGGGCGCGTCTGACAGCCATTATCCGTGATGCGCTTGCCATAGTTGCCTGAGTCGGTGCGCCATATCTCATCGGCATCTATCGTGCTTCTGCCTGAATTGCTGCCATACCAGCCCATCTCATCCAACCGCCCTGCCCATTTCCCTGTCGTTCCGGCGCGGCAAGCATATTCCCATTCCGCTTCCGTTGGCAAGCGATAGGTCTTGCCGGTTGCCTCTGTTAATCTGGCGCAGAACTCCGTTGCTTCGTCCCAATTCACCTGCTCCACTGGCAAATTATCGCCTTTGAACTTCGACGGGTCAGCATTCAAGTCAATCTTCACCTTCGGCAATTTCGTCGCTACGGCTCGCCACTGCGCCTGTGTCACTTCATATTTCCCCATGTAAAACGACTTCGCTATTGTCACTTCGTGCTGCGGGTGTTCGTCCTTCTCACCTTCGCCAGCGGGCGAACCCATCAGGAATCTGCCGCTTGGCACTCGCACCATTTCGATATTCGCCCCGGCTTGCGTCTCCGTATAACTCTGCACATCCACATTCTCCTGTCGCCCGGGATTAGCAGGCGGCGGATTCGCGGGCGTATTTGCGTTTCCTGAATTGGCTGGCGGATTGGTTGCCCCCGTCTTCATGCCGCGTTTTTCCGCCTCCGCGTCGCTCGCCCGCTTTGCCGCTTCTTCCAACTGCCGGACTTTGTTCCGCGCCAGTCCGACAAATGAACCATTTGGATATTGTTTCAGGTATTCGCGGAAGTCTTCGGCATCGTTGCTGTTCTTCACCGAATTCCAGAACTCCAACTCTATCGTTGCCGCATCCGTGCCGCTCGCTTTGCGCCCGGCTATCTCTACTTTTATGGTTATTGAAAAGACCAGTTCATCGGCTTTGTAGCCTTGCATATCCGCCCACGGACGTTGCCGTTTGTCCTTGCCGTAATCGGATTGGATGCGCTTTGGCACTTGCTCCTGCACGTACTTCACCAGACTTGCCAGCGTCACCTCGCCACTCTGATTCGCC
>Ga0187894_10001851_pt1:0-25000 | contig 26372 bp, 16 predicted proteins | sample GBC1701081metaG_FD_136650 | JGI IMG/M metagenome (GOLD analysis project Ga0187894, IMG submission 136650) | White microbial mat communities from a lava cave in the Kipuka Kanohina Cave System on the Island of Hawaii, USA - GBC170108-1 metaG ... | reverse complement strand
GGCCACCTTTTCCCGCGCTGTCCGCAGACAGCGTGGTCTCATCCGGTATTAGCCCCAGTTTCCCGGAGTTATCCCAGACCTTCGGGCAGATTACCCACGCGTTACTCACCCGTGCGCCGCTTTACTCGCTCCCGAAGGAACTTTCTCGCACGACTTGCATGTCTTAAGCACGCCGCCAGCGTTCGTTCTGAGCCAGGATCAAACTCTCCAGTTTGAACTTGGCACAGAGCGGGCACCGAAGTGCCTCGCTCCGTTGTTCGGAGACGACTCCCCGCCGAAGCGAGAAAGCCGTCGATTCTCTTTGACGTTTGCCCGTTCGCACCGAGCGGGACGAACCCGCTCGATCCTGCACGTCATTCGGTTTTCAAAGATCGAGCAAAGCCCGAGATGATCTGTTCCGGATCGTTCGGACAAAAGGAGCCCCAAGGAGGGGATCCGCTCGCTGTTGCCGATCGGAGAAAGATCCGTCGGCGTCAGCGGGAGCGGCAGGTTAGTCGGAAGAGATCGAGCGTCAAGGCGAGGCAGCAGATTTTCGACTGAAATTCCCGCGGGGTCAGGCTCCGATCACCACCTCTGCGAATCGACGCCGGCCAGCCCGGACGACATAGACGCCTTGTCCGAGCCGCCGGGCAGCATCGCGCTCGACGCGCTCGTCGATTTGAACCGCTCCCTGCGCGACGAGGCGCCGCGCCTCGCCATTCGAGGCGAGCGCGAAGGCCATGCGCAGCGCGTCGAGCAGGCCCACGCCTTCCGGCGCGCCGGGCAGCTCGATCCTCGGTAGCTCCGACGGTCGCTCGCCGCCCTGCACGACGCGGCGAAAATGCTCGGCCGCCTGCGCCGCCGCGGCTTCTCCGTGCAGGCGCGCGACGACGCGCCGGGCGAGCTCCTGCTTGAGCGCCATCGGCGCTTCGCCAGAGGTCGTCCGTTGCTCGAGGTCCTTCCATGCGCCGAATCCTAATATCCTCACCCACTCGGTGATCGCGACGTCGGGAATACTCATCGTCTTCCCGAAGGCATCCGCCGGCGCGTCCGTGATCCCAATCGTATTGCCGAGGCTCTTGGACATCTTCTCGCGCCCATCGAGCCCCACCAACAGCGGTTGCGTGATCACCGCCTGCGGCCGCTGTCCGTAGTCCTTCTGGATCTCACGGCCGACGAGCAGATTGAACAGCTGATCGGTCCCGCCGAGCTCGACGTCCGCCTGCAACGCGACGGAGTCGTACGCCTGCACGAGCGGGTATAACAACTCGTGAATCGAGATCGGTACCTCTTCGCGCAGCCGCTTCGCGAAGTCGTCGCGCTCCAGCATGCGAGCGACCGTGTAGCGGGAACACAGGCGCACGAAATCCGCCGGCGCGAACCGTGCCATCCACTCGCTGTTGAAGCGAATCTCTGCACGCTCGAGGTCGAGCACACGCCGTACTTGCTCGACATAGGTGCGCGCGTTCTCTTGCACGGCGGATTCGTCGAGCGGCGGGCGCGTCTTCTTCTTGCCGGTCGGATCACCGATGCGCGCGGTGAAATCGCCGATCAGAAAGATCGGCGTGTGTCCCAGCTCCTGGAAGATGCGCAGCTTCTCGAGCGCCACCGTATGCCCGAGGTGCAGGTCGGGCGCAGAGGGATCCATCCCCAGCTTCACGCGCAGCGGCCGCCGCTCTTGCAGCGCCTCGAGCAGTCGGGTTCGTAGCTCCGCCTCTCCGACGAAGTCGACGCTGCCGAGCCGCATGCTTGCGATCTGGCGCTCGACCTCCCGCCCCAGCTCTGTCACCGCGCTTTCCTCCACATGCCGCCCGGCGTCACGACGAGGTCGACGCCGCGGTCGTGCGGCTCCGTGGGCAGCTCGAGGACGAGTTGTATATCGAACGCGACCCCGATCGACGTCGCCGGACTACCCGAGAGCAACCGGTCGTAGTGCCCTCCGCCGCGGCCGAGCCGGTCGCCCGCCCGCGTGAACCCGACTCCAGGCACGATCAAGACGTCCTCGGGTACGAGCGAGATCGCCGGCCGATCGGGGGGCGGCGCGAGAAAACCCGCCGCGTCTCGCACGAGCTCGTCCGGCATCGCGCCGGCAAGCTCGAGCAAACCGCTCGCGTTGACTCGAGGCCAGAGCAGCTGCTTGCCGGCCGCGAGCGCGCGCGCGATCAGATGCGAGGTCGGCAGCTCATCCGGCAACGCCGCATAGAGCGCCACCCGTTCGGCGCGCTCGAGCTCCGCGCACGACGCGGCCCGCAGGCTCACGCTTCGCGCGGCCTCTTCCCGCTGCGCGGGCGTGAGCGCGCGCCGCGCTCGCAGCAGCTCGCGCCGCAGCGCACGCTTCGCCTCGCGGATGCTCAGCTCGCGCCGGCTCCGCCCGAGGCGAGCGCCGCCTCGACGAGCTCGATCAGCGCGGCCACCCGCGCATCCGGGACTGCCGCTGCGCCGCGCGTCTCGCGCTCGAGCACCAGCGAGTTCGCGACGTTCAGCGCGGCGAGCACCGCGACGTCGACGGTGTCCACCGTGCCGGCGCGAATCCGCACGCGCTCGATCGTCTCGTCGAGCATCGCCGCCGCGCGATTCACGCTGGCAGCGTTCGCCTCGCCGTCGGCGCGGATCTTGTACGCGCGGCCCTGGATCTTCACCTGCACCGTCTTCTTCGGCGCCGGCTTCATTCCGCGCTCCCGCTCGCCGAGAGTCGCCGAGCGAGCTCTGCCTCGACGCGGTCGATCTGGGCGGCGAGCTCGTCGATGCGCTTGGCCGCGTCGCGCCGCAGCTGGTTGGATTGCACGAGCCGCGCATCGAGGCTTCGGATCCGCGCGTCGCGCTGCGCGACGCGCTCGCGCAGCTGCTTACGGTCCGCGTTCAGCGCGCGATGCCGGTCGACCAGCGAGCGCACCAGCGCTTCGAGACGCTCGAACTGCGAGCCCTCGGAGCGGGCTGCGCGATCGCTCATCGGCGGCCTCCAGATGGGGCGATCGTAACACGGTCGGCTGTGTCCGAAGCCGTGCGGATGCGTCCGCGTCCGTCGGAATCGGTGCTCGCGAACGCGCCGAGGCCGGCGCCCGTTGGCTAGACGAACGCGTGGCGCGACTGAAGCCGGGAGCCGCCCGCCAAGTACGCGTCGACGGCGCGCGCCGCCTCGCGTCCCTCCCAGATCGCCCAGACGACGAGCGATTGCCCGCGCCGGCAGTCTCCGGCAGCAAACACCCCGGGCTCGCTCGTCGCGAAAGACTTGAGGTCCGCCCGCACGTTGCCGCGCGGATCGAGCGAAACGCCGAGTCCCTTCACGAGCCCGTCCTGGACCGGCCCAACGAAGCCCATCGCGAGCAGCACGAGATCGGCCGGAATCTCGAACTCGTCGCCGACCTCGCGCAGGCTGTTCATCAGCGGCCGATCGAGCGCGTCGCGATCGAACTCGACGCGTACCGCGTGCAGCTTCTCGACCCGCCCGTTGCTTCCGCTGAGGCGCTTGGTCGCGATCGCGTAGGTCCGCTCGCCGCCCTCCGCGTGCGAGCTCGAGACGCTGAAGTAGTACTTCTTCGCGCTCGGCCATGGCTCCGAGGTGTGACGGCCCTCCGGCGGGCGCGGAAGCAGCTCGATCGACGTCACGGACTTCGCGCCATGCCGATGCGAGGTGCCGATGCAGTCGGAGCCCGTGTCGCCGCCGCCGAGGATCACGACGTGCTTGCCCGTCGCGAAGATCGCTTCGGCATCCGGCACGCTGTCGCCCGCGACGCGCCGATTCTGCTGCGGCAAGAACTCCATCGCGAAGTGCACGCCCGCGAGCTCTCGGCCCGGGACGGCGAGATCGCGGGACTGCTCGGCGCCGATGCAGAGCAGCACCGCATCGAAGTTCTTGCGCAGATCGGCGACCGAGTAGTCCGCGCCGACGTGGACACCGGTCTGAAAGGCGACGCCCTCTTCGCGCATCTGCTCGAGGCGCCGGTCGATCACCGACTTCTCGAGCTTGAAATCGGGGATGCCGTACCGCAATAGCCCGCCGATGCGGTCCGCTTTCTCGAACAGCGTGACGGTGTGGCCCGCGCGGTTGAGTTGTTGGGCGGCCGCGAGCCCGGCGGGTCCGGAGCCGATCACTGCGACCGAGCGGCCCGTTCGTCTCGTCGGGCGCACGGGCTGGACCCAGCCCTCGTCCCAGCCACGCTGCACGATCTCCCACTCGACCTGCTTGATCGCAACCGGCTCCTGATTGATTCCGAGCACGCACGCCTGTTCGCAGGGCGCCGGGCACACCATCCCGGTGAATTCGGGAAAGTTGTTGGTGGAGTGCAGCCGCGAGAGCGCGTCTTCCCACTTGTCGCGGAACACGAGGTCGTTGAAGTCGGGGATGATGTTCCCGAGCGGGCAGCCGCTGTTGCAGAACGGGATGCCGCAGTCCATGCAGCGTGCCGCCTGCTCCTTCGTCTTCTCGCGCGGAAAATCCTCCTGCACGCAGCGCCAATCGCGGGAGCGCTCGGCGACCGCGCGGTAGTGCGTCTTCTCGCGCCCGAACTTCAGGAAGCCGCGCGGGTCAGCCATTGCCGCTCCCGGAGGCGATGCGGTCCGAGAGCGCCCGCTTGTAGTCCTTCGGGAACACCTTCACGAACTTCGCTGCGTTCGCGTCCCATTTCCGTAACACCTCGTCGGCCTTGCGGCTGCGGGTGTAGTCGCGGTGGCGGCGCACGAGCCGGCGCACGCTCTCGAAGTCCTCGTCGCTCATCGGGTCGAGGTCGACGGTCTCCAGGTTCACGCGCGCGGCGAACGAGCCGTCCTCATCGAGCACGTAGGCGATGCCGCCGCTCATGCCCGCGGCGAAGTTGCGCCCGGTCTTGCCGAGCACGACGGCGACGCCGCCGGTCATGTACTCGCAGCCGTGATCGCCGACGCCCTCGACCACGGCAGTCGCGCCGCTGTTGCGCACGCAGAAGCGCTCGCCGGCGACTCCCTGGAAGTAGGCCTCGCCGCTGGTCGCGCCGTAGAGCACCACGTTGCCCGTGATGATGTTCTCGGACGGCTCGAAGGTCGCCTTGCGCGGCGCCTTCACGATGAGCTTCGCGCCGCAAAGGCCCTTGCCGGCATAATCATTCGTCTCGCCTTCGACCTCGAAGGTGAGCCCGTTCGTGCAGAACGCGCCGAGGCTCTGGCCTGCGCTGCCGCTCAGCTTCAGCGTGATCGTGTCTTCGGGCAGCCCGGCCTCGCCGTAGCGCCGCGACACCTCGGATCCGAGGATCGCGCCGAGCGTGCGGTCCGTGTTGTGGATCGCGCGCTCGATCACGACGCGCTGCCCGCGCTCGAGCGCCGGCGCCGCGAGTCGCAGCAGCTCGACGTCGGCGACGTCCTCGAGATCGTCGATCAGGTTCTGCCGCGTCACGTTCGAGATCGCGTGCGGGACGTCCGGTTTGTGGAACAGCTCGCTGAAGTCGAGCCCCTTCATCTTCCAGTGACTGAGCGCGCGCTCCGAGTCGAGGCACTCGACGTGTCCGATCATCTCCTCCAGCGTGCGGAAGCCGAGCTGCGCCATGTGCTCGCGCGTCTCTTCCGCGATGAACATCAAGTACCGCACGACGCTCTCGGGCGTGCCCGCGAAGCGCTTGCGCAGCGCGGGATCCTGCGTCGCGACGCCGACCGGACAGGTGTTCAGGTGGCAGACGCGCATCAGGATGCAGCCCAGCGCGACCAGCGGCGCGGTCGCGAAGCCGAACTCGTCCGCTCCCAACAACGCGGCGATCGCGACGTCGCGACCGGTCTTCAACCCGCCATCGGTCTGCACGCGGATGCGCCCGCGCAGGTCGTTCAGCACCAGCGTCTGCTGCGTCTCCGCGAGCCCGATCTCCCACGGCATGCCGGCGTACTTGATCGACGCGAGCGGCGAGGCGCCGGTGCCACCGTCGTGGCCGCTGATCAGCACACCGTCCGCGCGCCCCTTCGAGACGCCGGCCGCGATCGTGCCGACGCCCGACACCGACACCAGCTTCACCGAGACGCGCGCCTTTCGGTTCGCGTTCTTCAGGTCGTAGATCAGCTGCGCGAGATCCTCGATCGAGTAGATGTCGTGGTGCGGCGGCGGCGAGATCAGGCCGACGCCCGGCGTCGAGTGCCGCACGCGCGCGATCGTCTCGTTCACCTTGTGGCCGGGCAGCTCGCCGCCTTCTCCGGGCTTCGCGCCCTGCGCCATCTTGATCTGCAGCTCGTCGGCGTTGACCAAGTACCAGCTCGTCACGCCGAAGCGGCCCGAGGCGACCTGCTTGATCGCGCTGCGGCGCAGGTCGCCGTTCGGGTCGGGGCTGAAGCGATCCGGGTCCTCGCCGCCCTCTCCGGTGTTGCTCTTTCCGCCGAGGCGATTCATCGCGACCGCGAGCGTCTGGTGCGCCTCGAGCGAGATCGAGCCGTACGACATCGCGCCGGTGCAGAAGCGCTTCACGATCTCCGACGCCGGCTCGACCTCCGCGAGCGGAACCGGCGCGCGCTTGGATTCGAAGCGAAACAGGCCGCGCAGCGTCGTCGCGCTCTCCGCCTCGCCATCCGCGGCTTTCGAGAACGCCTTGTAGTCCTCGTAGCTGCCGCGCTGCACCGCGATCTGCAGCAACGAGACGGTGTCGGGATTGAACGTGTGGCGCTCGCCGCGCGTGCGCCATTGATAGAGGCCGCCCGGGTCGAGCTCGGGATAGACGAAGCTCTCGCCCGGGAACGCGCGCGCGTGCTTCAGCTCGGCTTCCTTCGCGAGCACGTCGTAGCCGACGCCCGAGACGCGCGACGCGGTGCCCGCGAAGCAGCGCGCGACCAGCTCGCGGTCGAGCCCGACCGCCTCGAAGATCTGCGCGCCGCGATACGAGTAGAGCGTCGAGATCCCCATCTTCGCGAACGTCTTCAGCAGGCCCTTGTCGCACGCCTTCACGAAGTTCTTGCGCGCGGTCGCCGCGTCGATCGCCTCCGGCAGGTAGGTGCCGTCGCGCGCGATCTCGGCGAGCGACTCGAACGCGAGGTACGGATTGATCGCGGCGGCGCCGTAGCCGATCAGCAGCGCCAGGTGCGCGACCTCGCGCGCCTCGCCGGTCTCGCAGACGATTCCGCAGCGCGTGCGCAGCGTCGTGCGGATCAAGTGGTGGTGCACGGCGCCGGTCGCGAGCAGCATCGGAATCGGTGCGAGCTCCGGCGTCACGCCGCGATCCGAGAGGATCAGGATGCTCGCGCCGCCGCGCACCGCGCGCTCCGCGTCCGCGCAGAGCCGATCGAGCGCGCTGCGCAGGCCCGCGCCGCCCTCGCTCGTCTTGAACAGGCATGAGAGCGTCGTGCTCGAGAGGCCGGGGCGATCGATCTCGCGCAGCTTCTCGAGCTCCTCGTCGGTGATGACCGGATGCTCGATGCGCACCATGCGCGCGTGCTCGGGCGTCTCCTCGAGCAGATTGCCCTCGGCGCCGAGCGGCGAGTAGAGCGCCATCACCGGCCGCTCGTTGATCGAGTCCATCGGCGGATTCGAGACCTGCGCGAACAGCTGCTTGAAATAGCGATAGAGCATCTGCGGGCGGTCGCTGAGGCACGCGAGCGCGGCGTCCTCGCCCATGCTGCCGATCGGCCACTTGGCTTCGGCCGCCATCGGAGCCAGTAACAAGCGCAGGTCTTCGCTCGTGTAGCCGAAGACTTGCTGCAGGCGGACGCGCTCGGCGTCGCCCATCGCGGCGGGCGCGTTCTTCGGCGCCGGCAGCTGCGAGAGCTTCACGCGGCTGCGCTCGACCCACTCGCGGTAGGGATGCTTCGCCGCGTAGCGCCGCTTGATTTCGGCGTCGTCGAGGATGCGGCCCTGCTCGAGATCCACGCAGAAGATGCGGCCGGGATGTAGGCGCTCCTTCAGCAGCACGTTCTCGGGCGCGATCTCGAGCACGCCCACTTCGGACGCCATCACGACCAGGCCGTCCTTCGTGACCGTGTAGCGCGAGGGGCGCAGGCCGTTGCGATCGAGCACCGCGCCGATCACGCGGCCGTCGCTGAACGCGATGTCCGCCGGCCCGTCGTACGGCTCCATCAGGAACGAGTGGAACTCGTAATAGGCGCGCAGGTCGGGATCCATGTCGTCCCGGTTCTCCCACGCCTCCGGGATCATCATCAGGATCGCTTCGGGCAATTCGCGGCCCGTGCGCACCAAGAACTCGAGCACGTTGTCCATGCGCTGCGAGTCCGAGCCGCCTTCGCGCATGATCGGGAACAGCTTCTGCAGATCCGCGCCGAACGCCTTCGATGCGAGCGTGCCCTCGCGCGCGCGCATCCAGTTCTGGTTGCCCTTGATCGTGTTGATCTCGCCGTTGTGCGCGAGATACCGGAACGGATGCGCGAGGTCCCACGCGCCGAGCGTGTTCGTGCTGTAGCGCGAGTGCACGAGGCACATCGCGGATGCGAAGTCGGGGTCGACCACGTCGGGGAAGAAGCCGCGGATCTGCCGCGGCACGAGCATGCCGGTGTAGACCAGCGTGCGGCTCGAGCAGCTCGGCACGTAGAAGAAGTGCTTGCGCGCGTGCTCGGCGAGGATGGTCCGCTCGGCGACGCGGCGGATCACGTAGAGCTTGCGCTCGAACACTTCGGGATCGGTCGCGGCGGCGCCTTGCGCCTCGATGAAGAGCTGGCGCACGCGCGGCGCCGCGGCGCGCGCGAGCCGGCCGATCGTCTCGGGTGCGCTCGGCACGTCGCGCCAGCCGAGCACGCGCTGCCCCTCCGTGACGACCGCGCGCTCGAAGAGCTCCGCCTGGCGCGCCGCTGCCGCGGAATCCTGCGAGAGGAACAGCATCGCGACCGCATATTTCCCGGGCGCCGGCAGCGCGACGCTCTGCTTCGCGAGCTCGCGGCGCAAGAACGCATCGGGAATCTGCACCAACAACCCGGCGCCGTCGCCGGAATCCGGATCACAGCCGCACGCGCCGCGGTGCTCGAGGTTCTCGAGCACGCGAATGCCCTTCTCGACGACGTCGTGCGACTTCTCGCCGCGCACGTTCGCGACGAAGCCCACGCCGCATGCATCGTGCTCGAACGCGGGGTCGTAGAGACCTTGCTTGGGCCAGGTTCCCTGGGCGTGCTCGCTCATGGAGTTCGGTCCGAGTTGTTGGGGAGTTCGCAGGGCCTCTGATCGCGCTCCGTCCGCTTCGGGCGCCGGCACACTCCTTCCTGCGCTCGCACGTCGAGCGCTCGGCTGGGGGTGACGAACTCGCGAACCGGATCGTTGGTCCGGCCCAGGGCTCACGGAAGTCCGCGAGAGTCCTCGGCTTTTCCGATCTCGCATCGTATGCGAAGCGAAAAAACGCGTCAACCGACGCGCGCGGTTTCCAGCAGCTTTCTGAGCCGAGCCGGGTAGTTCGTGAACAGGCCGTCGACCCCGAGCTCGAGCATCCGGCGCATCTCCGGCTCGGGATCCACGGTGAACACGTAGACCGCGAGCCCCTCGGCGTGGGCGGCGCGGACGAGCTCGGGCGTCACCAGCGGCAGCTCGGGGTTGAGCGCCTCGGCGCGCAGCGCCCGGGCGCGCTCCGACCACTTCTCGCACGAGCGGCGCGAGATCAACAGTGCGATCCGCGCCGCCGGGCTCTGCGCGCGCAGCCTCGCGAGCACGGGGTCGTAGAACGAGGAGAACAGCGTCTGCGCCAGGAGCCCGCGGCGCTCGACCTCGGCGAGCGTCGCCGCCTCGAGGCCGGTGTACGCGCTGCGCGTGCCGACCTTCAGCTCGAGATTCAGCGGAATCCGAGGGCCGATCTCGTCGAGCACTTCGTGCAGCAGCGGCACGCGCTCGCCGCCGCCCGCGTCGAGCGCCCGCACCTCGGCGAGCGTCGCGTCGGCGATCTCGCCGCGGCCGCCGAGATGCGCGAGCTCGGCGTCGTGTGTGATCGGGATCGCACCATCGCGCGTGCGGTGCAGGTCGATCTCGATCATGTCGGCGCGCTGCGCGACGGCGAGGCGATACGCCGACATCGTGTTCTCGGGCCGCTCGCCCGACGCGCCGCGATGCGCGATGACCTTCACGCGTTCCGCCCGGCGGAACGCACGAGCGCGCTGACACCGTTCGGGGTCTGACCCCTTTTGGTGTCATTGCGTCGAGAGCGTCCGATCATGTCTCCCATCCTCTAGAGCGCTCGACCGCGCGCTTCCAGCCGGCGTAGAGAGCGTCGCGCCGATCTCGGCTCAGCTGGGGCTCGAAGATGCGCGCGCCGGCGCCGGTCGCGGCCTCGAGTGCGCTGCGGTCGCGCCAGAAGCCGACCGCGAGACCGGCGAGCGCGGCGGCGCCGAGCGCGGTCACCTCGAGCACGGGCGGGCGGCGCACGGGCACGCCGAGCACGTCGGCCTGGAACTGCATCAGCCAGTCGTTCTGGCACGCGCCGCCGTCCACGCGCAGCGTTTCGAGCGCGACGCCGGCGTCGGCGGCGAAACAGTCCACGACGTCGCGGCTCTGGTATGCGATCGACTCGAGCGTCGCGCGAATCAGGTGCGCCCTCGTGGTTCCCCGCGTCAGCCCGACGATCGCGCCGCGCGCGCGCTCGTCCCAGTACGGCGCACCGAGGCCGACGAACGCAGGCACGAGGTAGACACCGCCGGTATCCGGCACCGAGCGCGCGGCCGCCTCGCTATCCGCGGCGCTCGCGACGAGGCCGAGCCCGTCGCGCAGCCACTGCACCGCCGCGCCCGCGACGAAGATGCTGCCCTCGAGCGCGTACTCGACCTTCCCGGCGAGGCCCCACGCGATCGTCGTGACGAGCCCGCTCTTCGAGAGCGGCGCCTCCGCGCCGGTGTTCATCAACAGGAAGCAGCCGGTGCCGTAGGTGTTCTTCGCGCGGCCCGGCGTGAAGCAGCCCTGCCCGAACAGCGCTGCCTGCTGGTCCCCCGCCGCGCCCGTGATCGGAAGCGCAGCACCGAGCCACGCGGCGTCGGCCTCACCGAACGCGCCGCTCGAATCGCGCACCTCGGGCAGCACGGCGCGCGGAATGCGCAGCTCGCGCAGCAGCGCGTCGTCCCAGGCCCGCGCGTGGATGTCGTAGAGCATCGTGCGCGACGCATTGCTCGCCTCGGTCGCATGCACGCGGCCGCGTGTGAGCTTCCAGATCAACCAGCTGTCGACCGTGCCGAACGCGAGCTCGCCGCGCTCTGCGCGCGCCTGCGCGCCCGGTACCGCGTCGAGGATGAAGCGCAGCTTGGTCGCGCTGAAGTACGCGTCGATCACGAGCCCGGTCTTGCGGCGCACCTCGTCCTCGAGCCCGCGCGCGCGCAGCTGCTCGCAGATCGGCGCCGTCTGGCGCGACTGCCAAACGATCGCGCGGTGGATCGGCTCGCCGGTCGCGCGATCCCACACGACCGTCGTCTCGCGCTGGTTCGTGATTCCGAGCGCCGCGACGTCGCGCGCGCTGGCGCCCGCCTTCGCGAGCGCGCCGCGGGCGGCGCGCAGCTGCGTCTCCCAGATCTCCGCTGCGTCGTGCTCCACCCAGCCGGGCTGCGGGAAGTGCTGCGTGAACTCGTGCTGATCGGCCGCCGCGACAGCGCCGCGCTCGTCGAACAGGATCGCTCGCGACGAAGTCGTGCCCTGATCGAGCGCCATCACATAGCGGGCGGGCATCGCGGCTCCTTCGACGCGCGAAACTTCTCAGGTCTCGAACAGCGCGTCCACGAATTCTCGCGCGGAGAAGTCGCGCAGGTCCTCGACGCTCTCGCCGACGCCGACGTACTTCACCGGAATCCCGAACTCGTCGGCGAGGCCGACGATCACGCCGCCCTTCGCGGTGCCGTCGAGCTTCGTCAGCACGATGCCCGAGACGCCGGCTGCCTGCGTGAACTCGCGCGCCTGCGAGATCGCGTTCTGGCCGGTGTTCGCGTCGAGCACGAGCAGCGTCTCGTGCGGCGCGCCCGGGCACTCGCGGCCGACGATGCGCACGATCTTGCCGAGCTCCTGCATCAGCGGCTGCTTCGTCTGCAGTCGGCCGGCGGTGTCGATGATCGCGACGTCGACGCCGCGCGCGACCGCCGCCTTCACGGTGTCGAACGCGACCGCCGCCGGATCGCCGCCGTCGGCGCCCGCGATCACGTCGCAGCCCGCGCGCTCCCCCCACTTCTGGAGCTGCTCGCGCGCCGCGGCGCGAAACGTGTCGCCGGCGCCGAGCAGCACCGACTTGCCCGCCGCTCGGTAGCGCGCCGCGAGCTTGCCGATCGTCGTCGTCTTGCCGCTCCCGTTCACGCCGAGCACGACGATCACGTGCGGCTTGCCGGCGGTCGCGAGCGGCTCGCCGCGCGGCTCGACGCGCTGCAGCTTCTCCGCGATCGCGCTGCGGAGCGCATCGCGCACCTGCGCGGCGCTGCCGCCCGCCGCGTCCTTCTTCACGCGCGCGAGCAGATCCTCCGCGGTCTTCACGCCGAGATCGGCGGTGAAGAGCAGCGCCTCGAGCTCGCCCTCGAGCTCGGAATCGAGCGTGCGCGCGCCGACGAGCTGGAGCGCGCGGCCGACCAGAGCGGACTGCGTTCGCGCGAGCCGCTCACGCAGCGAAGCGCGCAGCGGAGTTGGCGCGGGCGCTTCGACGCCGCGCGCGGGCGCCTCGGGCGCGGCTTCGGGCACCGGCCGCGGCGCGACTGCAACCGGCGCAGTCGCGTCCTCACGAGCGACCGTTTGTTGGGGCGTCGCGATCCGCGGCGCTCTCCGCCTGCGTAGCCGCGCGATCGCGAGGCCCGCGAGCGCGGCTAGCGTGAGCGCGATCGCGCCGAGCTCGGCGTCGCCGAGCGATCGGAGCAGATCGAGGAAACCGGGTTCCGGCATGAGGCGCGCCACGATAGCGGCGCACTCATCACGCCCAAGCAGTTAGGGAGGTGCGAATGACGTCGGCGACGCGCGCGTTCGGCATCGCGCTCGCGCTCTCACTCGCGAGCGCGGCCGCAGCGAAGGAGAAGCACCTCGCACCGGGTGATCACGCACTCCCGCTCTCGTACAAGCGCATCGCGCGCAGCTACCTGCTCCACCTTCCGCCGGCTGCGCGCGGCGACGCGCCGCTCCCGCTCGTGATCGCGTTCCACGGCGGCGGCGGAAACGCGAAGGGCTTCCAGGCGTACGCGGGGCTCGATGCGGTCGCCGATCGCGAGGGCTTCGCGGTCGTCTACCCGAACGGCACCGGCCGACTCGCGCCGCGCCTGCTGACGTGGAACGCGGGCCGTTGCTGCGGCTACGCGCTGGACAACAAGCTCGACGACGTCGGCTTCGCGCGGCGCGTGATCGAATCGGTCGCCGAGCACGCACGCATCGATCGCAAGCGCATCTTCGCCACCGGCCACTCGAACGGCGCGATGATGGCCTACCGCCTCGCGGCCGAAGCCGCGGGCGAGATCGCCGCGATCGCGCCGGTCGCCGGCGCGATGAACCTGCGCCGCGAATTCGCGCCGACCCGCGCCGTGCCCGTGCTCCACATCCACAGCGTCGACGACCCGCGCGCGCTCTACGCCGGAGGCGATAACAAGTCACTCAGCGGCGCGACGATCCATCACGAGCCCGTAATCGCCGGCCTCCAGCGATGGGAGCAGCGCAACGGCTGCAGCGGCGCCGGCAGAGAGCTCGAACGTCGCAGCGCGCCCGCCCCGAACGGCGACGGCGAGCACACCGCCGTCCACATCGCCGCAGGTTGCCCCGCCGGCGCCGCCGTCGAGCTCTGGAGGCTGACCGGCGCCGGCCACGGCTGGCCCGGCAACGAGCCCGGCCCGCTCCCGGAGCGCGTGATGGGCCCGCACGCCAACGTGATCAACGCCGCGGAAGAGGCATGGAAATTCTTCGCGCGCTTCCCTTCGCGAAGCGAGTCGCTCGAGCGCGAAGCGAGTGAAGCGCGGCTCGGGCCGCTCGCTGCGGCCCGAGCCGCGCCTCTCCCCAGCAGACCCGACGCGGCGAACGTCCCTGCGCCGTACCGCGCGCGCTCGCTGCCTCGCATCGAAGCTCTTCGCGCGGGAGCCCTCGACCCGCGCGATGCCAGCCCTCAGTGCAGCTCCACACTCACCAGCTTCGACACGCCCTTCTCTTCCATCGTCACGCCATACAGCCGATCCGCGATCTGAATCGTCCGCTTGTTATGCGTGATCAGCAGGAACTGCGAAGTCGCCGCCATCTCTTCGACGATCTCGTTGAATCTCCCGACGTTGGCGTCGTCGAGCGCCGCGTCCACTTCGTCGAGCAGGAAGAACGGCGACGGCTTCACCTGGAACACCGAGACGAGCAGCGCGATCGCGGTCATCGTCTTCTCGCCGCCCGATAACAAGTCGACGCTCTGCGGGCGCTTGCCGGGCGGCTGCGCGGTGATGTCGATGCCGGCGTCGAGCAGATCCTCGCTCTCGGTCAGCGCGAGGTGCGCCTTCCCGCCGCGGAACAGGTGCGGGAAATTCACCTGGAACTTCTCGTTCACCGCGTCGAAGGTCTCCTGGAAGCGCGCGCGGCTGGTGCGGTTGATGCGCGCGATCGCGTCGCGCAGCTGGAGCACGCTGTGCTCGAGGTCGTTCTTCTGCTCCGTGAGGAAGCGGAAGCGCTCGCGCAGCTCCTCGTGCTCCTCGATCGCGCCGAGGTTCACATCGCCGAGCGCCTCGAGCTTGCCGCGGATCTCGTCGAGCTGCGCGCGGCGCTCGTCGGCGGCGAGTGCGAGCAGCGCGGCGAGCTCGCGCGCCTCGCGGCGCGCATCGCGCTCGGCCGTGCTCGCGCTCCTCGCGAGCAGCGCGTCTTCGCTCTCCGCGGCCGGCTCGCCGTCGGCGCCGGCCGACTCCGTCTCCACGGTCGACGGGGCTTCCGCTTCGAGCGCCGCTTCCGGCTCGGAAAGCTCGCCGTCGAACAGCGGCAGCGGCGCTTTCCAATGTGCGAGCTCCACGTTCCAGCGATCGCGCGCGCTGGCGTCGACGTGCGTCAGCCGCAGCTCGCGCTCGCGCAGCCCGAGCTCCGCCTCGTTCGCGGCATCGCGCAGCGTCTCGAGCTCGACGCGCGAATCGCGCGCGGCGTCCTCCTGCGCGCGCACGCGCGCCGCGACCTGCTCGTACGCTTCGCGCCGCTGCTCGTTCGCGACGCGCGCCGCCTCCTCGGCTTCGAGCTCGCGGCTCAGCGCCTGCTCGGCGCCCGCAATCGCCTGCGCGAGCTCCTCGCGGCGGCGCTCCGCGGTCGCGATCTCGGCATCGCGCCGCTGAATCCACGCGCGGGCTTCCTCGAGCTGAGCGCTCGCTCGCTGCGCTGCGCTGCCGATCCGCTCGCGCGCATCGCGGCGGCCGAGCCGCAGCGCGCGCCGCTCGCTCGCCGCGCCCTCGAGCCGCGAGACCTCTCGCCCGGCGGAGCCGATGCGCAGCCCGAGCGCGTCCTGCTCGCGCTGGCGCGCGCCGCGCGCCTCGCGCCCTTCGAGCAGGTACGACTCGTGCCGCGAAGCCTCGGCGTCGATGCGCGATAGCTCATTGATGAGGACTGAGCGCTCCTCGCCACGCGATACCTGAGCGGTGCCGATCGCCTTCAGCCGCTCGCGCGTGCGCTCGAGGTCCTTTTCGTGGTTCGCGACCGCGAGCGCCGCTGTGTGGTGGCGATTCCGCAGGTTGTCGAGCTCGCTCGCCGCGCGCTGCGCATCCGCCTGCGCGCGCTCGTCGACGAGCGTGAGGCTCGCGACCTCCGCATCGAGCGCGGCGACCTCGGCGTCGAGCTCGCGCACCTCGCGCACGCGCGTGAGGATGCCCGCCTGGCGCACCGCGCCGCCGCCGCGGATCACGCCGTCGGGCGTCAGCACGTCGCCGCTGCGCGTGACGAACGTGCACGGGATGCGGCCTTGGCCGTAATGACTCAACGCGTCGGCGAGCGAGCCGATCAAGTTGGCGCCGCCGAGCAGCGCGCGGCCGACGGCCTCGTAGCCGGCGCGCAGGCCGACGCGCGCGATCAGCGGCTCGCCGAGCGGCACGAAGCCGCTCGCGATCTCGGCGCTCTCGCGGTCGACGACGATCACGCCCCGGCCGGCATCGGCCCGGCGCAGCGCCTCGAGCGCGCCGCTCGCGTCGCCGGCGCCGGCGAGCACCGCGCCCTCCGCGCGATCCGCGAGCACCGCCTCGACCGCGCGCTCCAGATCCGCGGGCACGTCGAACGCGTCGCGCACGAGGCCGCGCAGGCCGAAGCGCTCGCGCTCGCTCTCGCCGAGCGCCATCAGGTGGCGCACGCCGGCCGACAGGTCCTCCTTGCGCTCGAGGATCTCGCGCAGCGACGCGAGCCGCGCATCGCGCACCGAGAGCAGCTCGCGCCGCGAGCGCAGGTCCTCGCTCGCGCGGCGCGCCTCGGCCTCGCACTGCTTGTCGCGCGCGAGCGCGTCGCGCAGCAGGCCCATCATGCGATCGCGCTCGGCGAGCAGGTTGCGCAGCCCCTCCTCGAGCGCGCGCTGCTCCTGATCGGTGCTGCTCGCCTCACTCTGCTGCACCTCGAGCTGCTCGTCCGCACTGCGCAGGCGCTGCTCGATCTCGGCGCGGCGATCGGCGAGCGCGCCGAGGCGGTCCTCCGCGCGCGCGATGCGCGTCAGCAGCTCGACGAGCTCCGCGCTGTGCTGCTCGCGCTCGCGCTCGAGCGCGCGCAGCGCGTCGCTCGCAGAGCGCGCGGCGGCCTCGGCGTTCGCGGCCTTCGTCTCCTCCTCGGCCAGCGCGCTCTCGACGGCCGCGAGCTCGTCGCGCAGCTGCGCGGCCTCCTGCTCGGCGCCCGCGTGCTGCGCGACGAGCTGCGCGCGCTCGCTCGCGCGCGCCTCGTTCGCCTCCGCGAGCGACGCGCGCTCGCGGCGCTCGTACGCGATCTGCCCTTCCAGCTCCTTGATGCGCGCGCGGACCTGGAACAGCGCCTCGCTGCCCTGCGCGAGATCGCGCTCGCGCTCGGCGAGCGCGATGCGCTGCGCCGCGACCTCGGCCTCGCGCTCGGCGAGCTGCGCCTCGACGCCGGCGACGCGGTCGCGCACCGCGGTCGCGCGCGCGCGCGCCTCCTCGATCTCGGCCGAGAGCTGCTGGCGCTCCTCGCTCGCGAGCGAGAGCTCGAGCGTGCGCTGCAGCTCGCGCAGCCGCTTGTAGGCCGCCGCCTTCTTCGCCTGCCGCTCGAGCGACGCGATCTGGCGCTTGATCTCGCCGAGCACGTCCTTCACGCGCACCAGATTCTGCTCGGTGCTCTCGAGCTTGCGTTCGGCCTCGCGCCGGCGCGCCTTGTACTTGCTGATCCCCGCCGCTTCCTCGATCAGCACGCGCCGCTCTTCGGGCTTCGCGGACACGATCTCGGCGATGCGGCCCTGCTCGACGATCGTGTAGCCCTTGGTCCCGATACCGGTGTCGCGGAAGAAGTCGAGCACGTCGCGCAGCCGCACCGGCGTCTTGTTGATCAGGTACTCCGAATCGCCGGTCCGATACAGGCGGCGCGAGACTTGAATCTCGCTGTAGGCGGCGAACTCCGGCGGCGCGACGCCGTCCGCGTTGTCGAACGTGAGCACCACCTCGGCGAGGCCCACCGGCGCGCGCGCATCCGAGCCCGCGAAGATCACGTCCTGCATGCCCTTGCCGCGCAGGTGGCGCGGGGACTGCTCGCCCATCGCCCAGCGGATCGCGTCGACGACGTTCGACTTGCCGCAGCCGTTCGGACCGACGATGCCGGTGATGCCGCGCTCGAACGAGAACGCCGTCTTGTCCACGAACGTCTTGAAGCCGTGGATCTGGAGCGACTTGATTCGCAACGCGTTTCCCCCGAATCCCCCGAGCGCGCACCGGATGGAGGCCGGTCGCGACCTGGGGGCAGGACAGCTTTCGAGCAGGCAGCTGGGGGTGGGCAGTGTTTACCACCCGCGCTTCGACGGTGGCAATCCGAATTCACCGCATCGCAACGAAACCGTGATGACTCTCACCACGCGTGCCTGCTACTGAGCGGCCAAAAGGGGAAAGCCGGATGCGTTGGTTCCAGCTCGGGCTCGCGCTGGTCATGGCACTCGCCGCGCTCAGCGCGGAGGCGAAGCCGAAGCGGCTGCACGACGGGCTCAGCGGAATTGCGAAGGTGGGCGATCGCACGTTCATCGGAGCGCTCGACCGCAAGGCGCCCGACACGCGGCCCCGCCTGTTCCGGATCGAGGTCGCGGACGACATGTCGCAGCGCGCCGAGGCGCTCGAAGTGGACTGGGGAAGCGCCGGCATTCCATCCGACGTCGAGGCGGTCTGCGCGCTGCCGGGCCGCACGGGTGAGGTGCTCGTCCTCGAGAGCGGCCAGCTCGGCAGCGCGAGGTTGATCCACGTCGGCGGCGTTCTCGACCCAACGGGCGCGCACGTCGAGGGCGCTGCGGAGCTGCCGCTGCCGCCCGGCGCGACGAGCCAAAACCTCGAAGGGCTCGCGTGCGCGCCAATCGATGACGGCCACGTGCTCGTGGTGGTCGGCGAGCGCGGCGGCTCCGAGGAGCACCCGCACGGCTCGCTGCGCTGGGCGCGCTTCGATCTCGCCGCGAGCGCGCTCGCGTGGGACGACGCCGGGAATCGGGGATTGACGCTGCGCAGGCCCGACGGCTGGGAGCCGAATCCGGAGGCGCGCGCGATCGGCGACCTCTACCTCGACGAGCACGGCGCACTCTGGGCCGCGGCCACGCTCGATCCCGAGGGCGACGTCGGCCCGTTCCGGTCCGTGGTCTACCGGGCCGGAACGGTCGACGCGAAGCGCAAGCGCCCGGTGGAGCTCGCCGCGCGGGCGCGCGTCGCTTGGCAGCTCGACGGCTTCAAGATCGAGGGGCTCGCCGCGCCTCCGAAGGCTCCGCCCGAAGCCGCGTTCTCGATCGCGACCGAGGACGAGGACTACGGCGGCGCGTGGCGCACGCTACCGCTCGCGCCCGAGTGATCGGCGCGGGCGCGAGGCGCCTCAGCCCGCCGCCGCGCCCGAGACTGCTTCGCCGCCGTACTGGAGCCGGTAGAGCCGCGCGTACAGGCCGCCGTGCGCAAGCAGCTGCGCGTGCGTGCCCGACTCCGCGAGCTTGCCGTGGTGCAGCGCGTAGATGCGGTCGACGTCCTCGATCGTGCTGAGCCGATGCGCGATCACGAGCGCGGTCTTGCGCTGCATCAAGGTGTGGATGCCGCGCTGCAGCGTCGCCTCGGTCTCGGTGTCGATCGAGCTGGTCGCCTCGTCGAGCACGAGCACGTCGGCGCCGTGCGCGAGCGCACGCGCGAACGAGAGCAGCTGGCGCTGGCCCGCGCTCAGGTTCGCTCCGCGCTCGCGCAGCTCGGTCTCGTAGCCGCGCGGGAGGCGCGCGATGAAGCGGTCGGCCTCGACCGCCGCGGCAGCGCGCTGAAGAACGGGCAGCGTCAGGTCCGCGCGCCCGAGCGCGAGATTGTCTGCGATCGTGCCGCTGAACAGGAACACGTCCTGCAGCACCATCGCGACGCGCCGGCGCAGCTCGCGCTGCGGGATCATCCGGATGTCGACGCCGTCGAGCAGGATCGCGCCCTTCTGGATCTCGTAGAGCCGCGCGAGCAGCTTGATTACCGTGGTCTTGCCGGCGCCGGTCGCGCCGACGAACGCCGCGCGCTCGCCCGCCGCAACGCGGAACGAGAGCCCGCGCAGCACCCATTCTTCGCCGCGGTACGCGAACCAGACGTCGCGGAACTCGACCTCGCCGAGGCCCGCGGATGGGCGCGCGGCGCGAGCTGTCGCTGGCTCCAGCGTTGCGACTGCGTCGCGGACCGCCGGCTGCGTGTCGAGCAGCACGAAGATGCGCTCGAGGCTCGCCATCGCCGACTGCATCACCGAGTACTTCGCCGAGAGATCGCGCAGCGGCATGAAGAAGCGCTGCATGTACCGCACGAACTGCACGATCACGCCGGCCGAGCCGTAGCCGGTGGCCTTCCAGATCACGATCGAGAACACGACGCCGGCGGCGAGCTCGACCACGGTGAACAGCGCCGAGTCGTAACGGATCGAGTCGACCCACGAATCGCGGTGCTCGGCGTTCAGCCTCTCGAACTCGCGCTGGTTGCGCGCCTCGCGCGAGAACAGCTGGATCACCTTCATGCCGGTGACCGACTCCTGCAGCGTGGCGTTCAGGCGTGCGATCAACACGCGCGAGCGGCGGAACGCCTCGCGCACACGCCAGCGGAACACGAACGCCGCGAACGCGAGCGGCGGGATCACGAGGAAGGTCCAGCCCGCGAGGTGGGCGTCGGTCTGGAACAGCACGACCGCGAAGCCGATCATGCGCAGCACGTCGGTCACGAGCAGCACGAGGCCGGCGCTGAACGCCTCGCTCACGTGCTCGATGTCGCCGGTCGCGCGCGTGACCAAGCGGCCGACCGGGTAGCCGTCGAAGAAGCCCATGTGCAGCTTCTGGATGTGCGCGAATACGTCGCGGCGCATGTCGCGCATCGCGGCCTGACCGGTGACCGCGAGCAGGATCGCCTGCACGTAGTCGAGCAGCAGGTTGCCGAGCGAGATGCACACGAACAGGCCGCCCAGCCACCAGATCGGATCGAGGCCGGCCGGCGGCACGAGCCAGCCCGCGAGCGGCGTGCCCGACCAGAAATCGGCGCCCGCCCCTAGCACCTTCGGGCCCAGCACCTCGAGCGCGAACGCCGGCGCGACGAGCGAGATCGAGAGCAGCGCGCGCCGGCGATGAGGCGCGACCCAGTGCCAGAGGCGCCGCAGCAGCCGCCCGTCGAACGCCTTGCCGAGCTCCTCGTCCTCGATCAGCTGTTGCGGAGGCGCGCTCACAGCGTGTCCTCCGCTTCCACTTCCGCGAGCGCCTCGCGCCGCCGCGCCTCGGCCTCCTGATCGCGCGCGAGCCGCGCGTAGAGCCCGCCCTTCGCGAGCAGATCCTCGTGCGTGCCGCGCTCGACGATGCGGCCGTCGTCGAGCACGAGGATCAGGTCCGCGTCGCGGACGGTCGCGACGCGCGATGCGACCACCAGCACCGTGCGCCCCTCGAACGCGCGGCGCAGCCCCGCCTGGATCGCCGCCTCGGTCTCGGCGTCCACGGCCGACAGCGTGTCGTCGAGGATCAAGATGCGCGGGTCGAGCGCGAGCGCGCGCGCGAGCGCCGCGCGCTGGCGCTGGCCGCCGGACAGCATCACGCCGCGCTCGCCGACGAGCGTGCCGTAGCCGTACGGAAGATCGGCGACGTCCTTCGCGAGCTGCGCGCGCTCGGCGGCGTCGCGCACGCGCGTCATGTCGGTCTCGGGCAGCCCGTACGCGACGTTGTCCGCGAGCGAGAGCGAGAACAGGAACGGATCCTGCGGGACCATCGCGATCGCGCGGCGCAGCGTCGCGAGCGGGATCTGGTTCACGTCGACGCCGTCGATGAACAGCATCCCGTCGGGCAGCTCGTACAGGCGCGGCACGAGCGACGCGAGCGCCGTCTTCCCGGAGCCGACGGGGCCGACGACGCCGACGACCGCGCCGGCGGGAATTCGCAGCGAGACGTCGCGCAGCGCGGGTGCGCGCGCTTCGAAGCCGGGATACGCGAACGTGAGCCCGCGCAGCTCGATCTCGCCGCGCAGCATCTCGATCGGCGCGCCGCCCGCGCGGTCCGCGATCGACGGCGGCGTCGACAGCACCTCGTCGATGCGCGTCATCGACGCCGTGCCGCGCTGCACGAGGTTGAACATCCAGCCGAGCATGAACAACGGCAACCCGAGCTCGTAGTTCATCAGCATGAAGAACAGGAAATCGCCGGTCGTCATCTCGCCGGCGCGGATCTGCAGCCCGCCTGCGATGAACACGATCGCCATCCCGGAGAGCGGGAGCAGGCCGGTGAGCGCGGGCATCGTCGCGCCGACACGCGCGAGCTCGACGTTGCGGTCGAAGAGCTGCTGCGCGAGCACGTCGAAGCGGCGCCGCGAGGTCTCCTCCATCGCGTACGCCTTCACGACCGCGATGCCGGAGAACGTCTCCTGGAGATGGCTCGAGAGATCGGCGAGCCCCTCCTGCACCGCGAGGTTCGCGCCGTGCATGCGGCGGCCGAAGCCGCGCGCGATCAGCAGGAAGAGCGGATATGGCAGCAGCATCAGGCCGGTGAGCGTCGCGTTCTGATAGAGCATCGCGCCGACGGCGACGGCCATCAGCACCGGCGTCTGCGCGAGATTCAGCAGCCCGGGACCCAACATCAGCCGCACGGCCGTGAGGTCGTTCACGCAGCGGCTCATCAGGTCGCCGGTGCGCCACTTCAGATAGAACGACTGGGGCAACCGCTGCAGGTGCGCGAACAGATCGTTGCGGATCCGATATTCGATCTCGCGCGCCGCGTTGAAGATCTCGACGCGCGAGAAGTACCGCACCGCGGCGCGCGCGAGCGCCACGGCGACGAGCCCGGCGCACATCCACGCGATCCTGCGCGCGGCGTTCGTGTGCGCGGGCGCGTCGCTGGCCGCCAGCCGCGAGTAGGCAATCACCGCGTCGGTCGTGCGGCCCATCGCATACGGGAACGCGACGTAGAGCAGCGCGTACACGAGCGTGGTCGCGACGCCGAGCGCGTAGAGCCGGCTGCTGCGGCGCATGTAGTGCGCGAGCCGGCGGAACATCTGCCGGCGCTCGTGCGCGATCTGCTCGCGCGAGCGGGGCTTCGGCAGCGCGGCGGCGCTCATCGCGCGTACCACGCCGCGATGCGCGCTCGGTCGAAGCCGAGCGACCACGCCGCGAGCGCGAGCCCGTTGCGCAGCATCGTACGCAGCACGCCGCGCGCCTGATAACGCCGCGCGGACGTCGTCACCGCTTCGCGCAGCAGCGCGAGCCGTCCGTGCGCGCGCATCCCGCGCACGAGGTCGAGGTCTTCCATGATCGGCGCCTGCGGAACGCCGCCGAGCGCGCGCAGCACCGAGCCGCGCACGAACAGCCCTTGATCGCCATAGGGCAGCTGTGCGAGCGCGAGCCGCAGCCGCACGCCGAGCTCGACGAAGCGCAGCAGCGCGCTGCGCTCCGCGAAGCGGAACGCGAACGCGCCGCCTGCGACGCGCGCGTCCGCGAACGCGTGCTCGACGCGCGCCGCCCAGCCGGCAGGCAGCGTCGAATCCGCGTGCAGGAACACGAGCGCGTCGGCGTCGCCCGCGGCCAGGGCGCCCGCGGCGAGCTGGCGCGCACGCCCGGGCGCGCTCGTGAGCACGCTCGCCCCACTCTCTTTCGCGCGCCGCACAGTCGCATCGCGACTGCCGCCGTCGACGACGATCACTCGGGCTCCAGCTTCTCGGGCGCTTCGGATCGCGGCTTCGATGTGTTCTTCTTCATCGCGCGCGGGGATGACGACCGCGATCCGCACGGCCGCGGACGCTAGCAGCCGCGCGCCGGCCTTGGGTCAGCGCGCTCGAGCTGCGCTCCGCTCGCGCACGCGCCGCGTCAACGACGGCGCAGCGCAAGCGCGCCAGTCGCGGCGGCGGCGAGCAACGCGAGCGGCGCAGGCTCGGGCAAGAACGGGTAGAGCACGTCGCGGCCGCCGAGATCGTCCGGGCTGAGCGCCGTCGTCACGAGCGCGAGGCACAGCATCGGGCCACCGCACGGGTCGGTCGACATCGTGGTGCCCAGCAAGCGATTCGGGGAATCCACGAGGTCCGCGAACGGGCTCGTGGGGTCGATCACCATGCCGTTGTTGGGGTCGAAATCCGTGTCGTAGTAGCGCAGCGTCGGATCGTTCGTGTGGCCGAGCCCGATCGCGTGGCCGATCTCGTGGGAGAGGACCTTCTGAGCGATCAGGAATTGGAACCACCGACCAACCGGCGCCGTGGTTTCGAGAATGCGGTCGACGGCGAGGTAGATCGTTGCACCCTGGATCGTCCAACCCGGGACGATCTGCCCATTGCTGAGCGCGCGGTCCGGATCGTAGGCAAAGTCGACGTAGGCGATCCCGAAGCGGGCGCCGGCCAACAGCGGATCGGTTCCCGCGATCGCGCGCACTTCGATGTCTGCCGGCCCGGAGTCGCCCAGCGTGATGTCGAAGCCGAGTGCACCGTTCTCCCAGACCCCGAAAGCCGCGGCGAGGAGCGCGTCGATCTGCGCCTGCTCGCCTGCGTCCGCCGGCGAGAAGGCTGCAGCGACGTTTGCATCCACGGAGACGACCAGACCATCGGCGAGCGCCTCTGCGCCCCAGCGCGCGCCGCTCACGGGGTCGTCGACCGGGCCGTAGAGCGAGAACGCCGCCGCCGGAGCCGCCGCAACCGTAAGAACAGTGCTCAGGACCCCACTCCGCATCGCGCTGCGCATCTCGCCTCCTCCGCTCGCTGCATAGTGGCGATTCTTCTCTAGCGGTGGCGCGGAAACCTCGCGCCCGGGCCGGCGCAAGGCCCACGCGCGCTCGTGCTACCCCTCGCACTCCACTTCTTACGGAGATGCCATGTCGCGCGCACTCAAGCTCGGTCTCCAGCTCGGCTACTGGCAGGACAAGCCGACGCCGGGCTTCGTCGAGATGGCGCAGCAGGCGGAGAGCCTCGGCTACGACATCGTGTTCACCGCGGAGGCGTGGGGCTCCGACGCGTTCACGCCGCTCACGTGGATCGCGGCGCACACGAAGAAGATCCGGCTCGGCACCGCGGTGGTTCAGATCTCGGCGCGCACGCCGGCCGCGACCGCGATGCACGCGCTCACGCTCGATCACCTCTCGGGTGGGCGCGTGACGCTCGGGCTCGGCGTCTCGGGGCCGCAGGTCGTCGAGGGCTGGTACGGGCAGCCGTTCGACAAGCCGCTCGCGCGCACGCGCGAGTATGTGTCGATCGTGCGCCAAGTGCTCGCGCGCGAGGCGCCGGTCGCGAACCCCGGCCCGCACTATCCGCTCCCATACAAAGGGCCCGGCTCGTGGGGGCTCGGCAAGCCGCTGCGGCCGATCACGCACCCGCTGCGGCCGCGCATTCCCATCTTCTTAGGGAGCGAGGGCCCGAAGAACGTCGCGCTGACGGCCGAGATCGCCGACGGCTGGCTGCCGCTCTACTACTCGCCGTTTCGCCAGGAGGTCTACGCCGATTCGCTGAAGGCCGCGAAGCCCGGCTTCGAGATCTGCGCCGGCGTGAACGTCGCGGTCACCGACGACGTGAAGGGCGCGCTGATGGCCTCGAAGGCGAGCCTCGGCTT
>Ga0187894_10001850_pt1 | contig 26377 bp, 16 predicted proteins | sample GBC1701081metaG_FD_136650 | JGI IMG/M metagenome (GOLD analysis project Ga0187894, IMG submission 136650) | White microbial mat communities from a lava cave in the Kipuka Kanohina Cave System on the Island of Hawaii, USA - GBC170108-1 metaG ... | reverse complement strand
ATCGTCCCGATCGAAAGCGACGCCGGGCACTGCCGCGCGACGTCATCGGCCCGCGTTGTTCTCGCGCTCGGCTTAACTGTCATTGGCGCAATGCTGCTGCGTCTCTACCAGTGCGGCTGCACCTTTCGCTCGCTTGACTACGCCGAGATCGCGTTTCGTGTCTCTCATTTCTGGGGCTGGCGCTGGATTCTCGACAACGCCTACGGGCCGCTCCAGCCTTTCGTCACGAAGATTTTCGCAATCGCCTGGACCGGTATGGGCTTCGCAATGACGGAAACGGCCTGGCGCGTGCCGGCCATCCTTTGCGGATCGCTCGCGCCGGTTGCGGCCTATCTGCTGCTGCGGGAACTTAGCACGAGTCGCGGGACTGCGCTGTTGGCCGCGCTGCTTCTGGCGGTCGCGCCTGCCTCCGTCTCGGCGGATCGATATCCCTACAGCTCCGAATCCTTCGGACTGTTGCTGGGACTGCTCACCCTCCGGGCAGTGCTGCGGCATGGGCGGCTTCGGAGTGCGCGGAGCGGCCGGCAGTTCGGGCTTCTCTGTGCGGTCTACCTGACGAGTCATCTGCTGGTTCATGCGATGCCGATCGCGCTGGCCTATGCCGCCTGGACGACCGCGCGCAGCAACTCGTTTCGAGCGCGATGGATCGACCTGCGGCGCACCTGGATTCGCGCCGACGTGCTGACGTCGCCCCTCGCGGTTCTGTTGTTCCATGCGGCGGTCTTTCTCACGACCGGGCAAGGGGTCGTCGGTCATCTGCTCTTCAAGCGCGGCGGCGGCGATACCGGGATCGCGGGGCTGGCGGACTGGCAGTTGCACGGCGTTTGGCTGTTTCGCCAGTTCGGCTGGATCGCGGCGGCCGGTGTCGCCATGGCGCTGACTCCTGCCGCCCGCGATGTGCGGCGACTTCAGCCGCGCGGTGTGCTGGCGGTCTGGGCGGTCGCTTTTCTCCTGCCGGTGGTGGCGCTGCACCACTACACCGGACGCATGTATGGCTACTACCTTCAGCCGGTCGCGCTGCTGCTGATGGTCGGCTGCCTCTACGTTCCGCGAACGCGGCCGCGACTTGCCGCGGCGGCGGGCGGAGTGGTCGGCGCGTCGCTGCTGTTCGGCACGATCGGCACGGTCTTCGGTTCGAGCATTTGCCAACGGATGACCGGCATCTCCTGCCCGATCGGCGCGGCCACACCCGACCCCGGCTATCGCGCCGCCGGCTGGTATCTGCGCCGCCACCTGCCGGCGAGCGCGCTGATCTTTGCGCCGCATGACGCGGACGGCCTGGAGTCGATGGTCGCGGGCTACTACTTCGGGCGCGACTGCCTGGCGGCGGAGAACCTGATCGCCGAGGAATCGCGGCGCGTGCTGGCGGCGTTTGCGTCGCGCATCGACGCGGTGGTGGTCGAACCCGAATTCGAAGACTGGTTCCGCGACGACTCCGGCTGGCAATCCGTTGCGACGGTGCGGCGCGATGCGACTCCGGTGCTCACGATCTATGTGCGACCGGGTCTTGTGCTGCCGCAGATGACGCTGGATGCCGCCGCCGTCGGGGCGGAATTCGATCGATGCTTCGCGCCGCGTCGCGTCGGTGTGCTGCTGCCGACGCCCCCGCAGCTTCCTTCGATGCGGCAGATCATGGCCGCGGCCCGGCCGCAGGCCGTGACGGCACGAGTTGCGGCTGATGATGACGGAGCGAATCGATGACGCCGACGCAGGAACGGGATGACGCAACAGCTGTAATCGAACGGATATTGGGGGCGGTCGAATCGGCCGCCCATGCCCGCGAGCCGATGGCTGCCGCTCCGAAGCCGATTCGCATCTCCGCGATTCAATCGTCGCGCATCTCCGCGTCCGATCTGTCGTGCGGCCCATCGCCGAATCGATCATCGCAACGGCCGAGAACGCTGCTCGCCTATGCGGTGCTCATCGCTGCAATGATCTGGTTCTATTGGCCGAGCGCGACGGGCACGGTCGGGCTGACTCCCGATGCAATCAAATATCTCGAGTGCGCCAGGCAACTCGTCGAAGGTCAGCCGCTCACGCCGCAGACCGCGGCGCTGATGCCCGGTCTGCCGCTGCTGCTGGCCGGACTCTCCCAAATCTCCCCGGAGCCGTGGCGGTCTGTGCCCGCCATCCATGCGGCGCTGGCGATACTGACGGTGCTCGCGACCTGTCGCCTCGCGCGGGGAGTGGCGGGAGATGGCCGGACTCCGCTGGCCGCGCCATCGGAAAAAGAGGGCAAAGGTCGATACCTCTTCGCTGCGCTTGCCGTTCTCGTTGCGATGTCGCCGCTGATTCAGGATCAGGCCGTTTTCCTCTGCACGGAGATGCCCTACCTGCTGGCGCTGGTGATGGCGCTGGATGCGTCGGTCCGCGTGCTGAGAATCACCAGGTCAACCATTCACGGGGAAGACGTTGCGCCGACCCCGGCGGCCTCTGCCCGGCACGGATATGGGGCGTGGGGTTGGATGGGAATCTGGACGGCGCTGGCCTGCCTGCTGCGACCGACGGGCGTGCTGCTGATACCCGCGGTGTTGCTCTGTGTCCTCCTGCGACGATGGAGCCACCGTGACCGGATCGTTCGCGCCCGTCGCGTGGAGCACGACCTGTTTCAGGAAACGAGTGCGCCGTTCCAGGAAATGAGCGAGAGTTCCGCGTCCTTGAATGAGCGAATTCGATTCTTATCCGTCGCGACCTATCTGGTCGTGGCGCTCGCCCCGCTTTTGCTCTGGCGCGCCTGGGCCGCTCCTTACGCGACGGCGGGAGGATATGGGGCCGAGTTCGCCGGTTCCGGATCGGCGTCGCAGTCCGCGCCCGGCATGGCGGAGATGCTCGGCGAAAGAGTGTTGCAGTATGGTTCGTTGCGGCTGCATGAGCTTTCACAGATCGCGCTGCCGGCGCGCATCGCCTGGTCCCTGCATCAGCCGCCGCTGGCGGATTGGACCGCCTGGCTCTGCGGCGGCGGGCTTCTCATCTTGCTGATGGCTCGATTGATCCGCGAGAAATCTCCGGTCGAAGCCTACATTCTGATGCATCTCGCGATTCTGGCCGTCTGGCCCTGGAACGAGGGGCCGCGATTCGTGATGCCGCTGGTCCCGTTGATCTGGGTTGCTGTGATTGCGAGCACGGCAGGTATCTCCGGCTTGGCCCGAGCAGCCCTGTCGATAGTGATCGTCGGATTGATTCTGTTGCAAGCCGCTGATTCGTTCATTGGGCGCGACCGGCTTCCGCGACGGCAGGCTGCCTTCGCCGCACTCGATCAAGAGGGGCGACGCACCGGGCGATGGCTGAAGTCGCATCTTCCGGCCGGACCCACGGCGTGGTGGCTGCTGCTGCCGAACGGTGACGGGCGAAAGCTCACCTGGGCGTGGGGAGCCTATCTCTCCCGACGGCCGGGCCACTTCGATGATCTGCCGGCACCGGATCGCTCGAACGCCGCGCCGGTTGATCACTTTGAGGAGACGCTTGGCGCACGAGTCGAAGCAGGCTGCCGCTGGCTGGTGACAACGCCGGAATTGTCGCGCGAGCTGACCGCGAGTGCGTTAACCGGCTCCGGAACGCGTATCTGCGGTCTGGTCGCTCTAAAAATCTCTTCCCCGTCCGCCGTGCCCGCAGGCGACTGAACCGCCGCGACCCGAAGGCCGTTTCACCGGATAAGATGGAAGCAATGTCGAAGTCGCTTTGCGCCGGAGCCCGTCGCCCCTCTCAATCCGAAATCATTCATGGCGTGCTGGCGATTCTGCGTCGCGGCGATCGCTTCCTGCTGATCCAGCGCGCGGCCGGCGTGCGGTTGCCCGGCGTCTGGTGCTTTCCCGGCGGGCAGATCGAGCCGGGGGAGGCACAGGCAGAAGCGCTCATTCGTGAGATGCGCGAAGAGCTGGGCATCGGCGTGGAGCCGATCCGACGGGTCATGGTGTTTGAAAAGCATGGTGGCCGGCTGGTGCTCAATTGCTGGACCGCTCGCTGCCTGCCGGGACGGCTTCGACCCAATGCAGCCGAGGTGGCGGGGGCACGCTGGATGACGCCGCGGCAGATCCGGTCGATGCGGCTGGCCTATCGTTCCGTGCCGCTGGACGGTCCGCCCCGGCTGATTTCTGGCACGCGGCGAATCCTCACGCGGCTGGGGGTTTGAGCCGTGACCGATCTGGCGGAGGCTGCCACCGGTGCAGTGACGGAGCAGCCTGTATAAAACTCGTTCCGGGTTCGAATGGCCGCGAAGGGCGGCATGAGATATGTTTGAGCATCGGCCGGGGTTGATCCCTGCGCCGGCGGCGGGACGCTGTGGTGCCCGCCTACCGCAACAGGAGTGCATTTCATGTCCGCCATCGGTGGTTCGGTGGTCCTGGCCGTTCTGGGCGGCTTCGTCGCGCTGCTCGTTCTGCTGGCGATCATGCTGGTGGTTATCTACAACGGCCTGGTCGGCAAGCGGCTGCAGGTCCGTTCCGCCTGGGCGCAGATCGACGTGCAGCTCAAGCGGCGCTACGACCTGATTCCCAACCTGGTCGAGACGGTCAAGGGCTACGCCGGACACGAAAAGGGAACGCTCGAACGGGTGATCCAGGCGCGCAACGCGGCGGTTTCCGCCAGCGGCGCGGCCGAGTCCGGCAAGGCCGAAGGCGTGCTGGGCGGCGCGCTGCGGCAGATGTTCGCGCTGTCGGAGGCCTATCCGGAACTGAAGGCCAACGAAAACTTCCGCCAGCTCTCCGATGAACTCTCCAGCACGGAGAACAAGGTCAGCTTCTCGCGGCAGCACTACAACAACTGCGTGGAGATCTACAACACGTCGATCGCGACGTTTCCCACCGTGCTCTTCGCCGGCCTGTTCGGATTCCGCGAAGAGGAGTTCTTCGAGGTTTCCAGCGAGGCCGAGCGCACCGCGCCCCGCGTGCAGTTCACGTAGCCGGTCCGGCCGAAACGATCCAGGCGCCCAGAGTCGAAAGGCGATCGTCGCAGCATGAAGGTGCTCGTTACGGGCGGAGCGGGTTACGTCGGCAGCCACGCGGTGCGGGCGCTCTGCGACGCGGGGCACGCGGCGATCGTGCTGGACAACCTCTGCAACGGCCACGCGACGGCGGTCGATCCGCGGGCGCGGCTGGTGCGCGGAGACGTGGCCGACGAAACGCTCTGCGGCTCGCTGCTGGCGTCGGAGCGGTTCGACGCGGTGATGCACTTCGCCGCCTACATCGAGGTAGGCGAATCGGTCCAGGATCCGCTGAAGTTCTACGACAACAACGTGGCGGCGAGCGTCCGGCTGCTGCGGCAGATGCAGCGTCACGGCGTCCGCCGCTTCGTCTTCAGTTCGACCTGTGCGGTCTTCGGCATTCCCGACACGATGCCGATTCACGAGGGGATGCCGCGCCATCCCGAAAGTCCCTATGCCCGCGCGAAGCTGGCGGTGGAGTGGGCGCTGGCGGACAGCGCCGTGGCGTGGGGGCTGGGGTTCATGGCGCTGCGATATTTCAACGCGGCCGGGGCGTCCCATGACGCGCGCATCGGCGAGGATCATGAGCCGGAAACGCATCTCATCCCCAACGTGCTGAAGACGGCGCTGGGGCAGCGCGAGTCGGTCAAGGTGTTCGGCTCGGACTACGACACGCCCGACGGGACCTGCGTGCGCGACTACGTCCACGTGGAAGACCTGGCGGCGGCGCATGTGCTGGCGCTGACGCGGGTGGAGCCCGGCGCGCAGCATTTTTACAACGCCGGCACCGGCCGCGGCGCGACGGTGCGCGAAGTCATCGACATTTCACGACAGGTCACGGGGTGCGCGATTCGCGTCGAGGATTGCCCGCGCCGCGCCGGAGACGTGCCGCGGCTCTACGCCGACGCGCGGCGAATTCAGTCCGAGCTGGGCTGGCAGCCGCGATACACGGATCTGCGCGAGATCATCGCCAGTGCGTGGCGCTGGCACTCCTCCCATCCGCAGGGTTACGACGACCGGGGCGCACGCAAAGACTGAAGCAGCCCTCACCCCCTTCGGACTCCTTTATCGGTCACCCTCAGAGTCTCCCACTGGGTGAGGGAGCAAGCGCGCTGAGTCTCAAAGGGGAGCTGTTTTCAATTTCCCCCCTTTCAAGGGGGGACCCAGGGGGGTTTGAATTCCGCTCCCTTCCGGTCGCGGTCCGGACATGACATTCAGTCTTGTGGGGCGCGTCCCGCTACTCACACATGGCGACACTTGGGTCGGCATGGAAGGGCGGCCCGGAAGTCGCGACATTTCCACTGGGCCGGGTCATGGCTCGGAAAGATCTTCGCGTGCGTGCCGGACGCATCCTGTTACGCCGTTACCACAATCCGGTTCCGGCCGGCGCGGGCGCGCGGCTCCTGATTTGCCGCATGCTGGAAGCAGCACCGCGCATCGCGGCGCGATACTCATCGAGATTCCGCTGATAGTGCGACACGCTGCCGGAGAATCCACCCGGACGATTGCGGGCCATCCAGAGCGCCCGATGGTCCGAAATGATTCGCCGGATGGAGGAGGCCAGCTCGCGCCAGGTCGCCGCGCGGGCCCGGCCGCGTCGAGCGTCAACGATGGCCGCGGCCCGGCGGCAGGCATGGGCCAGAACGTCCAGCGTCACGAGCAATTCACGCTGCGCCAGCACTGCTTCGCTACTCCCGGGTCGGACGCGGGCGCTGCTGCGGCGAAGCTGCCGGATCGCGCGTTCGGTCGCGGCGAGTCGCGCGGGGGTCAGCCCCGCCAGTGGATCGTCGCGCCGCTCGGGCGGCCGGATCGCCGTTTGAAGCGGCGTCTGCATGATGTGAAAGAAAATCGTCTTGTTCTTGAGCGTGACGCCAGTCTGTCGATAGAGTTTTCCCGCGGCTGACCAGAGCGTCGCCAGGTCGGGCCGCGCTTCATCGAAGAACGGTTCAGACGCGGCAACGGTCTCATCGAGATCGCGATTCGCCGCGGCGCACCAGCTCACCGCCGCGCCGTAGGCGATCGGACCATAGGAGGCAGGCAGATACTGCCGATGGCCCAGGTCCCCCCAGTCGGTGATCAGAAAGCCATCCGCGCCATGCTTTCGGCCCGCGATGGCGGCGGAGAGCAGATTGCGCCGCGCGTTCTCCGTCCGACCGGCGAAGCTGCACCAGGTGGAGGTTCCGGGGCAGACATAGAATCGCAGACCCGCTTTCGCCAGCGCCGCGCCGTGCGCGTCGAACGGGTGGTCAGCCTCGTAGCCCCACTCCAGCGGCACGGCGTCGCGCGGCAGCCGCGGGATCAGCCGCGGGTGCTGATGCACGATGTCGGCCCAGAAGTGCATTCGATGGCCGCGCGAACGCACCAGCCGATGGACCTTCAGCAGAAAATCCAGATAGACGGCGCCGACGCCGCGACGGCGGCAGGCGTCGCGCGAGCGGCCCTGCCCCAGTTCAAACGTTTCGTCGAATCCGACGTTGACACGGCGGCTTGCGAACTGCGGCAACAGCTCGTCCAGCAGCGATCGCACGAGTGCCAGCGAGCGCGGATCGAGCGGGTTGAGCGTGGCTGGCGCGGTCCGCGTGCGGCCCCACGGATCAGTCCAGGGGCCGGTCGCCTCAGAGAGCGGGCGATAGCGCGCGTGGCGCAGCCAGCGCTCCATGTGGCCGAAGCAGTTCTGATTGGGCACCAGCTCGATGAACCGCTCCGTGCAGAAGCGATCCAATTTGCGAACCTCCGCGGCCGTGAGCGGCGACGCGCCGCGCCATGCCGTGCGATGGCGGCGATAGGCGAAAGTGTGCTCGGTGTAGAGCTGGAGCTGGTTGAGCCGGAGCCGCGCAAAGCCGTCGATCAGCCGCTTGAGCGTCCGCATCGTCGGCACCTTGTCGCGGCTCACGTCGAGCATGACGCCGCGCACCTCGAAATCCGGCGCGTCGTCGATCCGCACGCAGTTCAACCGGCCGCCGCCGGATAGGACAAGCTGTTCCAGTGTTTTCAGACCGTACCAGAGTCCGACCGGAGTGGCGCCGGTGAGGTCGACGGCGTCACGAGTGATCGTAAGACGATAGGCCTGCGGGGCCATTCGGGGATGGCGACCCAGGTTGAGCCGCAATTCGGGAAGTGCCGCGCGGTTTGCCCGGTTACTTGCTCGACGCCGCGCCACCGTGACGCCGCCCAATACGCGACCTGCCGCCGCGACGACGCGCGCCGTCGCGGAATCCGTTTTTGCCGGAGCAATAACTCGCAATCCGCGCGCAAGATTCAGCGTGCCGTTCAGCCGCCGCAGATGTCGGGGACGCGGTGTCAGTTCAGGCTCGCGCGACGGGCGTCTCACGGAGTGCCCGTGCCCGCAGCGCCCTCCTTGGGCGTGAGCTTGAAGGAAACTTCCGGCGGCTCGCCGACCAGCTCGATGCCGGGCGGCAGCACGACGACGGCGCGGCGGTTGATCGTCTGGCCTGCCAGCGCTTCGTCGGCGGTCTTGACGTCGAAGTAGGCCTGAATCCGATCCGGTTCCAGTTGAGAGAGTCGATCCTTGGGTCCGCGCACCGTCAGGTCCGCGCGGAAGTCCTCGTTGCCCGCGGGCTCGATCAGGAATCGCTTCTGCATGGCCAGCGGTACGCCCGGCAGAATCTGAATCGGCCCGACCTGCTTGGTGCCGAGCAATCCGACCACGCGGCCGGAGAGCGTCACCTGGGTGGGCTCGACGCGCAGCGCTCCGTCGATTTCGACCGCGGCGGTCAGCGAGAAATCGATCTCGCCCGGATGGCTCGCGGTCCAGTCGCGCAGCGCGTTCTCGACCTGGACCGTGACCTTGCCGTTGAGATTTCCCAGCGCGACGCCGGGCATTTCGACGCCGACGCGCGGCGGTGTGACCGCCGAGCTGACGACCTCGATCGTGCCGAAATCCGGCTGCACCGAGACTTCGCCCGCGACCAGCCGATCGACCCTGAATCGCACTTCGGGCGGCTCGATCGTCTCAATTGTCAGGCCGGACCGCTCGATGAGCGATGTGCGATAGAGCACTTCGCGGGCGTCGCGCTCGAAGACCGGGCCGCTCTCCGCTTCGCTCGGCGTCAGGCGGTAGTCGAGGAAATCGCCGACGCCCGCGAGCCCCGCTTCCAGCCGGTCGAGCAGGCGATTGGGCCCGGCAAGGACCAGCGTGAACTCGGGCGAAGACTCCAGCGTGGCAATCCATCCGACGCCGCCGGCGACGCGCAGCCGCACCGTGAAGCGGCGCGTCTCACCGACGGACTGATTGGCGATCCACCAGATCAGTCCGGTGAAGAGCGGGACCATGATGGCGGTGCGGATCGCTTCCCACGCATTCGTGGCGGGCGTCCGCGGCGGCCGGCGGGATGGAGCGGATTGCATGTGGTGCATGATCCTGGTTTCCCGACGGGTCATGGGTTTTCCGTCGACGGCGGAACGGTTTCCGGCTCCGGCCGCGGCGCGCGGCGTCCGAGTCCCTCGGCGAGCTGCGTGCGAAGCTGTTCCGGCGTCAGACGGCGATGGAGCTGTCCCCCCTCGGCCAGGCTGATGATGCCGGTTTCCTCGCTGACGACGATTACCAGCGCGTCGGTATCTTCCGACAGGCCGAGCGCGGCGCGATGCCGGCTGCCGAGCATCGGATCGGCCACATCCTCGTAGGACATCGGAAAGGGGACGGCGGCCGCGACGATGCGCCCCTGCGCGAGAATCACGCCCATGTCGTGCAGCGCCGTGCCGGGCCAGAAGATGGTCATGAGCAGCGGGGCGGTCAGTTCGGCGTCGAGCTTGCAGCCGCCGGTCGCCCACGCGCCGAGGTCGCTGGTGCGCTCGATGGCGATCAGCGCGCCGATCTTGTTGCGAGCCATGTAGCCGACCGCCTCGATCAGTTCGTCCAGCTCCGCGGCCGTCTCGCGGCGGAAGCCCGGCAGCCATCCGGCGGCGCCCAGGCGCATCAGCGCCCGACGCAGTTCCGGCTGAAAGACGATCAAGCCGACGAAGAAGATGCCGAGCACGAACTCCCGGTAGATGACCAGGATGCGGTCGAGCTGAAAGCGCTCGGCCAGAATCTTCATGACGAGCGTGCCGCTCAGCAGCACCAGCGCCACGCCGCGAAAGAGGCTCTCGCCGCGCGTCCCGCGCAGCAGCCGCAGCACGGCGTAGACGCAGAGGGCGATGAAGAGCAGTTCGACCAGGATCGCCACCGCCGGTGCTTGACCGACGAGCAGGCCGCTGATCCAGTTTCGTAGCGACTCAACCATCGCACGCTCCGCCGCGTCGCGCGTATGGCGACGTTCGGCCCGCGCTTAGGATAGTAGCGGCCCGCCACCGCCACCAGACCCGCGGGGGTGCGTCCGGGCGAACGGGGCACGCGTGCATGTCCGATTCGATCGGCTCGACCTCCTGGCCCTCCCGCAATCGCGCGCACTTCCGCCAGCTTGACGACATCCTCCGGCAGAACGGTGGCGCCGATCCGGTCGAGATCCTGCTGATCGGTCCCGGCGCGGTGACGCGGATGATGAGGCCACTGCTGAACGACGCGGATCGTCCCGGCGGGCGGACGCGCAAACTGATCGGCGACCTGGCGCGGTATGCGGACCAGTTGGTGCGGCGCGTGCCGGGGCTGCCGCTGGTGTCGCTGGAGGCGGTCGAGATTCAGCAGGTGCTGACGACGCCGCACGTGCTGACGGTCCTGGACGTGTCGCCGCGGGTGCTCGCGGCCGTCGCGCGCGACCTGCCGCACGCGCGGGTCCTCCTGCACGATCTGGAATCGGGGCCGATCCCGGCGCGCGCCGACGTGATCGTGGCGTTCAACGTTCTCTCCCGGATCGCGGAGGGTCGCCGCGCCGCGAGTCACCTCCTGGCGGGGCTGTCGTCGCGCGGCCTGCTCCTGATCGACGATCGTTCCGCCGCGCGCGTACTGCCGGAAGGGACGTTTGAGCCGATCGCGCCGAAGATTCACCGGCGCAGGGGATAATCTTCGGTGAACCTCAGCCCAGGTCCGCCAGGTGCTGTTCGATCAGGCGGCACTGACGCGTCAACTCGGTCTCGCGGGCGCGCGTCTCGGCGACCGCTTCGGGGGCGGCGCGCGAGACGAACCCCTCGTTGGCAAGCTGGGCCGACGCGCGCTGCAGCGCGGCCTGCTTCTCGGCGAGTTCCGACTTCAGCCGCTGCTCCTCGATCTTCAGGTCAATGAGGTCGGCCAGCGGCACATACAACTCGAATCCTTCCGCGACGTGAGAGCGCACGCGCGGTGGCTTGGAGGCGGCCGCCGAAATCTCCATGGCGTCGACGCCGCCCATGCGCCGGACCAGCGGTCCGCTCTCGCCGAGGATGCGGCAGACTTCCGCTCCGGCGCGGAGGATGCAGGTCGGCAGCGTGCGCACGGCCGGCTGCCCCCCCCGGCTGCGAACGGCGTTGATGTCGGTGCGCGCCTGGCGCAGCGCCTGAATGACCGGCTGAAGCACGCCGCTCACTTCGCGATCGCACCGTTCGTCATCGAAGAGTGGCAGCGCTTGCGGCCAGGAGGCTTCGATCAGCAGAGGCTGGGGAACCGGCTGGCCCGGACGCACTTTCGCCAGCGCCGCGTCGCCCGCCACCAGTTCGTATTGGTGGGGCACGCGCCGTCCGATCTCCTCCCAGATCGCCTCGGTGATGAAGGGGACGAAGGGGTGCAGCAGTTGCAGCGTGGTGTCTAGCACCTGCAGCAGCACCACCTTCACGTCGTTGGCTTCGGTAGCGGAGACGGCGCCGGCGTCCGGACCGCGCAGCAGCCGCAGCTTGCTCTCCTCGAGATACCAGTCGCAGAACTCGGTCCAGAAGAAGTCGCGCACGCGATCCATCGCGCGCGCAAAAAGATACCCATCCAGCGCCTCGTCGACGTCGCGGATGCAGCGGTTCAGCCGCGTGCGAATCCAGCGATCGAAGAGCGGCAGCTCCTGCGGGCGCGCGTGCGTGTGGCGATAGCCGTAGCCGTCGGCGAAGCGCTCGATCTTCATCCCTTCGACGTTGGGCAGAATGAAACCCGTCGCGGCCTGCCAGAGCTTGTTGCAGAAATTCCGGCCGAGTTCAAACTTCTCGGAGGCATTGCCGTCGCGGCCGCTCGGCAGCGTTACCTTCTTCACCGGGATTCGCACGTCCTGCGTCTCGGTGGTCATCGCGGCCAGCGTGAACCGAAGCGCGTCCGCGCCATACATCTCGATCAGATCCACCGGGTCCACGCCGTTGCCGAGCGACTTTTTCATCTGTCGCCCCTGGCCGTCCATGATCACGGGATGGATCACCACGTCGCGGAAGGGGACGCGCCCGGTGTTGTGCAGGCTGGCGATGACCATGCGCGCCACCCAGAGCGTGATGATCTCCCGTGCGGTGGAGAGCGTGCTGGTGGGGTAGAACGTCTTGAACAGCTCCGGTTCGGGCTCGCCGCGGATCGGACCGGCGGTCGGCCCCGGCCAGCCCATCGTCGAGAGCGGCCAGAGCGCCGAACTGAACCAGGTATCCAGCACATCCGGATCCTGCTTGTATCCGCGCTGATCGAGGAACTGCACGATCTCCCGGTCTTTTCCATCCGGCTCGCGGACGCAGTTGAAAAAGCTGGGCGCGGATTCGTCGAACTCGATGTTGGTCGGCGTGTCCTCGAATCGCGTTCGCATCACGCCGTGCTGGCGTCCCTCGAACGCCCAGCTCCGGAGCTGAAGGATCATCGGAGTCAGGTCCTGCACGGGCCGCGTCTCGAATTCGTGCGGCGCGTGCCAGACCGGGATGCGGTGTCCCCACCAGAGCTGGCGGCTGATGCACCAGTCGCGCTTTTCCGCCAGCCAGTCGCGGTAGGTGTTGCCGTACCGCCGCGGAAAGATGTGGACCTTCTGGCACTCCTTTCGCGCCTCGGGCGTTTCGTAGTGAGCGTCGTCGTCGCACAGCGCGTCGATCGCGGCCTGCGCGAGGCCGGGCCGGAGGTGCGGCGTCTGCTCCTTGTCACGCGCCGCCTCGGGTCGGCCGCCGTTTGACGCCGCCCCGCGAGTCATCAGGGTCCGCAGGAAAGGTGATTGCACCACCGCAGCCTCATCCTCGGTCAGGTCGCCCATCTTCACGAACCACTGGTCGGAGAGATAAGGCTGAATCGGCGTCTTGCTGCGGTCGCTGTGCCCCACCTCGGTGACGTAGTCCTCCGTCTTGTGCAGCAGTCCGGCCGATTCGAGATCCGCCACCAGCCGCTTGCGAGCTTCGTCGAGTTTCAGTCCGCGATAGCGCCCGTCGAATCCGGCGTGATCGTCCATCACGCGGCCGTCCGGCGTCATCATCGTGCGGATTCCGATCTGCGGGTGGCGCTGGAAGCAGCCGTAATCGTTGGGGTCGTGGCCCGGCGTCACCTTCACGCAGCCGGTGCCAAATTCGCGTTTCACCAGCAGACCGTCGGCAATCACCGGAATCGACCGACCGGTCTGCGGCAGTAGCACCTGCCTCCCGATCAGGCCGAGATAGCGCTCGTCTTCCGGGTGCACGGCGACGGCCGTGTCCGCCAGAAGCGTCTCCGGCCGCGTGGTGGCGACGACGAGGTAGTCGCGACCCGCGATCGCCGATTCAGCGGCTGCCGCGCGCATGGCGGCGTCGCGTACTTCCGCCGAGACATCGCTTCCCGGTGCGCCCGCGCCATCCCGCAGCACGGGGTATCGAATCTGCCAGAGGTGACCCTTCACCGTTTCGTGATACACCTCGTCGTCGGCGACCGCGGTCTGCAGATGGGTGTCCCAGTTCACCAGCCGCTTGCCGCGGAAGATCAGGCCGTCGCGGAAGAGCCGGAAGAACCATTCGCGCACCGCGCGGGCGCACACCTCGTCGAGCGTGAACCGCTCGCGCTGCCAGTCGCAGGAACAGCCCATCAGCTTGAGCTGTTCCACGATGCGGTTGCCATACTGCTGTTTCCAGTCCCAGATGCGCTGCACCAGCGCTTCGCGGCCGAGGTCGTGGCGGGTTTTCTTCTCTTCCTCGAAGAGCTTGCGTTCCACCACGGCCTGCGTGGCGATGCCTGCGTGGTCGACGCCCGGCATCCAGAGGGTGTTGCGGCCCTGCATGCGCTTGCGTCGGACGAGGATGTCCTGAAGCGTGTTGTTGATCGCGTGGCCGAGGTGCAGCGCCCCGGTGACGTTGGGAGGCGGGATCACCATGCAGAAGGGTTCGCTGCGGTCCGGCGCGCCGCTGGTGGCGTGGAAGCAGCCGCGATCGAGCCACGTGCGGTAGATGCGCGACTCGATGCCAGCCGGAGAATAGGCGCGGGACGGTTCGGTGTTCATGAAAGGCGATTATCCGGGTGAATGTCGATAGGGAGCAAGGAGGCGCGGAACTACTTCAGTTCTACGCTCCAGTAGGCGTTGTCGAGGAACTGCTTCCAGCTCTGGTAGCGGCCGTCCGCGAGTTTCAGCGCGATCACCGGGTTGCGCTTGGGACGCTTCGGCACCGCGATCAGCGTCATGCCCGCCTCGATCGGCGTGCGGCCACCCTTGCGGATGTTGCACTTCAGGCAGGCGCAGACGATGTTGTCCCAGGTGCTGCGGCCGCCCTGGCTGCGCGGAACCACGTGATCCAGCGACAGCTCGGTCGTCGGATGCTTGCGGCCGCAATACTGGCAGCGGTTGCCGTCGCGCGCGTAAATGTTGCGGCGGTTGAACTTGACTTCCTGCCGCGGCATCCGGTCGTAGAGCGCCAGCCGCACGATGCGCGGAACGGCGATGTCGAACCGCACCGTGCGCAGCCAGTCGTGCGAATGGGGTTCGAACTCGCGCTTGAGCTGGCTCAGCTCGCACCAGTCCTGGAAGTCGTAGGAGAGATACTGCCCATCCTCGATGTGGATGACTTCGGCCAGCTCCTTGAACAGCAGGCAGAGCGCCCGTTTGACGCTGACCACCCGCAGCGCGAGGTAATCGCGGTTCAGGACCAGGACGTTGTGGGTTAGGGCGGTATCCAACGCGGTCATGCCGGCGTTCCATGGGCGGACGGCTGGCGCGGCCGCCCATCCGGCCGCTCGCACAACAGCGCACGCTTTGATCAATGGTATCTTTCAAGCGACGAGCCAGCAACCGCGGACCCCTGCCGATAACTGAACAGGGGCTTCAGAGGTGACCGGGGAATGGCCCCGGAGGGGACTCACGGATAGAATTTCATTCCTCGATTCGCGGTGACGCCCCGACGCGCGGCGGATCGGAGGCCAGGAGCGTCGGTATGAGCGTCAGTGCGAGCGTGGATATCAAGGTTGATCCCGTCGAAGGGGAAGATCCGCAGAAAATGACGGAATTCCTCGCCCGAATCGACGGCGGCGACCTCATTGAGCGTGACGACTGGATGCCCTGCGACTACCGCGAAGGCATGTTAAAAATGTGCGAGCACCATGCGAATTCCGAGATCATGGGGGCTTTGCCGGAAGGGGAGTGGATCACCCGCGCCCCCAGCCTGAAGCGCAAGCTGGCGCTCATCGCCAAGGTGCAGGACGAGGTCGGCCACGGCCAGATGCTCTATCGCGTCTGCGAGGACCTGGGCAAATCGCGCGATCACATGCTCCGCGACCTGATCGCCGGCCGCACGAAATATCACAACGTCTTCAACTATCCCGTCCCGACCTGGGGCGACGTCTGCATGATCGCCTGGCTCGTGGATGGCGCGGCGATCATGAATCAGAAGACGCTGGCCGCGGGCAGCTACGGCCCCTACGTCCGCACCATGCGGCGCATCAATATGGAAGAGGCGTTCCACTTCAAGCATGGCGAGGACATGGTGCTCACGCTGATGAGCGGCACGCCGACGCAACGGATGCTGGCACAGGATGCCTTCGATCGCTGGTGGCCGCCGTCGGTCATGTTCTTTGGGCCGCCGGATCAGCGTTCGACCCACGGCGCAAAGTTCCTTCGCTATCGTCTCAAGACCACCGGCAACGACGATCTGCGCACGCGCTTTGTGGACCGGTTTGCGCCGGCCGCCCGCGCGCTGGGACTGGTTTTTCCCGACGGCGACGACAAGTACTTCCTGGATGAAAAGACCGGCCACTGGGCCTTTCCGCAACCGGATTGGGATGAGTTCTACAAGGTCATCCGCGGCGGCGGTCCCTGCAACGAGCGGCGTGTCGCCCTGCGGCGATTCAGCTATGAGCAGGGGGCCTGGGTCCGCCGGGCCGTTCTGACCGGCTCGGCAATCTCCGCGGCCTAGCGCCGGGCGATCGTTCTAACGTCCTTCAAAATCGAACCATAGGGCAGAACAAACTCAGGGCGAATACATCGCCAGGATCGGAGCGGTCCGTTCAGCCATTCCGGGCCAACCCCGCATCCCCGCTTTGCCGATGGTTTATAATCAGGTGGAGCGTCCGGGCGACCCCGCGCCCGCGTGAGGTGGATTGCCATGCGGATTCGAGTTCGAGCCATCCTTCCGGCCGTTGCGATCGCCCTCGGGGTCCTCTCCGTCGGTCCCGCGAAGGGTCAAACATCCACCGGCGGTCTGAGCGATCTCTCCAGCCTGCTGAATCAGTTCGGCGGGGCCAACGGCATTCAGGATTTGCTCAACGGCGGACTGGACGCCGGCACGAGCGGAACGCCGGACATTCCCAACGGGGGCGACGGGGGCGACGGCGGAACCGGCGGCGGCATGGCCCGCTCGCCGATCATTCAGAGCAATTTCGGCGCACATCGTGGCGCCGCGGTCGCCGAGCGCGCGCCCAGTATCGTGTTGCGGCAATCGGTCGCAATCATTCAGGGCGACACCTCTTTCTACACCGAGCCGACGCCGCCCGAGACTGATTCGTTCTACATCGCCGCCATCAAGGAAACCGTGCGGCAGTTCATCGCGGCGCTGACCGAAGCCGCTGGAAACAGCCCGCTCAGCAATCTGCTGAGCAGCATTGGGTTTGGCTCACTCGGAAGCCTCACCGGCTCGGGCAGCCTCAGCACGCTATTTCAGGATCCCGACCAGACGCCCATTCAACAGGGCGACATCACGCCGCTGCCGAACTCGAGCACCAGCGGCCAGGGCACCTCCGAGCCCATCAACTGAGCCGTCATCCGGCCGCTCTTGGCACGCCGCGAGCGCGTTCCCTAAGATTGTCCGACCGCGAGCGGTGTTCCGTCTCTTGTCGCGCCGGGGCTATCGCATGAAGATCCGCTGTCCGCGCTGCTCTCAGAAGCTCAGCATTTCCGACGAATGGGCCGGCAAGGCCATCCGCTGTCCCGGCTGCAACAAGACGATCATGATTCCGCGCCCGAAGCAGACGGCCGTCGGCTCCAACGACAGCGACGTCAACCTGCGCGAGCTGGCCAGCCTGGAAGCCGCCACCGAAGAGCTGGATCAGCAGGAGCTGGCCGAGGTGCAGGCTGATGCGGCCGCGGCGGGGGGGGGGGCGGCCGGCTCCGGCGTGTTGCCCGGCTATCGAAAATGCCCCCATTGCGGCAATTCAGCCAAGGAAAAAGACCCCTACAACGAAATGCTCTGCTCGAACTGCTGGAAGAGCATTCCGCCCGTGATGCAGGAGGGCGCGCTGTCTTCGGAACAGCAGGCGCGACTCTACGAGCAGCGCCAGTACCGCCGGGCCGAGGGAAGTTTTTACGGCGGGCTGGGCAACGTCTTCTCTTATCCCTTCGGCGCGCTGGGATCGCTCAGCACGTCGATCGTGGTGGCAATCGCGGCGATTTTCGTCCCGGTGGCGCTCGCCACGGGCCTCGCCCGCGCGATGGAATTCTCCGAGCATGGCACCGAGCATTTTCACGAAGCCAAGCTGACTTCGCTTCAGGTGACGATGATTTTTCTCTTTCTGCTGGAGGTGGTTTTTTTTCTCGTCGTGGCCCTGCAGGCCGTGGTCGACGTGGCGCGAACGACCTTTTCCGGCGCGGAGAAGCCGCCGGAACTGGCGTGGAGTCCGGCCGACTGGGGCGAAACCATTCTCGGCAGCTTTTCGATTCTCATCGTCGACGGACTGGTTCTCGCGCTCGTCGCATGGAAGGCGGCGCAGGTTCCCTTCGGCTCGATGACGGGGCTGGTGCGCTTCGACTGGACCTCGCTGCTCGCGCCCGCCGTCGTGATCGTCGCCTTCATCGTCGCTTTCATTCTGCCGATGAATCTGGTCGGTCTGGCGACGGGTTCGATCCTGGGGGCGCTCAACCCGGTGCGGATCGTGCGTTCCATCATTGCAACCCACGCACACTATCTCTTCCTCTTCCTGCTGTTCGTGACATTCGTGTTCATGTTCGGCGCGCTGGCGCTGGTCGTGATCTCGCTCTTCACGCCCGCGCTGCGGCAGATGCAGGTCGCGGTGGAAGCAGGCAACATCGTTCAGGTGGGGATCGGCCTGCTCTTCTGGGGCGCGGTGGTGGGCGTGGAGTTTTACATCGCCTTCATGTTCGGCCGGATTCTCGGTCTCTTCGCCCGCGCGTTTTCGAGGCAGCTGGCCTTCCTCGATTAGAGATGTCTCTTATCCGAACAGTTGAACCGATCGTCGCGGGACGTGCCGCGCGTGTGCATCTGTAGCGGGTGTGACGAGTATGCCGTGCCTCGTTCCGGGCCGCTCCGGGCCGCGGCCGGTGCGGCAAGTGCGGCGGCAGCATTGGCTTGAGGCTGCCTATCCATGCGAATTCTCATACGGATTGCGGCGCAGTCGCTCGCATAAGATTTGCGGTCTGTAAGTTTTGGTTCATCAGAGGGTCCGCCTTTCATCATCGCATGACGATCCGCGAATTTGCGCTCTTTTTTTCAGTTGTTTACTCGCCAGCCCGCGGACTGCGGGGTACGATTTCACAGCAGTAGGGGAGGGGTTTGCTCGTAGTTCTCATCGAGCTGTTTCACCGCATCAAACTCAGCCACGGACGCTCGTCCGAACCCCTCCCAGCAAAACTTCTGTGCCGCGCCGTCGCTCAATGCGAAGGTCGGGGACACGATCGCCGTAGGTGGAGGGCATCGTTGTGGTTCGACGCAATCGCCGTCCGGACTCTTCTCGCGTCATTTTCGATCTCAACACGCAGTGCGATTTCCTGCTTTCCCGCGGCGCGCTGCCCGTCGTCAACCGGGGCGAGATCGTCCCGCGCATCCGCGCCATCATGGACTGGGCCCGCACCCGCAGGGTGCCGGTCATCTCCAGCATCGACGCGCATCGGCCGAGCGAATCGCAGAACGGACAGCGCCGCCACTGCATCGACAATACTTCGGGCCAGTTGAAGGTTCCCTTCACACTGCTGCCGCGCCGGGCGATGCTCGCCAATGACAACACGCTCGACGTTCCGCTTGATATCTTCACGCGCCACCGGCAGGTGATCCTTGCCAAGCGGTCGCGCGATTTCCTCGCCAATCCCAAGGCGGATCGGCTCGCCACCGAGCTGCCTGCCGAATACTTCATCTGCTTCGGTGTCGCCACCGAGGTGTGCGTCAAGTCGGTCGTTCTCGGCCTGATCGCCCGCCGTCGCGCCGTCGTCGTGGTGTCGGACGCGGTGGGGCACTGGAGCGCCGCCGAGGCGGAACTGGCCCTGCGCCAGATGGCCGCCAAGGGGGCCGTGCTGGTCACCACCGAGCAGCTTGTCTCCGACGCGACCATCGAAGTGCCCCGCCCGATCGTGCCGATCGAATCGCAGGAAGCCGCGGCGGAGGTCGCCCGCATGCTCGCGCCGGCACGTGCCCGCGGGGTTGCCTGACCACACCCTCCTCCCTATCCTTCCGTGTCCCGCCGTCCGATACTGAATCGGGCAGCGCGACGGAGCATTCGTGGCCAAGAAGCGACCCAAGCAGCTCGCCATTCTCGACGAAGACCTCTGCACCGGCTGCGAGGCCTGCGTCACCGTCTGCCCAGTGGACTGCATCGACAAGATCGGCGATCCGACCCATCCCGGCTACGCGATGGGACTCTGCACGATCGACATGAACCGCTGCATCGGCTGCAAGCTCTGCGCCCAGGTCTGTCCGTGGGACTGCATCACCATGGTGCCGACCGACGAGGTGCTGGCGCACCCCGGCATGGCAGCGCTGCTCGAGTAGCGGCTTGGGCGGGAACCGCATTTCGCGTCGGCCCTGCAAGCAGGACAGGGGTCTTGGGGTCATCGAAATTCAAGCCTGATTATTTCGACCGCAGAAGTTCCAATCGAGGTCGCAGCATTCGTTCGAATGCCGTCTCGATCGGCTCGTTGAGCTTTTCAGGGATGCATTCAGGCGATTGTGCTGCTCGTCCGCCTGGGGATCGGCGGCGGACGCCATTCGAGTAGCGCTTCGGTGTCGCTGTAAACAAAGTATGGGGATGACTCCCTTGAATTGTTCTCCGGCCCGCCCCGTGCGGGCAGAAAGAAGCCATCACCCTGCACCGGAAGATAGCTCCGGCGGATCGGTTTCGGTAAGGTTGATGAACGCGGTCGCGGGCGCCGCACGCGTCGCGACGGCGCCGAGCCGTTTCTGACCTGCATTCTCGATGCCTATCGGCGGCGCAGCGAGACGCTCGACGCGCTGATCCCGCCACTGTCCGTCAAAGGTCTCAGCATGCGCGACGTGAGCGACGCCTTCGCGGCGTGGCGGCAGCGCAGCCTGGCGGAGTACGACCTGCGACGGCTTCGTCGAAAATTCACTTGTTTTTTGGCATTCTGCTTCGGTAGGATTCCTTTCGATCATCTCTTCGGTGCAAGGGCGCTCCGGCGCCCGTAGTGCCGCGATTCGACACCTAGGAATCAACCGCCATGACTCAGCGCGCGGCGATGCTGTCGACTGCGGTTTTGCTTTGCCTGCACGGCGCATCGCCGGCGGACGCACTCCCGGTGCCGCTGACGACCGAGCGAATCATCAGCTCCGGGCTCACGCTGCCCCTCTACGTCACCGCGCCGCCCGGCGACGGCGAACGCATCTTCATCGTCGAGCAGCGCGTCTCCGGCAACGGGCGCATCCGCATTTACAAGAAAAGCACGCAGACGCTGCTGCCGATCGCCTTTCTCACGATCAATGGCGTCAGCACCGGCGCCGAGCAGGGATTGCTCGGCCTGGCGTTTCATCCGCAGTACGAGCAGAATGGTTATTTCTACGTGAACTACACGCAGGGGGCGGGCGGCGGCTCGACCTTCGTGCGGCGCTACCAGGTCTCCGCGGGTAATCCCGACATCGCCGATCCGGCGAGCACGGCGATCCTCAGCTATGCGCAGCCGGCGACCAATCACAACGGCGGCTGGCTCGGTTTCGGGCCGGATGGCTACCTCTACATCTCCAGCGGCGACGGCGGCGGCGCGAATGACACCGGCGCCGGACATACGTCCGGCACCGGCAACGCCCAGGACATCACCGCCAACCTGCTCGGCAAGCTGCTGCGCCTGGACGTGAATGGCGACGATTTTTCCACCGACGGGGCCCGCAATTACTCGATTCCCGCTGAAAACCCGATGGTCGCCGGCCAGTTTGAAGTGGGGGACGACGAGATCTGGGACTTCGGCCTGCGCAATCCGTGGCGGTGCAGCTTCGACCGGCTGACGGGCGACCTCTACATCGCGGACGTGGGGCAGAACGCGGTTGAAGAGGTGAACTTTGAGCCGGCTGGTTACGCCGGGGCGCGCAACTACGGCTGGCGCTGCTTCGAAGGGACGACATGCACCGGGCTGGGCGGCTGCGACTGCAACACCAGCAACACCCCCGAAAATCCGCGGATCATGCCGATCCACACCTACACGCACGCGGGCGGCAACTGCTCAATCACCGGCGGCTACGTCTACCGCGGCGCGGAGATTCCGTCGCTGCGGGGCACCTATTTCTTCGCGGACTACTGCTCGAACAAGATCTGGTCCTTCCGCTACGAAGGCGGCATGGTGCTGGAGTTCACCGATCGAACGGCCGAGCTGGACCCCGACGCGGGCGGGCCGATTTCGATCACGTCGATCACGTCGTTCGGCGAGGACGCCGACGGCGAGCTTTACATCGTCGATCAGGGCGGCGAAATCTTCCGCATCAAGGCCAACTGCGCCCTTTCGCCGGATTGCAACACCAACGGCACGGGCGACGCGTGCGAGCCAACGGCCGACTGCGACACCAACGGAACGTCCGACCTGTGTCAGGCCGGCTACGAGGACTGCAACTTCGACGGCGTGGCCGACTTCTGCCAGCCGGCCGGTGACTGCAACAGCAACGGCATTCCGGATGTCTGCGAGCTGAGCGCGGGCGACGACTGCAACACCAACGACACCACCGACGCCTGCGAAGGGCTGCCGGACTGCAACAGCGACGCCGCGCCGGACATGTGCCAGTATTCGGAGGACTGCAACAGCAACGGGACGCCTGACTTCTGCGATCCGAGCGGCACGGAGGACTGCAACACAAATCTCATTCCCGATCCGTGCGAGCCGGGCGGCGGCGCCGACTGCAACTCCAACGGCACGTTTGACCTGTGCGAGGGCTTTAACGACTGTGACCAGAACGGCGTGCTGGATGACTGCCAGCTCCCACCCGACTGCGACACCAACGGCACGCCCGACTTGTGCGACGCGGATTGCAACGCGGACAGCATCGTCGACGCCTGCCAGATCGGCGCGATGACCGACTGCGACACGGATGGCACGATCGACGACTGTCAGGCCGGAGCGGATTGCAACACCAACGGCGAGCCGGACACCTGTGACGCCGTGGGCGACGACTGCAACACGGATGACACGCCCGATGTCTGTGAGGACGAGTGCAACACGAATGGCACGGTAGACGCGTGCGACCTGCTCGGCGCGTCGATGGACTGTGACACGAACGGAACGCCGGACGAGTGCGAGGAGGACTGCAACACGAACGGCGCGCATGATCTGTGCGACGTGGGCGTCACGTCAGCGGACTGCAATTCCGACGGCGTGCCGGACGAGTGCGAGCCGCTGCCGGGCGACCTGGACCTCGGCGGCACGATCGACGGCGACGACGTGCAGCCCTTCGTCAACTGTTACATCGCGGGCATCGACTGCGGCTGCACGGACATGGACGGCGACGGGTTTTTGGACATCGACGACCTGAACGAGTTTGTGATGCAGTTGCTCGCGCCCGGGCTGCTTCGCGCGGATTGTCCGCAGCCGGCGGGCTGCACGCTGGGGCTGCATGTCGCGGGCACGGAACCAGGTTTTCTGACCACGGCGCAGATAGTGCTCTACAACCCGGCGACCATAAATGGCATGACATTTTCTCAGCAGAAGCTGAAGATGCGGCCGTTCATCATCACGCCGAATCCGCGCGGCGGCGAACTCAAGATCTCCTGCGGCAAGGAGGTACACGTCGAACTTTACAAGGCGGGCGGGACAAGACTCGATCTTCCCGCCACGCTCGACGGCGAGCCGATTACGCTGCTGATGCACGGCAAGTCTATGGGTCGCTCGAGCCTGAGCTTCAGCTATAAGAGCAAGTGCGGCAAGAAGTGCACTGCGTCCCTCGGCGTTCGCGTGACCTGTTTTCCCGGCCTTTCGGCCGAGCCGCTCAGCGGCATTGAGAAGGGCGATTTCGTGCGCGTTATTAACGCCGGTCAGCCGCTGCGGACGTTTCTGGACGTGGATCGGCACCGGGAGCGGGAGGGCGCGACCTATCGCGCATACGTCGTCAACCACAAGACACTGGCCGAATGGACAGACGCCAACAACGCCAACGCCAACGTCCTGAACGATGTCACCGGCGGCCATGAAACGGTCGTCACGCCGCAACCCGGTATGGAAACGCTCGTGACCGCGTGGGGCGCGGCGAACGCGGGGCTCTACGACATCGTCCTGGATTTCTGCAACGCCGCGGGCGAGAACACGCCCAACGGCCGGCTCGATCCCGGCGACATCGTCGGCCTGCTGACGGACTCCAGCACCGTTGCGGAGGCCCGCGTCATCACCGACCCCGGCGCGACCGGCGCGGGCACGGCGGTGCGGCGCGTGTATGCCACCACCGGCGTGGCCGGCTACGACCTGCCGGCCGGCTTCGACGGTCTGACGACCGCGATCACGGGCATTCCCTTCAAGGGCCGCACCGTCTATCCCAACGGCGTCGGCGCAAACACGCCGCTGGTGGTCTTCGCCCACGGGAACCATGCCCAGTACGCGACGCCCACCGCGACCGCGCCGACGATTCCCGCCGGACGCGGCGGCACGACGACCGGGGTCAAGGTGCAGCTCGACGCTGTCGCCGAGAATTGGACGCTGACGCTCAAGGCCAACGGCCGCTGGGACATCGCCGGCAGCGTCTCCGGCGCGCAGGGCGAAAGCGCCGCCAAGGCCGGGCTGAACTGGCTGGTCAAGTCGACCAATCTGTTCATCGAGCTGACCATCACCGACAACGCCGGCACGCCCTTTGTCGTCGGGGACAGGATCAAGTTCACGGTGAAACGCCCCGCGGCCGACCCCAGCGCGCCGAATTTTGATGGCTACGTCTACATTCAGGACCTTCTCGCCACGCACGGCTTCGCCTCGATCAGCGTCGACCTTGACCGGTTCGCTCCGCGCGAGCTCGGCACGGGCATCAAGCTGCGCGGCTGGGCGATTCTCAAGCACATCGAGGCGGCGCTGACCCGCGCGGACGTGGCGTTTGACGCCAACAGCAATATCGCCGCAGACAACATTATCCTCGTGGGACATTCCCGAGGCGGCGAGGCGGTGTTGCATGCGTATCGAATGCTCGTCAATGCCGGCGAGCGGCCGGCGGGCGGTACGCTGCCGACGGCGCTGGCGGCCGCGTCGATCCGGGGAATCGTCAGCCTGTCGCCGACGAACTTCCACAATGATTCAGGCGGATTGGTGACCGTCCCCTACCTGCTGATGTACGGCGGCGCGGATGGCGACGTGAACGGCTTTGGTACGGGCGTGCGTCCCTTCGGCACTTACGACCGGGCCACGGGCGTCAAGCAATGCCTCTTTGCCGAGGGGGTCAACCACAATTTCTTTAACACGAGCTGGGTCTGCGACGACGCGCACCAGCAGTTTTTCTTAAGCGGCGCCTGCGTCAACCTCGATCCGACGGGACTGGGCGCCAATCTGGTCACGGCGACGAATTGCCGCGACCTGGCGCGGTGTTATGTGACGGCGTTCGCCCGCAAACACGGCCAGGCGCAGGCCGGGTACGACGACTATTTCAAGCGTTATCCGCAGCGCTTCCGTCCGCCATCCCTGGCGAACTCGATCCCCCTGTTCCATCAGTATCGCAGCGCGTCGGCCGATCGGCTGGATGTGGACGACTTCCAGACGCGGGGCAATGTCGGCATCTCGAGCTCCAACGGGCCGGTGACGACGGTGGGTAGTTTGAAAATTGAACCTTTTGACGGTGTGAACGAGCCGAAACTGCTCGATCCGAATCCTGGCAACGACTTCGCGGGAGCGATCCTGACCGCCAAGACCGGCGCAGCCGTGGCTGGGCTGACGCCGGCCCGGCTGGATTGGTTCGCCGGGCTTCAGTTTGAGCGCAAGCTGGCCGGCCGCACCGGCAACGCGCTCTTCATTCTGCGCCACGAACCGGTGGCGCAGCGCGCCGTGCCCGAGACGTGGACGGCCACGCTGAACGCAGCCGGTCGATGGGATCTCAACGGATCCGTTTCCGGCGCGGACATAACCGGCGCAAAGGTCGGTGGCAAGTGGGATTATGAAACCGCCAATGGCCGGTTGCGCCTGATTATCCGAGATGGCGCGGGAGCGGGTGCGTTCGTCGCGGGAGACTCGCTGACCTCGACCTACCTTGGGGTGAATCCCACGTCGCGCGGCGTCGTGAACCGTTTCATGCAGGACACCGACGGCGTCGTGGTGAGCTGGGGCACAATGCGGTGCTTTTACAAGTTCGGATTTCCCGAGCCCGCGCCCGGCCAGCCCCGCGAGGTAGACCTCAGGCCATACCGATACGCTTCACTCCGTATTGCAAATACCGTGCCCGATCCCGCCGCGCAGCGGCCGACCGTTCACTTCACGCTGCGGGGCTCCACGGGGGACGGCGGCGTAGCGTCGGTACCGCTTCAGCCTTTTACAACGGTGCCGGGTCCCTATGTCAGCGGGTTCCGAACCGGCCTGCATGAATCGGGAACGGAACTGCGCCGATTCAACCTCGACCAATGGACCACCTGCGCGGTATTCCAGACCGTGCGCCTGGATCTGTGTCGCTTCACGCTCCAGACCGCGATGGACCTCGGTCGATTCAAGGAACTCAGTATCGATTTCGGCGCTAGCGCCGGCTCCAACAACGGCATCGTGGCTCTCGACGAAATCGAGTTCACCAAGGAGTAGCCGCCATGTGCACGACGGCCCTGACCCTGCTGGGAATCGCCGCACTGCTTCCGGCCGCCGCGCCGGGCGACGTCGACACGATCGGCCAGTCGCTCTACGTCGACCCGCTGCCGATCGTCGCGGTCTATCGCGTCGAGCTTGGCCGGCCGATCGACCTGCTCGTGGCCGGCACGCGCCGACCGCACTCCTCCGCCTGGCTGATCATCGCCGGGCCGCTGAAGCTGCGGCCGGATGAGCCGCCGCGCGGAGCGCACCGCCGGACGCCGCCGCTGCCGCCGGTCGTTCCGGTGCT
>Ga0187894_10001849_pt1 | contig 26379 bp, 24 predicted proteins | sample GBC1701081metaG_FD_136650 | JGI IMG/M metagenome (GOLD analysis project Ga0187894, IMG submission 136650) | White microbial mat communities from a lava cave in the Kipuka Kanohina Cave System on the Island of Hawaii, USA - GBC170108-1 metaG ... | reverse complement strand
GCGGATCGCAGCGGGGCTATTGCGGCTCCAGCTGTGAGATGTATCTTGCCGCGCGCGCGATCACGCGCGGGGGGTGCCGATGACCATGATCGAGACCACCGAGGGGCCTTCGCCGCGACTGCTGGTAGTTGACCCCACGGAGTTGCTCCGGGTGTCGTATGGGCCGGCGCTGTCGCAACGGACGTGGCGGATCGACTGGGCCCCCAACGCCCGCGCCGCCCTGGACCGGATGCGCAGCGAGCCGTTCGACCTGGCCATCGCCGACCTTCCGGACCCGGAGGCGGGGGGGCTGGCCCTGCTGCAGGCGGTGATGGACGAGACCCTCGACGTCTCGCTGGTGATGGTGGCCGAGCCCTCGGCGGCCGTGAACGCCGTACACAGCGTCGCCAATGGATCGGTGCGCTTTCTTTTCAAGCCGGTGGCCGCAGAGACCTTGGCGAACGTGGTCGAACGCGCGCTGCAGATGAGGCAGATGGCCCAGCTTCAGCGGGAGGCGGCCGCGCTGGTGCAGGCCGACGCCGCACGAGGCGCGCCCGATTCGGACGCGGAGGGCCGCTTTACGCGCGCTCTCGGCCGCCTGTGGATCGCCTGCCAGCCCGTGGTCTCCGCCTCCGAGCGCTCGACCTACGGCTTCGAGGCGTTCGTGCGCTCCGAAGAGCCGGCGCTCGAAAACCCCGGCGCGCTCTTCGAGGAAGCGGCGCGACTCGGGCGGACGTCCGAGCTGACCCGAGCCATTCGCGCGCAAATCGCCGAGACGGTGCGGGCGATGCCGGCGGAGGCGTACCTGTTCGTGAACATCCATCCTGCGGAGCTGCTCGATCCGGACCTGGTGGCCGGTGCCTCTCCGTTCGCGGCGATCGCCGACCGCATCGTCCTGGAAATCACCGATCGAACCACGCTTGAAGCCATCAAAGGAGCGGTCCGGCGGGTGGCCACGCTGCGCAAGCTCGGATTCCGCGTGGCTCTGGACGATCTGGGATCCGGGACCGTGGGCCTCTCGACCATCGTCCAGGTGGAGCCCGACCTGGTGAAGCTCGACCGATCCCTGGCGCGCGGCATAGACACGTCCGTCCGCAAGCGGACGGTGGTGCGCGACATCGTGCGGCTGTGCACCCGCGAGCTCGGCATGCAGGTGGTCTGCCTGGGCGTCGAGACGCCCACGGAGTGTGAGGCGCTGTCGGCGTTGGGCTGCGACCTGATGCAGGGAGACCTGTTTTCGCCTCCGGGCCGCGGGTTTCCCCAGCCGCAGTGGGTGTGACCGCCAAAGATCGCGCCCCAACGCGCCGATATCCGTTTGAATGACTACCGCCCGGTCGGAGACCGCCTTGCGCTCGCTGGCGGGGCAGGCGCTGGGCGCCTATCGGGTGTTGTCGGTCCTGGGCGAAGGCGGCATGGGCCAGGTCTACCTGGCGGAGCACGAGGTGATCGGCCGCAAGGCCGCGATCAAGGTCCTGTCGGAGGAGGTGGCCGGGTACCCAGAGGTGGTGTCCCGCTTCTTCACGGAGGCCCGCGCGGCGAACGAGATTCGTCATCCGAACATCGTCGAGGTCACCGATTTCGGGACGACCGGGGGACTGCCCTACATCGTGATGGAGTACCTCGAGGGCGAGACCCTCGGGGATCGGCTGGCGCGGGCGGGCATGCTGGCGGAGCCGGCGGCGCTGACCATCGCGGCGCAGGTCGCCTCGGCATTGACGGCCGCCCACGAGCGCGGGCTGGTTCACCGAGATCTCAAGCCGGCCAATATCTTCCTCCTTGGTCACCCGGACTACCCGGACTTCGTGAAAGTGCTGGACTTCGGGATCGCGAAGCTGCTCGGCGAGGGCGGGGCCGCCCACCATACGCAGGTCGGCGCTCTCCTCGGCACACCGGCCTACATGTCGCCCGAGCAGTGCATGGGAGATCTGTCTCTCGACCACCGCAGCGACATCTATTCGTTGGGGGTGGTCCTCTATCAGATGCTCACCGGGCGGACGCCCTTCGACGGCACCCTGGGGCGCCTGGTGCTGGGGCACACGCAGGAAACGCCCGCGCCGCCCGAGACGGTCAACCCGCGGATCTCCGCCGCCGCCAGCGCCCTCGTGATGCGCGCCCTGGAAAAGAGCCCGGCCCGGCGCTTTCCTGGAATGCGCGAGATGCGCGCCGCGCTGACCGTCGCACCGAACAGCCCGCGGCGGGATCCTGCACCGAGCACGCCGGCCCGAGAGCCCGCCACGGTGTTCGAGCGCGGGACGGCGGTGATACCGGCGGTCCCAGCCGTGGCGGCCGCTCCCACTCCGACCACGAGCGGCGCCACGGTCGCCGCCCACGGCGCGATCACCGGCACCAGCGCCACCTTCGCGAACCGCCTGGCAGAAATCATGCGGGCGCGGGTCGAAGCGGAGGCGTTGGAGCTTCCCGGACTATCGCGCATCGCCGCGCGCTGCCTGGATCTGGCGGCGGGCGCCGGCTTTTCGTTCGGGGGCATGGCGGCTCTCCTCGCCCAGGAGCCCCGGCTGGCGGCCCACGTCGCGGAATGCGCGGCGCGCGAGACCGCCCCCGGCCGCGTGATCGCGCGCGGAATCGAGGGCGCGGTCGCCCGGCTCGGGGCGGAGGGTGTGCGCATCGCGGTCATCGAGGCCGCGGTCAAGCCGGCGCTGGTCGGCCTCGCCCCGCGCATAGAAGACACTTACCGGCGCCCGTGGGCGCGGGCGCTGGCGGTCGCGCACGTGGCACGCGTCCTGGCGCGCGGGCGCCTGGGACCTGACGGCGCCGGCGACGCCTACGCGGCTGGCCTGGTCCGCGATGCGGGCCGACCTCTCTTGGCGGCGTTCGTCGTGGACATCGAGCGGCAGGTGGTCGGGCTGAAAAATCGCCGCCTGCTCTCCGAGGACGGGCTGGTCGCCTGCGTCGAGGCGATGCAGGCGCGGGTCGCGGCCACCCTCGCCCGACGGCTCGGCCTGGCGGAACCGATCGCAGCGGCGGTCGAGAAGAGCCACGGCCATGACGCGCAAGCCGGCGCGTCCCTCGCCCGAGTCCTGGCGCTGTCCGCCGCGCTGGCGGCGCGGGCCGGCTTCAGTCTCCGTCTCACCGAAACCATCGCGGCGGCGTCCGCCATCGAGCGAGGCTGCGCCATCGTGGGCATCGACGCCCGCGCCGCCGATGCCGCCACGACCGGCCTTCACGAGCTGGTCAAGCGCAGGTCCTGATCATGCCGCCGTCCGTTTATCTCGCGGACTATCGGGAAGAGCTGAGAGAGGTGGGCCTCGACAACTTCATCCGCGCCCACTTTCATCCGGTGTTGATCGTCGTCGGATGCGTGGGGACCCTGAAGGCGCGGTCGGGCGCCGGTGGAACCGTGGTCGCGCAGCAGACCGACACGGTTCTGATGGGAACGCTCGCCGGACGCGTATTTCCCCTGGCCAAGGAGAGATACTCGGCGCCCGGGCCCATCCTGGTGGGCCGCACGGCGGACAACGACGTCGCCATCCCGGAGTACTCCATCTCGCGCCGCCACTGTCAGATCCTGGTGGTGGGGCGGGACGTCCGCATCACCGACTGCGGCTCGACCAACGGCACCCTGGTCAACGGCGTGCCACTGGTGCCACGCAAGCCGCACGTCCTGGCGGGAGGCGACAAGCTGCAGCTCGGCCGCTTCGCCCTCGCCTTCCACCACCCCCGTGGATTCGCCGCCCACCTCGTCGAAGCCGCTTGATCACGGCCCGGTCGGCAGCACGGCGGCGGGGATGTCGATGTGGAAGGTGGTGCCCTCGGGGCCGGTGTCGAACCCCAGCGCGCCCCCCATCCGGCTGATGATCTCGTGGCAGATGTAAAGGCCCAGGCCGGTGCCCTCTCCCACCGGCTTGGTGGTGAAAAACGGATCGAAGATATGCGGCTGGACTTCGGCATGAATTCCCGAGCCGCGGTCGGCGACCGACAGCCTGATGACGTCGCCGCGCATCTCGCCGGTCACCGTCAGCGTCCCGCGGTTGCCCATCGCGTGGAGCCCGTTCTCCAGCAAATTCAGGATGACCTGTCCCAGCTCACCGATGGAGCCTTTCACCGCGCGAAGAGGCGCGACCACCGAGCGGACCTCGCAAGAGGCGCGCTTGACCGATCGGAACAGATGAACCGCGTCGCGGATGGCGATCCCGGGATCGAAGGGCTTTCGATCTCGCGGATCCTCGCGGGCAACGCCGCGCAGCGCCTGTGTGATGGCCTTGAGCCGATCGACCCCGTGCATCGACTCGCTCGCGATCTCTCGGATCTCAGCCATGGCCTGCCGGATCTCGTCGCCGCCCGGGCGCGCGGTCCGGGCCGTGATCTCGTCGAGCTTGTCGACGATCGGGCCGAGCAAGGCCAGGTTCACGGCGATGAACGACAGGGGATTGCTCACCTCATGTGACACACCGGCCGCCAGGCGGCCGAGGGCCGCGAGCCGTTCGCGTCGGACCGCGTCTTCCCGGGCCAGCTCCAGGGTGTTCTCTTGCTCCGCCCGATGAAGCAGCGCCCCCACGGTATGCGCCGTCGCATAGAGGAGGCCGAGATCGCCTTCGGACAGTGAGCCCAAGCGTCCGATCACCATCAGCGCGCCCAGCGTTCGCCGCCGCGCGCCCACGGGGATCGTCACACTTCCCTGATCTTCCATCCCCACCAGAGCGCGGTCGGCCTCGAACGGCGAGCGGTCGAAATGCGACACGTGCACCGGCTGTCCCGACGTCACCGCCCGCCCCACCGCCGTCGCGCCGTCCAGCGGGTGCGCGCGGTCGAGGGCCGCCAGGGCCGCGGGAAAGGGCATCGGGAGCACAGGGCGGGCGCTCCGGTCCCGCCGGTCGACCTGATAGAGCAGCACGTGCCGGTTGGGAAAAGACGCCGCGACCAGCGACAGAGTCCGGGACAAGGCGTCGCGGGGGGAAGGAGCCTGCGCGACGGTTTCGAGCATGGAGCGCAGCATCCCGATCTCGGCCCGCAGCAGCGCGTCGGTGTCGGCGTCGAGGCAGGCTGCGAAGCCTCGGGGGTGCTTGGTCCTGACGAGAAGCACGCGCGTCGCCCCCCGGCCCGTGGGTATCCGCGCTTCGACGACGTCCTCCGAGCCGCCGGCCCCCGCGCGCAGCGCCTGGAGTGTCGACAACAACGTGCCGCGGGTGGCGCCTTGCAGGGCTCGCTCGGCCTGCCCGTTGGCGAAGACCGGAAGGCCGTCGCGGTTCATCAACAAGACGCCGAGGCGCAGCTCACGGACCAGGCGCCCGATCCCCTCGGGGACGGACGTGGGCGCCATCGCCCGGGGCCGGAGCCGTCTGCGCGCCACGAATCGCTGTCTATGCAATCCGTTGGCCGTAGAGAAGGCACCAACTTGCCCTCCTGCCGCATCCCGTCGTAAAGTGTCACCGGCTGGCTCGTGTCGACCGGGAGGATTCTCCGTCGGGCGGGACGGCCTCAAGGTTCTTGATGGAGTGCCGATACTGGAAGGCTCCTGACAGAAAATTGACGCATCAACGTTGCTCTCGGGGTCGGTGTGGCATTTGCATGAGCAGTAAACAACGTAAGCCTGCACACATCTGTCCTTCTTGAGGAGAGCGCCCCATGACCCAGATTGCGCTGCTCAGCGATTCCGTCTCCGTCCGCTACGACGATGGGCTGACGTATTTGCCGCATTCGCCCATCGCGAATCTCCGGCGCGCGTGCATGCGCATCGCCGCCAGCGACGTCACCGTGCTTCTCACCGGCGAGACGGGAACTGGGAAGGAAGTGTTCGCGCGCCTGATCCACAACCAGAGCAGCCGAGCGCGGCAGAAGTTCGTCCCGGTCAATTGCGGCGCCATTCCCGAGTCGTTGCTCGAGAGCGAGCTGTTCGGATTCGTGCGCGGAGCGTTCACCGGCGCCATCAACGCGCGCAAGGGTCGGGTCTGCCTCGCCGAGGGAGGCACGTTGTTCCTCGACGAGATCGGCGAGCTGCCGCTGCCGCTGCAAGTGAAGTTGTTGCGTCTGCTCCAGGAGCGCACGTACGAGCCCGTGGGCAGCTCCGAATCCGTCGCGGCAAATTTTCGGCTGGTCGCCGCCACCAACCGCGACCTGGAACAAGAGATCCAGGCCGGTCGCTTTCGGCGCGACCTCTATTATCGGCTGCACGTCTGCCCGGTCATGCTGCCCTCGCTGCGCGAGCGACGGGAGGACATCCCCGCCTTGTTCGCTTACTTCTGGGCGAAGCGCGGGGATCGGCGGCCCGTCTCGGACGCGGTGCTGAGCCGCCTGGCCGGGTACTCGTGGCCGGGCAACGTGCGCGAGCTCGAGAATCTGGTGGAGCGGCTTTCCGTGTGCGCCGACGGCCCGACCATCGGGGTGTCAGACTTGCCGCCGATGTTTCGCGGCGTGGAGACCACATTGGAGATCGCCGGGGCGCCGGCGCAGGACAAGGCCAGCGTCGAGACGCCCGAGCCGTCCGGACCCGTGACGCTGGCCAGCCAGCCGATCCCTGCCGACGCCCCGCCGTCGAGCCCGTCGCTGGAAGCCATCGCGCTGCCGGCGGATTTGCCGCGGCTGCTGCGCGATCTCGAAGATGCGTACATCGCCAAGGCGCTCGGCCTCTCGGGCGGAAACAAGAAAGAGGCGGCGCGTCTGCTCGGTATGGGACGCACGACGCTGGTCGAGAAGCTGCGGCGTCGCAACACCGACGCGTCAGAGAACTGACCGTCGCTGCGCCACGGCCCTGACGGTGCGAGGCAGGGCGCGGCGAGGGGAAGCCCGCGGGCACGCCGGCTGCATTGCGAGCCACGGTGGTGTTGGTTTCCGCCGCCGTCGTCGCGCTGGCCTCGTCCGGCGTCTCCCTCGCTGAGGTCGCGCGCGCTCCGGTGGCGCCGCGCTTGGCCGAGGCGGTGGCGATCGAGCGGATCGCGCTGCCGGCCGGTGAGAAGCTCACGGCGGTCGTAGAGCCCCTCGACGGAAGCATCGAGCTGCGCGGAGCGCGTCGAGCCGCGACGTTGGCTGCGATGCTGGGGGGCGTCGTGGGACAGATCTGTCCGGAGGTCCGGCTCGCCGGCGCGGCGGTGGTGATGCGGTGCCGGACGCGGCGGCTCGACGCGCGCCTGGTGTCCGGGGGCGGGCGCCTGTACCTCGACATTCAAGAGCTGCGCGGCCTTCCCTGGCGCGAGGAGGCGGATCGTCTGCGCGTTCCGTACGATCCCGAGCGGGTGGGGTTGGGCGGGCCGTGCCCGGGCACCACGGCGGAGGGGCGGGCGGAATGCGCCTTCCAGCAGGGCGACCGCGCGCATGCTGCGATCGCGCTCCGCCTCGCGCTCGGGCCGCGCCGGTCTCTGGCGGCTCTCCGTCTCGGCGATCTCGCCCTCGAGGCGCAGGACATGGCTTCGGCGCTCTCCTGGTTCCGGCAAGCCGGCGTGTCCGACGACTTCGGCCGACTGGCGGCGGCGCGCCTGTGCGAGCTCGGCGGCGGCTGCCTCGGCGGATCGTGGAAGGTGGTCTTCACGACGTCGGGCCTGCCCGAACCGCTCGCCACCGAGATGGAGCTTCGGACGGTGCGCTTGATAGCGTACGAAGGCCGCCTCGAGGAGGCGGCGCGGCGGTTGCGCCGGGTGATCGTCGACGGCGGCGCGAACGGTATGTGCGCAACCTCCGGGTCGCTGTTCTGCCGGCGGTTGCTCCTGTATCTATTGACGAACGCCGACGAAAGCGCCGCGGAGACGCTCGACGCCTACCTGTCGATGCCGGCGCGGGACGAGGGCCCACTCCGCTTCCGCTTGGTGGCGGCGGCGGCAGAGCGGGCGGCACAGGCGGGCGCGCCCGTGTTCGGAGGCAACTTGCTGTCGGCCAGCGCGGCCTGGGTCGGCGAGGACGCGCTGGAGTCGCACCTCTTGCGCGCCGCCGAGCTCTACGTCCTTGGAAAGGACCGCGCCCGCGCGCGCGTGGTGCTCGATTACGCCGAATCACGGCTGGCTCGTCGCCGGCTGGCGGCGGGGCGATGGGCGGCTCTTCGGCGCGAGACACGCCCGGATGCGGGGCCATCCAGCGGCCTCACGACGAACGAGCTGCAAATCACCGAGGGGCTGCTCGACGTCGCAGGCGCTTATCGGACGCTGGCGCGGCTGCGGAGGGCGCGCTGATGAAGAGACCGGTGGCACGCCGCTGGCAGGAAGAGGCACGCGCATGAAGATCTTCGACGCGAGCCTGGCGCGACTCGAACGCTCGATGGACGTCAGGCTCGCGCGTCACGGCGTGCTGGCGAGCAACCTCGCCAACGTCGACACCCCCGCCTACCAACCGAAAGACGTCGACTTCGAGGCGGCGATGGCGGTGGCCTCGGGCTTCGAGGATCCGACGGGCGGCGGAGACAGCGGCGACATGCCGCTCCGGGCCGCCGTCTCCGCGGCGCCGGGGCTCGACGGTAACGGCGTCGACCTTGATAGGACGATGGCGGCCCTGGCCGAGAACGCCCTTCAGTACGGCGCCAGCGCGCGGGCCGCCGGGAAGAAGCTGGCCATCCTGCGCTACGTGGCCTCCGACGGAAACGGGTAACGGACAAGGAGACGACGACGATGGATTTCTTCACCGCCATGCGAGTCAGCGCGTCGGGGCTCAGCGCCGAGCGGACACGCGTCAACCTGGCCGCCTCGAACCTGGCCAACGCCGAGACCACCCGCGGCCCCGACGGCGGTCCTTACCGACGCCTGGATCCGGTCTTTCAGGCCGCGCCGCTGGCCGACGGAGCGGTCGGCGTGCGCGTCTCGCAGGTCGTCTCCGACGCCGGCGCCGGCCGCCGGGTCTACAGCCCCGGCCATCCGGACGCCGATCCCGAAGGATTCGTCGCCCTGCCCAACGTCAACCCCATTTACGAGGTGGTCAACCTGGTGTCCGCCTCACGCAGCTATGAGGCGAACGCGGCGGCCGTGGAGACCATCAAGCAAATGGCTCAGCGGGGCCTGGACATCGCGCGCTGATGCGGGTCGAAGGCGAAATCGTCGGGATACGCCCCACCGTCGGCGAACCAGCCGGCCGGCCCGAGCGAACCGGCGCGTCGGGGGCGGGCGCATTCTCGGGCGAGCTCGGCCGCGCCGTGCAGGCGCTGGATCGGTTGCAGATCGAAGCCGACGTCGAAGCGCGGCGCACCGCCGAAGGCGGCGGCAACCTGCACGAGCTAGCCATCGCCCTCGAGAAGGCGGACGTCGCGATGCGCCTGGCGATGAAGGTCCGCACGAAGATCGTCGACGCCTACAACGAGATCATGCGGATGGGGATCTAATTGCAGCCGCTCTTCCAGTCGCTGCGCGCGCTGCCCAGGCGGATGGCGGCGCTTCCCGCCGGGGCACGATGGGGCATCGGCACCGTCGCTGGCTTGCTGGTGCTGGCGCTGGTGGCGGCGGTGCTGCTCTCGGGGGCCGGGACCTACCAGTATGTATTCACCAACCTCACCGCCGAGGACAGCAGCGAGGCGGCGGCCGCGCTCAAGGCGGCCGGCATCCCATTTCGAACCGAAGCCAACGGCAGCGCGTTGGCCGTCCCCGGAGCCAAGGTCCACGACGCGCGGCTGCTCCTCGCGACGGCAGGATTGCCGCGCGGGGGCGGCCTGGGCTTCGAGCTGTTCGATCGCGGCGATCTGGGCGTGTCCGAGTTCACGCAGCGGGTCAATCTTCGTCGCGCCACCGAGGGCGAGCTGGCGCGCACGCTCGGCCGGCTGGCGGCCGTCCGCTCGGCGCGCGTTCACCTCACTCTGGCGGAGAAGGGGCTGTACCGTGACGACGACCGGCGCGCCTCGGCGGCCGTGGTGCTGAACCTGCAGCCCGGCCGCACGCTGGCGGACAGCGAGCTGGCCGGCGTGCGCCACCTGGTCGCCTCCGCCGTCCCCGGGTTGGATCCCGACGCGGTGGCCGTCATGGACGGACGCGGCACCGTGCTTGCCGGCGATCGATCGGACCGCGCCCGCCTCGCATCGCACCTGCGCGACGTGGAAGGCGGCCTCGAGCAACGCATCGTCGACCTGATCGAGCCGGCGGTGGGCGCGGGCGGCGTGGTGGCACGGGTGACGGCCAACCTGGACATGACGGAGGTGGAGACCACCAGCGACGAGTACGACGGCGAAGGCGCCGTCGCGCGCAGCACGCGCAAGACCACCGAGCTGGTGAGCGGCGATTCCGCCGGCGGCGGCGGGCTCGCGGGAGCGGCCGCCAACCAACCGCTCGGCGGCGCCACGGGAGGGGGAGGCGGTGCGAGCGCGAGCCGGGGTCAGACCTCGCGCGAGGATGACGTGCGGAACTTCGAGATCCCGCGCAAGACCACGCGGACGGTGTCGCGCGCGCCGCGGGTGCTGCGGCTGTCGGCGGCGGTCCTGGTTGATGGTGTCAGCGGCAAGCCGCGCTCCGAGGCGGAGATGCGACGGCTCGCGGAGCTGGCCAAGCACGCCATGGGCTTCGACGCAGCCCGCGGCGATCGGTTCGACATATCGAGCGCGCCGTTCGGCGCGCGGGACGCGGAAAAAACGAGCCCGGTCCCTCTTTGGGCCCGCCCGGAGATCGAACGCCTCGGCAAGCTGGGCGGACTGGCGCTGCTGGTGCTCGGAGCGGTGGTGTTCGTGCTCACCCAGGCGCGGCGGCGGCCCCCGCCGGGGGAGATGGCTCTGCTCAAGCCCGGCGCCAGCGTCGCGGAGCTGGAAGCGGCTTTCGGACGGCGCGATGCCGGCGGCCTGGGCGGAACGCCGCGCTCGGCGGACGCCGCCCTCGCGCTGAAGGAGCGGGCGCGCGAGTTGGGCGGGAGCGATCCGGGACGGGCGGCGCACCTGCTGCGCGCCTGGGTGTCCTCCGACACGGAGGCGCGGGCGCGCAAGGAAACGGCCGGTGGCTGAGGAATCGCCCGAGCCGTCGCGCCCCGACCTGTCGGCGGAACCGCCCGGCCCGGGCGCCCAGCGCGCGGCGGCGGCGCTGCTGGCCATGGGCGCCGACCTGGCGGGCCAGATCTTCAAGCTCCTCGACGAGAGCACCGTCCGCCAGATCGCGCTCGGAGCGCGCGAGCTCCGCAAGTCGCCGGCCGCCGTTCCCTCCGCCCTCGCGGCGTTCGTGCAGGCCATGGACAGCGTCGGAGGCGACGCGGTGGCGGGCGACGGCCTGCTGCGCGACGTCGCGGCGCGGGCGCTCGGGCAGGAGGCAGCCCGCCGCGCGTTCGAAGGTGTGACGGCGGTGCCGATCGACGACACCTTGGGCGTCGTGGCGGCGGCGGATCCCGAGGTGCTCGGCATGCTGCTGGCGCGCGAGCAGTCGCAGACCGCCGCCTTGGTGCTGGGCTCCCTGGACACGGCGCGGGCGGCGGCGGTCATCAAGCACATCCCGGAGGCGCGGCGGCCGCAGGTTCTGCGCAGGCTGGCGACGCTGGAGTGGGTGGCGCCCGAGGTCCTGCGCGAGGTGGCCCAGGCGCTGTCGCAGGAGCTGGCGGGGGCTGTCTCCATCGGAACCAAGCGCGTCGACGGACGGACAGTGGTGGTCGAGCTGCTGCGGCGCTCGCCCGCGGCGCAGCAGACGGAAGTCGTCGGCGAGATCGAGAAGGACGATCCGGATCTCGCCGCTGAGCTGCGCACCCGGCTGTTCACGTTCGAGGATCTGGCGAATCTTTCGGATCGCGACTTGCAGACGCTGATTCGCGAGATGGACACGTCACAGCTCGCGGTCGCGCTCAAGGGCGGCAGCCCGGCCGTGCGCGAGAAGATCTCGCGGAACATGTCCGCGCGGGCCGCGGAGATGCTGAACGACGACATCGCGGCGATGGGACCCGTACGGTTGGCCGCGGTGGAGGCCGCCCAGGCCGAGCTGGTCAAGATCGCCTTCGGGCTGGCCGAGCAGGGCCGCATCACCATCGTCGGGCCGGGAGACAAGCTGCTGTGAGCGCGATGCGCGTACCGGTCGACGCCTTGCGGCCTCCCGCCTTCATGGCCACCCTGGTCCGCGGGCAGGCTGTCGAGCCGGCGACCTTCCCCGGACCTGCGCCGGGATTCGCGCGCCCGGCCACGGGCCCGCGCGCCGCCGACGCCGCCTTTCTGGAACGCGCGGCGGCCGATCCGGGCGCGGACCGATCGTCCGCGCCGGCGGCCGCTGACCTCGCCGAAACGACACGAACCGCGGAACGACTCACCGCCGCCGTCGAGCGTTTGGTGCTCACATCCGAGCGCCTGGCAGCCGAGGCGCGGACCGATGCGCTCGAGGTGGCCTTCCTGGTGGCGCGGCGGATCCTGGAAGCGGAGGTGAGCACCGGCATAGAGCCGCTGCTCGGACTGGTGCGCTCGGCGCTGCGCAAGCTGGGGGAATCGCGGCGGATCGTCATTCGCTTATCGCCGCGCGACGCCGCGGCGGTGACCGCCGCGCTGGCCGCGCGGGGCGCAGCGACCCTCGCCGCGGGTAGCGCGCAGATCGAAATCGTCACGGACGCCACGCTGTCGGGCGGCGACTGCGTCGTCGAAGGAGATCTCGGCGCCGTCGATGGTCGGCTCGACACGCGGCTGTCCGAGCTGCGGCGTGCCATCGCGGCGGAAGTCGTGGAGGCCTCGCCATGAGCCTGCTCGACGTCGCCATGGTCCGGCGGGCGCTCGGTGCGGCGGAGCCGCTGGTCACCGCGGGCCGCGTGACCCGGGCGGCCGGCGTGATCATCGAGGCGGCGCTGCCGCACGTGGCGGTGGGCGCGTCGTGTGAAGTACGCGCGCTGGGAGGTCGGATGATCGGCGCGGAGGTGGTAGGGGTCGCGGGATCGAGCGCGCTCCTCATGCCCTTCGGCGAGCTCAAGGGGATAGGAGAAGGCTGCCCCGTGTTCCCGCGCACCAGCGTGGGCGAGATCGCCGTCGGCGACGGCCTCCTCGGCCGCGTGGTCGACGCCGCCATGAGGCCTGTCGACGGGCGCGGGACGACCGGCGGAGGGACCCGGGTGCCGCTGCATGCCGCCGCCCCGCCCGCCATGAGCCGGCGCCGGATCTCGCAGCCTCTGGTGCTGGGAATCCGCGCGCTCGACGCCTTCCTGACCTGCGGCGAGGGGCAACGGCTGGGAATCATGGCGGGCCCCGGCGTCGGCAAGAGCGTCCTGCTGGGAATGCTGGCCCGCAGCGCCGACGTGGACGTCATCGTCGTCGGTTTGGTGGGGGAGCGCGGCCGCGAGGTCCGCGAGTTCGTCGAACGGGATCTCGGGCCCACGGGCCTGAAGCGATCGGCCATCGTCGTGGCGACCGGCGACGAGCCGCCGCTGGTTCGCGTGCGCGCGGCCATGGCCGCCACCGCCATCGCCGAGCACTTTCGGTCGCGCGGCCGGCGCGTGCTGCTGCTGGTGGATTCGCTCTCTCGGGTGGCGATGGCGCAGCGGGAGATCGGGCTGGCCGCCGGTGAGCCGCCCACGTCGCGCGGGTATCCGCCGTCGGTGTTCGCGCTGTTGCCGCGGCTGGTGGAACGGGCCGGCAACGACGCCGGGCCCGGCAGCATCACTGCGCTTTATACCGTGCTCGCCGAGGGTGACGACCTCGCCGAGCCGGTGACCGACGCCGCGCGCGCCAGCCTGGACGGTCACATCGTCCTCTCCCGGCGGCTGGCTAACGCCGGCCACTTTCCGGCCATCGATCTCCTCGAGAGCGTCAGCCGCGTGATGACCGACGTCGTGTCGGCGCAGCATCGAGAGCTGGCGAGAGACGCGCGCGAGGTGCTGGCCACCTATCGCGAGTCGGCGGATCTCGTCGAGGTGGGTGCCTACGTCGCGGGCTCGAATCCGAGGGTGGACCGCGCCCTCCGCTGTGTCCATCCGCTCAACGCGTTCCTCCGCCAGGACCCGAACGAGCAGCTCGGTCTCGACGAGACGCTCCGCCGCCTGCGTGAAGTGCTGGCCGCCGGACGCGCCGACGCCAAGGAGGCTTCGTCGTGATCGCCCCGGTGATCGGCGCGGCGACGGCCGCCGTCGGGATGTGGGGCGCCGCGCTTCTCGTCGCGGCAGGGGCAACGTCGCCACCGCCCGTGACTCCTCCGGCGGTCCCGGTCTCTCCGTCCACGCCGCGCGCCGAGAGCCCTGCCCCACCGCTGCCGCCGGCGTCGACGGCGAGTCCTGCGGCCGCCGCGGGAACGGGCAAGAAGCCTGAGTCCCGCAAGGCGGCCCCGACGGCAGCGTCCGCGCGCGCGACCGCGCCCGAGCCTGCCGACCGCTTGCCCACGGCCATCCCTCCCTCGCTCACCGCCGCGGCTCTCCGGCAGGAGATGGACACCGCCCGCCGCCCGGAGCGCGAGATGCCGGGCGGGGAAAGAGCGCGCCTGGAGCAGCTCGCAGCGGAGATCGCGCGAGCCCGCGAGGCACTCCGCGAAGAAACCGTCCGCCTGCAGGCCCTTCTGGGACGCGGAGGCGGCGCGCCCCCGTCCGACGGGAGCGCGCTGCCCATCGGAGATCCGCTCGCCTCCGCCTCGGTCTCTGCCCCCACCGGCCCGCCGCGCGAGATCGCGAAGGACCAGGTCGACGGGCTCGCGAAGGCGATGAAGGAAATGAAGCCCGAGCAGGCTGCCGCCATCATCGCCCGTCTCGAAAGGCGCTTGGCGGTGGAGGTCTTGCGGCGCATGCGGGCCGCGGATACGGGCGCCGTGCTCGCTCAGCTCAAACCTGAGCTCGCGGCCGAGCTGGCCACCGAGCTCGCGACCCGAGGCGCGGGCGACGGCGGCGCGAAGAAGGAGCGTCATTGATGAACGCGGTGGCTCCCCATCGACACCTTGCGCCCGCGGAGACCGACGCAACGTCCCCTGCGGCTGTTGAGCTCGCGGAGCCGTCCCACAACGAAGGCCCCGCGCGCGACGAGAGATCCGCGTTCGGTCCGGTGCTGGCTGACGCGGCCGCCGCCACGGACACGGACGCCGCCGTCATCGATCCTGCGCCTCGGCGCGCCGGAGGTGAACCTCCCGACGATGCCGAGCCGTCCTCGGCTCACGACGCCGTGACCGCGCGTTCGGGTCGAGCCCGCCTGAAGGCGCGCGACGGGGAGGCGCGCCCCACCGTCGTGGAGTCGCCGCGCCCGGACGGTGCGCCTTCCGATGAGCGGCCGGCATCGCCTCCGGCCGCGGCGACGGAGACGAAGGTCGTGTCCACCGCGGCGACCGTGGCGCCGAGCCGGCGCGCGGCGCACGCCGCGGCCGACGTTTTCCGTCAGACCGGGGCGGAATCTTCGACGGAACCCGCGGCCGGCCGCCCGCGCGAGGCCATGTCCCCGGCCTCGTCCGCGTCGCGGCCCACGGATCGTACCGTCGCAGATCCGCTTCGGACCGAAGTAAAAAGCGAGCTCGACGCGGAGGCATTGGCGCCCGCCCCCGCCGAGCCGCCACCGCCCGCCCCGGCGACTCCGCTTTTGGCCCACGCCGCGCATGACCCCACCCTGGCCGTGGCCGTGCTGCCCAAGGCGGCCCACGTCTGCATTCGGGACCACGCGGGTGACCTGGCCCTGCATGTTCGCCTGCGCGACGGCCAGGCGGAGATCCGCATCGCCGGCACCATGGCGCCGCTGTTCGAAGCCCGAGCGCCCGAGGCACGGGCGGCGCTGGCCGGACAAGGATTCGCCCTCGGCAGCTTCGACCTCGATTCCGGAGGAGGCGGCGGCGATCGCCGCGAAGACGCCGCCGCGCCGGTCGACCCACCGCCGCCGTCCGCCGCCGCCGCGACGCGCAGCCCATGCGTCCCCACACCTCGCCCCTCCGCCCCCGCGGCGGACGACCGCAGCCGCATCCACGTCACCGCGTGAAAGGAGATCCCGTGGAAAGCACTCGCGCCCGTAACATCCAAACCGCCGCGCCTCCCCCGGGGGCATCCGAGCCGCGTGGCTCCAGCCGCCTCGGCAAGGAAGAGTTCCTGAAGATTCTGATGGCGCAGCTCGGGCACCAGGATCCGACGTCGCCGGCGGACAGTCGCGCCTTCGTCGCGGAGCTGGCGCAGTTCGCCAGCCTGGAGCTGTCACAGAACCTGTCGAGCACCCTCGACAGCATCCTGGTCGGCCAGGCCGCTCTTCACCAGACGCAGGTGACAAGCCTCATCGGCCGCGAGGCGCTGTACCGCACCGACACCGTCGAGCTGGCCGAAGAGCCGGCGACGATGCTCGCGCACCTGTCGGCCAAGGCTGAAAGCGTCACCGCGGTCATCACCGACGAGAGCGGGCGAAAGGTGCGCACCATCACGCTGGGCGGGCAACCCGCCGGCGCCCTGGAGATCACGTGGGACGGACGCGACGACGCCGGCGCCACGCTGCCGCCAGGGACCTACAAGGTCAGCATCACCGCCGCCGGGACCGACGGCAAAAGCGTCGGCGTCGAGCAGCGCGCCCGGGGCCGGATCACAGGAGTCTCATTCATCGACGGCGTGCCCGAGTTGGTCGTCGGGTCGGGGTCACGCCGAATCAAACTGTCCGACGCCGTGGAAATCAAGGAAAGGAGCACGCCATGAGTCTGATGACCGCGCTTTACACCGGGGCGACCGGGCTCGAGTCCTCGAGCCTGGAGCTGTCCGTGGTCGGCGACAACGTCGCCAACGCCAACACCATCGGCTTCAAGGGAAGCCGCGCCGCGTTCGCAGACGCCATGGCGCAGTCGCTGATCGGCGGCGCCGCCACGGGCGGCGGCCAGCGCGGCCTGGGGGTCAAGCTGCAAGTCGTGCAGAAGATCCTCACCCAGGGCGCGCTGACCAACACAGGCCTCGCCACGGATCTGGCGATCGACGGCGGAGGGTTCTTCGTCGTCAAAGGAAACCACGCCGGCGCGGAGGGAACGTATTACACGCGGGCCGGCCAGTTCACCGTCGATGAAGACGGCTTCCTCATCAACCTGCAGGGGCTGCGCGTGCAGGGTCACCCGGCGGACGCCACCGGCCAGATCGCAGGCGCGTCGGTGGGCGATCTCCAGGTCGGAAACGCCTCGAACGCCCCGCTGGCTAGCCGATCCATCACCGTGCGCGCGAACTTGCAGGCCGATGCGACCACTCCCACCACCCCGTGGAGTCCCGGCGCCGCCGCCGCCGCGTCGAACCACAGCACCAGCGTCACGGTCTATGACTCGCTCGGGCAGGCGCACCAGGTGGACATCTATTTCCGCAAGACGGGAGCGGGGGCGTGGGAGTGGCACGCGCTGACCGACGGGGGAGGACTGACCGGCGGCACCGCCGGCGCGCCCACCGAGATCGCCACCGGCACACTCACGTACGACGCGGAAGGGCGGCTGACCGCGGCCACCAGCTCGGGGACGTTCAATCCGCTCGGCGCCACCAACCCGCAGGCGCTGGCCTTCAACTTCGGGACGCCCACCGGCGGCAGTGGCACGGGCCTCGACGGGATCACGCAGTTCGCGGGCGCCTCCGCCACCAGCTTCGTCAACCAGGACGGCTACGCCTCGGGCGATCTGTCGCGCATCAGCATCGACGGCCAGGGCCGCGTGGTCGGCGCTTTCACGAACGGCCAGAGCCGCATCCTCGGCCGTGTCGCCCTCGCCAGCTTCGAGGCCCCCGACCAGCTCATGCGCAAGGGCGGCAACCTGTTCTCCGAGATGCCCGCCTCCGGGCCGGCGGTGGTGGGGGCAGCGTCGACGGCGGATCGCGGCGCCATCATCGCCGGCGCGCTGGAGCAGTCGAACGTCGACCTGGCCGGGGAGTTCATCCGGATGATCGCCGCTCAGCGCGGATTCCAGGCCAACTCGAAGACCCTGACGACCGCCGACCAGCTCCTGGCCGAGCTGATGACCATCAAACGCTGAAGCGGCGCGCGCTCTCATGATCGATCTCACGCGCCTGGATGGAACCACCATCGTCGTCAACGCGGACCTCATCGTGACGTTGGAACGGACGCCCGACACCCTCCTCACGCTCACCACCGGCGTCACCGTCATGGTGCGCGAGCCCATCGAAGAGGTGGTGGAGCGCGTGGTGGGATACCGGCGCCGTCTCCTGCAAGGGCCTCTGGCGGAGAAAGCCTGAACCAATGGACATCACGACCATCGGCGGCATCATCTTCGCGGTCGCTGCGATCCTGGTGGGCCAGGCTCTCGAGGGCGGACACGCGAGCTCGCTCGGGCAGGTCACCGCGGCCATGATCGTCCTTGGCGGGACGTTCGGGGCGACCGCCGTGGCCTTCCCGCGCCACGACTTCATCCGCGGCATGAAGATGGCGGGCCTCGCGCTGCGCGAGCGCAAGAACGACCTCGGCCAGCTCATGGGTCAGATCGTCGAGCTGGCCGGGGTGGCCCGCCGGGACGGCGTGCTGGCCCTCGAGCAGAGGCTGGGTGGAATCAAGGACCCCTTCCTCAAGCGCGCGGTGGGCTTCATCGTCGACGGCGTCGACGCCGCCGTCGCGCGCGAGGCGCTGGAGACGGAGATTGGCGGCATCTACGAGGACGGCGTGGTGGCCGCCAAAGTGTTCGAGTCGGCGGGCGGCTACGCGCCGACGGTCGGAATCCTCGGGGCGGTCCTCGGGCTGATCCACGTCATGGAGAACCTCTCCGATCCTTCGAAGCTGGGCGGCGGAATCGCCACCGCCTTCGTGGCCACCGTGTACGGCGTGGGCATCGCCAACCTGCTGCTGCTTCCGCTGGCCAACAAGATCAAGCGCAAGCTCGTGCTCGAGCGCGAGCGCCGCACGCTGATCGCCGAAGGGATTCTGGGAATTCAGGCCGGACTCAACCCGCGGGTGCTGGAAGAGAAGCTGCGCGCCTATGCCGGCGAGCACGCTCCGCCCGCAACAGCGAAGGGGTGACCCCATGGCCAAGAAGCAACATCACGAAGAACACGAGAACCACGAGCGCTGGCTGGTTTCGTACGCGGATTTCATCACGCTGCTGTTTGCGTTCTTCGTCGTCATGTATTCCGTCAGCCGCGTCGACAACAAGCGCATGCAACAGGTGGTGCGAGCGATCAAGTTCGCCATGCACTTCAAAGGATCCGGCGGCGTCGGCGAGCTGCCCATCTTCGAGGGACCCCCCAGCGAAGGCGGCTGCGTCGCGAACGTGGGCGACAGCGCCGGCGCCCGCATGGAACGAGAGCACGCCATCGAGGGCGTTCGCCGCAAGCTGGAAAAGCGTCTGCGGGACTTCCTGCAGCACCGCCCGTCGGCCAATCCGGCGGTGGTGGTCGAGGCCGAGGGACGCAACGTGATCGTGAGGCTGTCCGCGGCGCACTTCTTCGATCCGTCGCAGGCGGCCATCCGGCCGCAGATGATCCCCGTCCTGGACGCCATCGCCTCCGAGCTAGCGGTCATGCGGCGTCCCCTCCGGATCGAGGGACACACCGACGACGCGCCCACCACCTCTCCGCGGTTTCGCGACAACTGGGAGCTGAGCACATCGCGCGCGGCCGCCGTCGCCAGCTACGTGCAGCGAGCGCATCAGATTGACGGGCGGCTGCTGGGGGCCGCCGGGTACGCCGCCACCCGTCCGCTGGTGCCCAACGACAGCGCCGCAGGGCGGCGCGCCAATCGACGGGTGGAGATGGTGGTCGAGATGCGCACCGGGGACAAGCTGGAGGTCATCGGCAAATGAGCCGCCGCTGATGAGCGCGGCCGCCGTCCCATCGCCGCCGTCACCGCCCCACGCCCCCAGCCCGGCGCATGTGCTCGCGCTGGTCGAGCGCGGCGATGCCGGTCGTGCCCTGGCCCTCGCCCACCTTCTGGTGCAGGCCGAGCCCGGGTCGGCCGATGCCTGGAACGCGGTGGGGCTGGCCGCCGCCGCCTGCGGTCAGCTCTCCAGCGCGCTGCGGTTCCTCGACCAGGCCATCGCGCTCGACGGAGAATCGGTCGAAGCGCACAACAACCGGGGCGGTGTCCTGTGCGGGCTGGGCCGCGCCGCGGAGGGCATCGACGCGTTCGCCTCGGCTCTGCGGCGGCGGCCCGATGATCCGGCGGCGTGGGACAACCTGCTCCTCGCCAGCCACCTGGTCCCCACGGTCACGCCGGAAGCGGCGGCGGACCTGCACCGCGCCTGGGGCCGCCGTGTCGAAGCGTCGACGGCCATCACGCGCATTCCCCCGCCCCTGGCGCGCGCCGGGCGACCGCTTCGCATCGGGTATGTGTCGGGGGATCTGCGGCGCCACCCGGTCGCCGCGTTCATCGAGCCGGTGCTCGCCCACCACGACCGCGACCGCTACCAAGTCCTCGCCTACGCCACGAGCGCTGGCGGCGACGAGGTCACCACGCGGCTGCGCGCGAAGGCGGATGACTTCCGCGCCATCGCGCACTTGTCAGACGACGAGGGGGCGCGGCTGATCGCCGCAGACAGAGTCGACGTGCTCGTCGATCTGTCGGGTCACACGCGCGGCAACCGTCTAGGCCTGTTTGCTCGCCGGCCGGCGCCCCTGCAGATTGCGTATCTCGGCTACCCGGGGACCACCGGGCTGCGACGCATGGACTTCCGCATCACCGACGCGTGGGCCGACCCGCCCGGAACGACCGAGCCTCTGCACACCGAGGCCCTGCTGCGCGTATCGGGCGGCTTCCTCTGTTACGGCGGCGCCGACCTCGGCGCGGACGCGGCTCCTCTGCCTGCGGGCGATCGGCCAGGGCGAAGCGGCCGCGGGCGGCCGTTCACCTTCGGGTCCTTCAATCACCTGTCGAAGCTCGGACCGACGGTCGTACGTGCCTGGGCACGCATCCTCACCGGCGTGCCACGCGCCCGACTCCTGCTGAAGGCGCACGGCCTGTCGGATCCGGAGGCGCGCGCCGCTGTCCGGGCGGCCTTCGAGAAGGAGCGGGTCGATCCGCGCCGCATCGACTTGGAGGCCCACCTCGCCGAGATCACCGATCACCTGCGCCGCTACGACGACGTCGACCTGGCGCTCGATCCGTTTCCTTACAGCGGCACCACGACCACCTGTGAAGCTCTTTCGATGGGAACTCCGGTGCTGACTCTCGCGGGCCGCGCGCACGTCTCTCGCGTCAGCGCGGCTCTGCTCGCCCAGGTGGGCTTGCCCGATCTCGTGGCTTCCTCGGAAGAGGACTACGTCCGCCGCGCGGTGATTTTTGCCGAGCGTCCCGGCGGCCCGGCTGAGCCGCGATCGAGCTTGCGTGATCGCGTCGCCCGCTCGCCGCTGATGGATGCGGCGGCGTTCGTGCGGCGGCTGGAGGCGGCCTTTGATGAAGCCTGGGCGGCGATCGCCCCAGGACGCGCCGCATGATCCCATCCGCCGCCCCGGCGCCCGCCCCGCGCGCCGAAGCGGACGACATGGACGATGTCCTGCGGCTGTTCGCCGCCGGGCGCTACGCCGAGTGCCAGCGGCTGTGCCTGCTCCTGCTCGACCGCGATCCGGCCCGGGGAGAGGTGTGGGCGCGGGTGGCGCACATCGCCGAGCGGGAGGGGCGCTGGGAAGACGCCCTGGTGTTCTTCGCGCAGGCCGCTCTGCGCCTGCCGAACCCCGCGGAGATCGAGGCCAATATGGGCGTCATCCGCCAGCGCGCGGGAGATCTCGCGAGGGCCCACGCCCACTACGCCCGCGCGTACGAGCTCGGCCTGCGCCATCCCACCCTCCTGTCCAACCTCGCGACGATGCTGCTTCATCGCGGCGAGATCGAGCGGCCGGTGGCGATGTTCCGCGAGGCGCTGGCGCTCGACGAGCGATCCGCGCACGCCCGAATCAGCCTTGGCTACGCTCTGTGCTTGCAAGGCCGGTCCACCGAGGGGATGAGCCGCTTCCGCGAGGCGCTGGCCATCGATCCCGACCTGGTGGAGGCGCACGACAATCTCCTGTTTGGCGCGCAGTGCTGCGACGGCGTCGCGCCCGACACGTCGATCGAAGACGCGCGACGCTACGGGGCCCTGATGCGGCGCCTGCACCCGCCGCGGCCAAGACGCGTCCGGCATCCCGATCCGGATCGCCCGCTGCGGGTGGGCTTCGTTTCTGCCGACTTGCGCCAGCATGCCGTCGCCTATTTCTTGGAACCGCTGGTGACGGCCCGAGATCGCTCGGCCTTCCAGTACACCGCGTACGCTCAGGTCGCCGTCCCGGACGCCACCACCGCGCGCCTACGGGAGCAATTCGACGGCTGGCGCTCCATCGTCGGGGTCTCCGATGATGACGTCCTCGCACAGATTGAGCGCGACGAGATCGACGTCCTGGTCGATTTGGCGGGCCACACCGCGTACAACCGCCTGCGCCTTTTCGCCCGTCGGGCGGCGCCCGTCCAAGTGGCCTACCTCGGGTACCCGGGGACGACCGGGCTCGACACGATCGACTTTCGCATCACCGACGCCGTCGCCGATCCGCCCGGGCTCACCGACCGCCTGTTCACCGAAGCGCTGGTCCGCATGCCGGGCGGATTCCTCTGCTACCGGCCGCCCGAGCACGCCCCCGCGGCGCGGGAGAAACCGCCCTGCGCGCTCGGCCGGCCATTTACCTTCGGCAGCTTCAACAACTGGGCGAAGACCTCCCCGACGACCCTCGCGCTCTGGCGGCGCGTGCTGCAGGCAGCCCCCGGCGCGCGCCTGCTCCTCAAGAGCGTGGTGCTCCGCGACCAGGCCAGTGTGCGCGCGGTGAAACGATCCGTCGTCGAGGCCGGGCTGCCTGCGGATCGGGTTCACCTGGATCCACCCTGCCCCGCCGAGCGCGATCATCTGGCCGCCTACCTGGAGATCGACGTCGCCCTCGACACCTTTCCGTATGGCGGCACCACCACGACGTGCGAGGCCCTCTGGATGGGCGTCCCGGTCGTCACGCTCACCGGCGACGTGCACGCCGCACGCGTCGGCGCCAGCCTCCTGCCCCAGGTGGGCCTGTCCGAGCTCGTGGCGGCCACCGCCACGGATTACATCGCCATCGCAGCCGCCTTGGCCAGCGACCCCGCGCGGCTGCAGGAGCTGCGCCGCGCCCTCCGCGACCGGGTCGCTCGATCGCCGCTGACCGACGGCCCCGCCCGCGCCCGCGATTTCGAACAGGCCCTGCGGTCCTGCTGGCAAACAGTCGTGGGTCAGCACGGCGGCGCTGGCTGACGGAGGGGAGCCGGAAATTGCGGATCTGTGCTCCCTGCCCGGCCGGCAGCTCCTGACCTCGGTAGATCCAGGTCGCGATGGTCGTCATAGTGTGACTTGCGCGGTTACTATAAGGTGTCCGGTCGCGCGGAATTCGCTGGCTTAGAGCGTTGGCTCGACCGTTGCTGTTTCGACGCCACGACGCGTCTCGGTAAATAAGCAGCGGCGCTTCGTGACTAGATCGGTTACATCCTCGCGGACACGATGACGATACGCATCTCTGGAACGGCTCGGCGGCTGTTGCTGGCGTTCGGCGCGCTGGCGGGCCTTTTCGCCGCCGCGTCCTACGTCGCGCTGTCCGGTCTGCACGAGGTCCACGCGAGCCTGCACGAGCTGGCCGACATCGCGGAACAGGCGTCGGCCGGCCGCCCTCACCCCAGGTTGACGGCGCTGGGGGAGTTTGGACAGCACGCGGACGCGGTCCAGCACTCGTCGTTCCGTTGGTCTCTCGTCTTGTTGGGCGGCGCGACGGCGCTCGCCGCCGCCGTCGGCCTGTACATCGGCCGGTCCGTCGCTCGGCCCGTCGCCAAGCTTGAAGCGGGCGCGGCCCGGTTGGCGGCCGGGGACCTGGACGCGCGCATCGATCTGGACACACCCGACGAATTCGGGCGGCTGGCGCGGCAGTGGAACGCCATGACCGAGGCTCTGAAGGAGAGACAGGAAAAGCTGGTGCGCAGCGAGAGGCTGGCCGGCATCGGGCGGCTCGCCGCGGGGGTGGCCCACGAGATCAACAACCCGCTGGCGGTGATCCTGGGCTACGCGCGCCTTCTGCGGCAGAAAGCAGATGGCCGCTTGGCCGAGGACCTGGCCGCCATCGAAGACGAAGCCGTCCGCTGCCAGGAGATCGTCGAGGAGCTGCTGGACCTGGCCCGACCGGCGCGGCCGGGCGGCGGCCGCAGCGTGGAAATGGGCGCGCTGTGTGCCGAGGTGGTGGCGCGCCTCCGCGAGGGCCGCGCCCTCGGCGAGGTGGCGGTGGAGGTCGTGGTCGCTGCGACCGGGGCCGTCTTCACCGAGGGGAGCGCGCCGAAGCTGCGACAGGTGCTGATGAACCTGGTGAGAAATGCGGCGGAGGCGGCGGGTCCGGGCGGCCGCGTGCGCGTGGACGTGGATGTGGACGGCGGCCCCGAGCGCGGCGTCGCGGTCTCCATCACGGACACGGGGCCGGGGATCGGCGCTGGGGATCGCCCGCATCTTTTCGAGCCGTTCTTCACCACCAAGCCGCACGGCACGGGGCTGGGGCTGGCGGTCTCGCAGGCCATAGCGCTGGCCCACGGCGGCCGCATCGAAGTATCGGAGGCAGCCGGGGGCGGTGCCGTCTTTATGTTGAGACTTCCGGGCATGGTCCCCGCCGGGACGGCGGCGCGGGCGGCGGCCGTCTCGGCGACAACGTCGACAACGCCGGCGGGAGGCGGCACGTGACCGACCGCGGACGCATCCTGGTGGTCGACGACAAAGAAAACATCGTCAAGCTCCTGCGGCGGATCCTGGGAGACACGCACGACGTGACCGGCGCGCCCGACGGACAGCGGGCGCTCGCGCACTTGGCGGCCGGGCCGCCTTTCGACGTGGTGGTCACTGACATCCGCATGCCGGGAGCCGACGGCTTCCAAGTCCTACGGGCGGTCAAGCGGACGTCGCCGACCACCGAGGTCGTTATGATGACGGCCTACGCGTCGGTGGCGAAGGCGGTAGAGGCGATCCGGGAAGGCGCCTATGACTACTTACAGAAGCCCTTCGATCCCGACGAGGTCAGCCTGGTGGTCGCCCGCGCCCTGGAGCGGAAACGCCTGCGCGAGCAGACCGAACATCTGCGTCGAACCCTCGACGAGATTCACGGATTCCGCAACATCGTCGGCCAGAGCGCCGTCATGCGCGAGGTGTACGCGCTGCTGGAGCGGGCGGCGGAGCTGGACATCACCGTGCTCATCACCGGTGAGACCGGCACCGGGAAAGAGCTGGCGGCGGCGGCGATCCATCATCATGGGCGCCGCCGCGATCGCCGTTTCGTCGCGGTCAACTGCGGCGCGCTGCCCGGCGATCTGATTGAAAGCGAGCTGTTCGGCCATGCCCGCGGCGCCTTCACGGGCGCCGCCGGTAGCAAGCCGGGACTGTTCGAGGAAGCCGAAGGAGGGACCCTGTTCCTCGACGAGGTGGGGGAGCTGCCGTTGTCGGTTCAGGTGAAGCTGAACCGAGCGCTGCAAGAGCGCGAGATCCGCCGCGTCGGGGACAACACCACCACCAAGGTTGATGTGCGCGTCATCGCCGCCACTCACCGGGATCTGCGCGCCGAAGCCCAGGCGGGACGCTTCCGGGAGGATCTGTTCTACCGGCTGCACGTGTTCCCCATCCGCTTGCCGCCGCTGCGCGACCGCCGCGAGGATGTTCCGCTGCTGGCAGCGCACTTTCTGGCCAAGCACGCTCGGACGCACGGGCGCCCGGTAGAAGGGTTCGAGTCCGAGGCGATGCGCGCGCTGTGCGGATACGCGTGGCCGGGCAACGTGCGCGAGCTGGAGAACGCGGTCGAGCGGGCGGTGGCGGTTTCGGCGGGGCCGCTCGTACCGGGCGGCGCCCTGCCGTCGGAGGTACAGGACGCGGAAGGCGGACCGCTGCCGCCCGAGATCCTGGTCAAGCTGCCTTACCGCGAAGCCATAGACGCCGCACGGGACCGCGCGTCGCGCGAATACCTGGCAGCGCTGCTCGAGGAATTGGGGGGCAATGTGACCCGGGCCGCGGAGCGCGCGGGCATGGAGCGGGAGAGCCTGCACCGACTGCTCAAGCGCTACGGCGTCCGCTCGGACGACTTCAAGAGAACGGAATGAGGCGCGGCGGCGCGTTCCCGGGGGCGGCTTTCGTGGTCGTCGTGTTCGCGGGGGGGCCCGCGTTGACCGCAGCACCCGCGGCGGCCGAGACGCTGCGGTTTGCGGACGTGCTGGCCGAGGCGCTGGCCCGCAGCCCGACGGTGAGGGCGTCGCGGGCGCGCGTGGGGTTAGCGGAGGCGGAAGAGATCGCGGCGCGGCGGCTGCTGCGCACCAACCCGAACCTGGAAATCGAGTACGCGAGCGGCACGCTTCTCGACGACCACGGCGACCTTCAGGCCAGCGTCGTGCTGGAGCAGGAAGTAGAGATCGGTGGCCAGCGCGGTCTGCGGCGGGAGCGGGCCGCCGCTCTGCGGCGCGCCGCCGACGCGCGCGCCTCCGAAAGCGAGGCGCGGGTCGCGCGCGAGGCGGCGGCGGTGTTCTTCCGACTGTGGCGAGCCGCCCGCGCGCACGACCTGGCGAGAGAGATCGTGGAGGTCAACCGCGCCCTGGCGCGCGCCGCGGCGGCGCGGCGGCCCGAGGTGGCAGCGGCGCGGTCCGACGTGGCGGCGGCGGTGGCCGGCAAGGTGGTCCCCCGCACCGATCGGCATGCGCAGATCTTTTCTCCG
>Ga0187894_10001848_pt1 | contig 26383 bp, 23 predicted proteins | sample GBC1701081metaG_FD_136650 | JGI IMG/M metagenome (GOLD analysis project Ga0187894, IMG submission 136650) | White microbial mat communities from a lava cave in the Kipuka Kanohina Cave System on the Island of Hawaii, USA - GBC170108-1 metaG ... | reverse complement strand
TCGCCGAGGGCGGGATGGGGACGATCTACGAGGCCGAGCAGGAGCGCCCGCGGCGGCGGGTTGCGCTCAAGCTCCTGAAGCCGCTCCTCGGGGGCGACGAGGCGCGTCGGCGGTTCGAGTTCGAGGCGGAGGTCCTCGCGCGGCTCCACCATCCGGGCATCGCGCAGGTCTACGCGGCGGGCGCTGCGGAGTCGCCGGGCGGGCCGCGGCCGTTCATCGCGATGGAGTTCGTGGACGGGGAGCCCATCACGGCGGCGGCGGCGCGCCTCGGCGCGCGCGAGAGGCTCGCGCTCCTCGCCCGGGTCTGCGATGCGGTGGCGCACGCGCACTTCAGCGGCGTCATCCACCGCGACCTGAAGCCGTCGAACATCCTCGTGCAGAGGGACGGCTCGCCCAAGGTGCTGGACTTCGGCATCGCGCGCCTGCTCTCCGCGGACTCGACCTCGCTCCACACGACCGAGGGAAGCGTGCTCGGGACGCTCGGGTACATGAGCCCGGAGCAGGCGGCGGGCGACTCCCGGCTCGTGGACGTCCGCAGCGACATCTATTCCCTCGGCGTCCTCGCCTACGAGATGTTCGCGGGACATCCGCCGCACCGGCTCGACGGGAAGCCGTTCGCCGCCGCGCTGCGGACGCTCCTCGACGAGGAGCCGCCGCCGCTCGGTGCCGTCGATCCGCGCTTCCGGGGCGATCTCTCCGCGATCGTCGGCAAGGCCATGGCGTCCGAGCGCGGGCGGCGCTACGCGAGCGCGGCCGCGTTCGCCGACGACCTGCGGCGGCACCTGCGCGACGAGACGGTCACCGCGCGCCACCCGGGGGCGCTCCGGCAGGCGCGCCGGTTCCTGCGGCGGCACAAGGCGTTCGGCGTCGGCCTCGCGACGCTCGCGGTCGCGCTGGTCGGCTGGCTCGCGTTCGCGCTCCACGCGGCGCGGCGCGAGAGCGGGCTCCGCGCCGAGTCGGACCGCCGCGCCGAGGACGCGCTGCGCGCGACGCACCGGTTCCGGATCGCCGCGGCGTCGGCGGCTCTCCGCGAGGCGGACGCGCCGGGCGCTGGTCGGCTGCTCGCAGCGACCGAGCCGAGGTTCTGCGACTGGGCATGGCGGTACCTCAAGGCGGAGTGCGATCAGAGCGCGACGTTCGTGCCGGTCCGGGCTCAGGTCTGGGCGTTGTCGGCCGACGGGCGGTTCGCCTTCCGCGACGGGGACCGGATCTCGCTGATCGACGGCGTGACCGGGCAGGCGCTCCGCGAGCCGTTCGACGCCCGTGACGTGACGGCCCTCGCCATCGCGGGGTCGCACCTCGTGGTCGCGCAGGCCGGCGGAACGATCCGGCTGTGGGGCGAAACCGATCTCGCCCCCGTCTCCCGGTCGGTGAGGTACTTGGCGACCTCGCCCGACGGCTCCTTTCTGGCCGCCACGTGGATCGCCCCGGGGCCGCAGCCCATGACCCGGATTCTCGACCTGGCCACCGGCGCGATCACGGCGGAGTTCGGTTCCGGCTACCTGAGTGCCCGCCCCGTCGCCTTCTCCCGCGACGGCAGCCGCGTGGCCGTGCCGCGCGTCGACGCCGGCACGGAGATCCGGACGCTGCCCGCCGCCGCCCGCCTGCACCTGCTCAAGGGGCACCTCGCCGAAGTGTCCACCGCGGCCTGGCAGCCCGATGGCCGTCGCGTCGCCACGGCATCGCGCGACCGCACGATCCGGATCTGGGAGGAGGGGCGGGAGGTGTCGAGGCTCACGGGCCACGCCGGCTTCGTGCAGGCGCTCGCGTACGGGGACGAGATGCTCGCCTCGGGCGCGACCGACGCGACGATCCGCCTCTGGGACGCCGCGGGCGCGTGCACCGATGTTCTCCTCGGCCACACGGCGGAGGTGAGGGGCATCGCGTTCCTCGAGGAGCGGATCCTGTCGTACGGCGCCGACGGGCTGCGCACCTGGATGCCGCGGCTCCTCGCGTCGCTGCGGACCCTTCGCGGCCACTCCTCGTTCGTGTACGCCGTCGCGTTCAGCGAGGACGGGAACAGGGTCGTCTCCGCAAGCTGGGACAAGACCCTCCGCGTCTGGGACGTCGCGACCGGTCGCGAGGTTGCGAGCGCGGTCCTCGGATCCGAGCTGTGCGGCGTCGCCGTGCTCGGCGACGCGGCGCTCGCGGTCGGGAAGTCGGGCGGGGAAGGCGGCATCCACCTCCAGACGGGCCGGAGGATCGAGATCGAACCGTCGGGCGACCGGACGCGGGCGATCGCCGTCTCGGCGGACGGAAAGCGCGCCCTCACCGGCAGGATCCTGTGCGACGCGCGGACGCTCGCGGCCGCGCACACGCTCGAGGACTGCATGGACAACGCGGCGTTTTCCCCCGACTCGCTGCGCCTCGCGACCGCGACCGACCGGGGCGCCCTGGTGGTGCGGGATGCGACGACCGGCGCCCGCCTCTGGCAGGCGACCGACGGCGGGTTCTACTCCGTCGCCTTCCACCGGTCGGGAGCGCTCTTCGCCGGGAACCTGAGCGGCGACGTGCACGTGTTCGACGCGGCCGCGGGGCGCGAGACCGCCCGGTTCGCCGCGCACCGCGGCCGGGTCCTCGCGCTCGCGTCGAGCCCCGACGGCAGCTGGCTTGTCACGGGCGGCGACGACAACGTCGTCCGCTTTTGGGATGCGACGAGTTACGATCGGATCCTCGACCTGACGGGCCACGACGACTACATCCGCGGCCTCGCCTTCAGCCGGGACGGCGAGTGGCTCGCGTCGGCGTCCGGGGACGGAACCGTCCGGCTCTGGTCCACCGTGCCCTGGAGCGTCCGGCTTGGCCGGGCCGAGGCGGTGCTCGAGGCGGAGGAGAGGCTCTCGCTCGGCGGCGAGCCCCGGACGCCCGAGGAGCGGATCGCCGCCTCGAATCTCGCCTTGAGGGCGGCGAGGTGACGCCCCGGGGTGAGGCGGCCCGGCTCCTCGCCTCGGCGGCCCCGGCGGATGTCGCGAGGCTCTCGGAGATGCTCTACAAGGAACTGCGCGCGCTGGCGAAGCGCCACCTCCGTGGCGAACGCGCCGGTCACACCCTCCAGACGACGGCCCTCGCGCACGAAGCCTACCTCCGACTCGTCGACGACCGGAGCCTCGGCGACGCCGAGCGGACTCGTTTTCTCGCGCTCGCGTCGCAAGCGATGCGCCGCGTCCTCGTGGACCATGCGCGGCGCCGCGGCGCGGGCAAGCGCGGGGGCGGCGCGGAGCGCGTGACGCTCGCCGACCTTCCCGACGAGCGCGGCAAGGACGTCGATCTCCTCGCGCTCGACGCCGCGCTCGACGAGCTGGCGCGGCTCGACGAGAGGAAGAGCCGGATCGTCGAGATGCGCTTCTTCGGCGGCCTCACCGTGCCCGAGGCCGCGGCCGCGCTCGGCGTGTCCGCCCCGACCGTCGAGCGCGAGTGGTTCCACGCAAGGGCTTGGCTCCGTGCCCGGATGGAGTCGTAGCGCCCTCCCTCCCCCGTGCCCCCGCCCACCCGGCGTCGGCCACCTCCGGTAACCTGCCTCGGATGAGCCTGCCCCTGCTCGGCGCGATCGTGCTCGTGGCGCTCGTCCTCGGCTACCGGCTCTACGGCGGGCTCATCGCGCGGCTCCTCACGCTCGACGACGACCGGCGCACGCCCGCCGAGGAGTTCAGCGACGGGGAGGACTACGTCCCCACGCGGCCGTTCTACCTCATGAGCCAGCACTTCAGCGCGATCGCCGCGGCGGGGCCGATCGCGGGGCCGATCCTCGCCTGCCGCGAGTTCGGCTGGCTGCCGTGTGTGCTCTGGATCTGCATCGGCGTCGTCTTCATCGGCGCGGTGCACGACCTCTCGTCGCTGGTCGCGTCGGTGCGCCACCGCGCGCGGTCGATCGCAGAGATCGTGCGCGAGAACATCGGCGCGCGCGCGTGGGTCGCGATCCTCGGGTTCATCTGGCTCGCGCTCGTCTACGTCGTCGTCGCCTTCGCCGACGTCACGGCGGGGACGTTCGTCACCGGCGGCGAGGAATGGGAGGGGGCCGGGGGGACCTTCAACACCGGCGGCGCGGTGGCCGCGGCGGCCACCATGTACCTCCTCCTCGCCGTCGTGATGGGGTTCGTCCAGCAGCGCTTCGCGCTCTCGCTGAGGCTCGCGACCGCGATCTTCGTCCCCGCGACGCTCGCCGTCGTCTGGCTCGGCACGAAGGTCTCGACCGTGCTCCTCTTCTCCCACGGGACGTGGGCCTGCCTCATCATGGCCTACTGCTTCGTCGCGGCGCTCCTTCCCGTGTGGACGCTCCTCCAGCCGCGCGGCTACCTCGGCGGCTTCGTCCTCTACCTCGCCCTCGCGGTGGGGGTGGTCGGCATCTTCTTCGGCGGCTTCGAGATCAAGCAGCCCGCGCTCACGGACCGTCCGCTCTTCGGCCTCTCCGGCTCGGTCTTCCCCTTCCTCTTCGTCACGATCGCGTGCGGGGCATGCAGCGGGTTCCACGGGCTCGTCTGCTCCGGCACCACCTCGAAACAGGTGGCGCGGGAGTCGCATTGCCGCCCGATCGGCTACGGCGCGATGCTCCTCGAAGGGTTCGTCGCCCTGATCGCGCTCTCGACCGTGCTCATCCTCCCGTCCGAGGAGGCCAAGGGGCAGCCGGGGGTGCTCTACGGCGACGGGATCGCGCGCTTCCTCGCGGTGATCTTCGGCGATGGCGCGCACCCCACGCTGAAGGTCTTCGGCACGATGGCGTTCTCGACGTTCGTCTTCGACACGCTCGACGTCGCAACGCGGCTCGGCCGCTACATCCTCCAGGAGCTGACCGGGCGCCGCACCCGAGGCGCCGCGGTCCTCGCGACCGCGGTCACGGCGGCCGTGCCCCTCGCGATCCTGCTTGCGGCGGGCAAGGACAGCTACCGCACCTTCTGGACGCTCTTCGGCACCTCGAACCAGCTCCTCGCGGGCTTGACCCTCCTCGGCGTCTCCGTCTGGCTGCGGAGGACCGGCCGCCCCTGCTGGTTCACGGTCGTCCCGATGCTCTTCATGATGACGATCACCGTCTGGTCGCTCCTCGGCCAGATCGGGATCTTCTTCCGGGCTAGGACCGCGGTGTCCTACGCCAACGGGGTCACGGCCGTGCTGCTGCTCGGGCTCGCGGCGCTCCTCGCCGTCGAGGCGTCGCGGGCGCTCCTCGCCGCGCGCCGGCCCGTCTAGGGCCCGCCGCCGGCCCGGACCCGCGGGTTCCCGATGCCCTCCCTCTTCCCGCGCCGAGAAGCTAGCATCTGGCGATGGGCTCTTGGGCAGCGTGGATCTGTTGGGCTGCGCTGGCAGCGCCGGGGGACACGGAGGTCGATGCGGCGGTGGAGCGCGTCCTCGCCGCGGACCGGTACCAGAAGGAGCTGCCCCTCGACCGGGTGCCCGATGCGCCGGTCCAGCCCGAGAGGCCCGCGCGCCGCGAGACGCGGGTCCGCGACCCCGCCCCGAGCAGGGATGGGCTCCGCCCCGTGGGATCGGCGCTCCTGTGGATCTTCGTCGGGGCGCTCGGCATCGCGGTCGCCTTCTGGCTCGCGCGCGAAGTGGGGGAGCGGCGCCGCGCGCGGGTCGCGATCGGCGCTCCCGCGGCGCCCGAAGCCGCGCCGGCCGCTCCGCGCCTGGCTCGCGTGCCCGACCACGAGGTCCTCGCGCGCGCCGGCCGATTCGCGGACGCGATCCACGCGATCCTGATCGGCGCGCTCGCCGCGCTCGGGCGCGCCCACGCGGGCATGCGGCCCGCGTGGACGAGCCGGGAGATCGTCGGCCTCGTGAAGCTGGAGGCGACGGCGCTCGGGGCGCTCCGGTCGCTCGTCGGTCTCGTCGAGGTGACGCGTTTCGGCGGCAAGCCGGCGCGGGAGGAGGAGTACCGGGAAGCGCTCTCGTGGTTCGGCTCGATCGGGCCCGGAGGCGTCGCGGCGAGCCTGCCGCCCGGCCACGGGGAACCGCGGTGAACCCGTTCCGCCGCCGCACGGTCGTCGTGCTCGTCGTCGTGACGGGACTCTCCTTCCTCGCCACGCTCCTCTGGGGCATCTTCGGACCCGAGCTCGTGCCCGGCCGCTCTTCGCAATCGGATTCCTTCAGCCGCTCCGCGCTCGGCCACCGCGCGTTCGTGGAGCTGCTGCGCGAACTCGAACTCCCGACCGTCGTGAGCCGGTTCAACTCCGGCCGCCGCGCGCGCCAGTCGGCGCTGCTCATCGTCGCCGAGCCGTGGGTCGACTCGGAGCAACGGCGCCGGATGCTCCGCAACATGGTCTCGGATGCGCACCGGGCCATGCTCGTCCTCCCGAAGTGGCGCGGCGTGGAATCGAGGTCCGACGCCGCCTTCATCGAGTCCGCGGAGCTGCTCCCGGCGAACGCCGTCGAGGACGTCCTCGAGGCGATCGACGCCGATGCCAGCATCGTGCGGATGCCGGCGGGGGAACGCCTGACCTGGCAGAGCCTCGAGATCGGGGGCGCGACGCCGTCGATCGCGTCGCCGCAGCTCCTTCGTGGCCCCTCCGTGACCGCGATCGTCAGGTGCGAAGCGGGCACGCTGCTCGGCCTCCTCAGGACGAGTCACGGGGACATGTACGTCCTCTCCGACCCCGACCTTCTCTCGAACCACGGCCTCCACCGTCCCGGCAATGCGCGCACGACGATGGGGATCGTGGACCTCGCGCGTGGCGGCAAGGACGCGGTCGTCGTCGACGAGACGCTGCACGGGTTCGGGAAGGAGCCGAGCCTCTTCCGCTCGCTCTTCGAGTTCCCGCTCGGCCTCGCGACGATCCAGGCGCTGCTCGCGGCGGCCGTGCTGCTCTGGGCGGCGATGGGGCGTTTCGGCGCGCCGCACCCCGCCGCGCCGCCGATCGAGGCGGGCAAGCAGGCGCTCATCGGCAACATCGCGGCGCTGCTCGCGCTCGGAGGCCACAGCATGCACGCGCTGCGCCGCTACTTCGAGGTCGCGGTGGCGGAGGTGCGCGCGCGGCTGCACGTGCCCGCGGGGCTGAAGGCGGCGCAGGCGGACGAGTGGCTCGACCGGGGGCGGACGACGGTCCGGCTGAGCGACCTCCGGGAGATCGTGAAAGAGGAGGGGCGCGGGGACCGCAGGCGCGTCCTCGTGATCGCGCTCCGGATCCACCGGTGGCGTGAGGAGATGATCGGCGGGCGCGCCGGCGGCTTGTGAGACCAGGAGGATTCGTGGACGTTTCGGACATCCGTAGCGCGGGCGAGCGGCTCCGGGAGCAGGTGCACCGGGTCGTCGTGGGGCAGGACCATCTTCTCGACCTGATGCTCGTGAGCCTCCTCTGCGAGGGGCACGTGCTCATCGAGGGCGTGCCGGGCACCGCGAAGACGCTGCTCGCGAGGAGCTTCGCCTCCTGCCTCTCGCTCGCCTTCAACCGCATCCAGTTCACGCCCGACCTGATGCCCGGCGACGTCCTCGGCACCAACCTCTTCGACTTCCGCACGAACAGCTTCGTCCTCACGAAGGGGCCCGTCTTCACGCAGGTCCTCCTCGCCGACGAGATCAACCGGACCCCGCCGAAGACGCAGGCCGCGCTTCTCCAGGCGATGCAGGAGCGCAGCGTCACGATCGACGGCACCACGCACGACCTCGGCCACGGGTTCATGGTGATCGCGACGCAGAACCCGATCGAGCAGGAGGGCACCTACCCGCTCCCGGAGGCGCAGCTCGACCGCTTCCTCTTCAAGCTCCTCGTCTCGTACCCGTCGCGCGACGAGGAGCGCGCGATCGTCCAGCGCCACGGCCACCGCACCGCGATGCCGCGCATCGCGGACTTCGGCCTCGCGCCCGTAGCGGACTTGGACGCGCTGACGGGCTTCCGCGCCGTCGTGGAGAAGGTCCGGCTCTCCGAGCAGATCCTGGACTACGTCGTGGACCTCGTCCGGGCGACACGCGGCCTTCCCACGCTGCTCTTCGGCGCCTCGCCGCGCAGCGCCAACATGCTCGCGGCCGCCGCGCGCGCGATGGCCGCGCTCGAGGGGCGCGACTACGTGATCCCCGACGACGTGAAGCGGCTCGCGCTGCCGACGCTCCGCCACCGGGTGGTGCTCGCGCCCGGCGCCGAGATCGAGGCGCTCACCGCCGAGGCCGTGATCGAGCAGGTCGTCCAGAAGGTGCCCGCGCCCCGCTGATCGGACGGCGATGCGCCCGACGCTCCGCTGCATCCTCCTCTTCGCCGGCGGGATCCCGGTCGCGCTCGTCGCCACGCTGCTCTCCCGGGAGCTGTGGACGCTCTGGGCCGCCTACGTCGGCCTCTCCCTCCTCCTCTGCGCGTTCGACATCGTGTACGGCCTCGCGCGCCGTCGCGTCCGGCTCGAGATCGAGGCGCCCGAGACCCTCTTCATCGGGGACGAGGCCCCGCTCGTCCTGCGCATCGGCCCCCACGCCCCCCCCGGCCTCGAGGACCCGAGGCCGCCTCCTTCGCTCGAGGCGCTCGCCGACCTCTCGGAGAACCTCGCGCGTCAGGATGCCTCGCGCGTCGTGCGCGCCGGCCGCCACGAGATCCCGCTCGTCCCGCTCCGGCGCGGGAGGGCGCGCGTCGCGGCGGTGTGGCTCCGGTGGAACGGCCCGCTCGGCCTCGTGCGCCGCACGCTGCGCCGCCGCTGCGCGATCGACGTGCCCATCGTCCCGAACGTCAAGGCGGTGCGGCAGGCGGCGGTCCGCTTCTTCACGGCGCGGGAGTTCCTCTCCGGCCTGAAGGTCGAGCGCTACGTCGGCGACGGCTCGGAGTTCGAGTCGCTCCGCGAGTACGCGCCGGGGCTCGATCCGCGCGCGCTCAACTGGAAGGCCTCCGCCCGCCACCGGAAGCTCCTCTGCGAGGAGTTCCGCGCGGAGCGCAACCACCAGGTCGTCCTCGCGCTCGACACCGGCCACCTGATGTCGGCGCCGCTCGCGGGCATCCCGAAGCTCGACCACGCGATCAACGCGGGGCTCCTGCTCTCGTACGTCTGCCTCCGCACCGGCGATCGGGTCGGCTGGTTCACGTTCGACTCGCAGGTGCGCTCGTACACCGAACCCGACGGGGGCACGAGCACCTTCCGGCGCCTCCAGCAGGAGAGCTTCTCGGTCGCGTACACGACCGGCGAGACGAACTTCACCCTCGCGCTCACGGACCTCTCCGCCCGGCTGCGGCGCCGGTCGCTGGTCGTCCTGCTGACCGACTTCGTGGACACGATCACCGCGGAGCTGATGATCGAGAACCTCGCCCGGATGTCCCGGCGCCACCTCGTCCTCTTCGTGACGCTCCGGGACCCGGCGCTCGACGAGATCGCGCACGAACGCCCGACCACGCTGGACCGGCTGCACCGAGCGGTCGTCGCGGGCGACTTCGTGCGCGAGCGGGACGTCGTGCTGCGGAGGCTCGCGCGCCTCGGCGTACACACGATCGACGTGCCGCCGCACCGGGTGACCACCGATCTCCTGAACCGGTATCTCGACGTGAAGCGGCGGGAGCTGGTGTGAGGGGCGGCCATGGGTGATCCGATGAACCGGGGGGCCGGGGGGCAGGAGGGGGCGAGGCTCCGCAGCTCGCAGTTCCGGAAGGAGCGCGAGACGGTCTGGCGCGAGCTCGAGAGGCTCGTCCGGCACGCGGAGAAGACGGGCGTCCGGTCGCTGCCGCCCCAGTACGTCGTGCGGCTCCCCCTCCTCTACCGCGCGACCCTCTCCTCGCTGAGCGTGGCACGCGCGATCTCGCTCGACCGGAACCTCGTGGACTACCTCGAGAGCCTCTGCGCGCGCGCCTACTTCTGCGTCTACGGCACGACACAGCCGCTCCGTGACGCGCTCGGCGGGTTCTTCCGGGACCGCTTCCCCGCCGCGGTGCGCCGCTACCGCGCTCACATGGCGCTGTCCGCCCTCTTCCTGGTGCTCGGCACGCTCGTCGCGTACGTGCTCGTCACCCGGGACGCCGACTGGTACTACGTCTTCGTCGGCGAGGGTTCCGCGCAGGGGCGCGATCCCGCCGCGACGACCGAGGAGCTGAGGCAGGTTCTCCACCGGGGCGGAAGCACCGACGAGCTCGGGTTCTTCGCGAGCTTCCTCTTCACGCACAACGCGCGCATCGGAATGATGGCCTTCGCGCTCGGGTTCCTGGCCGGCGTGCCCGTCTACCTGCTGCTCTTCATCAACGGGCTCGTCCTCGGCGCGTTCGGCGCGCTCTACGCGTCGCGAGGCCTCGGGACCGAGTTCTGGGGGTGGGTCCTGCCCCACGGCGTCACGGAGCTCGCGGCGGTCGTCCTCTGCGGAGGCGCGGGGCTGATCCTGGCCCAGGCGCTGGTCTTTCCCGGCCGGCACACGCGGCTCAGGAACCTCGCGCTCAAGGGGCGCGACGCGGGCGTGGTCGTCCTCGGGGCGGTCGCGATGCTCTTCGTCGCGGGGCTGATCGAGGGGTTCTTCCGGCAGCTGGTTCACGACGCGGTGACGCGCTACCTGGTCGCGCTCTCGAGCCTCGCCCTCTGGGCGGCCTACTTCGCGTTCGCGGGAAGGGAGAAGGCGGCGTGAGCGCGCAGCGCGCGCTTCTCGGCCGGCTCGACGAGCGCATGCTCGAGCGCCGGATCGTGACCCCCGAGGGGATCCCGCTCCGGATCGAGGTGGCGCGCGCGGGCGACCGCGCGGGCGGGTTCCTCCTGGACTTCCTCATCCAGTTCCTCCTGATCCTCCTCCTCATGCTCACGGTCGGCTGGGTGTCGGGCTGGAACGACGACTGGGGAGGCGCGTTCGCGCTCCTCGCGGCCTTCCTGATCCGCACGTTCTACTTCACCTGGTTCGAGATCCGCTGGCAGGGGCGCACGCCGGGAAAGCGCGCGGCCGGGACGCGCGTGATGGACGCGGCGGGCGGGCCGCTCCGCTCGGAGGCCGTGATCGTGCGCAACCTGATGCGCGAGCTCGAGCTATGGATCCCGCTCGTGCTCCTCTTCATGCCCGATCAGGTCTGGCCCGACGCGCCGGGGTGGGCGCGGCCCCTCTTCTCGGTCTGGGCGCTCGTCTTCCTCCTCTTCCCGCTCTTCAACCGGAACCGGCTGCGCGCCGGCGACCTGGTCGCGGGCACGATCGTCGTCCTCGCGCCCAAGGCGGTCCTCCTGCCCGACCTCGGCGCGACCGCGGCGGCGGAGGCGGCGCACGCGTTCACCGAGGAGCAGCTCTCGATCTACGGCATCTACGAGCTGCAGGTGCTAGAGGACCTGCTGCGCCGGACCGACGCGGGGCGGCACGACGCTTTCGAGGCGGTCGCGAAGCAGATTCGGAAGAAGATCCGCTGGGAGGGGGACACGAAGACGGATCGGTTCCTGCGCGACTTCTACGCGGCCCTGCGCGCGCGCCTCGAACGGAAGATGCTCCTCGGCAAGCGCAAGAAGGACAAGTACGCGAAGGGGTAGCGAGGGGGCCTCGGGGGCCGCCGAGCACGTTAGGAAAAGATGGCGCCGAGCTCGTCGGGCGGCGGGCCTTCCCTCAGGAGGCACAGCTCGCGGTAGGCCGCGGCGAGGACGCAGGCCTTGAACGTGATAGAGAGCAGGGCGATAGCGGCGAGCGCGGCTTCGTGCTCCGGCTCCATAGCCGTGCCGAGGATGAGCGCGAAGCCCCACTCGAGCAGGGTCAGCGCGATGACCACGACCGCCAGCGGGAACCGGGCCCCACGCGAGAGCCGGCGTCCGCGCCCGAGCGCCGAGAAGGGGCCGTGACCGTCGATCGCGGCCGCGGGCAGCGCGAGCCAGAACGCGGCCGCGAGGAGGACCTGGGCGATCGACATCGCGATCATGAGGATCAGCCACACGTGAGGGCCGTGGCTCCGTGTCGTCATCGTGACGAGGAGATCCAGCAGCGCGAACGCCAGGAGCGCGCCGGCGGAGAGCGGAAGAAGGCCGAGGATCGCGCGCGACCGGCTCTTCGTAGGCCGCCCTGCGAGTCGTCGGTGCGCCTCCCGGACGAGAATGACCGTGACCGCGAACTGTGCCCCGTAGCCGATCGCGACATTCCGGAAGAGCCCCTCGGGCATCATGGCGTCGATCGCGAGGACCCAGGCGGCCGAGTGGAGGCCGAAGAGACCAGGGATCGTGCCGTTCTCGAACGGGTCCTTCGCCGCGGCGCCGAGCATGAGCGGCGCGAGGCACACCACGGTGACGAGGTGGATCGGGACGAACCGGCGGAACCAGACGCGGAACCCGAGGCCGAGGATCCGCCCCACGCGCAGGCGGCCGCCCGGGCGCACGCGGTGCGCGAGTTCCCTCACTCGAACACGCGGACGAGGTCCTCGACCCCGACGCCCTCCTTGGCGACGCGCAGGTCGTGGTATCCGACCGCGCTGGCGACGGCCTGGAGGGAGCTGAACATGAGCGTGGTAGCGACCGTGACCCAGACGGCGGCCATGCCCGCGTCGGGTCCCATCGCCTTCTCGAGGATCGTGTTGACCGCTCGGTCCATGATCCCGACGACGAAGACGATCCCGAAGATCGTACTCTTGTGGCCGCTCGTGAGCTCGGCGCTCCGCTTGAGCGACGCGACCACGCCCGGCCGCTCCACCACAGCCACGGGCACCGCCACCCACAGCATGCACGCGACGACGATGGCGCCGATGATCAGGGCAACGAGGCCGAGCGCGGTGAGAAGGGCGGCGAGGGCGGCGACGCCGACGACCGGCAAGAGCCTCTTCAGTCCGACCCGGAGGCAGTCGCCGACGCCAGCGGGCTCGCCCCGAAGCTGCTGGAAGACTCCGTAGACGAACGCTCCGGTCGTGAGGAGCCCGAGTACGTAAGAGCCGCCGATGATCGTCCACAGGTACCAGGCGAGCGCCTTCTCGTCGCCCGCTTCGGGGAACGCGACGAACGCGTAGACAAGCACCGGGGAGTAGACGATCAGGGAGAGGATCGTGAACGGGACGATGTTGCGCGCCCAGATCGGGAACGTCCGGCCCAGCACTCTCCCGAACGTGAAAGCCTGGCGTCCTCGGATCCTCGACCTCGCCATCGGCAGCAACGGTACCAAACAACGCCCCCTGCCGCGAGGCCCATGTCCCTGTCTTCACGGGAGCCCGTCCGCAAGCGCCACTGTGGCGGGCGGCTGTCTGGCCGTGGTTCACGCGAAGATCGAGCCGATCTCATCCGCGCGCGGGCCTTCCTTGCGAAGGCAAGCCTCGTGGTGGGCGGCCGCGAGGACACACGCCTTGAGGGTGACGAGGAGGATCGCGGGCACGGCGAACACGAGTTTGGACAGCGCGTGTCCTTCCAACGCGTTCACGAGGAGACCGAACGGGAGCACCATGATCCACTGGAGGAAGAAAGGCACGAGGATCAGCGCGAAGACCCGGAAGCCCGAGCCGTGCGCGAGAGCTCGGCCCCGCGAGAGGGCGGAGAACACGCCGTGGCCGTCCACGGCAACCGCAGGAAGGGCCAGCCAGAACGTGGCGGCGAGGAATGCCTCGGCGACCGTGATCGCGATGAAGATCAGCACGGGCAGCGCGGAGGAGCACTCGGATGCGGCCGCGACGAGGCCATCGAGCGCGGCGAACACGAGCAGGCTGCCGATGGCGAGGATCGCGACGCGGAGGATCGCGATGGGCCCGCCGCGCGGCGCCCGGCCCGCGAGCGCGCGGTGCGCCTGCCGGACGAGGATCACGGTGGCCGCGAACTGCGCGAAGTAGGAGAGGATCACGTCGCCCTCGATGTCCGCGGCGGGCTCGACCAGATCCATGGACACCGCCCACGCGGTCGGGTAGAGCCCGAAGAGACCGAGGATCCTGCTTTCCCTGAACGGATCGCCCGACTTCGCGGTAAGCGCCAGGGGGCCGAGGCACAGCGCCGCGACCGCATGGATCTGCAGCGAGTGCCGGAGCCAGGTGCGCAGGCCGAGGGCGAAGATCCGGTCCGACGGGAGTCTGGCGTACGCCCTCACGCGTGGAGGTTAGCAGGTTCGCGCGGCGCGCTACCTCTCGTCCCTGAGCATCTCCTCGAGCGGGGTCGCGGCCGGTTCCCGCGAGCTCTCGCACCCCCGGCACACGTGGATCTTCACGTCGGATTTCCGGACCCAATCGATGGCCTTCGCCTCCTCCTCTTTTGGCTTTCTTCCCTTCTTCTCCAGGCGCAGGAGCCCCTCCGCCGCGTACAGGCGCCCCTCCGGGTTCGGGCCTCGCAGGATGTCGTCGAGGAGGTTCGCCCCCTGCTCGTGCGCGAGGAGCTTCTCCATCGCGAGGCGGCCGGCCGGCTTGTCGCCGCCCTCGCCCTGCATGCAGCCGTACGCGAGATCCGAGAGCGGGGACCAGAGGAGGTGGTACGCCTGCTCGAGAGTCGGGTCGGGATCGATGCCGAGGGGGGCGCCAAGGACCTTGCTCCGCTCGTCGCGGAACCCCTTGGGGTCCGCCTGGTGCCCGATCCTCGCGCGCAGGCCGGTGTCCGCGATCGCGGGGTCTCTTCCTTTGTATTGGGCCGCGATCCGGTCCCGGAGACCTGCCCACACCTTGGCGTCGCCCTCGTGGCAGTGGACCTCGACGGGACCGACATGGCCGTTCCACTCGATCACGGTGATCCAAGTGGTCGTGTAGCCGCCGTAGAGCGCGAGCCGGAGCCGCCGCGCACCGAAGCCGATCTCGCGATCCTCCTCCGTGCTGCTCGCGTCGAGCTTCCCGAGGAACTCCTCCACCCTCGTCTCGGTCGCCGGCAGCGCGGCCACGATCCTCTGTGCCACGGCGAGGTCCTTCTTCACCCACTCTTCGTTCAGCGCCTCTTGCGAGGCCGCGACCGAGGTGAACGCCATCAACCACGGAACACGCTTCATGTCGTCACCGCCATTCTTGGAACGGCGCGGCCTGCCCTTGTGCTGTCACCGCTCGGTCAAAGGCCGGTACGACCAAGCGATGAGCGAGATTCGACCGGTCGGGCCCGCGAGGCGCGAGTGGCTTCACGCTTCGAGGATACGGCTCTTTCGCGGCGACATCATCGTCAGCCGAGGGCGGGTCCATCGGCCGCTGGAACTGCCCGGCGTCGTGGCGCATGCCGGCAACGAGCCGCTGGGCGCCGCGACCTGCGAGATCCGCGGCGACCCGTGCCAGCTCGTGTCCCTGGACGCGCTGCGGCCGTGGCAGGGCATCGGCGCGGCGCTGCTCCCGGACGTGGAACGTGCCGCCGGCGCGGCCGCGTGCTCGCGCGCGTGGCTGATCCCCACGAATGACAACACGGACGCGCTCCGGTTCTGCATGCTCGCGCGATCGTCGCGAGCAGGCGTACGAAGCCTGCGACCCCGAGGTCGCAACCGCGGAATCCCCGTGCGCGACGAGCTGGAACTCGAGAAGCCGGTGCGGCCGGAGTGAAGGGGGCGCCTACGATGCCGCGTAGGCACCGCGGCCGACGCGTTTCAGGTGGCCGGAGGACATCACCCTCGTCAGGACCATCGACGCGTGGGCGCGCTTGACCTTCAGCGTCTTCATGACCTCGTGGACGCCGAAGGGCTTCTTGCGGCCCTCCGCCCATCGGATCAACCGGTCGGGCAGGCTGCCCTTGCGGTAGCCGCCCTCGGGAGCCGGGCCACCCCCCCCGAGCCTGATCCCGGGCGCGGTCATCCGCCCCGCCCGGCCGGAGGAGTCCAGCGCCACCGTGATCGCCTTCTCCGAGTGCAAGACCCGGAGGATCTCGTCGCTCATCGTAATCGTGATGCTTGCCGTCATGGAGACGAGGATACGGCGCCCAAGGCCACGTTGCAATTGGTACGGATGGCGTCCGGGATCCTGGCCCGGGTTATTCAGGAGTCCCGCGGTTCTGGGCGGTCCATCCAGCCGATCTCTGCGTCGCTCCTCTTCGCAGGCTCCTTTGGAGCCAGCTTCGTCGTCGCTCCTTGATCTCGTCAGGTTGTCCTCGCCCAGAACCCCCTGTCTTGGTTCGCACACCGGCGTGTTCCGCCGAACGACGCGTACCGTTTCGACGATCCGGCAGGATGCTCGCGGTCCTCCTGAATAACGCGGGCCTGGGCGTTCCGTCACCTTTCCGCCGCCGCTTCCGCCGCGTCCAAGGCCAGCCGCAGGTACGCGTCCGCGGAGAGCCCGTACGCCACCGCGAGCCGCCCCCGCAGCCCCCGATCCACGGGCACGGAAATGCCGAACTCGCTTCGCAGCACCACCTCCACCGGGCAGTCCGCACGTGCGGCGATATCGAGTGCCGTGAGACCCGTCGCCTCGCGCTGAGCGCGCAGGGAGTCCTCCACAGTTTCCTCCGATTCCGGTTCGATCGTAACCGGCTCGCTCGACATTGCAACGGGGGCGCGCGCGTGAGCGACAAGGACGAATCTGTATCGTGTTTCGACCACTCGCGGGTTCATCATCGCTCGCGGATGCAACCGCCCAGTAACGTGGTGTTGCGCTCGTGAGTCACATGGCGTGCCAAACTCGTACGCGCGCGCGTTTCTTGAACCCCACGCCGCTGGGCGCGGGATTCGTAATGGCGGACAGGTATGAGCGACAGCGCCACGCCCGCACCCAACGCGCTGCCGGAGCATGTCCGCTTCGTGCGCGGCATCGCGCGGTCGCTCCTCTTCGACGAGAACGAGGCGGACGACGCGGTGCAGGACACGCTCTTGCGCGCGCTCGAGCAGCCGCCCGAGCCGGGCAACATCCAGGGATGGCTGCGCGTGGTCGTGCGCAACTTCGCCCTTCGTCGGAGAAGGGAAGAGCGCAGGCGCAAGAGTCGCGAGCTTCGGAAGCAGCCCCCGGACCACATCGCGTCGCCGGAAGAAGCCGCCGCGCGTCTCGAGGTGCAGCGCCGCGTCCTCGATGCCGTTCGCGAGTTGCCCGAGCCCTACCGCTCGACGATCGTCCATCGCTACCTCGACGAGCTGACCCGCGAGGAGATCGCGGAGCGGCTCGGGATCCCGCTCGAGACCGTGCGAACGAGGCTCAGGCGCGCGCTTCGGCTGCTGCGGGAGCGACTCGACCAGGAGGAGGGGAGCACACCGTGGGTCGGCGCCCTCCTGCCGCTCTTCGGCCTCCGGCACGTGGGGATCGCGCCGAAGACGCTCCTTGCATCGGGGGCTGTCGCGAAGGCGGCGCTCGCGGTCGCGATCGTGGGCGCGGTGGCTCTCGTCGTCCTCCCGCGCGCAGGCCTCCGCGCGCCGGACCGCACGATCACGCCCGGCTCGGGCTCCCGAGCGCTCGCGCTCGCCGACACCCCAGAGCCGGCGCTCCATGGATCGTCCGACGCCCGCGATCTCGTCGCGTCGGCCGTCGTCCGGGGACGTGACGGCGAGCCCGTGGCGGACGCCGTCGTTCGCGTGGACGACCGGGCGGAGCTGCTGACCGGCCCCGATGGGCGGTTCCGGGTCCGCGGCGCCGCGGGGGACGGGCGCGCGCGCGTGACGGTCCATAAGGAAGGGTATCTCAGGGCGCACGCGGTCCTCGACGCGCTCGGCGCCCGCGAAGAGGAGATCACGCTGGTGCCCGGGGCACCCGTCACCGTGATCGTGCTCGCCCCGGACCGGACGCCCGTCGCCGGCGTGCCTGTCAGCGCCGCGAGCCGCGAGGAGAAGGGGATCGCCGGCCTCTGGTGGTCGAAGCGTTCCGTCGCCGTGGGGGAGACGACCTCCGACCGCGAGGGCCGCGCAGTCCTCGGCGCGGCGCCGGAGGGACTGCTCGAGATCCGCATCGACGACCCGCGGTACGCGACGTGGCGAGCCGAGATCGACATCCAAGGCACCGACCCGGTCCGACACGAGGCGCTCCTGTCCCTCGGCGGCGGCGTGTCCGGGCGCGTGACCGCGCCGGACGGGCGACCCGTCTCCTCGGCGCGCGTGTACGCCTCCGGCTGGCCGGGCCGCGCGACGCTGACCCGCGACGACGGCTCCTACGAACTCCGCTTCGTCGTCGAGGGGGAGAGCCGGATCCTCGTCGAGGCGGAGGGCTACGGCACCGGGTTCTTCGGCGCGAGCTTCGGATGGGGCAAGCCGGTCCCCGTCCAGGTCGCCGCCGGCCACACGGTCGCGGGCGTCGATGTCGTGCTTCCCGGCGCGGTCGTCGCCGCGGGGCGCGTCGTGGACGATCTCGGACAGCCTCTCGCCGGCGTGCGCGTCGATAGCGTCGTCGGGCCGTGCCTCGGCCGGAGCGTCGCGGTGCGGACGGGCGAGGACGGCAGCTTCGCCATCGGCCCCTTCGCGGCGACGGACGGGCGCGCGATCCGCGTCACCTTCGCGATCGACGGCTACGTGGTGGACCCCGTGAACGCGGAGGTGCCCGCGCCGTCCGGGCCGCTCGACCTCGGCGACCTGACGGCGCGCCGGTGCGGCGCGCTTCGCGGGATCGTGCTCGACATCGACGGCGAGCCGCTGCACAACGGTCGTGTCGAGGTCGTGCCCGAAGGGCGCGCCGCGCTGGTCGGCGCCGACGGCTCGTTCTCGCTCGAAGCGCTCGCGCCGGGAACGATCCAGGTGCAGGCGACCGCGCCCGGCGCGCTGCGTCGGAGCGAGCCGCTGGCGGCGACGATCGAGCCCGGGGTCACCGCAGCCGGCATCGTGATCCGCCTCGAGCCCTTGCGGTCGATCCGGGGCCGCGTGGTTTCCTCGTTCCGGAAGCCGCGCGCCGGAATGGTCGTCGCGGCCGCGGCCGACAGCGACGGCGGCCAGGTTCTCGCACGGGCCACGACCGACGCCTCGGGCGCGTTCGAGCTCGCCGACCTGCCCGACGGAAGCTACCGGGTCGGGATCCTCCGCACCGCCATGGAGGAGGAGACGACGGCGCCGGACAGCCGTCTCGCGTACACCGACGAGGCGATCTCCGTGCGCCTCGTGGTCCCCGGTCTCGAGGACATCGTCGGGCCGCCGGAGGAGGGCACGTTCCTCGCGGAGCCGCCTCCCGTGCGCGCGCGGACGGGGCAGGAGGACGTGACCTTCGTCCTCGCCGCCCCCGGGACCAAGGTGGACGGGCGCGTCGTCTGCGCGGAGACGGGGGAGCCGCTTCCCGCGTTCGAGGTGAGCTTCATCGAGTACTGGAACGGGCTCGTGCCCCGCAGCAGCGAGACCCTCGACGTGCGCGACGCAGGCGGGCGGTTCGCGCACGACCTGAAGGAAGGCTCCTGGGCGGCCGAGGTGATGGCCCCCGGCTACGCGACGTTCCGCACGCGGGTGTTCGAGGCCGGGCATCGGGCGACGTGGAGCCTCGGCACGATCCGGCTCGGTCCGGGCGGCCGGCTGCGCGGCTCGGTCCGCGACGCCTACGGGGAGCCGGTGTCCTACGCGCGGCTCTACCTGCTCGGACCCCAGCTCCAGACCAACCGGCGTCCGATCTTCACCGACGCGCTCGGGAGCTACGAGGCGGCGACCATCGCCTCCGGGACCTACACGGTCTTCGTGCTCTCTCCGCGCCATCCGCTCGGGATCGTTCGCAACACCGTCATCAACGAAAAGGAGACATCCGTCCTCGACGTGCGCCTCGGCCGACCCTCGCCGGTCACGGTCGTGGTCATGGACGAGACGGGGCGCCCTGTGGCGGGCGCCGAGGTCTCCTACACATGCGACGCGCTGCTGCCGCTGACCAGCCGTGTCCTGCGTTCGCACGAGCCGCCCGGGTGGGGTGGCTTCAGGACCGACGGCCAAGGGCGGCTCTTCAAGCCGTACTTCCCGGCGGCGCGCGTCCAGTTCCGCGTGAAGGCGCCCGGGTTCGTCCGGGCCACACGGTTCATCGATCTGAGAGAGGACAGGGAGACGGTCCTCGAAATCCGTCTCGAAAGGCAGCGTTGACAATGGGTGGTAGCAGGTTCCGCACGATCATTCTGCTCGTTCCGCTCGCGCTTGCGAGCGCGTGCGACGGGGGGGGCAAGGGGGGCGGTGAGAACGGCACGTTCCGGCTGATCCAGTTCCTCGACAACAACAGGGCCGACATCAGCCGGAATCACGGGATCACCTTCCTCTTTTCCGCGCCGGTGGATCCTGACCAGGACTTCGCCCAGCGGCTCAAGATCCAGAGCGTCGAGACGGTGCCCGTGCCCGACTTCACGCTCGCGATCGGCAGCTACTCGATCACGGGCGACCGCGTCGCCTTCCTGCCTCGCCTTCCCAACGCGGCGGACCGGAGCGACACGGGGTTCCGCGCGAGTTCGAACTACGTCGTCTTCGTGAAGGGCGGCCCGGACGCGCTCCGGTCCGTGGCGGGCGACCGGGTCGCGACCCCGCAGGAATTCGGCTTCGTCACGACCGAGTTCTTCGAGGATGTCACGCCGTCGGAGCCGCCGCGCGTGCTCAGCCTCGTCGCGCGCGACCCGACCGACGGCGAGACGATCGACCTCGGCCGCCTCGATCCGCGACCGTCGGAGGTGGCGCTCATGGACAGCGCGCAGCTGATCGGGGGCAACCGCTTCCTCGATGCCGCCGCCGGCACCACGGCGAACCCGGTGCCGTGGGATTTCGTGCTGCACGTCAGCGAGCCGATCGACCCGCTCTCGGTCTCCACCGAGACGATCCAGATGTTCGAGATCTCCTCGAACGTCACCACGTCGGCCCCCGACGCGCCGCCCTTCGCGCCTCCGGGCTACGTCGGCAACCCGGTCCAGTTCCCCGTGCCCCTCCAAGTCAGGACGCAGCAGGGCTTCGACGCGCAGGGCGAGCTCGACGTGCGGATCGTCATCACGCCGCTCTACACGCTCGTCGATGACACGCGCTACCGCCTGCGCGTGTCCGGGGCGGTCTCGGGCCTCGACTTCCGCAAGGAGTTCCTCGGCGAGAACGGGCTCACGGGCGACGGTCAGACCGTGCTCTCCGGCGCGGCCCCCTACCCCGAGCCGGGCGGCCTCGGCTACACGACCGAGTTCATCGTGGCCGACGGCTCCGCGATCCTGATCAAGCGCGAACTCACCTATGACCCGTTGAACGACGGCATCGACCCCGAGCTGGGCCAGACGGTCTTCGACGAAGCGCGCTACAACTCGGCGCTCTACAACCCGGCCACCAACCCCGGGACCGCGGTGGGGTTCCTCTCCGCGTTCGGCCAGGGGACCGACGGCAACCTCGCGGTCGCGGGCGGCACGGTCACGATCGACACGGGGGACACGCTCAACCCGCCGACCACCTCTTTCCAGGTCGTCGATCTGAACCCCGGTGACGACTACCTCGGCAACCCGCTGCCGGGCGGTCCGCTGACGTACACGTCGCCGGCGCCGTTCGAGGTCCAGCTCGAGTCGCTCACGATCTCCACCGGCGCGACGCTCCGGATCATCGGGCGCAATCCGGCGATGCTCCGCGTGCGCGGCATCGCGCAGGTCTCGGGCACGCTCGACGCCTCGGGCGGCGACGGCCTCGCGGGCGGATCGTCGACGGCCAATCCGGGCCCCGGGGGGCCGGCCGGCTCCGCCGGCGGCAACACGAAGAGACCGGGCACCTGCACCGGCTACTGCCCCGGCGGCGCGAACGACTTCAGCGTCTACCTGAACGCGTGCGCGGCCGCGAAGGCGAACGCGCCCCACAGCCTCAACGGGGGCGGCCCGGGCCGCGGCTACGCGGGCGGCACCTCGTACACGTACGACTACCAGAACGACCTGACGCAGGGGGGCGGCACCGGCGGCGGCGGCGCAAGCCACGCAACGATTGGGCTCCCGGGCGAGGACCGGAAGAACGCCGCGGGGGCGCAGGGCTCCACCGGGCTCCCCTGCGATGCCACATGCGGCGTCCGCAACGCCGGCGTGATCGGTGTCCGCGGCCGTTCCGGCCCCACGTACGGGGACCGCGAGGCCGCGGACATCCTCCTCGGAGGCTCCGGCGGCGGCGGCGGCGGCAGCGTCGCCAACTGGAACACGCCCAAGACGCAGGCGGGCGGGAGCGGCGGCGGCGGCGGCGGCTCGGTCTCGATCGTCGCGGCCGGCGCCATCGTGGTCACAGGGGGCGTGATCGACGCGAGCGGCGGCGCCGGCGGCGCGGGCAGGATCGTCATTCAGAGCCCGGCGCCGAACAGCTGGCAATCGACGTCGGGGGGCGGGGGGGGCGGCGCAGGCGGCCTCATCTCGCTCATCAGCGGCGACGCGATCACGCTGACGGGTTCGCTCCTCGACGCGCGCGGCGGCATCGGCGGCGCGCGCAGCGACGTGGGCACCGCGCTCACCTGCACCGTCTGCAACGCGGGCGGCGGGGGAGGGAAGGGGTTCATCTTCGTGATGGATGCGGACGGCCAGATCGCCGGCCTCCAGCCCGGGGCCCCCGGCGACTACGACGCGTTCGCGACCGGTATCCTCACCATCCGCGAGTTCGAAGCGGATCGCTTCAGCTCGATCGCCGCGGTCACGGAACTCTTCCCGGCGCTCGCGGCCGATCCCGGCTACCAACCCCTCGCGTCCGGCGACATCCTCGCGTTCGTCAACGCCAACCAGCGGATCCGCCTCTTCGCGAGCAGCGCGAAGGCCGACGCCTCGAACCCGCTCGTGCCCGACATCGCGAGCGAGATCGCGCCGGTCGAGATGGCTCTCGTGCACCACGCGTCCGGTGCGACCACGGTGGACATCACGGGCGACATGAGCGCCCTCAACCCTCTCGGCACACCCGCGCGCGACGCCTTCGTGCGGATCGAGGCGCGGTTCGAATACGACAACGGCGTGGAGGCCGCGCTCGGCCCCTTCGCCTACATGGACAGGGTCGAACTGACCCTCGCCCTCAACGGCTGACAAAACAGACTGGCCTTCGGATCACCGATCGACCCTGCCGAGCAGTCGCCAACCGCAGGCGGGTCAGGTGTCCAGGCAAGTCCTCCCAGGCGCCGCCACTTCCCAACGGTGGCGGCGCCGCTTTTGTTCCATCCTCCCGCGAGGGGGCGACCTGCCGCAAGGCCCCCGAAGCCCCCTGATTCGCAGGCTCTAGACCGCAGTTCTGCGGCCTCTCGTCACGCCTTCCACAGGACGAGGACGAGGCCCGCGAGGATCACCGGGATCGCGCCGATCGTCGCGGCGTCGAGCGTCTCCGCGCGGAAGGTCATGCCGAGGAGGACCGCGACCACGGGGTTCACATAGGCGTAGGACGTCGCCACCGCGGGTGTCGCGCGCTTGAGGAGGAACGTGTACGCGCTGTACGCGACGATCGAGCCGAAGAGCGCGAGGTAGAGGAGCGCGAGGACCGCGGAGGTCCCGGGAGGCGTGGCGGCGCGCTCCCCGGTGAGGAACGCGAGCGCCGCAACGAACAGGCCCGCGACGATCATCTGGACGGCGGGCGCCATGAGCCCGGACGGCAGGTCGAGCCTGCGGCTCCAGACGGAGCCGAAGGCCCAGACCGAAGCGGCGGCGAGCAGGAGCGCGGCGCCGGAGGGCGACGCGTTGAGCCTGCCGCGGAGACAGAGGAGCGCCACGCCCCCGAACCCGACGAGGAGGCCGACCGCCTGCCGGCGCGAGGGCCACTTGCCGAGGATCCCGTGGAAGCACGCGGCCCAGAGCGGCACCGTCGCGATCACGACCGCGGCAACCCCCGAGTCGACCGAGCGCTGCGCGAAGACGACGCTCCCCGTTCCCGCGGCCGGGAGGAGGAGACCCACGAGGCCGCCGTGACGCCATTGCCGGGCCGTCGGCGCCGGGCTTCCGCGGAGCCGGAGCACGGCGAAGAGCGCGGTCCCCGCCGCGAGGAAGCGGAGCGCCGAGAGGCAGAAGGGCGGGACCGTGTCCAACGCGATGCGGATCGCGAGGTAGGTCGAGCCCCAGATGATGTAGACCGCGAGCAGCGCCGCGGCGACGGGCGCCGTGATGGGGTGCCTCGGAAGGGAGTCTGGGGGCCGGAGGTGGGGGGGAGGCACGCCGAGTAGCGTACCGCGGCGCGTGCGTTCGTCTCGGAACGGTGCGGCGGCGGTGCCTCCTCGCTGGCCGACCCCGCCGCACGCGCTACGTTAGTGCGGCCACGCATCTGCGTGGCGACGCCGCTCCATGACCGATCGCCGCTCCGACGACCGAATTCCCGACGACATCCCCGCGCTCTTCGTGAAGGAGATGGGCGACCCTGACATCCAGCCCGCCCAGGTCAGGAACCTCAGCGGCGGCGGCGCCTGCGCCCACACGGAAACCGCCCCCGCGGTCGGATCGGAGATCTACGTGGGCTTCTTCCTGCAAGGGTTCGGCGGCCTTCCGGTGATCGCGCGGATGCGGGTCGCGTGGACGAAGCCGGAAGGCGACGGTCATCTGGTGGGGCTCGCGTTCCACGCGGACGGCCCCGCGCAGCGCGTCTCGGTCGAGCGGATGCGCGACTACATCGCGGCACGCCGTCGCGAGCTTCTGGGCGCGCCGGTCTAGGCGGCCCCCCTCGTTTCCCGCAAGTTACCCGAGCGGCTCCCGGTGGGAGATCCTATCTTCATGAGGTCCTCCCTCCTCGTTCTCTTCCTTGCGCTCGCGGACCCGCAGCCCGTGCTCGTGCTCGCGAGCGACTCCTGCTTCGTCCACGCGGTCCCGGCAGCCCCCGGCGCGGGGTCGCTCGAGCGCGTGCTGGAGTCCGGCCATACGCTCCTCCACACCGTCCGCGACTCCGGGAAGATGACCGTGCTCGTCCCGCCGACCGGCACCGTGGCGATCAGCACGCGGCGCATCAGCTGCCAGACGACGCGGATCGCGGGCGTCGCCGCGGACGCGGAGCGTCTCTACGTGCTCGTTTGGATGGGGCACGCGTACGACAAGCCTCCGGAGGAGGGCGTCTATGCGCTCCGGACGTTCTGGCTCGAGGACGGCGCGGCGCTCTGGGCACCCCTCCTGAAGACGGCCCCGACCAAGGCCCCGGCCGAGACGCTGGAGAAGGGGCCGCTCCGCCTCGTCGAGGGCGGGGTGGAGGTCTACGAAGCGCGGGCGACCTACAAGGGCCGTCAGCTTGCCGAGTAGGCGCCTCGGCCGACCCGCTCCACGGCGCCGTACTTGACCACGTAGCTGAGCAGCATCGACGCGTGACCGCGCTTGATCTTGAACTTCTTCGTCAGGTCCTCGACGCCGAAGGGCTTCTTGCGCCCCTTGGCCCAGCCGACGAGCCGCGCGGGAAGGCTCCCCGCGCGGAAGTCGCCCGCACCCTTCACCACCGAGTTCCTGGCGGCCCGCGGCGCCGCGGCGCTCCCCCCGGGCACGACCGCGAGCGCGAGGCTCTTGGATTCCGTGAGGGTCTTCAGGATCGGGGGGCTGATCGAGATGGTGAGCATGACTGCCATGCGGGAATCCTACAGACTCGCAAGCTTCCTCACAATTAGGGAGTTGTTCGGAGGGGGCTTCGGGGGCATGGCGCGCGACGACCGCAAAAGCCCGGGAGCGCAGTCGTCCCGCGCCATGGCCGGGAGCACAACGGCCGGCTGCATGCGGACCCCCCAGGCCCCCCTTCTCTTCTTCCGGGACTTGACACCCCCGTCGCGCGCGATATATATAACCAGTAGATTATATAACCAATGAGTTATTCACAAGCCGGCCGGCTGGATACCGTCCTCGCGGCCCTCGCGGACCCCACGCGGCGCGCGATCGTCAAGCGCCTCGCGTCGGGCGAGGCGTCGGTCCTCGAGCTCGCCGAGCCGTTCGACATGAGCCAGCCCGCGATCTCGAAGCACCTGAAGGTGCTCGAGCGCGCGGGGCTCGTGGCGCGCGGCCGGGAGGCGCAGCGGCGGCCGTGTCGGCTCGTGCCGCGCCCGCTCGGGGAGGTCGCCCAGTGGCTGGAGGGGTACCGCCGGCTGTGGGAGGCGAGGCTCGACCGCCTCGACGCGCTGCTCTCGAGAATCAATGAGACGGGGAAGCGGCGCGGCCGTAGATAGGAAGAATAGAACGCCCCGGATGGTCCCGGGCGAGAGGAGAACGTCATGAAGCGTGGAGTCCTTGTCCTGTCGATGGTCGGCATCGCGCTCGGCGCGTTCGCGCTCGGGCGCGCGGGGGCCCAGGAAGGCCCCGAGAACAGCATGGAGGCGTGGCTGAAGCTCGGGGAGCCCGGGGCCCAGCACGCGGATCTCATGAAGAACGCGGGCACGTGGACGATCGATGCGAAGAACTGGATGGCGCCCGGCGCCGAGCCCACGCGGAGCAAGGGCAAGGCGGTCCTGACGGCGCTCTTCGACGGCCGGTACCTCCGGCAGGAGTTCGAAGGCGACTTCATGGGCACGCCCGTCCGTGGCGTCGGCATCACCGGATTCAACAACGCGACCGGGAAGTACGAGGACACCTGGATCGACAGCGTCAGCACGTGCACCGTGCACACGACCGGCACGCAGACGGCGCCGGGCGTCTGGGAGTTCAGCGGCGCCTGCGCCGGGCCCGGCGGCACCGAGATGAAGATGCGCACGATCTTCAAGAGGGTCAGCCTCGACCAGCTCTTCGTCGAGTCGTTCTGCGACGAAGGGAGCGGCGAGAGGAAGTGCTGCGAGGCGACCTACACGAGGGCGAAGTAGTCCGCCGACGGCGGGGGGATCGCGGCGGGGGCCGCGGTCCCCGAAGCCCCTTCCCGTTTTTTCTGCGG
>Ga0187894_10001847_pt1 | contig 26385 bp, 25 predicted proteins | sample GBC1701081metaG_FD_136650 | JGI IMG/M metagenome (GOLD analysis project Ga0187894, IMG submission 136650) | White microbial mat communities from a lava cave in the Kipuka Kanohina Cave System on the Island of Hawaii, USA - GBC170108-1 metaG ... | reverse complement strand
TGGATCGACCCCGAAGTGGTCAGGCTGGCTGGAATCAAAGTAGAGGAACTCAAACGCTACAAGGCTCCGCCCGTGTTCGAGTCAAAGGGGGGGAAAGTCGCACAGCCGGCGCCTGAGCAGAGTAAGCTGATGATGGAGTTTCCGCCTGAAAATCGCGCGGTGCTTTCCATGACCGACGACGAGGTCACGTCAAAGTTAAGTGAAAACACGCCACCGGTACAAGTGAATCGCTAAGCATTGGAAAGAACAGAACAGGCGAGTAGAAGTAGGGGCACGGCGCGCCGTGCCCCTACGCTTTTTCAGATCCATACAAACCATGAGGAGAGTCGTCGCCAATGCGTATCGGCATGATACGTGTAGGAACCAGTCGATGCCGCGCTCGTTGGTAATCCCGCAACCGTCGCTGGTGAGAGCAAACGCCTCGAAGACATGGGTGTCACTGATTTATGCGCGTTTGTCTTTCATGCCGAACCGGGTGCCTTCGAGCGGACGATTGATTTTTTGGCTTCGCTGTAACCTCTAGTAGATGGACGCCAGCAGAGCTGGAGAAAGCAGACATCACTTGGGGAAGTTCATCAAGCTCATTGCCGCGACTCTCGGGGGATCCGCAGGATGGTGGTTAGGGGATCACGTCGGCCTCATGACGGCTTTTTTCTTAAGCGTCATCGGGACGGCGATCGGCGTGTATCTAGCCCAACAATGGGTAGCCCAGTATCTTCCTTAGCTTTGCTACAGAAGGTGTGGGGCCGATACTGAAGTGGCGAAGGGAAACCGCACCAATAACCCAAGTTCCCGGCAGCTTGTATATTGGCAAAGCTCCAGGCATTTATGGGGGATCGCAAAGGCAAGGAGGGAACCATGGCACTACCGCAAGATATCTCCCCATTCAACAGCGAGGTGATGGATACCCTGGTGAAATCGTCTCAATTAGATTGGATTCCACTGGACCCAGATCCGCAACGTGGGTTCATGAAGATCCTCTGGACAGGACCGGAATCAGGAACTTGGGCCGTGCTGTTTCGCTGGCTCAAAGGGTACGTGGCGCCGCCGCACAAACATCTGAGCGCGTCGCACACCTTTATTTTGTCTGGCAAGTTGCAGGTACGCGACGGCGTCCTCAAAACCGGGGATTATGTTTACGAAGCGAATGGTATGGTGCATGGCGCTACTACGGCGTTAGAGGATACCGACTATATCTTCATCTGTAATGGGACGGTCCTCTTCTTCGACGAGGACAGCTTCACTTCGTACCTGGGTTGGGAAGAACTCCGCCGCATCCAGGATGCCCACAACGCCGCAAAAAAATCGGCCGCTTAGAATAACCCAAACACTGCTCACAAGCTGTAGGCTGGAATTCGTCGGGCTCATTCCAGCCTTTCCGTATCCTTACTCAGGACAGACTCATCCCGCCGTCAGCAATGATCATCTGTCCGGTGACATAGGCGGACAAAGGCGAAGCAAGAAACAGCGCCACACCACCCATGTCCTCTGGCGTCCCCCAACGATGCAGGGGAATCTCGGTTAAGGACTCTTCATACCGCCGCGGGTGATCCCAGGTCACCTTGGTAATCTTGGTGGCGACGAGGCCCGGGGCAATGCCATTCACGCGGATGCCGTCCGTCGCCCAGGCTTCAGCCAGTGTCTTAGTCAAGGTCAGTAGTCCTCCTTTGCTGGCACTATACGCCGGATTGCCAAACACCGCATGGAAACTCGCGCCTGAACCGACAATGATGATCGACCCCTTCGCCGCTGCCAACATGTTATGGAACTTCACACAGCAACTCATAACGCTCATCAAGTTGACATCAAGCACGCGGCGGAAGTTTGCCATCTGGAACTCTGCCCGTTTGTACATCACCGTCCCCTGTGAAAGGACAAGAACGTCGAGCGTGGAGAACGGCGGCCGGAGATTCTCGACGACTGTGTCATCCGACACATCCCACTGGAAATACGTCATACCGGAGAAATCGCAGCCCTCTCCCTCTACATAGTCAGCAGCCGATGGTCTTGTGCCGCTGGTAAAAACTCTCGCTCCGTGATCACGGAACTGGCGGGCGATGCCGTTGCCGATGCCACTAGAGCCACCGACGACCAGGATAGTTTTATTGTGGAAATCAATTTCATTCATAAATCTATCTATCTGTGAATTTCATGCTCTGCTGAGAAGGGCGATTTTTCTTTTCCCGCCGCGGCAATCTGGCCTAACCAGGCTAAAATCGCATCAAGAAAAGGCGGGAAGTTTTTGTAGAAGCGTATGGATCCGGCTCGGAAGGGGACATGGGCAGGCGCGGGTGGAAGCGCCGGAGTCGCAAGTTGATCCTCCACGTCTCTCTTTCTAGGGAGCCAAGTCGTTTTTGGCAAGGCCGATTTATCCTCTGTAGGGGCAACGGATCCTGGAGGTCGGACCTAGTCAGATGTGGTTTGAAACCCATAGGTAACCGCCCAGGCGAGCCCTCTCGCGACGGCCAGCGCCGCGGCTTTCACCGCTGGTTCCTCTGCCGGTGAGATAGGTGCGCACTCCACACTTGTCTCGGAATTCACCAAATACGGGCGCGGGTCTTGCACCATCCCAAACGGTAAATGTTGGGGGATCGGGAATTTGGAGATGAGGCAGCTCGCCTCAAGGAATTGCACCCCGACCGGAGTGAGCAACACAAGCGCCCGTATCTTGTAGGCCTGGCCGCCCGCCAGCAAGGACGGACGCACGTAGGGCTGATATAGCCCCCGCTTGTCCTCGATCCAAGTAACCAGCCGGTCCTGCAAGGTGGAGGGCCGCTCCCACCCCACGTGCTGGCTGACCAGTGCCCGAGCATGGTCAGGTGTGGTCGCTTTGAGAAAATAGACTCCCGCGCCGCCGTCCCGCCCCGGCAGCTTGTAGACCACATTCGGAAAGGGCTCGGTGTGCCCAGTATCCGCTAGCATCGGCTCCGAACTCGCCGGCGGCAGGAGTAAGGCTGGGTCGGCCGCCTCCTGTTGATAGAGCTGGAGCGCGCTTTTGAAGCCGAACATGAAAAAGAGTTGCTTGACCACAACCTCATCGATACCAAAACCCAATCATCTCATCCAGTCTATTCGTGAGAAATAGGGGGGATCTTACTGCCGTTTACTATCGCAACCGCGGAGATCGCTTGTCAAATGCTCACCGAGCAAATCCATAACCAGCTGCAAGAAATCAATCGCGAAGATTACACGCTTACTGAGGTGTCGGAAATTTTCCCTAACAAACTGATTGAAAACTCTTTGTGCTGCCCTCTGTTTCTTCCCTTTTGTTAGCGCCTGCGTTGATGTGTCGGATCGCTTTACGATTCCCTCCGTGAGCATTAAATGCCTGTCTAGACTCACTTTTTACCCTGTTTCTCTCTCGTTTAATTTGCTGAGTGTCGGTTTTCTTAACGCTGAATAGGATTCCATGAGTAGCATCCTTTTCGTTTGTTACCGCTTTTCCGTGGTGGCCCACATCCTTCTTGTGCGAAATCAGTATCTTTTTCCTCGTGGGCCGTAGCCGTTAGGCCCTGCTTCTCCTGGCCTACACTTTGCTGTCTACACAACCGTGGCTTTGTCTCATATGAAAGGAGGCCCTCTGCCAGTTTACTCTCTCTTCTTGCGAAGGTTCTGTAGTGGTCCGGAGGTGTTCCCCTTAGCACACTCCAAGTCAGTGCTTCTTTCCTCTCTATATGACAGCCCGCTAGACCTGCTGCCATGATAAGTTGCCCGATGGACCTTCCACCCTCGGATTTGCACCCACGTCCCCCGCGCTCGCGCCTACGGCAAGTAGCGTGGGTTGCGGGCGTGGCGGGGATTGGTGCGCTCGGGGTCACGGTGAGCATCGGATTTCAACTCATTATCCTCTATCTCGGGAAGTGTCTTGTAGTTAGTGAACCGATTGATTGGACATATGCGCGGCTCCTGCTATTAACGGTCATGAAAATGACACCGGCTATTTTTTGTGTGTTCCTTGTTGGGGAGTATTATGCTTGGCGAGCGCGGTGAATTAGGGAACATTGATTCTTGCTCCCGTGTTGGTTCTGTGTAGGAAGGCGCCCTCTCTAGGTCGTTCTCTCACGCCTGGAGATAGGTGAGAAACGCCCCAGCTATCTGTTTCTTTTTTTCTCTCCTTGGATAAAAGCGCACATATGACCTTTCGTAAATATCATAATTTGTGTGATTATAACTAGTTTACGAATTGTGCTTTGGTTGCGCGATTGTGCAGAATACGTCCCGCGAAGTTCCTGAAACGTCAGCACTTGCAGTCGAGCCGTTTTGAAAGCCAAGCTCTGCAGAAATAAGCTACTGGCCTCCCCTTACAGAAGAAGGTATGTGGTACGGTACGGCCGGTTGGCCGAAACCAAGGCGTCAAAAAAGGAGGACTGTATCATGACGCATTATGTCTATGCTGGCGCAGCACCTTTTAGCGGCGCGAGCGACACCACACTCCCTGGTGGCCTCTTCCGCCTCACAGTCAAGGACAGCGAATGGCAGCCACTGAGTAAGGGGCTCCCTGACCGAGTCGAGGTGCGGACCATTGCTATTCATCCTGACAATCCCCAGATCATCTATGTCGGAACTCAACACGGCCCTTATCGAACTCACGATGGTGGCGATCACTGGGAGCGTCTCAATTTTCCCGACAAAGACCTGGTAGTGTGGTCGCTGCTCTTTCATCCCAAAGATCCACAGATTATTTATCTTGGTACAGCACCGACAGCCATTTATCGCAGTGACGATGGCGGCGAGAGTTGGCGGCGTCTTCCCATTATCGAGCCGGCCGGGATGGTCCGCATGGGATTCCCCTGCCGCATCATTCGCCTCGCGGCTGACCCCAATAATCCAGAAGAGATCTATGCGGGAATAGAAGTCGGTGGCGTCATTCGCAGTCTAGACGGCGGCGAGACGTGGAGTGATTGTACCAAGGAGTTGCTCAAATTCGTGGAGCAGGAACATCTCAAGAGCCAGCTCGTCAGCGATACGCAGAACGAGGGCATGATGGACTCGCACGCTTTGAGTGTCAGCGCCGCACGACCGGGCGTGGTATTTTTGGCGACTCGCATGGGTCTGTTTTGTAGTCCAGACCGGGGAGAGACGTGGCAAGAGATGGAAATCTGGCGGCATTCTCCTCTGGCTTATGCGCGCGATATCCAGGTCGCGCCGCACGACCCCAATACCCTTTACGCCGCACTGAGCGACGCCGCCATGGGGAAAGCGGGTTCACTCTATCGCAGCCCAGATCTAGGACAGACCTGGAAACGTTTTGATCATGACGTGACTCCGCGCAGTACGATGATGACTGTAGCACCGAGCCGCCAGGATTCACAGGTTGTGTACTGCGCGACCCGCAAAGGACAGGTGTTTGGCACGCAAGACGGGGGGACAACCTGGGCGGAATGTTCGCTGCCAGCCGCACGACAAGATGTTTATGCGCTGGCTTGTGGTTAATCAGCATAGATTTCCCGGAGGCTGGCATGAACGCTGTGAGTTCCGGCCTCCGGTGTAGCGATACGATAGTTGTGGCAGGATTAGACAGGATCAGAGTAGATTGACCACGATGCGGAAGATCATCACGAAAATACACGATATCCCAATAACGAAACAAATAGCGCGAGCGGGTTGCATTCCGCGCAGGTAAACGATCGTGTGAGCAACCCGGGCTAAGGTGAAGATACCACAGAGCACCGCGGCCCCCACGAACGAGGCTCCGGTTAGAATGTAAATCAAACCTATGGCAAAGAACAGCGAAATATTCTCTAAATCGTTGCGTTGCACGCGCAGAGCCCGTGCGACCTCTGGCGTTTCCTCTGACCTTGCCACAGTCCCAGATTGACCAAAGGTTTTCGCATCCTCTGGATTGACGAACCCTCCAACTTTTTGTCGCCTGGTTCCTGTGTACACAGCGGAAGCAAGCATTTTTGCTCCTAGGACAGCAGAGCAAAGAGCGTAAATGCGAAAGGCTGGATTAGCGAGAAAAGGCTCCACTTGTTTTCCTCCTATTTAAGAGTGCGTAGGCTGGAATGAGCGCAGCGAATCCCAGCTTGCACCTTCACCTTACACACCTGCCTGCGACAAAAACTTCAACACCGCCTGATTAAACACTTCTGGTTGGTCGATATTGGCTGCATGCCCAGCCTCAGGAATAACCACCTTCGTCGCACCGGGAATCTTGTTGGCCATGTAATCGGTCGCGGCGAGGAAGGGCTCATCCTTGGCACCGACGAGGACAAGGGTCGGCACTTTGATTGATTCCAGGGAATTGATCACCCGCGCATCGCGTTGGGCTAACATCCCGCGCGCCGCATACGCCAGACCCTGCGCTGAGCGATGGTTGCTTGCCAATACTTCAGCGCTGCGGCCTAGGGCGGCAAGTCCTTTGGTTTCATATCCTCGGGCAGTTGCCTCGGCTCGTTTATTCCACCCCTCGCGAGGCTCATCTTTTTTGTATCCTGGTCCGGTATCGAAGAGCATCAGCGCTTGCACGCGTTCGGGATACGCAAGATGGAAAGCCAGAGACATATATCCTCCAAGTGATAATCCTCCAATCACCGCCTGTTTTTCATCACAAGCGTCAAGCAAGGCGGCCATATCACCAATCGTCAATTCTTCCGAGTACGCAGTCAGATCGTTAGGGCTACCCGACTGTCCATGTCCACGCATATCCCAGAGGATGAGACGATAGCGTTGCGACAGGGTAGTGACGTTCGATCTCCACATCTCAGTAGTCGCGCTGTAACCGGGAGTAAGAAGTACTGCAAGACCTGAGCCGTGTATTTCATAGTAAATGTGGACACCGTTTCGATCGAGGGTTGGCATTATTGGCCTCCGTATGGTTGCATACCCATCATCTGCGTTTTTACTCTCTCGGAATTAGCTCTTCTCATAAGGCACGAAGCTTTCTGGCATACTTTCTCAACCAAGCACGTGCTTGCGGCAAACTCGTACGGCCTTGGGCAAGATTGAGCATAAATGGTTCGGCAGTTTTTTGTGACGCAGTAAGTTGAGATCCCATTTAACTCTAAAAAGATTCCGTCGCTACATAGGCCATCCTTTTATTCCCATCCAAGAAAGGATGATTGTTACAGAGCGATTCGAGCAAAGCAGCCGCTTTCGCAAGGAGGCTCGGATACGCCTCGACACCCCCGAAACTGGCTTTGGGACGCTCTATCGCAGCGTGAAGGGCGCCAAGGTCGCGCAGCCCAAAGGCTCCCCCCGTTTCTTCGATAACCTGATCGTGGATGAACAATACCTGCTCCAGCGTTACCTACGCCGTCTCGGTCATCGCGCTAATGCTTCCAGAGTCGCGCGATTCCGATCGATAAAGCGCTTGACCCGCTGCGCAAAGTCTTCCGTCACTCCCCTTGAAGGCACTGCCCGATGAGGTCGGAAAAGAATGATTGCTCCCTTTTCTTTATCGAGCGCTGCGTCAACTCGGGAGCCGACCTGAAGCCCCAAAGCGTCGAGGTACTCTTTGGGAAGAGTCACGCCCTGACTATTGCCAATTGTACATATTTTGCGCTTCATGGAGCCTCCGTTTGAGTTATAACGAAGAGCAGAGAAGTTATAACTCAAACAGCGGGAGAGCACGAGTGCTTCACTGAGCAGACGGTAGGAACTCAAGCAAAAATACCGAGCGTATTGAACTCCCCTTTGAGCAGCGACACCGTGTCGCTGTACTTTAGCCACTCTTTGATCATCGTAGCGTAGACGCGACGAAAATCAGTCGTATATTTGAGGTTGCCGTCATCGAGATTAGTCAGGCTTGGCGGCTCGCCATACTGCCCACCTTTTACTGCATCTCCAATCACAAACATCGGTGTCGCGGTTCCGTGGTCCGTTCCCTTGCTGGTATTTTCCGGCACGCGACGGCCAAACTCGGTAAACACCATCATCGCCACATCCGTGCTGCGACCGATTCGTTTGACATCTTCCATGAACGCTCGTAATGCGTCCGCTGTGTAGATCAACAGCCGCGCGTGCACATCGGCTTGATACACATGCGTATCGAATGGGTTACCGGCGTAGTTCACATAGTATAGACGGGTCGGCATCTCTGCTTTGATGAGAGCGGCAACTTTCCGCAGATCCAGTCCTAAACCTGCCGCTGAGGCCCCATAATCCACCGGCGTCTTGTACTCCGCCCAAGCCTGACGGACGAAAGTGGCACTATCTGTCGCGTTCGCCGCCACCGTGGTGAGAAAATCTAACGAGGCATTACCAGTTTCACGCGCGCGACCGAAACGCTCGAAGAACGGTTGCTCCTCATACACACCGCTGCGCGAAAAACGTTCGGGATCGTGGAACACCAACGGCGTGTGCTTGCCACTGCGCACTGCCAGCGATTGTGCGGTGGCGATGTTGACGATGTAATTCCGGCGCCCTTGGGGATTCCTCGCATCTGCCACTCGCCCCACCCAGCCAAGTGTCTCACCCGCATTCGGCACTCCTGTATGCCAAAACCCCATTGATTCAAAATGGGAGAGAGATGGTTTTTCATAGCCACAGCCATGCACGACAGCTAGCTTCCCGTCTTTATAGAGGCGCTCGAACCCAGCCATCGACGGATGAAAGCCGAAATGGTCGTCGATCCTGCGAACCTTAGCCGCGGGAATGCCAATTGTCGGGCGTTGTCGATAGTAGGCGTCGTCAGCAAACGGAACGATTGTGTTCAATCCATCGTTTCCCCCCGAGAGTTCTACCACCACCAGAATACGTTCAGCTGGCATAGTTTCTGCGCCATTTTGATCTGCGGCAGCAAGAGCGTCGCCGGTGTTGCGAAACAGCACTGGCAAGCCAGCGCTAATCCCGAGTCCATACAACCCAAGGCGCAGAGCCTCGCGGCGAGTGAAATTGCGGTCAAGGGGAGATTGCTGTGACATAATTGTCTTCCTAGGGTCTACGACGCATCAAAGCTCACCCTTCGACAAGCTCAGGGCGAACGGATCAGAAAATGATTGATAGTTGCAACCATTCGGGCCGAGTCAGTCGAAGCATGGATAAAGGTTGTGTCAATGATCCTATTTCATGCTTTGTGTCCTCACACTCAGCCGAGCTGATATTCAGGGGTGCTCATAATCAAATGGATGAGGAGGCGCACTGGTTCCTCCAGATAGGAGACTGAGGGCTCAATTTGCTCAGTCCCGAGTTCCTTGGTCAAGAAATCGATCAAAGCTCGCCGATCGTCGGCCGTGAGCGGCACGCGTGAGAAGCGCATGAGGCAGTAGTCGACCACTTCAGTGGTTGTTTTTAGTTGGGCCTTCATCACTATCCGTGTGAAATTGAGCTGCGCAGTCTGGCGCGGAATCGGCTTTACTCGTCTGAACGCTTCCAGCCATCCCTCGGTGCTACCGTAACGGGTATTGTAGCCCTCATCAGCGTCCGCCATCATGTTGAACATCGACATCGAATTTTCCGAGGTGGTATTACCGTCACCTTCGACCGTGGCTTTCGCGATATCGTAGCCTTGCGCGATTTTCACCGCGACCTCACGATTTGTGTCAGGCATCTGCCGATCTGGCACTTGGAACTTAACGAAATCAGGAAACAATACCTCGCGCGCGAAATCGCCGCGTTGGAGTAGGAGCGCGGGAGTGATCCAACTCCGCCCGCCCTTCCAACCAGCCACGTTCGGCGGATGGAATAATTCTTGCCCGAGTTCTCTGGTGGTGACGTCAAAATCAGGAATACCAGGAACTTGGCTGAGACCAAGCTTTTTATAGGTAGACACCACCAAATGAACCGGGCTCTTGATCTGAGTCGCGTACGAGGGCGGACTGTAAAAGTCGCGCGACAGAAAGATGATCGTCAACAGCGGCGCAATGGCATAATGATTATCTTTGAAGATCTTGCCTAACTTCGCTACCAATTCCGGCGACGGCTCTTCGCGGACAAAGTAGCGATACAGCTTGCCGGCAATAAAGCGCGCGGTCACATCTTGCTCAAGAATCACGTCAACAATGCTGATGCCATCAAACTTGTCGTGGTGGCCAAGGAAGGTCTTTTCTCCATCGTCATGGAGATCGGCTTTGACCACGAAGGTAAGACTCTCATTGGTCCAGCCGGTGAACGCGCGAGCGGCTTCACGAATGTCAGTTTCCGTATAGTTACCCACACCCATGGTGAACAATTCTAAGATCTCCCGCCCGAAGTTCTCATTGGGGCGACCTTTGACATTCTCGCCGGCATCAAGGTACACCAGCATGGCCGGATCTTTCGCGACCCCGATTAGCAGGTCACGGAAATTGCCGTTGCCGTTTTTCCGGAAGAGGTCGAGTTGTTGCAACATTTTGCGATAATCACGCACCTTCTCATCTGAAGTAGCGAAATGTCCATGCCAGAACAGGGCGAGTTTCTCTTCGAGCGGTCGGTGGGTGGTCAGCATACGCTGCGCCCACCATTGGGCTGCCCGGCGTACTTCGAGATAGTCCGCTCGTAACCAATAGAAGAAACGGTTCACCACCGGTTGCAGCGGTCGGTCACCACCCGCCTTGACCTTCACTCCCATCGCCTCACCATTGGCGCGTGCCATGCGGACAGCGTCGGCCCGACTTTTTGGGAACGGTTCGACCGGAGGATCGTAGATGCCTGATTCATCAAAGGCAGGAAGGTGGCTGTTCTCAACTTTCTGATACTCAACGAGCCACCGCACCGCTGCTTCCGGCTTCATGGCCGCGAGCCGATCGACTTCTTCGGGCGTACCTCCGAATCCTGCACGCTCTAACAAATGCGCGGCACGGTCACGGCTCCACTCGGCGGCGGTAATCGGCGTTAAGTCGCCCACCCACGCAGCCGGTCCCGCCCGCAGCTCCGGTTGCTCGTCGGCGGCGCTTGCCGACAGAACAGGAATCAGTAAGGCGAACGTGATTACCCTCGCCACGGTTGCTGCATGCCCAGCTAGGCATTGTCGAGACATCAGGTTTTCCCCCTGTCTTCCCGCTAGCATTCCTCAGCAAAGAGATCAATGCTCAACGGCGGCAAGCAATAGCCATCTTGCCCGATTGCCAAAAGAGGGACAAACGTTCTATAGTTTGGAATCCTACAGGTATGCGATCGCAGCGACAGCCAAACCGTAACACTAAGTGCAGGAGGGACAGACAATGACGCCGATCAAAGGACACCATCACATCACGCTGTGCGTTGGCGGCGCGCAGGAGGATTACGATTTTCACACCAAAGTGCTGGGACTGCGCAGCGTTAAGAAGACCGTCCTCTTTGACGGCAAGGTACCGATTTATCATCTGTATTACGGCAACGAAAGCGGTGACCCGAGCACGCTCATTACTTGTTTTCCCTTCCATCAATCTGGGATCAAAGGCCGGAGAGGGAGCGGGCAGGTGAAGATTCTTGCGCTCTCGGTGCCGACCAATTCTTTAGACTTCTGGGCGAAGCGATTGCATGCTTGCGGCTATCAGTACGAGCAACGAAAACGCTTCGGCGAACAGCGGATCCATTTCGAACATCCCTGCGGCATCGAGTATGAGCTTGTCGGCAATGATGCTGATCCACGCAAACCGTGGGCGACCGAAGGAACCCCAGAGCAGGTCGCAATCCGCGGAGTCCACAGTATCACTGTCTCCGTGCGGGAAATAACAGAACCTCACCGTTTCATGGAAACTGCCTTTGGTTTTCGCAAAACTGCTGAAGATGGTCCGTACTCGCGCTACGAAGTGCGGGAAGGCGGAGCCAGCCGCATTATCGACTATGTCGAAGAGCCAAACGTGCCGCAGGGAACATGGATCTTTGGCGAAGGGATTATTCATCACTGTGCGTTTCGAGTGGATAGCCGAGAAGAACAGCTCGCCTTTAAGGATCAGGTCGAGGGACTCGGATACACGGATGTATCAGACGTGAAGGACCGCAACTATTTTCATTCGGTCTATGTCAGAACCCCAGGTGGCGCCTTGTTTGAAGCGGCCGTCTCGGTTGAACAAGGCTTTGCCATTGACGAGCCGTTCACTCAACTTGGCAAGTCCTTTCAGCTTCCTCCTTGGTTCGAAGATCGACGACGGGAACTCATCTCCGCTCTTGAACCGCTGCGCTTCTAGCATCGAGGAGATTTGCTCAATGGCCGAGATAGGCACTTATGAAGCGATGCGGACCCTGCGTGCGGTACGGCGACTACGCCCAGATCCGATCCCAGAAGATGTCCTGCACCGGGTGTTAGAAGCAGCCACCTGGGCGCCAACCGGGGGCAACCGTCAACCTTGGCGTGTTATCGTAGTGAAGGAACACGGACGTAAGCAGCGCCTCGGAACCTTATACGCTGATCGCTGGACGGCATTCGCAAAAATGTATCGGGCGCGACTCGCCGACCTGCCTGAAGCCACCCGCGAGAAAACCGTGCGCATGCTTGGTGCCGGCGACTACCTAGGAGAGCATTTTGCCGAGGCACCGGTTATTCTGGTCTTCTGTTTCAATCCCAAGGAGATGGCGATCACTGATGCTAAGCTTGAGCGCGTCTCCGTAGTCGGCGGTGCGTCGGTTTATACGGCGGTGGAGAATCTCCTGCTGGCCTGCCGCGCCGAAGGGCTCGGGTGTGTACTCACGACGCTCTTGTGTGAATGTGAACCGCAGGTGCGTGAGATCCTCGCCATTCCGCAACCCTGGGGAACGGCTGCTGCTATCCCGATCGGCTATCCGATTCATCGTGGACATGGTCCGATCTCGCGACGTCCTGTCGAGGAGCTGGCTTTTATCGATACGTGGGGAACACCGCTCGCGTAGCCGTCGTTTCTCCAAGAAAGTCACATAGTGTTCCGTACATATCGACAACAGTCTGCCCTTTGAACGCATCTTATGTAGGGGCGATCCGGCAGGTCGCCCTCTAAAGGGCACGGTACCACCGTGCCCTACGAACTGCTGGGGGAACGTTTTCTATCTCGCTTGTTTCGTCGGACGGGCGGTGGTCGCCTCGCCGGTGCTCCCACGATTCACTCGACTTCTGTGGGCTTGCGCCTCTTGCGGAATGCCGAAACGACGCCACATATCCGGTCCGATCGCCGTCAGTCCTCCGTCGACGACTAGCGCCTCGCCAGTCACGAAGCCGGCATCGTCACTTGCCAAGAACAGCGCCGCACCCGCGATATGCTCTCCCTTCCCGTGCTCGGGCCATGGCTGAAAAGAAGCGAGAGACTTCGCCGCTGCTTCAGGATCCCCCTGATCGGTCAGTCCCGTCAAAATCCCACCCGGGCAGATAGCGTTCACACGAATCCGGTCCGGCGCCAATTGTACGGCCGCGGATTTTGTCAGGTTGATGACGGCCGCTTTCGCGGCTGAGTAGGCCAAGGGACCCGACCCCCCGCTCAGTCCTGCAGTCGACGCCGTGTTGATGATCACTCCGCCGTGCCCCTGTTTGCGCATCACCCGCGCGGCGTGTTTGATGCCGAAGAAGACCCCTTTCACCAGCACGTCGAACGTATAGTTCCACTCGTCCTCTTCGATGTCCCACACCGGGCCGATGGCACCGCCTACGCCGGCATTATTGAAGACAATGTCGAGACGGCCGAACTCTGACGCGGCGCAATCAATCATCGCCTTCACATCTTGTTCCTTCGCCACATCCGTGCGGATGAAGCGAATCTTTGCCGCGTGACCAACATTCTTCGCCAGGGCAAGGGTTTCCTGACCATTCTGCTCGTTGTAGTCGGCCACGACCACACCCGCGCCCTCGTTGAGGAAGCGTAATACGGTAGCCCGCCCCATACCGCTGGCTCCTCCGGTAATGACTGCGACCTTGTCTTTGAGTTTCATTCTCTACTCCTTCTTGAATTACTCACCTTTAAGGTGAGTGGTGCGATTTTGTTCAAATATATGATGTAGGCAAGAAAAAGAAATGACGGGTCTGAAGAGGCGGGGGGTTAATGCACCAATGAACAAGCCTCTAGCAACGCCGGGCTTATCGCTAGAATATTTGCCAGGCTCTGCCCGAGGGAAGCCCAGGTCTTATCGGTATTCCCTCGATTGCTTGTGGAACAACGACTGGCTTATCGGCGCAGAGGTAAAGCGCATCCTCTCCCAAAGCCAAACAGTGTACTCCTGGCAGTTGGCGTAGTGCTGATGCGTGGCGGTCAACGATCTCGACCGCCTGCTCAAAAGGAACCTCTCGAATAGGAGGAATCATCATAGCCGGAATCGGCACTGAGCCATCAACGCAGAAACGCCAATCGAAAACCTTTTCCTCAGAAAATCCTATCGGGCAGGCGTCTGTCTGCTCGCGCTTTCCATCCGGATGCAACACGATCACTCCAGGAGGGGGTGGGAGAATATACATTCGGTGAATACTCAGAGGAAAACCTTCAAGTGTTCGTGGCAGAGCCTGCAGCGCTCGCGGCAAAGCCCTCGGTTTGTCCCCCTGTTCATTGGTATGGATGAAGACATCAACCGCGATCCAGTCTCCTATTGGCCAGACGGCGAAGACACCTGGTATTTGCATTAGCTGATTGCGATACCGGTCGGCGATCACTTTAACTTGAGGATGAGGGTCTATGAGATCCCACACTCGCAAGAAGAAAACTTGCAATGCACGTGAATAGCCCGTCGTACCACCAGCCCAGGTCTGCACGACTTGAGAGAACAGCCAGAGGCACGTCATCAGGACGAGCCTGCGGGTCATAGGGATGATCTCTTCTTCTAATGACCAATGATCCTGTGTAGGATGGGCACGGCCCACCCTACACTCTCTACAAGTTGTGAATTTCCCTATACGCCCGACCGCAACACTTGCCCCGGCATCACGCCAGTATGTTTCCCTTCTTCGTACAGCACCTGGCCGTTGACGAGAGTGAAACACACACCTTTCGCCGGCATGACTAAGCGGCGGCCTCCGCCGGGCAGGTCGCGGCGCATCTCAGCTCGCTTGCCTGAGCCGATCGTGTTGTAGTCAAAGATAGTCACATCCGCCGCCATACCAGCAGCCAACGTTCCTCTATCTCGGATACCGAAGAACTTGGCAGGCTCGGAGGTGATGCGCTTGACCGCATGCTCTAAGGTCATCGCACTCCGGTCACGCACCCAGGTGCCAATCAGATAGGTGCAGTAGCCGGCATCGCAGAGCATATCGACATGCGCGCCACCGTCTGACAACCCAATCATCGTACGTGAATCGGTAATGAGTTCGGGAATCCGCGCCTCGTTGGCGTTGAACAACTCCATCGTGTACTGGATGCTGAGGTTATCTTCGATGGCCAAATCGAAGAACGTATCGAGCGGATCTTTGCCACGCTCGGTGGCGATTTGCGCGACGGTCTTCCACTCGAGGGGTTTCATTGCCGGGTTGCTAGTCTCTTTCACATACAGTCGTCCCCACAAGGTTTTGTCGGAGAAAATGCGTGGCTCTTGCAAGGCTTTGCGGAAGGCCTGCCGAAAAGCTGGATCACGATAGAGATTTATCTGTGCTTCCACCGATTGATTGAACGCCGGTTTCCAGGACGGCATATTCGCGAAGATAAAAGGGTTACGCAGATCGATCTGAATGATCAGCGGCCGGCAGGTCACTTGTGGCACCGCGCCGCGCTTGAGGAGCGATTCGGTCTGGCGCAACGTCTCCAGACAAGCTTCAGGCTTGTCGTCACGGTTCAACAGCGCCAGCCATGTCACTGGTCGTGCGCTTTCACCCACCAAAAGATTCAACAGCTCATAGTCACTTTCAGAGACAACTCCAGGAGAGTCGTTTAATGCGAGCTCAATTGCACCGCGGCCAAGTTCTTTGAGGACGTTACAGTAGGCTTTGAGTTCGTCACGGTTGGCGAGGCGACAGGCTAACGGTCGGCCTTGATAACCAATGTGTTGCGGGCCGTTAGTCGTGGAGAATCCCAGCGCACCCGCGAGCATCGCCTCTCGTAGCAGGTTCTTGATCTGCACGGTCTCCTCTGGCGTCGCCGCCCGGTCCATTGACTCTTCTCCCATGACAAAATGACGAAAAGGTGTGAGCGGCGCCATGAAGCCGACGTTCACCCCAACACCACGCTTCTGGGCAGCATTCATATACTCAGGAAAACTGACCCAGTCCCAGGTCACGCCTTTGGCGAGTACGTCAAACGGGATCGCTTCAACATTAACGAGGTCCCAGGCGGCAATCTCCCGTGCTTCGGGTCGGCAGGGGGCCAAGCCAACGCCGCAGTTTCCCATGACGAGACTGGTCACGCCGTGCCAGGATGAGCAGGTAAACAACGGGTCCCAGCACACCTGCGCATCATAGTGCGTATGGGGATCAATGAACCCCGGCGCGACAATTAGATCAGATGCATCAATCACTCGTTTCGCACCATCTGTGACCTTACCGATGGCTGCGACCTTCCCCCCAGCAATCGCCACGTCCGCTCGATAGGGCGTCGCGCCAGTCCCATCAACGACAGTTCCATTTTTGATCAGCACATCGTACGACATTGCTGTCATCCTCCTTTTTTGAATTCTGCTCTTCACAGTAGAGCATGCCTGATAACGCTCCTGTCTACAAGAGGAAAGAAAACGCGCGAGAGACCCGTGAAGGAACCTTTCATATATTTTTCTTGACCATATTAAGACCAGTAAGGAACTGACCATCCGTCGAACGCACGCCGCCTCGTGGGCCTTAAGCTTGCTTCCCTTGACGGGTAATCGCAGAAAGGACCGCAGCAATCCTTTTGTCTACTTCCTACGATTGAGAAGGCAAGAGTTCGAGAGGAACTTCCACAGTCTGTTGGTCTCTCTTGGAGAAATTGAAAATAGCAATTCCAATCACTTTCCCTTGCTCGTCGATTCGCTCAAAAATATCGTCTCCTAAATCGCGCATATACGCCCTCCCTTCACGGAAAGTTACTTCAAGGAAGTCTCCTTCTTTGTCGCACCATATTTTCATTTTTCCCATATCCGTTCCCCTTTCTTGATGGTATCTGTGAAGAAAGCGGTCATGATGAAAGCCTCAGGTTCTATCATCTTGATCGCTACCAAAAGATACTTTTCCGTGACTGGAGTTGTAGCGTAGTGTTTATGGTACAGATGCACATTAGGGTCACGTTGACTACGTACGATGACGTCTGGGGATTGCAAAGCCTCTTGCAGTTTGTCGAGTTGTCCTTCCATTTCGGCGTGATCGAGAAGGTGTGTGCCACTCGTTCTTGGGTCAGTCTCACCATCCTGCCGAAATGATCTTGTAAGGTTTTTGTCATCTTGGCAACTTCTCGAGGCTACCACCAACGGTGTGATGTGCCAAGCCAACCACTGGGGTGGTACAGCTTTGCACGCCAAGCTAGAAGGAACACAATAACGAACTCGTAGGAAGGAGGATAATCTTATGGCCTGGGATTTTGAGACCGACCCGGAATTTCAGAAAGAACTCGATTGGATTGACCAATTCGTGCGCGAAGAAGTAGAACCGCTGGATCATCTTCTGGGCAGCCAGTACGACATCCACAATCCCCGCAATCAGAAACTCGTCCGTCCGTTGCAGGCCACAGTGAAAAAACGAAAACTTTGGGCTTGCCACCTGGGTCCAGAATTAGGCGGTCCAGGGTATGGCCAATTGAAACTGGCGCTGATGAACGAGATTCTGGGGCGCTCACGCTTTGCCCCCATCGTTTTCGGTACTCAAGCTCCCGATACCGGCAACGCGGAGATTCTCGCTCATTATGGTACGCCTGAGCAGAAGAAAAAATATTTGGAGCCGCTGCTGAATAACGATATCGTTTCTTGCTTTTCGATGACCGAGCCGCATGCCGGCGCCGATCCCAAGATGTTTACTTGCCGCGCTGAGCTGCAAGGTGATTTCTGGGTCATCAATGGAGAGAAGTGGTTTTCGTCCAACGCCCGCTTTGCCTCGTTCCTCATCACTATGGTAGTGACTGACTTGGAGGCCTCGCCCTATCAACGCATGTCGATGTTTCTGGTGCCGAGCGATACACCGGGCGTCAACATCATCCGTAATGTCGGCCTTGGCACGGAACATGAGGAGGGCGAGCATGCCTATATTCGCTACGAAGATGTCCGGGTGCCGCGAGAAAATTTGCTCGGCAAACGCGGCCAAGGCTTCGAGGTGGCACAGACTCGACTCGGCGGCGGCCGTATTCACCATGCTATGCGTACGATGGGTCAAGTGAAGAAAGCATTCGACATGATGTGCGAGCGAGTCTTGTCGCGCGAAACTCAGGGCGAAGTCTTAGCCAACAAACAGATGGTGCAAGAACAGATTGCTGATTCCTGGATCGAGATGGAGCAGTTCCGCTTGCTGGTGTTGCGCACCGCCTGGCGCATCGATAAGTACAAAGACTACCGCAAAGTGCGAAAGGACATCGCCGCGATCAAAGCCTTGATGCCCAAGGTGTACCATGACGTTGTCTACCGAGCCCTCCGCCTGCACGGGTCCCTGGGGCTTTCGAATGAGATGCCCTTCTCGGCTCAGATGGTTGAGTCTTTCATGACGAGTCTTGCCGATGGACCGACAGAAATCCACAAAGTCACCGTGGCCCGTCAGGTGCTGCGCGACTATAAGCCAGCAGACGGATTGTTCCCTACAGGGCACTTACTTACTCAGCGGGAAAAGGCCATCGAGAAATATGGCAAGTTGCTAGAGTTGGAGGTCGGCAACCTTTAGTCATATTCTGTAGGGGCGTATGGCCATACGCCCCTACTATTTAAAGGCTCATCCGATACGCGCGCTTTGCCCACCGTCCACCGGTAGGATCACACCAGTGATGAAACTCGCCTCGTCAGAAACGAGGAATAGTGACGCGTGAGCGATGTCCCAGCCGGTCCCCATCTTCGCGCCCAGAGGCACCTGGGCATCTCGTTCCTTAATCAGTTGCTCTTTGGCAATCCCGCGCGCCTTGGCAATCCCTTCAATCGCCATCGGTGTATTCATCAGTCCGGGCATGATGCAATTCACGCGAATGCCGTACTTGGCGTTCGCCAGCGCAAGCTGCTGTGAGATGGCATTCACACCGGCTTTGGAGGTTTTATAGGCGAGGATTCCCACCGTACAGACGGCAGCAATGGAAGAGATATTGACGATACTGCCACCGTGCTGTCCCCGCATGATCGGAATGACATGTTTGCATGGCATGATCACGCTCTTCATGTTCACCGCCAAGATACGATCCCATACTTCTTCTTCGAGCTGGGTAAGACCGCCATCGCCATCGCCAATGCCCACGTTATTATGGAGAATGTCGATGCGGCCGAAACGAGCGACACAGGCTTCAGCCATTTTTTTGCAATCCTCGTTGCGCGTCGCATCTACCGAGAAGGCAACCGCCTCACCGCCTTCCTTGGCGATCATCTCACGAGTATCTTCGGCTGAGTCGAGCCGCCGGTCCACCACCAGCACTTTGGCTCCTTCTCGTGCATAGAGAAAAGCGGACGCGCGTCCGTTGCCGATCGTATCACCGGGAGTTTGTCCGGCGCCGACAACAATCGCCACTTTACCTTTGAGTCGATCACCCATGGTGACTATCTCCTATGTCATACGCAGCCGAGCCGGCTGCGCCACCCTGTTTGCCTACATTTATGGTGGCACAGGCCGCTGGCCTGTGCTGGGACGGTCACGTATTGGCAAATGTCGGCAGGCCAGCATCGAGTTGGACACCCAGCGTGTTCAACGCCATCGACACCAAATTGTACTGCCCAACCGCAAATACGATATCCATCAACTGCTCGGTGTTATAGTGTTTGCTCAACCCCTGCCAAGTAGCGTCAGTGATGAATGCATCTTTCCGTAGCTCATCTGTCGCCTTGAGTAACAACTGGTCCCGTTCACTCCACCCTGCAGCCGTAGGTCCGACCTTAATGCGATGAATTTCATCGTCAGTAAGCCCGGCTCGGCGTCCGATCTGTACGTGCTGCGCCCACTCATACTCAGCTTCGCACAGCCAGCCAATCCGTAAGATCACCAATTCCCGCTCTCGCGCCGGCAGGGTCGATTTGAACAGCACATGGTTGCCAAAGACCAGCCATCGGCGCATGAGGTCCGGATGATGCGCGAGCGTCTTGAAGATGTTAGGTACTCCTCCCTGCTGGTCTTTGATCGGCTTGACAATTTCCTTTACGGTCTCGCTCCACTGCTTCTCTTGCAGCGGTTCCACACGCGGCTTGCTGAGTTTCATATCTCTTCTCCTACGCAGATTTTTTCTTGAAATGCGGAATCACATATTTGCCGAACAGATCGATCGCATGCATAGTCTTCTCATGCGGAATATCCCAGAACTGCATCATACAGAGAAACAGGTCGAGATTGGCAGCGGTTTGAATGCGTTCGATCTGTTTGATACAGGAGTCTGGATTGCCGACCACGCACATGCCGCTGTCGATCAGAAATTGCAGGTTGACCTTGCGCGGATCGAGCCCTTCGTACTCCTTGATCTCCCGGTTGCGGTCAGAGGTGATTTCCTCAAGCGAGCGGCCACTCTTTCTGGCTTCGAGCACAGGGGTCGTCGCTTGGAGTGTTGTACCGACATACGACATGAACGAGCGCTCAGCTTCTTCCTGCGCCTGTTTATCCGTATCGGCGCAGTGTACCATCGAGAACGCGCCGGCCTTATTGTTCACGAACGCTCCAGGCGGCTGTGCCGTCTTGATCGCCTCACGATACATGTGCACGCGGTTTCCTAGCTCTTCGGGAGACACTAACAAGGTGAACGAAAGCAGGCCCAGTCCTTTCTGACCGGCCACCGCGTGCGTCTCTTTGCTGGTGCAGGCCACCCAGAGCGGCGGGTGCGGCTTCTGAATCGGCATCGGCACCACCGTGCGCTCGGGAATATCAAAGTACCGCCCTTTGTAAGAAAAGGTTCCATCTTTGCTCTTCCAGATGGTGGTGATGATATCGAGTGACTCTTCCCAGCGCGCCCGCGTCTCATTGTGCGGGATGCCAAACCCGCCTAATTCCTGCACCGTGATCGAGCGACCAGTTCCGACTTCGACCCGGCCATGGCTTAGAATGTCGAGCGTGGCGACGCGTTCGGCAACCCGCACCGGATGGTTGTAAGGAAAGGGCAACAGTACCACCCCATGTCCGATACGAATCTTCGATGTCCGTTGGCTGACGGCACCATAGAGCACTTCCGGTGCCGACGAGTGGGCAAACCCTGGCTGGAAGTGATGCTCCACCGTCCAGAACGAATCGAACCCCGACTGTTCGGCTGCCACTACTTGATCTAACACCTGGTGAAATACCTGATACTCCCGTTCACGGTGTTTGAGTGGACTCGCCACCTGAATCTCGTAGAAAATACCAACGTCCACGATGACCCTCCTTTCCTTTTGTACGCCACGAATAAGGAGAACTTGCTCTCTACTTGACCTTGGCAATCAAGGTGGCGTACTTGTCCAAAAGCGGGAGCACTTTGTCCTTGGTCTCCGACGGGACTCCGAACACTGTTCGTTCGACCCCTAGTTCCTGATACTGGCGGAGTAGATCTTCCTTATCTGGAGCCATGAAGATCGAGACTGACAAGTCTTGTGGCCGGCGGCCGGTTTTTTCCGCCCGCGCGTGTAAGTCGTGAATCGAGCTGCGGAGATCCTGAACCGCCCCCCCGACCGGGATCCAACCATCACAGTAGTTCACCACCCGATTGAGCCCGCTGCCGGTGTGCACCCCAAGCAAAATCGGCGGATGGGGTTTCTGCACCGGTTTGGGATAGCACCAGATGGGATCAAAGTTGACAAACTCGCCGTGATATTCTGCTGCCTCTTCAGCCCAAATCGCCTTCATCGCTTCAATCTTCTCTCGCAAGACTTTCCAGCGCCGACCGAAGGGAGTGCCGTGATTTTCCATCTCCTCGGCATTCCATCCCCCGCCAATGCCGAAGAGCAAGCGGCCGTTCGAGAGCTGATCGACCGAGGCAACTTCTTTAGCCAACTTGATGGGATCGTGCTCAATCACCAAACAGATGCCGCTGCCGACTTTAATCGTTTTCGTCGCCGCTGCCGCCGCCATCAACGAAACGAAGAGATCGTAGGTATGCCAATAATCTTTCGGCAAGTCACCGCCGATAGGCCAGGGGGTCCGCCGGCTGGCGGGAATATGGGTGTGTTCTGGAAACCAGACCGACTCGAACCCGCGCTCCTCGCACGCACGGGCGAACTCGTCTGGACGAATCGCATAATCTGTCGCAAACATGGCAACACCGAGTTTCATATCTTCCTCCTTGTTGGTTCTAGTAGGCCTCAAGAAACGTTTCTCACCTTGCGTTCATTGTTATGCTTGAACTCGCGTGCTCATGCAACGAGGAGGATAATCCTGCGGTTTGTAGGGTAGGCTGCGCTTGCCAGCTCCGACGGACAGAGCTCGCCCTACCTTGCGGCTGACGGTGTACTGCATGCAAGCGAAACTCGCTATCAGGATAAACTTCGCGAAGAGTCTGACCGCGAGACCCTTCGCTTCACTCAGGGTGACAACCCAAGTATACTAACCTTTTGTGGTTCAATTTAGTACAAAATTTTCTGCTCTTTCAACCTAGCAATATCCTGGTGGGCGTATCCCAGCACGTCACCCATCACTTGGTCGGTATGTTCTCCTAATAGCGGCGCATGAGCGTGTACTCCATTGGGAGACTGTGTGAGGAGCCAGGGGATGCCAGTATGGATTCGTACTCCGACCTCTGTATGTGGCAGTCGCACGAAAAACCCCCGCTCGTTGAGATGAGGATCTTCAGTCAAGTCTTTACTGTTCATCGAGGGGAACGCGGCAACGCCTGCGGCTTGTAGAGTACGCGTGACTTCCCACTTATCGCGTTGTTCTGTCCACGCCGTTAATAGTTGCTCAAGCTCGTCTTCGTTTGCTTTACGATCACGCGCAGTACGGAAACGCGTATCGGTCGTAAGCTGTGATTGTCCGATCGCCTGACACAACGCGCGCCATTCTTCATCTGAGCCACAGGCAATCGACACCCATTCATCTTCCCCCGCACAGCGGAAACAGTTGTGCGGCGACATCCAGGGATCACGGTTGCCACTCCGCGACGGCTCAGTCCCATTCATCACATAGTCCATCCATCCCTCGGGAACCAATGTCGACATGGCATCCCACAACGAGACATCGATGTACTGACCTCGACGAGTACGCTTGCGGGCCGCGAGCGCGGCACAGATCGCCACCGCAGCGTTAATCCCAGCATTTGGATCACCTAGAGAGAGACCGATTTCTTGCGGCGGACCTCCGGTATAGCCAGTCAACGAAGACAAGCCAGAAAGTGGCGCCATCGCCGGCCCATAACCCATGTAATCTTTCTGAGGACCAGAATGGCCATACCCAGAAATAGAGGCCACAATAATATCAGGCTTCAGGTTCTTGAGTTCTTCGTAACCTAGTCCCAGGTGTTCCATTACCCCAGTAGCAAAATTATCGACTACTACATCGCTCTTTTTGATCAGCTCTTTGGCGATCGCAATACCTTCGAGTTGAGCAAAATTCAGCAGCAGACTCTTTTTTCCTAAGCTCCACTGGTTAAACAAACCGGAGCGGTTGACTCCGCCTTTCATATCAGCCGGATAAAGCGGCAAACGCCGAGTGATATCGACCCGAGCCTGAGACTCGATCTTAATCACCTCAGCCCCTAGGTGGGCAAGATGCATAGTACAATAGGGACCAGCCCAGACCCAGGTGAAGTCTGCTACACGAATGCCTGCGAGGGGAAGGCGGGGTGTTGGGTGCTGGGTGTTAGGGGTTGGGTTTGGGGACTGAAGATCGAAGACTGAGGACCGGGCAGTGCGGAGTCCTTTTTTGACTTGTCCGAGACTTGTCTTGACTTGTCCGAGACTTGCTTTGACTTCTTGGTTATGTTCATCGAGCAGAGGAGCCGGGCGACGGATTTTCCACCAGGGTTCGCGGAGCTGGTAGGGCGGCCCGAGATGGGTCAACGTGCCGGCACGCGGATGAATCACTTCAACAAAGAAATTTCTGGAACGTGGCTGTTCCTGTTTGGCCAGTTGAGCCATGGTCAACACTGGGGCGAGACAGATCCGCTTTTCTTGTCCAGCCCGGAATAGGTCTTCTACCTTCCAGCCCTTCGTCCACTCTTCCAGATACATCTTCAGGACATCGTAATTCTTGGCGCGGTTATATTGATCTTTAAAAAGCTCCCAGCTCGCCCATTCAGGATTGCCCATCAGCTCGACCAGCCGCTGCCACTGATCTTCTTCGACAACGAGGAGAAAAATGAGTCCGTCTTGGCACTGATACATTCCCCACGGGTAGAGTTGACGTCGCCCCAAGCGCGATGCGACCCTGCCCATGTAAGTGTAATAGACAAAGTTCTGCTCCAAAAAAGAGGCAATGTAGGATTGGACAGACAGGTCAATGTGCTCTCCTTCTCCAGTCTCAAGAGCGCGATAGTACGCCGCCAACGTCACCGTGGCTGCGGCCAGACCACCCTGAAAATCGGCCTGCTGTCCAAACGATTTCAATGGCGGTAGGTCGGGCTGATCTGAAGCGCCAGGACTCAACCACGCCCAGCCACCACCATTAGTGAGGTTCAGCTCGTACGCTTTGTAGTCTTTGTACGGTCCGATCAATCCAAACGGAGTGACCGAGCACATCACCAAGCGAGGATTGATCGCCCGAAATGTGTCGTAGTCAAGACCAAACTCCACCATTTGCGTGGAGGGATAATTGTGAATGAGGAGATCGGCCCAAGCGACGAGACGGGAAACCCTGTCCCGTTCTTGCGAGAGATCGAGCGTGATCCCGCGTTTGTTGGTATTCAGATAAAGGAAGAGTCCGCTTTTCTCTCCGTCGACGATTCCATGAGGAAAAGGGCCACGCTGACGCGCTTGGTCACCGGCAAGTTCTTCCACTTTAATAACGTCGGCCCCAAGATCCGCCATGAGTTTGGTCGCATAAGCCGCTGACACCATATTCCCTAATTCAAGTACCTTGACCCCTTCAAGTCCTTGCATCCGGTTGCCTCCTTTATGATTAGGCCGCGAGGCACTTTATCGTATTGGGGAAGTGATAGACAAGGGAATGGTCGTGGCTTAGAAACAGGAATACTGGCCTTGAAGCCAGAGACTGAGTACCCATGGCCCAATGCTATTGAGTTAGGCATGGCTGTCATTGCGAGTCGCTCATAGCGCAGGGAGCTAAGCGTGTAGGCAAAAACGGGAGACTCCTGGATTCCGGGTCTCGCGGCGCTCGCCCGGAATGACGGTCGGGTCGATTTCGTCATTCCCGTGCACGCGGGAATCCAGAGAGGGTGGAGCAGGGTGGGCATGTTGTTTCTGAGCAGCGGCAGACAAGGAGCGAAGCGCAGCAGAGTCGAAGAGCTCTTCGCAATGACATTTCTTCTTCACTTAATGCGTTGACCTACGGCCTGGTTGCTGGTTATGCAGAGGCAACAACTATGGACAGTTACTCTCTGTTACGTATTCTGTTTGTTGTCCTGGCTCTTCTCTGTACTGGTGGAGGCGGACAGACAGCATCGCCTGCGGCCCCGAGCGGAGCCACGTTGCCGGGAGGACCCGCTGCCGCTCAACCACTTCCTGGGGCATTTCCATTGGATGAAAAGCTGCAAGAGCAACTCACTGCTGCCTGGGAGGCGCGTCCTTCCGGCTATAAGCCGAGGACGCGACATCTTAACCCTGATGGCTCGCCACGGTATATCAACCGACTCTTCTTAGAATCGAGTCCTTATTTGCTTCAACATGCCCACAATCCCGTCAATTGGTATCCGTGGGGAAATGAAGCGTTTGACACTGCCCGCAAATTAGGGCGCCCAGTGTTGTTATCGGTTGGCTACTCCACCTGTCACTGGTGCCATGTCATGGAAGAAGAGTCTTTCGAGGATGAGGAAATCGCCCGCTATCTCAACGAACACTATGTTGTCATTAAGGTGGACCGGGAGGAACGACCTGATCTCGACGGCATTTATATGAGTGCCGTTCACGCGCTCACTGGCAGTGGAGGTTGGCCTATGACTGTCTGGCTGACGCCAGATCGCCAACCGTTTTACGGCGGGACCTATTTCCCGGCCCGTGATGGCGACCGCGGCAGTCGGGTCGGGTTTTTTACCGTGTTGAAAAAACTGAAGACGGCGTATGAAGAGAAGCTTGATCAAGTCACCCAATCAGCCGCAGATCTAGCTCGAATTATTCAGCAAACCCTCTCTCCTGCCACCAACACTAGCGGCCTTCCTGAAGGAAAAGTCTTAGATGTCGCGGTTGACACGTATCGCCAGCATTTTGATTCCACCTACGGAGGCACAGAAGGTGAGCCCAAGTTTCCCAGTCACCTGCCGATCCGCTTGCTTTTACGTCATTACCGACGGACAGGAGATAAACAGTCCCTCGCAATGGCCACGTTGACCCTCGAAAAGATGGCAGCCGGCGGCATGTATGACCACATCGGCGGCGGTTTTCACCGCTACTCTACGGATGCGCAGTGGCTCGTCCCGCACTTCGAAAAGATGCTCTACGATAATGCGCTGCTCACTATGGCTT